>Ga0049085_10000796_pt1 | contig 12437 bp, 10 predicted proteins | sample GreLakmeSU08MSRF_FD_66721 | JGI IMG/M metagenome (GOLD analysis project Ga0049085, IMG submission 66721) | Freshwater lentic microbial communities from great Laurentian Lakes, MI, USA - Great Lakes metaG SU08MSRF | ecosystem: Environmental > Aquatic > Freshwater > Lake | place: Great Lakes... | reverse complement strand
CGACCCTCAAGAATACGCCCTGTAAATTCGTCGACGATTTTAACCTCGCCATCCTGGATGATGTAGTCCTTGTCGCGTTGGTACAGCACGGCGGCTTTCAAAGCAACTTGCAGTTGATGCACAAAATTTTGCTGGACTTCGTCATAGAGATTTTCGATACCCAACTGTTTTTCGACTTTTTCAATGCCCGATTCGGTTGGCACGACGATTCTTTTGGCTTCTTCGACGTCATAATCAACATCCCGCACGAGCGTGCGCACGATTGATGCAAATTGGTAATACAACTTGGCGGCATCAGCTACCCGCCCAGAAATAATCAACGGGGTTCGTGCCTCGTCAATCAAAATCGAGTCAACTTCGTCGACAATCGCAAAATTGAAGCCGCGCTGAACCTTGTCTTCAAGAGTCGACGCCATATTGTCGCGCAAATAGTCGAAACCAAATTCGTTGTTCGTGCCGTATGTGATGTCGCTCGAATAATCGGTTCTTTTCTCAGATGAACTTGTACGACGACCAGGCACGACCAAACCCACCGACAACCCAAGCCATCGATGAATTTGACCCATCCACTCGGCATCACGTTGGGCAAGGTAATCATTGGTTGTAATTTGATGAACTCCCTTGCCCGATAACGCATTCAAGTAAACGGGCAAGGTCGAAACAAGCGTCTTGCCCTCACCTGTTTTCATTTCTGCAACCCAGCCTGCATGCAACGCCGCGCCACCCATCAATTGCACGTCGTAGTGGCGCTGCCCGATAACGCGGGTTGCTGCCTCACGCACGGCGGCAAAAGATTCAACCAACAAATCGTCGAGTGTCTCGCCACGGTCGATTCGCCCTTTGAACTCGCTGGTTTTTGCACGCAGGCCAGCATCGGATAATCCGGCGTACTCGGTCGACAATGCGTTGATATCGGGCAAAATAGCCGCAAGGGCTTTTACTTTTTTGCCTTCGCCAGCGCGCAAGACCCGGTCGAGGATTGCCATAAGACAGTTGATGCTATCGCCACGCGACTTACCAGACCAGCCCCCGCTTGGTAAAGCGCATGAGTTGCGCTGTTCAGAGTTGCACCCGTGGTGATGACATCATCAAATACGAGCACGTGCTCAGACCTTAATTTATGAGCCGCGAATATTGGCCCCACCAACCGTTCTTCGCGCGACTTTCCGGTCTGTGGTTGATCAGAAGATCTGGTCAAAAGTTTTATACATTGAACATCAATCTTTCGCGCGAAATACTTTGCAATCAATTCGGCATGATCGTGCCCGCGTGCAGTCTTGCGGTTGTCGGTTGTCGGTGCCCAGGTGACAACATCAATTTTCGTCAACCCACGCTTGCGCTCAAGCAGAATTCGATCGGCAACTGCATCACCTAAAAATCTCAAGCTTGAACGCATATTGCGGTACTTAAATGCCAAAATAATTTTGCGAATCTCGGCGCTGTACGTATACGAAACAATCACATCATCGTGATACGCGATCGGATTTTGTTTACTCGCTTGATCAATACGTATCAAACAATCACGGCAAACCTGTCCGGCAATTCGACCACAGCCAGGGCATGTTGCACCAAAAACAATACCGAGCAAGTCACTTGCTCGACTCAAAAAATTTAACGGGTGTCTTTGAATCACAACATTCGTGTGTACCGAAAAAAATTCATTGGCACCTGAAACAACGCATCTCAGACGGGTAGTCTTCATGCGTGCAAGGTTTAGAAACTTTAGAATTTCGCGACAGGCTTGGTCAACGTCTGATCCGCTGCGTAATTGGTCTTGCACTTTTTGCCATCGGCATTTCTGTGCAAATGAATGCCAATATCGGCGCGCCGCCGTGGGATATTTTCCATCAGGGTATGGCTAAACAGACTGGTGTTTCAATTGGTGCAGTAATTATCGCCACCGGAGTGTGTCTATTGTTTTTTTGGATTCCGCTCAAACAAAAACCTGGTCTTGGCACGATCCTCAACGCCCTTGAAATCGGGTTAGTCGCCAACTTGGCTTTGGCGATAATTCCTGAGCCAAAAAATATTTTTGCGCGCATATTCATGGCCATGGCAGGCATCGTGATCGTCGCTATTGGCTCCGGTCTTTATATCGGCAGCGCGCTCGGACCGGGGCCGCGTGACGGTCTCATGACAGGTTTGGCAAAACGTGGTGTGCCAATTCGTGTAGGCCGAACCGCAATCGAAATCACTGTCCTACTTATAGGTATCACTCTTGGCGGCCAAGTAGGCGTAGCAACTTTCGCGTTCGCGCTAGGCGTAGGACCGCTGGTGCAGTTCTTTCTGCCGCGCCTGGCAATTAGTAGCGGTAACGCTCGGCCTTAAACGGCCCACTTGGTTCAACACCCAAATATTCTGACTGCTCGTCAGAAAGTTTCGTAAGTTTTGCCCCAAGTGCATCAAGGTGAAGTGTCGCGACTTTTTCGTCGAGGTGTTTTGGCAACACGTAAACACCCAGTGGATAATTCTTGGTGTTGTTAAAAAGTTCGATCTGCGCGATCACCTGATTCGTAAACGAACAGCTCATAACAAAACTCGGGTGACCAGTCGCGCAACCAAGATTCACGAGTCTTCCTTCAGCCAAGACAATTACCGAATGGCCGTCAGCAAAAGTCCATAGGTCTGTGCCGGGTTTGAGTTCGTCGCGTGTCGCACCACTTCGTGAAAGGCCCGCCATATCAATTTCATTGTCGAAGTGACCGATGTTGCAAACAATCGCATTGTGTTTCATTTTTGCCATGTGCGCCGCAGTGACGATCGCCTCGTTGCCGGTGGCTGTCACGAAAATATCGGCGACAGTCAGCACATTGTCGAGCGTGTCAACGATGTAACCCTCCATTGCTGCTTGCAATGCGTTGATCGGATCAATTTCAGTCACAACAATTCGAGCACCTTGACCACGCAAACTTTGTGCGCAACCTTTGCCGACGTCGCCGTAACCACAAACCACCGCCATTTTTCCGGCGATCATCACATCGGTGGCTCGATTTAAAGCGTCAATCAACGAGTGTCTGCAACCATAAAGATTGTCAAATTTACTTTTTGTCACACTGTCATTGACATTGATGGCCGGAAATAACAACTCTTTGTCTTGTTCCATTTTGTAGAGACGTTTTACCCCGGTCGTGGTTTCTTCAGTCACGCCTTTGATTAGTTTCGCCATTTTTGTCCAACGAGTCGGGCTCGTCTTTAAACCGCGTTGCAGAAGTCCGAGCACGATTGCCAACTCTGGGTTTGATGCGGTTGTCGGGTCTGGTACCGCACCAGTTTTTTCATATTCGACACCTTTATGAAGCAACATTGTCGCGTCACCTCCGTCGTCAAGAATCATGTTTGGGCCATCGCTATCTGGCCACGTCATCATCTGATCAGTCGCCCACCAATACTCTTCGAGCGTTTCTCCCTTCCAGGCATACACGGGTACACCCATCGGGTTGTCTTGGGTTCCTTCAGGACCAACCACAACTGCAGCAGCGGCATGATCTTGCGTCGAAAAAATATTGCAACTCGCCCAACGCACCTCTGCACCAAGGTGAACAAGAGTTTCAATCAAAACTGCAGTTTGAATCGTCATGTGCAATGAGCCAGATATCCGAGCACCCTTCAACGGCTTTGACGCCCCAAATTCTTTGCGCAACGCACGCAACCCCGGCATCTCATGTTCGGCAAGATGAATTTCTTTACGGCCAAACGGTGCGAGCGATAAGTCGGCGACTCGGTAGTCCTTGCGGGCGGCAAAAGATGACGATGACATTGTTCTCCCTATTTTTTTATACGTTGATATTTAATAATTGAATTTAAAACGTGGTTTTCAAATTGAGTTGTTTTGCTTTTGCCACGAGACGTTCATGCTCGACTTGTGTTACAACAATCGCCTCATCAATCAGCATCACAGGTATACCCTGGCGAACCTCAAAACGCATTTGCAAACGAGGGTTGTACAACATCTCTTCATCGGCAAAATAAATGAGATTTCCCTTGTCTTTTGGACATGCCAAGATTTCAAGAAGACGCGGATTAATCAAAGATTGATCAGATGACACGGTTAATACGATAACACTCGCACGACTTAAGCCGTGATCAACATCAGCAACTCGGCGACATGCTCATCACATTCTTCACGAGTTGTAGCTTCAAGATTTAAACGCAAAAGTGGTTCGGTATTTGATGGTCGAACATTAAACCACCAAGTGCCACAATCGATTGTGAGCCCATCAAGGTGATCTTGCGGAAAACTTTCATATTTTTTTGTCACTCGGTCGATCACAACTTGAATGTCGGCAACCTGCATATTGATTTCGCCGCTATTCGCATATTTTTCAAAAGGCTTGCGCAACTCTGACAGTGACATACCAGTTCTGCACATTTCGCCCAGAACAACCATCGTGGCGATCAGTCCGCTGTCTGCACGATAGTTATCAGCGAAATAATAATGTCCAGAATGCTCACCAGCAAAAATCGCCCCAGTTTGGGCCATCACTTGTTTCATGTAACTGTGACCATTTTTTGTTCGAATTGCCTTGCCACCGAGTGCAGCGACAGTCTCTGGCACAATTTTTGAACAAATCAAGTTGTACAAAATCGTGGCACCCGGGTTCTCGCGAAGAAACACAGATGCCAGAAGCGCTGTCGTCGTGCTGCCAGAAACGCTCTGACCCATTTCATCCACCAAAAAAACGCGATCAGCATCACCGTCAAAGGCCAAACCAACGTCAAACTTTCCGGCAACAACCCGTGCTTGCAAGTCGCGCTGGTTCGCCGGCTGAATCGGGTCGGCCGGATGATTAGGAAATGTTCCGTCTAGTTCGCCGTACATAATTTCGACTTCAAACTTCTTGAGTCGTTCAAAAACGGCTGGGGCAACAAGCCCTCCCATTCCGTTCGCCGTGTCGGCTACGACACGCAATTTTTTTGTCGCACCGACATCGATGAACCCAACCACGTGATCCACGAACTCTGACAACATATTTTTCTTTGTGAGTTCACCAACAGTTTTATTCGAAACCAGAAATTTACCATCAAGCACTTTTTGGGCGATCGCCTTGATCTCACGAAGCCCGTTATCGATGCCGATTGATCGTGCGCCCGATAGACAACACTTGATTCCGTTGTATTGAGCCGGGTTGTGTGACGCGGTAAACATCGCCCCAGGTGCATCTAATTTGCCCGATGCAAAATAAAGCATGTCAGTGCTTGCCAAACCGAGATTAATTACATCTACACCTTGCTCAATAAGCCCCTTTTGAAAAGCACCGACAAGATCTAAGCCACTCGGTCGCATATCGTGCGCAACGACGATCGCTTTCGCCTGCGAAAAGTTCGCGAATGCAACACCCAAAGCATGAGCCAATGTTGCATCAAATTGATCAGGCACGGTGCCCCGAATGTCGTATGCCTTTACGATTGCGTCAAGGTCTGGCACGACATCAAAGACTAGTTGATTGGGGATTTTCGCCTTCGCGCAACCTCGCGTCCGCGCCAGCGCACCGCCATCATGCAAACGCCGATAAATGTCAGAAAATACGCGAAGAAATCAATCTTCGTGTATCCGTAATGTAGTCGTACATCATTTTGGGTTGGCACTACAACCATCATGTTTGGCGCAACGCGAAACGGCCCCTTTGCACCATCAACTTTCCAATTCGGAAAGTAACTCATCCGCACGAGCACTGGTACGCCGACTTTGTCAACCTTAAAACTGATTGCTTCGTCTTCGAGAACAGTCTCGCTGATCTGAACGACCGGCAAATCGACACTGTTCAAAACTTGAGTCGGTTTGACGATGTCAACTCGCCTCGAAGGGTCGTCTGGTTCACCTTGACGACGCGTGAGGTCAACTGCAACATCAACTTTTTGCCAAGTATCAAGACCGTTATCCACGGGTATTGCCACCCAGTCCTCAGGATGTTGAAACCAACTCGAGCCGATTTCAAGCCAGCGTTCTTTTGGATCACCAACATTGCTTCTCACAATCACCGGCTGCGCTTTTAGTGGCACGACTAATTCACTTCCAGAAACTTGGTAGATCACCCATGGTCCGGTTCTGGCGACTTGCACAAGTGCCGCCTGCATATTTGCCTGGTTGATTGCTTCGTCTGTGAATGCCATGAAGTAGCGCACGCCAAGTTCTTGCAGGTAACGCACCCCGAGACCTGCATTGTTGTCGTCGTATCGCAACTCGCGCACCGGATTGCTACTGCGCTTTGACATCGCCGCAGCAGTGATGAAGTGATACGGCGTGGTGCCTGAAGCCTCGAAATTCAAACCCTCCATCGACCCGATGCAACCTTTGGTCCAATGTGGCAGCAGCATCAGAGACATCGTCGTGCCATATTTATTTAGTTCACCGTTGTTCTCCCATAAAGCCCGGCCACAACCCAAGTTCGGATCTTCTCCTATATTTTTCATCGTCTCGACAACTGCGCGGTACTCGGCATACGCACTTTTGCCTTCGTAGCCGGTGAAGTTCCATCGCGCCCAACCATCGACGAACCCGTCATTTGAGGCCTTTGTCGAGATCGGACCCCATTTATAAATAGTCTCGCCAGCGTTGTTCGTGGTGATTTTGCCAAAGGGAATTTCTTGAAATCGAAACCCGATAACACTCACTACGAGCACGGTCATTGCTGTGATCCACGCCAAGTTGAACTTTGCATCCTTGCTGATCGACGCAACAGGTTGCAGCCCTTCAACAGATTGATTTGTTAAGGCTTGTCGACCCAAACGCTGCAACTGATAAAACCCGGCCGCCCAGACGGCGGCTTCATAAACACCAACAACCATCAAAAAGTAGCGCAGTAGATATAGGAATGGCAGTAACCGTGGATTCCACAGCAAGCCGATAATCGGCAAACTCTCACGTCCAAAATAAACACCAAGTACCAGTAACGCACAATAAACACCCATCCAAATGCCTGTGCGATTGCGACGAACCACAAAAGTTGCAAAACCCACGAGCGCAAAGACAAATATCAATACATCCCAAAAGGTTGTCAAAGGAAAATACATGCTCCAAAACGAGTCACTCGCGCCGCTCGGGCGCGGCTCGTACTTCATGTCGGTCATATATTGATGACCAGTCAAAAACGGCAGCACCCAAAATGCTGAAAGCAAAATTGCAGTTGCTGTAACAACGAGCGCGGTCAATGAACTTCGTCGGGTGTACCAAATCGCAGCAAGCAGCACCACCCCACCAAAAACAAAAATCAGCACGATTCCATGGCTCAAGGCACTGAGCGCAAGCACGAATGCGGTCAGCATTTTGCCACGATGTTCTTCAAACGCACGAATCAAAAGACCGAACGTTAAAACAGCCAGCGAAAGCGCGATCGAAAAAGAAAATTCGCCCGCCATCGTCGACGCGATATTGCCGCCATAAATTGTGAAACTTTCGTCGTACAAAAAAACAACAGAGGCAAGTGTGAATAATTCTGGAATCGGGAACAAAAACTTTGCAAATTTACCGAACAACCAGGTGCAAAGTGGCAACGTCAAAATGCCGATCACGGCGATCAGTTTGAGCGCGATCCCGTAGGGCAACAAAAGATCGAGCAACAACACCGCGAGAGCAGGAACCACCATATAAAAGCGATACATCGGGAAGCCCGAGTACCAGTCATTGCTCCAACCAGTTAGACGAAAATGCGGCAAAAGAAAATCACGTAGAAACGCCGGACCATAGACGTGGGCCCCCATGTCGCCGCCCGTAGGCGTGTTGTTGCGCAAAATCAACTCTGGATGCAGGGTCATCAGCAACATCAAAGTTGAGCCGAGAACGATTGCAATCGAAGTTGTTTGCTGCGCAGAAAAGCGTTTCAAGCCCAATTTTTTCATTGCACTAAAAGACTACTTGTCGAGAATCTAAATGAGTTTCTGCACGGGGCTAGATCAATGCAATCAATAAAATACCCGTCGCGTTGAACGCCACATGCGCGACTATCGACAGCCCGAGACGTTTAGTGCGTTGAAAGCAAAAACCTAGAACCAGTGCGAAAGCAAACAAACCCGGTAGTTCGACAAGTTGTAAATGCACGCCCGCAAACATTGTCGCCGTCAAAACCAAAGCAACAGTTTCGTTGAATCGGTTGTTCAAGCCAGTTTGTATGAAGCCCCGGTACACAAGTTCTTCGACAAATGGCGCACCGAAAACCACAACCACAATTAAAACCAACAGCCACGGTCCGGTGGCGTTATCAAACAAGTCTTGCGCCCGCTTTTCTACCAATTCGGGAGCAAACTTTTCAGGAAAGATGATTCGAAATGGCCATGTCACCAATCCAACGAGCAAAAGTTGACTGAAAATGCCGATCGGCACGCCCCAAATATCGGCGATACGAAAATTCAAAAAATAATCTCGTGCAAAATTATTGGTGCCAAGCTTTTTTGAAACCAAATACAAACCGCCAACAAACGGAGCCCATAGAGCGAGAGCAGAAACGCCCAAAAACCATTTGGGTTCTTTGCCCGACACCAAATCAACGTTGCCGGTCAGTACCAAGATTGCTGAACTGAGAAAAAGTGCTACGGCATAACTTGCAGACCAAGTAACGATGACGATTTTTAACGAAAAATTTGAGGTCCTTGCCGGCTCTTGCCCAAAAGGCGGAGCCCAGGGCGAGTCATTCATCCGGCTAGGCGGTTTGGCATTACCACTTTGAATCGGTTGCGTCGGTCTTCAAGCCTCCAACCAGATGGAGCAGTAATTCTTACTCCGTGACGATCACATAAGTCATAGGCGTGCGGGTCACGCTCTGCGGTGAGGTCGTCTATCCAAACAAGTGCACGACTGTATTGATAAGTCAACGTAATTGTGGCGAGTTCGTTGCACGTGCAACGAGAACAACGACGAACCATAAAGACACTTTAATTGATGTGTCAATCGCCATAGTGGATTTAAAATCAAGTGTCATACCGACATTCAAAAATGTGCAGTTTGGGTATCGGGTCGTATCATGTAAACGATGACGAAACTTCCGCCCCCGCCACCACCAGCAAAACCATCATCGACAAAGCGCAAACCTTCGGCGCGCAAAAAACCCCTGAAGCTTCTCGGCAAGAAGGCATCGAAAACATCGCTAGCCAAGTCGAATGTTAAAAGTGCGGACGAAAAGCCGGGCATGCCTCGCTGGGCAACTTGGGCGATAGTTGCTGTCGTTGTTTTGTTGATCGCCGGACCGCGAATTTGGCCGGCATCAAACGCCACAAAATTTACTTATACAGAGTTTTTAGAACTCGTCAAGCAAGGGCAGATTCAACAGGTTGAGATAAACAATTTGTCGAATCAAATTAGTGGGATTTTGAAAGATGGTAGTGAGTTCGTGACCACGGGTGCTGTCGCACTTTCTGATGCAGACGAAACATTGCTAAAAGAAAAAGGTGTCGATTATGACTATTCAACGCCGCAAGGAAACTTCTTCACGAATCTAATCCCGTTGCTATTGCCTTTTATCTTGATCATGGGTTTTTTCTTTTGGATGCAACGCCGTGCGATGGGGCAAGCCGGAAGCATCATGTCGATTGGCCGTAGTCGTGCGAAAAATTACAACGCCGACAAACCGGCAACAACTTTTGCCGATGTGGCCGGCTACGACGGCGTCAAGCAAGAAATTCGAGAGGTCGTTGATTTCTTGAAAATGCCAGAAAGTTTCAAAGAAATCGGTGCTCGAGTTCCAAAAGGTGTGTTGCTGGTCGGCCCCCCGGGTACTGGTAAAACTCTTTTCGCCCGAGCAGTAGCGGGTGAAGCCGGCGTGGGTTTCTTGTCGGTGACCGGTTCTGACTTCATGGAGATGTTCGTCGGTGTTGGTGCAAGCCGTGTGCGAGATCTATTTCAACAGGCCCGAAAAATGGGCCGAGCGATCATTTTCGTAGACGAAATTGACTCGATCGGTCGCAAAAGAGGCGCAGGTCTCGGTGGCGGCCACGACGAGCGCGAGCAAACACTGAATCAATTGCTCGCCGAAATGGACGGTTTTGAAACGACAGAAGGTGTCATCGTGATGGCGGCGACGAACCGTCCCGATATTTTAGATGCCGCATTGTTGCGACCGGGTCGCTTCGATCGTCAGGTAATCATGCCGCTGCCTGAATGTGAAGAACGTTTGGCGATTCTAAACGTGCACTCAAAAGGTAAGCGCATGGGCACCGATGTCGTGCTTGAAACCATGGCCAAAGCGACACCAGGTATGAGCGGCGCAGACCTCGCGAACTTGGTAAACGAGGCGGCGCTGCTTGCCGTGCGTCGCGGATCAAAAGTTATCGAACACATTGACTTCGAAAACGCACGCGACAGGGTGATTATGGGTGCACGTCGCGAGAGTTTGATTCTTAATGCCGAAGAAAAGCGTGCGACTGCTTATCACGAGGGTGGTCACGCGGTTTTAGCGACGGTTCTCCCGCACAGTGATCCTTTGCATAAAGTCACAATATTGCCCCGAGGCATGGCACTTGGTGTGACCTGGACTCTGCCCGAAGAACGCCACACCTATTCGCGCGACTATTTCAAAGACATGATCTGCAAAGCAATGGGTGGCAGAGTCGCGGAGATGATTGTGTTTGGTCACTTGAATAGTGGTGCCGCCAATGATCTTGAGCAAGCTACTTCAATCGCCCGTCGCATGGTTCGCGAATGGGGCATGAGTGACGCCGTTGGCCCGATGGCTTGGAGTTCACAGCAACAAGTGTTTCTCGGCGAAGATTTGATGACCAACGGCCGAGAGTACTCGGATGAAACAGCACGAATGATTGACTCTGAAATTGGGCTGATTCTTCGCGAGCAAGAAGCCCGCGCAAAAGTTGTGCTCGAAAAAAATCGTACGGGTCTTGATTTCGTTGCCCAAGCCCTGCTTGAGCAAGAAACCATCGATGGCGCGACGGTTTCTCGCCTAGTTCAAGACGGACTTGGTCGACCTCAAATTGTTGAGCCGTCACCCGACATAACTAAAAAAACGTCAGACTCCGCCGAAAATTAATCGGCCGGGTGATCGTGCGTGTCGTCATGACACTTTGCGACGTCTCTTAAAACTTTTGGATCGCGACACTTCGCGAGAGCGGCCCATAAATCTGTAGCCGTGATCGGCCCAACTGTTGCGAACATAACGACACCAGACTTGTCGGCAATCACCGTGGTTGGCACTGAGTCGATCTCATAATTTTTATGCAAATCTCGCATCTCAGAAAAATCAATCACTTGAACCGCGACTTCACTACTTGCAAGAACCAGAGCCTTTGCTGCGACATTTTTGCAAGCATCACAAGTCGAAGAAGTAAATACAGCAACTAACCAATCTTTTTGTGATGCATCAAAGTCGTTTCGATTCAGTTGATGCGGCACCGATCCACGCACTCGTGCCGGTGAATCTGGTTTACGCTTGCGAAATGAATAGCCCAGCCCGGCTGCCAGCAACAGCACAGCGATTGCAAAAAGTGACTTCATCACTAATTGCCTTGCCCTGAAATGCTGATTGATCGATACGGCATACCCAGCACGCTCGAAAAACCAACCAAGTCATGACCTCGCGAAACTTCTCGTTGCACCACGACCTCGACATCAGACTCAAGCAAAATCTGAAGCAAAGTTGCACTGACTGGGATCTTTATTTCGACCACTCCGGCTGCACCAAGTTCAACTTGTTCGAGGCCGTCGATCGCGACTGAACCGGCCGGCCCGATTGTAGAAATTCGCAACATCGCGTTGAGCGAAGTTGTATTGACAACTATTAACGAGCCACCAACTGATGAAACGCCACTTACGATTGTCCAAATTTTCGCAGGTGCCCCAGACGGAGCGCCAAGGGTAACCGTGGTACCAGTTTTCTTTTCGACTTTGCGCGTCAAAACTTGCTCAACTACGACATATTCGAGTGAATCATCTTGAGATGCCGATACGAAATCATCGGTGATGCTTGATACGAATATTCCGTATCGACCGTTGGTGATCGCCGGCAAACTTGAGGTTGCAAGGGTCGTCACGCGTCCGGCCGGGATCGTCAAAATGAGAGGCTCACGAAATAGCTCTTCACCCACCCCGGTTAAAAATGCCACACTTACCGACTTGTCTTCATCGGTCGGATTAAATACAACAAGTTGTTCGTCGGTGTCAAGATTTTTCTGCCCACCGGCAAACCACCACTGCCGACTTGCTGACGGAGCACCCAATGCACTTGTGTATCCAAGTCGACCCCGTCCAAGAAAGTGCTGCAACTTGCCGGCAACGAAACGACCTGAAGACGCCCGAATCGCCACAGCCAGCACAGTTTCGTTGCGCGCGCCTTGATCACTCATTGATACCGAATACACGCTCTCGGGATCGATGATCACACCTTTAAGTGATGCTGGCTCTCTTTTACCATCGGCAGTCACGAAACTGATATCTACAACGGTCGCATCGGGAAACGGATTCGTCAACAAGATATCGAATGGGCTTTCTGCCCCGGTGT
>Ga0049085_10000795_pt1 | contig 12444 bp, 8 predicted proteins | sample GreLakmeSU08MSRF_FD_66721 | JGI IMG/M metagenome (GOLD analysis project Ga0049085, IMG submission 66721) | Freshwater lentic microbial communities from great Laurentian Lakes, MI, USA - Great Lakes metaG SU08MSRF | ecosystem: Environmental > Aquatic > Freshwater > Lake | place: Great Lakes... | reverse complement strand
AGCGGCTTAAATCACCGATCAGTTTAAAGCGAATATCGTTATCACTTAAACGAGTCACTTCACGACGCAATGATTTTAAAAATAACTTCATTAAAAATCCCACCTCTTCAGGTGGACGTCGCCAATTTTCTGAACTAAAAGCAAAAATAGTCAGGTATTCAACTCCAGTACGGCGACATTCTTCGACTACTTTACGCACTGATTCTAGGCCTTCCGAATGCCCCGTCACTCGAGGCATTAAGCGTTTACCGGCCCAACGGCCATTACCATCCATGATGATGGCCACATGGCGTGGTACCGCAGTGACCTCAGGAATAACTAAGGTAGAGCTAGTATGTTTAGACATAAAAAGAGCATGGTAAAAAAGGCATATTGATTAGGTTAAACGGAACTAAACCGTCATGATCTCTTTCTCTTTTTCGACCACGATTTTATCAATATCACTTACAGCGCGATCGGTCATTTTTTGTACCTCATCTTGGGCGCGGCGCTCTTCATCTTCTGAAATCACCTTGTCTTTACTCAGTCGCTTTAAATGTTCGTTAGCATCACGCCGTAAATTACGAATTGCAATTTTGGTTTCTTCACCTTCGCTTTTTACTAATTTTGTCAACTCACGCCGACGTTCCTCGGTGAGTGGCGGCATTGGCACCCGAATAACGGTGCCTTGTGACACTGGATTTAGGCCTAAATCTGAATCACGAATGGCTTTTTCAATTACGGCAACCATAGTTTTTTCAAATGGCTGCACATTGATAGTGCGGGCATCAGCTAGACCTAAATTAGCCACTTGGCTAAGTGGTGTTGGATTACCGTAATAATCAACTGTAATGTGTTCTAGAATCCCGGCGTTAGCTCGCCCCGAACGAATTTTTGCTAAATTGCTTTTTAATGATTCAAGCGACCGATGCATCTTTTGCTCGGCGCTGGTTTTAATTTCCGCAGCAGACATCACAGCACTCCTTTTAAACGTGAACCAAAGTACCTTCCGACTCACCCAATACCACGCGCATTAATGCACCAGGCTTCAAAATAGAAAACACCCGTATTGGTAGTTTACGATCACGGCATAAAGCAAAGGCAGTGGCGTCCATCACTTGTAAATTTTTGATCAGTGCTTCATCAAACGTAATCGACTGATACAAAGTAGCACTTGGATCAAGTTTTGGATCACTGCTATAAATCCCATCTACCTTAGTAGCCTTTAACATCACTTCAACGCCCATTTCAGCACCGCGTAAAGCAGCCGCTGTATCGGTTGTAAAAAACGGGTTACCTGTGCCAGCGGCAAAAATGACTACCTTACCTTCACTCATTGCGCGAATTGCCCGCGGGCGAATATAGGGTTCAACCACCTGATCCATGCGTAATGCCGATTGCACGCGAGCTTCAACCCCTTTTTGCCGTAGGGCATCTTGCAAAGCCAATGAATTCATCATCGTAGCTAACATGCCCATGTAATCAGCGGTTGCTCGATCCATGCCCGCTGCACCACCCGCTACTCCACGGAAAATATTACCGCCGCCAATCACTATCGCTAACTCAATGCCCATCCCAACTACTTCAGCAATTTCAGCCACCATTGCGTCAATCGTTATCGGGTTGATCCCAAAAGCATCATCCCCCATTAAAGCTTCACCAGAAAGTTTGAGAAGGACACGCTTATAAGCAGGCATATTAAATTATTCTTTAAAAGTAATTAATCTTAAGCGCTCACTTTAGCAGCAGCTACTTGTGCGGCAACTTCCGCGACAAAGTCGTCTTGGCGCTTTTCAATGCCATCACCAACCACATACAAGGTAAATGACTTAATCGTGGTGTTGGTCACTTTCAGCATTTGTTCAACTGTTTGCTTATCATTTTTAACAAAAGTTTGATCAAGTAAAGAAACTTCTTTTAAATACTTTTGCACTGTACCTTCAACCATCTTAGCCACAATCTCGGGTGGCTTACCCGCCTCAGCTGCTTTTTGCTCAGCAATATTGCGCTCAGCAGCAATATTAGCTGCTGGTACATGGGTAGCGGATAAAGCCACTGGTTTCATTGCGGCAATATGCATTGCGACATCTTTAGCCGCTGTTTCATCACCCTCAAATTCAACCATCACACCAATGCGTGTGCCATGTAAATAAGACACCAATTTACCAGTAGTGGCAAAACGTTGAAAACGGCGGGGCGTCATATTTTCTCCAATACGCCCAATTAATTCACTGCGCACGGCATCAACCGTTTTCCCATCCATTGCCAAGGCTAATAAGGCAGCAACATTGGTAGGATTATGGTCGGCCACTAACTGAGCGCAAGCTTTACTAAAAGCTAAAAAATCATCATTTTTTGAAACGAAATCGGTTTCACAATTTACTTCAATCAAAGCGCCAATGCCACCATTAATGTAACTAGCGACTACACCTTCGGCAGTTACGCGCGAAGCAGCTTTGCTGGCCTTGCTACCCAATTTCACACGCAGAATTTCTTCCGCTTTCGCCATGTCGCCAGCCGCTTCGGTTAATGCTTTTTTGCATTCCATCATCGGGGCATCAGTTTTGGCGCGTAAATCACCAACCATTGCAGCGGTAATTACAGTCATTAAACTACCTTCCCTTCTTCAATAAATTCCTCTTCGCCTTCTTTCACTGCTTCTAAGACTTCTTGAACAGAGTTGGCCTTCCCTTCCAAAATTGCATCGGCAATACCCCGCACATAAAGGAGCACAGCCTTGCTCGAGTCATCATTACCAGGAATGATGTAATCAATTCCTTCTGGCGAATGGTTGGTATCCACCACGGCAATAACTGGGATGCCTAATTTTTTTGCTTCGGTAATGGCAATCTTGTGATAACCCACATCAACCACAAAGATTGCGTCGGGCACGCCATTGAGGTCTTGAATTCCGCCTAAAGCCTTTTGTAATTTATCGAGGTCACGATCATTGGTTAAGGCTTCTTTCTTTGAGAGCTTATCCCAATCACCCGCTTCTTTAGCAACAGCCATGTCTTTTAAGCGCTTCAAAGAGCCTTTGACAGTCTTAAAATTGGTTAACGTGCCGCCTAACCAGCGGCTATCGATATAAGGCATACCAGCACGCGCAGCTTCTTCTGCAATGACTTCGCGTGATTGACGTTTAGTGCCGACAAATAAAATCGTGCCACGATTAGCGGCAACTTGCTTCGCAAATTTCAGAGCATCCTGAAACATGGGCAAAGTCTTTTCCAAATTAATAATATGGATTTTGTTGCGATGGCCAAAAATATAAGGGGCCATTTTGGGGGACCAAAAGCGCGTTTGGTGGCCAAAGTGGCAACCGGCTTCTAGCATTTCACGCATAGTTACTGACATAACATTCTCCTAAGGGTTTGGTCTAAGGCTAAGTCCTGACTGCGCTAAAAAACGCTACCCTGGAAGGCTTAGCCTGCTATTTCGAATTACTTCGATCGGTAAATTATAGCTTATATATCAATCATCTAGGCGCAAAAGAGCCAAAAAACCTCAAGTCGTTGATAATCAAGGCATGAACAGTGTTTTTACCCTTGAAAAAGACCTCCAAGGCATGCGTGAGGCGGGTCGGCTCGCCAGCGAAGTACTCGACCACGTGGCTCCAGCGATTGGCCCAGGCGTAAGTACAGGTGAGCTCGATCAAATTTGTCATGCCTTTATGCGTGATGTTCAAAATACTATTCCAGCGCCATTAAACTACCAGCCCCCCGGCTATCCCCCTTTTCCTGCGGCAATCTGTACCTCAGTAAACGATGTCATTTGCCATGGCATTCCGGGCGATAAAGTATTAAAGGCTGGAGACGTCGTCAATCTCGACATTACTGTAATTACTCCGAATGGTTACTATGGCGATACCAGCCGGATGTTTATGGTTGGTGAAGTTTCGGTCTTAGCCGAGCGCTTAACGCAAATTACCTTTGAATGTATGTGGCTTGGTATTGCTCAGGTAAAACCAGGCGCCTATTTAGGTGATATTGGTCATGTAATTCAAACACACGCTGAGCAAGCTGGATATTCGGTAGTTCGTGAGTACTGTGGTCATGGTATTGGTAAAGTCTTTCACCAAGATCCCCAAATTTTGCATTATGGGCGCCCTAGCACTGGTGAGCAATTGCAAGCAGGTATGACGTTCACGATTGAACCAATGATTAATGCTGGGCGCCGAGAAATTCGCACCATGCCCGATCAGTGGACGGTAAAAACTAAAGACCGTAGCCTATCAGCACAGTGGGAGCACACCTTACTTGTAACTACACAAGGTGTTGAAGTATTAACTTGGTCGGCAGGTAGCAACCCGCCGCCCGAGTGCGTTAAGGGCTTAGTATTTCGACCCCAGCTTATTGCGGCGTAGGAGCCGCCCCAAATTAGTTCTTCTCCTACCATGAATTCAGTGACTGCACTCACACCGCATCATGTCATTGCTCATCTACGTAATGCATGCGCTACTGAATATCAATTATTTCTGGCAGATCAAAACGTTGCTAGGCTAACAAAAAAACTGACAGAAATAAATGATGCTGCCTTAATACATTTATGGCAAGACTGCGCAATTGCTTCAGACCTAGCACTAATTGCTGTCGGGGGTTTTGGGCGTGCGGAACTCTTCCCATATTCTGATATTGATATCTTAGTATTACTGCCCAACGACTCCAAACTAGATCCTAAAGCTGATAGTGAAAAGGTTGCTCGCTTTATTACCCAATGCTGGGATTCTGGCTTGGAAATTGGCTCGGCAGTCCGCACTCTCGCAGAATGCTTAAGCGAGGCAGAGCAAGATATTACCGTGCGTACCTCACTCTTAGAAGCGCGACTGATCTGCGGCTCGCGCAGCTTATTTAAAGCATTTCAAACAGCATTTACCACAGCACTTGATCCAAAGACTTTCTTCCAAGCAAAATTACTAGAGCAAACGCAACGCCATCAAAAATACCAAGACACACCCTATGCGCTCGAGCCCAATTGCAAAGAAAGCCCAGGGGGTCTGCGCGATTTACAAGTAATTTTGTGGGGTAGTAAGGCGGCACAACTTGGTAATAGTTTTAATGACTTATTTCAAAAAGGCTTAATTACAGAGCGTGAGCTTACTGAATTAAAACGCAATAAGCGTTTTTTAGCAACCTTGCGCGCCAATTTGCATTTACTTGCCAATCGTCATCAAGACGTTTTAGCATTTGACTTACAAGCGGGCTTAGCGAAGTCCATGGGTATGGAAGAAAGCTCAGCCCGTCAAGCCAGTGAAGCCATCATGCGTCGCTACTACTGGGTAGCCAAGGCTGTTACCCAACTCAACACTATCTTGTTACAAAATATTGAAGCGTTATTATTTCCCCAAGAATCACGCACGATTCACCCCATTGCGGGTGAAGAGAACAACGACTTTATTGAGCGTCAAGGTTTACTAGATATTCATGATCCGCTCTTGTATCAAAAACATCCCGAACAAATTCTGCGTACTTTCTTAGTACTAACTCAAACTCCAGCAGTCAATGGTTTATCTGCCACGATTTTGCGTGCGCTCTATAACGTGCGTAAAAAAATGAATAGTCAATGGCGTAAAGATCCCATTAATCGCCAACTCTTTATGGAAATTCTCAAGCAAGCCGATGGCGTAAGTAATGCATTTAGGCTGATGAACCAAACCAGCGTTCTAGGCCGTTACCTGCCCCCCTTTCGGCGTATCGTCGGGCAAATGCAACATGACTTATTCCATGTGTACACAGTTGATCAACATATTTTGATGGTCCTAAGAAACGTGCGCCGCTTTATGTTGGTGGAACATGCTCACGAGTTCCCTTTATGTAGTCGTTTAATTGCACACTTCGAAAAGCCCTGGCTACTTGTAATTGCAGCTTTATTTCACGATATTGCTAAAGGGCGTGGGGGCGATCATTCATTGTTGGGCAAGCGTGATGTGCGTGAATTCGCTAAAGACCATGCGCTCGATAAAAAAGATACCGATTTATTAGTTTGGCTGGTGGCTGAGCACTTAAATATGAGTCAAGTTGCACAAAAACAAGACATTAGCGATCCAAATGTAATTATGGCTTTTGCCAAGAAAGTTGGTGATGAGCGCCACCTAACTGCTCTTTATCTCTTAACTGTAGCTGATGTACGTGGCACGAGCCCAAAGGTGTGGAACGGCTGGAAAGCCAAGTTACTAGAAGATTTATATCGCGCTACCCTGCGTGTTTTAGGCGGTGCCAAGCCTGATGCCTCATCTGAACTAGCTCAGCATCAGGAAGAAGCTCGGCGTAACTTACGCTTACATGGCTTTCAAGACTCAGCGTATGAGGCCTTCTGGCAAAAACTCGATGTGGCATTTTTCTTACGCCAAGAGGCAGGCGATATTGCTTGGCTATCACGCCATTTAATGGGCCAAGTTGAAACCACTAAGCCTATCGTGCTAGCGCGCTTATCACCGGCAGGAGAAGGCTTACAGGTTGCAATTTATATGCCTGACCAAGCAGACCTTTTCTCACGCATTTGTGGTTACTTCGAGCGTAACGGTTTTTCTATTTTAGATGCGCGAATTCATACCACTCGACATGGTTATGCCTTAGATACCTTTGAAGTTGCTAGTAGTGAGCTAGATGATGAACCCCATAGCTACCGCAATCAAATTCAATTAGTCGAATATGCCCTTACTGAAGCATTACAAAAACCCACCCCTCTACCAACACCATCAATGGGCCGTTTATCACGCCAGTCGCGTAGCTTCCCCATTCAACCCCGGGTACATATGCAGCCCGATGAACGCGGCCAATACTATGCCCTGTCATTCACTGCCAGCGACCGAGCAGGATTGCTCTACGCTATTTCAAGAGTCTTGGCAAAACACCATGTTTCACTTCATACCGCTCGCATCAATACCCTGGGTGAACGCGTTGAAGACGTCTTACTTTTAAATGCAAGTGAGCTCAGTAAAAATCCACGCTTACAAATTCAATTAGAAACAGAATTACTAGAAGTGCTGGGAAGTTAGTGGTACTTAAAAACCTAGCGCAATAAAGCCAGCATTTCTGCTTCGTCAATCACTGCAATCCCAAGCTCTTCTGCCTTGGCTAGTTTGCTACCAGCATCTGCGCCCGCAACCACATAATTAGTCTTGGCAGAAACTGAGCCAGCGACTTTAGCGCCAGCTTTTTCCAGCATCGCCTTAGCGTCCTCGCGTGAAAGGGATGGCAAGGTGCCTGTCAAAACAAAGGTTTTACCTGCTATCGCTTGATTCAAAACCTTTTCAGTCACGCTCAATTGAATACCCGAGGCTAGTAATTGTTCAATGACTTCGCGATTATGAGCTTCAGCCATAAAACTTTCAATTGAATCGGCTACAACTGGGCCAACATCATGAATTGTTAATAGTTCCTCGGCAGAGGCCGCCATCAAGGCGCTCATATTGCCGTAGTACGCTGCTAAATCTTTAGCAGTTGTTTCACCTACATGGCGAATACCTAAAGCAAAAATAAATCGGGCCAAACTTGTTTGACGAGATTGCTCAATCGCTTGAATTAAATTATCCGCCGACTTTTCGCCCATCCGCTCTAAATTAGCGATCGCATTAAGATCTAAATGATAAAGATCAGCAGGTGTCTGTACTATATTTAAGTCGACCAACTGATCGACAATTTTTTCTCCCAAGCCTTCAATATCCATTGCCCGGCGTTGGGCAAAATGCAATAAAGCTTGTTTACGTTGTGCACCACAAAATAAGCCCCCACTACATCGTGCAATTGCTTCATCAGCTAAGCGTTCAATATGTGAGTCGCAAACAGGGCACCGCTTTGGCATTACAAATTGCACAACATTTTTAGGACGTCGCTCAGTAACTACTGAGACCACTTCAGGAATTACATCGCCTGCTCTACGCACCACTACAGTATCGCCAATGCGCACGTCTTTACGGCGTACCTCATCTTCGTTATGCAATGTAGCATTGGTAACAGTAACCCCACCAACCTCGACTGGTGCTAAGCGAGCTACGGGGGTTATCGCGCCAGTGCGACCCACTTGTACGTCTATACCTAAGACCTTAGTTAATGCTTCTTGAGCAGGATATTTATGTGCTAAAGCAAAACGTGGTGCCCTAGATACGAAGCCCAATTGATTTTGTTCAGCAAAAGAATTCACTTTATAAACTACCCCATCAATGTCATAAGGTAAGCTAGCCCGTTTCGCGCCCACTTCATCATAAAAGGTCAGCATCTCTTGTACCGAGTGAAGTAAACGGCGTTCAGGGCAAACAGGTAAACCCAATTCAATATAACGATCCAGTAATTCTCGGTGGGTTGCAGGTAACCAGGAATTTGGTATTAACTCGCCCAAGCCATAGGCAAAGAAAGAAAGTGGGCGACGTGCGGTAATTTTCGAATCTAGCTGCCGTAAACTACCTGCCGCTGCGTTACGGGGGTTGGCAAATTCCTTTTCACCCTGCTCTGCTGCTAGTTGATTCATACGCTCAAAATCACGTAAGTACATGAAGACTTCACCGCGTACTTCAAGTACGGTGGGCATCGAATTGCCTAATAAATGCAACGGAATAGCACGGATGGTGCGAATATTCGCTGTGACATCTTCACCGTTAGCGCCATCACCCCGTGTGGCGGCCCTGACCAACACACCATTTTCATAACGCAAAGAAATGGCGAGACCATCAAATTTCAATTCACCGGCAAATTCAACTTGATGAAGCTTCAGACCTTCACGACAACGACGTTCAAAAGCTTCTAATTCCTTTAATTCAAAGGCATTATTTAAGGAAAGCATAGGTACTGCATGCTGTACAGATTGAAAATCTTGTAGCGCTACTCCGCCAACACGCTGCGAGAGCGAATCTGGCTTAATCCATTGGGAATTATTTGCTTCAATCTCCAGCAGCTCGCGGTAGAGGCGATCATACTCACTATCAGGAAGTAAAGGCGCATCAAGCACATAATAGGCGCGCTCTAAACGCGCTAACTCTAGCTGGAGCCACCGATATCGCTCGGCTAATTTTGCCGGATCAGCCTGCGCCAAAATCAAGACCTAACTAAATAAGCGTTGAGCTGTAGTAGAGCCGGCCATAATACCGCCCTGCTCAAGCTCGGTGTATAAACTGTCGATATGATGATGAATGCTTGTTACTGCCATAGCAGTTAAATTAAGGCCATTGTCATCTACCAGGCGCCCTTGTTTAGCTTCAGCAATCGCCGCTCCTTCGGCTAGCATCCGCTCAAAGGCACGCTCTTGAATTGGCACAAGCGGTAATTCAAGTAAAAAGGTTAATTGCTTTACTGGATCAGTTGGATCTAATTCGCTACTAAAAAAAAGTAACTGCCCCTGATTAAAAAACTCGAATGAGCGTTGATTAGCATGAAGACGAAAGCCTCTTTGCTGCATCACAGACACTAAATCAGCCCAGGCTAAGGGATTGCTATCAAAAAGTAAATTAATACTCAGCTGTATATCTGTTTGCGCAGCTAAAGCGTCTAATTCTTTAGCGCTATCAAGCATCGCATTTACGCCAGGCATATCAATTTGTGCGCCTAAGGCTTCGGCTAAGTTTTGTGCATGGGTAAAAAAATTAGATAAATCTCCTACTTCAATTGGACCTTGACGGTTGGCCAATTGCACTGCTAATTGCAGCTCAGAATAGGCAAAGGATGTGGTGATTTTCTCCCAAGTGTCACCATCAATCCAATTGGCTTTTAGGCCTTCCAGTAAATATTGCAAATCATGCTGTGGCCATGTGCCAATTTCGGCCAAAATCTCAGCCCCTTGAATGGGCTCATTAAAGCGTAGTGTTGCAACACAATCAATTCTCGGATCAATGGAGACCCTGCTAGCAGTAAGTACCATGGCGGCCGCCATCACAGCCTGACTAGGATCATTAACTTCACCTAAAGAAGGCTCGTGCCGCTGCTGATTTGCTAGTGCCGGTTCGGTGCCTTTGGTATGACTTGTATCAAGTAACTTGTGGCGTGCCCGAGCATGACGTAAATTAACAATGACTACTAATAGTAATAAGAAAATACCAATGACAATTAAGGCAACTTGCAAATCTGAAAGGCCGGCATTAGCAATCATGTCTTTCAGCGGCATTTATGCAGGCTCCACCATCGTCACAGCCGAAGAAATATCCACAGCCACTATGCGTGATACGCCTTGTTCTTGCATCGTCACCCCAATTAGTTGATGGGCAATTTCCATGGTAATTTTATTATGGGAAATAAATACAAACTGGGTCTTAGACGACATTCTCGATACCATTTCTGCATAGCGTAGGGTATTAGCGTCATCAAGTGGCGCATCAACCTCATCTAATAAACAGAACGGCGCAGGATTTAATAAGAAAAGTGAAAAGACTAAGGCAATCGCAGTTAAAGCTTTTTCACCGCCAGACAAAAGATGAATTGAACTATTTTTCTTGCCAGGAGGTTGCGCCATCACAAGTACGCCAGAATCTAAAATCTCTTCGCCGGTCATCACTAATTCAGCATGACCACCGCCAAATAACTCGGGGAACAAACGACCAAAGTGCCCATTCACTTGATCAAAAGTACCTTGCAATAAATCACGAGTTTCGGCATCAATCTTCGCAATTGCATCGGTTAGGGTTTGCATCGCTTCATTCAAATCGGCTGATTGGGCATCAAGGAATGATTTACGCTCACGTGAACTTACTAACTCATCAAGCGCGGTCATATTAACTGGGCCCAGTGATTGAATCTCATTATTTAAACGAGTGACATCACCTTGCAGTACGCTGACTTTTAATTCCGTACTAAAGCGCGTTTCGATACTGGCTAAATCGGCTTCGGCCTCAAGTAATAAGGTGGCAAATTGTTCATAATTAAGGCGCGCAGCTTGCTCACGTAATTGCAAGTCGGTAGCCTTATCACGTAATGGCTGCAGGGTGCGCTCAACTAACATCCGCGCTTCATCAGCCTCACGCAACTCATGTAGCAATGCATCTTGCTCAGTGCGCGCAGTTGCAAGGGCAGTTTCACGATCGGTGCGAGTAACCAGTAAAGTTTGTAACTTATCCTGAGCCTCTTCATCACTTAAACCTGCTAACTCAGTTTCAGCAGCGGCAAATTTATCTTGAATTTCCATAATTTGGGTACGCGCAGTAGTTTGGTCGCGCTGCAAATCGGTAATCCGTTGCTGCAAAGAACGAGTTGTAAAAGCAGCCTCCTGTGCTGCCATTTCAGCAGTACGTAAGGCGTCACGTAGTTGGTCGCGGGCCTGTGTGGCTAACTCGCATTGCTGGTGGGCAGCTGTCAATTGGGTCTGCGTACTCGCTTGTGTTTGCTCAGATTGCGTAAAGTCATTTCTGGCTTGCTCTGCCTGCAAATTGCTTTGCTCAATTTGCTGACTTAATTCAGCTAATTCAGCGTTAATTTGAGTCGCACGCAAGGTATATTGCTCTTCAGCTTGACTTAACTGCATTTGCTCTACTTCGAAACCATGGGCTGTTTGCACGGCCTCCTCGGCATTGAGCCGAGCGCGCTCGGCAGCTTGTAAGGCGGCTTGATAATTTGCGGTACATTGATCTAAGGCACCTTGTAACTCGCTTTGCATGAGGCGTTGCGCGCGTAATTGTTTTTCCAGCCCTTCCATTTCTTGGGCGCGGGCTAACATTCCAGCCTGCTCCGAATCGGCCGCATATAGTTGCACACCAACGCGGGTGACTAGATGACCGTGTGCGGTGACAAAGGCTGCACCAAGGGGTAATTTTTGACGCCGCTGTAAAGCATCATCTAAGCTATCGGCAATAAAAATGTTCGTTAACCATTCTTGCAAGACGAATTGAATGTTCGATCCAGCTGCACTTTGTACCCGCGATAAAAGCGGCGTAAAACCCGTTGGTACGTTTGGCGTAAGGGCATTTAATCCATCGGTCAATAAAATCGCCAAACGACTTGGAGGGGCGTCTTTAGCTAATATCAACGCAGCTTTCACATCCTTGCCGGTTAAGGCGGCGAGTCGTTCGCGTAACACCGATTCCAATGCTGGCTCCCACCCCTTTTCAACTTTAATGTCTTGCCATAAGCGCTTGCTCTCTTTTAAACCTTTACTTTCTAGCCACGGGCCAATTTTTCCTTGGGATTGCACGCTTGCTTGCAGGGCTGTTAAGGCGGTTAATTTAGCTTCGGTTTGCGCTAGATCTTGATTTGCAGTTTGAATTTCTTCCATGGCAGCTTGACGAGCGGCATCTGTAGTAGGTGCACGAGCCTGGGTTTCTGCAGCCTGCGCTTTGCTCTCTTCTACCTTGCGCGTCGCAACTGCATATCGATCGAGGGCCATTTTTAAGGCTTTTGCATCAGGTTGTCGCAAGCCTTGCAACTCCGTTGTTAAACGCGCTTCACGGCCTTGTGCATCTTCCATTTGCTCAGCTACCGCCTTGATGCGCTCACCTAAACTCGCTAAGCGCTGATCTACATTAGCTAAAGCAATTCGAAGGTCATCAAC
>Ga0049085_10000794_pt1 | contig 12455 bp, 10 predicted proteins | sample GreLakmeSU08MSRF_FD_66721 | JGI IMG/M metagenome (GOLD analysis project Ga0049085, IMG submission 66721) | Freshwater lentic microbial communities from great Laurentian Lakes, MI, USA - Great Lakes metaG SU08MSRF | ecosystem: Environmental > Aquatic > Freshwater > Lake | place: Great Lakes... | reverse complement strand
CAGCCCCGACTGCGCCCCGTAGGTCCAGCCCTTCTGTTCGCGGAGGATCATGAAGAGCCGCGAGTCTGCGCCGCCACCGAGAATCTTGTTCGCGATGGTCGCCGCATAACTACGCGGATCGGCCGGCGCCCAGGTGAGGTTGCCCATCACGACGTTGGACTGCACCGAGCCCGCGCGGTGCACGAGCACCACTTCGGTGGCGGTGCGCGACGATTCGACGCCGAGCAGCGCACCAGCCGCCGGCCGCATTCCCGACCATCCCGTGAACGCGGCGGCCACCACCTGCTGCGCCCTGGCAAGCGTGATGTCGCCGGCGAGGACCATTAGCGCGCCACGCGGCGCCAGTCGACTCGTCTGGAACGCGACGAGGTCGGCGCGCGCGATGGCTTTCACGCTGGCCGGGTCGGCGCTCCGCCCGTAGGGGTGCTTACCGTACAATTCGCGCGCAAATACGCGGGCGGCAATCGCCGCGGGATCAGATTGCGAGAGCTGCAAGCCCGAGAGCGTCTGCGTGCGGTAGAGTTCCACTTCCTTGTCGGCAAAGGTCGGCCGCATCACTGCGTCGGCGATCAGTTGGAGGGCCAGCGGCGCGTTGTCCGACAGCACGTTCACGTTGACCGTGAGGAAATCCGCGCCGGCACGCGCCGAAATCGAGCCGCCTACTCCCTCGATCGCCGCGGCGACCGCTTCCGCATTCCGCGTGCCGCCACCCTTGGTGAGGAGTCCGGCGACCATCTCGGCGGTGCCGGACTTGCCGTCGGGGTCATACTGGCTCCCAGCCGGAAACGAGATGGAGATCGACAGCACAGGCAATCGCGGATTCGAAACCACGAGCAGCTTCAGGCCGTTCGGAAGTACCGCCTGTTGGAACGGCGGGAACTGCGCGGGCGCGATCGCCGTCGGGGCCGGTGGCCTGGCCGGGAACGACTGCGCTCCGACTGAGGCGCCGCCGGCTGCAAGCGCCAGCGCGGCGACAGCGGAGCTCGTGAAGCCGCGCGTGATCAGCGAACGCATCGAAGGCGTGCTCACGGGACTGGCCCTCCCTTCTTGGTCTGTGGTTCGACGGTCACGATCAAGGAGTTCGCCGGCACGAGGTACTGTGCTGCGACCCGCTTGAGGTCGGCCACGGTCACCTTGGTGTAGCGGTCGAGATCGGTGTTGATTGCCTCGGCGGAGCCGAGGTAGAACGTGGCGGCCTGAATGGCCTCCGTCATCTCGAAGGCGGTCTGGCGCTCGCTCGTCTTGGACGCACGGAACTGATTCTTTGCCTTCGACAACTCGGCTTCCGTCACCCCCTCACTCGCCACCCGCGCGATCTCGGCGAGCATGCCCGCTTCCAGCGAATCGGGATGCACTCCTTGGTTGGCGATCGCCAACGCCATCCACATGCCGGGACCACGACGTGGTCCGAACGGATTGAGGTAGAGTTGCTGGCCGAGCGCGAGTTTCTTGTCGCGCGCGAGCACTGTATTGAAGCGCGAGCTCTCGCCCGTGCCAAGGATCGTCGTCAGCAGGTCGAGCGCGGGATAGTCGGCGTGGCCAGCGGCCGGCACGCGATATAGGGTCAGGACGGCAGGCAGCGTGGCCTTGTCGTCCGGTACGCGCGTCCGCTTGGCGCCGACGTTGAACGGCTGGTCGCATGCCGGCTTGGCGGCCTCCGGCTGGCGTTGAAGCGAACCGAAATACTGCTCGACCAGCTTCTTCACTTCGGCCGGCTTGATGTCACCGGCCACGGTGAGCACCGCGTTGTTCGGCGCGTAGTACCGGTCGAAGAACGCCTTTACATCGGCAACCGATGACGCATTCAGGTCATCCATCGACCCGATGAGCGAATGCGCGTAGGCGAAACACGAACCCTCATCGAACAGCGACAGCGTCGCTTCCCAAATCGCCGAGCCGTATGGCTGGTTGTCCACGCGCAACCGGCGTTCCTCTTTCACCGCCTCGATCTGGTTCTTGAGATTCTCGGCGCTCACGTTCAGTGACCGAAGCCGCTCCGCCTCGAGCCAGAGCGCGAGGTTCAGGCGATTGGACGGCACCTCCTCGTAGTAACGGGTGATGTCGTACTGCGTGTTGGCGTTAGTCCGGCCGCCGGCGCGCTCGATGAGTTGGAAGTATTCGGCTTTTTTGATATTGGCCGAGCCCTGGAACATCATGTGCTCGAAGAGGTGGGCGAAGCCCGTCTTGCCCTTGAGCTCGTCGCGGGCGCCAACGTCGAACCAGAGCGAGACGGCGACCACCTGCGACGAGTGATCCTCGACGAGCTGCAGTCGCAGGCCGTTGGCGAGTGTGGACTTGTCGATGACGATCTGGCTTCCCTGTCCCGGCAGCGTGGCCGACGAAGCGACGACACCGAACAGGGCTCCGGCGGCGAGCCGACGAGCATTGAACAGGCGCATGAACGGACTCCTGGACATCAGTTGGGCTTGTGAGCTTCGGTCGGCATGGGCTTTGGACCGGTCCCCGTGGACCCGAATCCGCCGCTACGGTCCGTCGTTTGTTGGACGGTACCGGTGTCAAAGTCGTGCACTTCGAATCGCGCGAAGATGACTTGCGCGATGCGTTCGCCGTGCGTGATCACGAGCGTAGCCGTCCCGCCGTTCTTTACCGGCACGCACCACTCGTCAGCGTAGTCGGGATCGATTGTGCCCGGCGCGTTGGCGATGACCAGATCGGTTTTGACGCTCGTGCCTGAGCGCGGTCGCACCTGCGCCTCGACGCCCGCCGGCAGTTGCGCCTTGAATCCCAGAGGGACGAGTGCCTTGTCTCCCGGCGCGAGTTCCAGCACGAAGGCCTGTCCACTCCTGATGGCCGCGCGCTCGGACATCACACCGTCCTTCCAGACACGCGCCGTGCGTCCCGTGAGATAGGCGGAGAGGTCGTAGCCGGCGCTGGCGGAGGTGCCGCGGTGCGGAACCGGTGTGTCGGGGTGGAGCGGTTCGAAGATGATCACGTTGTGAAAGATCGCCTGTCGCCCCATGCCCTGCACCAGCCCCTTGGCACGCGACCGCGACCGCCTCGCCGCTGGCGATTTGACCGTCCCGTGCACATTTATGGTTGTGATGCCTACTCCGCCCAAGATCAGCTCCCTCTTTCTCCGCACCTGCGCGATCGGGTCGATCGGCCTGATTTCGGTCGCCGCCGGTGGATTTTCCGCGGCCGGCGCCCAGATCGTCAGAGGCGCGCCTCCGGTCGCGACCACGCCGTCGCCGACCGCAGGCGCTGACACGCTCTTGCCGCCGCTCGAGCGCGCCCGCATGGCCCAGGCCGCGTTCGAGCGCTTCCGGGTGACCAACCTTCCCCCGTTCCGTGGCGGGCGTAGCGGCAACAACTGCGACGAGCGCGTCGGCAACTGGTGCTACTGGTACGACGAGAACACCAAGCCGGCCCTCGAGCCGCAACCAATCGCGCAGCGCCGGCTGCAGCTCACCCGCTTCCTCGATTCGCTGGCCGTGCTGGACCCCGACGAGCCGTGGATCCTCGGACAGCGTGTGCGCTACCACTTCGAGGACCAGCGCCCTGCCGACGCTTTAAAGGCCGCACAATCGTGCGCTACCGGCACCTGGTGGTGCGACGTGATGGTCGGGTTTTCGTTACACATGCTCGGCGAGTACGTGACCGCCGACAGTGTGTACGCGCACGCGCTGACCAAGATGCTGGCCCGCGACGCCTGTGCCTGGAACGACCTCTCGATGCTCCTCGACCAGGACGCGCAGCAGACATACAAGCGGTTCTCCTGCGAGGATCCCAAGCGCAAGGAGTTCGAGCAGCGCGCTTGGTGGTATGCCCGCACGCTCTACCTGATGCACGGCAACGACTCGCGTACCGAGCACTACGCCCGGCTGACGATGGCCCTGATGCTCAAGGACGCCGCCACGCCTCACCAGAACGGATTCACCGACGACGAGCGCGAGCTCATGCTCCGGTTTGGCATCTCCACATCGTGGGCGAAAGGCCCGGCCTCGGACCCGCGCGACCGCTTCAGCTTCAGCATCGTCAGCCACGAACCGGTGCCGGCGTACCGGTACATCCCCGCCGGATTCGTCCTCAACAATCCCGCGATCTCGGACTCTGCCGACTGGCGTCTGCAGTTGCCGCCCGTGATGGGCCGCTACGCCCCGCCCTACGCGAAGATCTTCAAACCACTCGAGCACCAGAAGGCCATGTTCCGCCGCGGCGACACGGCGCTGGTTGTGGTGTCGTACGACGCGGGCGCGCTCACCGACCTGCAGCAGACGACGGTCGAGGCGGCGCTCACGGTGTCACCAGGCGACAAGCCGCGCGAGTACCAGACGCGGAAGTCTGGCGGAGCGGCCGACGGGATTCTCACGGTCAAGGCACCGTGGGGGCCGTTGGTGATGAGCGTTGAAGTCGCTGCACCGGCCAAGTCAGCCGTCGCGAGGGCTCGCTACGGTATGAGCCCGCCCTACGCTGTTGGCACACGAATGAGCCTGTCGGACCTGCTCTTCTACAAGCCGTACGGGACCTTTCCGAAGAACGCCGAGGAAGCGATTCCCCATGCGCTGCCGACCGAGCGCGTGCTGGCCAGCGACAAACTCGGCGTCTTCTGGGAGGCTTACGGCACCGATCCCGCGGGCGAAAAGATGCAGATCTCCCTGACGGTGGTGCGAGAGCTGGTGGATGATCCCGGATTTCTGCGCCGACAGGCACGCTCGCTTAGGCTCGCACGCGAGGTCACACCGGTCAGTGTCATCGTGACGGACATGTCGGCATTCGGCGCCCGCCTCTCGCCACGCGCGCTCGAGCTCGACATCTCGACGCTCCCCAAGGGCGCGTACATTGTGCAGCTCGAAGTATCGGTCGCTGGCCAATACGTGATTCGCGCCGATCACCGGATTGAAATCATCGGCCCCTGAGCGTGGACCCGCGAAGATTTACGGAAGGTTACGGCGAAGGTTCGCGGAGACTGCACCACAACGACGCTGCACCACGCACATCGCTGGTGTAGTCCACTAGTTTTCTGCCCGTGACCCCAATGATGATCCCGCTCCTGCTGGCGTTCGCCGCCGCCGAGCCCCGTATGGCGCTGCAGCAGTCGCGCCCCGACAGCACGCGCCGAGACACCACGCGCCGAGACACCGCGCGCGCTGGCGCTTCGAAAGCGCCGCGCCAACCGACCGAGAATCCGGCAGCTCGCCGCGACTCGATCCTCAACGCGATGTGGCCGGTGAAGGGGCCCGAACCGCGACCTGGCTCGATCCTTCCGCACAAACGCGTCATCGCCTTCTACGGCAACATCCTCAACACGCGAATGGGCGTGCTCGGCGAGTACGAACCGGACGAGATGCTGCGGCGGCTGGACGCGGAGATCACGGCATGGAACGCCGCCGACCCGACGACGCCCGCGCAGCCGGCACTCCACTTCATTGCCGTGGTCGCGCAAGCGAGTGCGGGCAAGGACGGCAAGTATCGCGCGCGGATGGATTCGGCAGTCATCGAAAAGGTCGCCGCGCTGGCCAAGCGCCGCGACGCGCTGGTATTCCTCGACCTCCAGGTGGGGCTTTCGACGCTGCGTGAAGAGCTGCCGCGCCTCGCCGGTTTTCTTTCGCGCCCAAACTTCCACCTCGGCATCGACCCCGAGTTCTCGATGAAGGACGGCACGCGGCCCGGGAAGAAAGTCGGCACCTTCGACGCGGCCGACGTGAACTATGCCGCCGAGTTCCTCGCGGACCTGGTGACGAAGCACAATCTGCCGCCAAAGATTTTCGTCATCCACCGGTTCACGCAGCGCGGGCTGACGAACTACAAACAGATCAGACTCGATCCGCGCGTACAGTTTGTGATCCACATGGACGGCTTCGGAGCACCGGAACTCAAGAAGGGCACGTACCGGGCATTCATCAAGGCCGAGCCCGTCCAGTTCGCCGGCTGGAAACAGTTCTACAAGCCACGCAACGACAACCCTCGGACGACGATCGCCGAGCTGCTGAAGCTCTGGCCGCGGCCCATCTACATCCAGTATCAATAGCGCGACGCGCACTGGCCGTTCTACAGAAACCGCGCCTCACGTCCCTCGAAGCGGCGCCGCATCACTCGGATCGCCTCGGCATTCGAGTCCACCAGTACGACATCGCGTCCGTGCCGGTCGGCCGCATCGCCAAAACTTCCGCTGCCGGCAAAAAAATCCAGCAGCCGGTCACCCGGCTTCGTGTGCACTTTCACGATGCGTTCGAGGATCCCGAGCGGTTTCTGCGTCGGGTAGCCCGTCTTCTCGCGCCCCGTTGGGCTGACGATCGTGTGCCACCAGGTGTCGGTCGGCATCTTGCCGCGGGCGCGCTTCTCGGGTGTGACCAACCCCGGCGCCATGTACGGCAAACGATCTGACTGGTCCGCGCGGTAGGTGAAACGCGCGGGATCCTTCGCGTACCAGAGGATCGTGTCGTGCTTGGCGCTCCACCGCTTCGTGGTCCGCGCCCCGTAGTCATACGCCCAGATGATCTCGTTGATGAAGGACTCGCGACCGAATATCCCGTCGAGCATCACCTTCACGTAGTGCACCTCGCGATAATCGAGATGCACCATCAGGCTGCCGCGGGTGGAGAGCACGCGCTTCGCCTCGAGCAACCGTGGCTCCAGGAAGGCGAGATAGTCGTCGAAGGTGTCGGCATACGCGGCGGTGCTGACTCGTACCTCCGCATACCGCTTGCCACCGAACCCGACCCGGGTGCCGGCGGCGTCACGCCGCGTCTTGAGTTGCGTTCGCCGTTGCGTGCGACCCGTGTTGAACGGCGGGTCGATGTAGATGAACTGGAAACTCCTGGCGCGCAGACGCGCGAGGATGTCGAGATTGTCGGCGTGGTGGACGGTGATCACACCGCCCAATATGGGCGCGGGGTGGCGGCTACAGCAGCGCGGCAGCGACCAGCCAGGCGGCGACGATGCAGCCCGCCGCGACCTTGAGCGCCATTGCGATCGCGCGACCGATCGTTGCGCCGGTCGCCGCCCGCGTCGCACCGTCGCGCGAGGTGCCTGTGGAGTACTCGCCAAGCAAGGCGCCCACGAAGCTACCGGCGAGCGCCCCGATCACCGAGCCGATGATCGGCATGGGCACACCGACCATCGCGCCCACCACCCCACCGATCAACGCACCCCAGGCTGCGCGACTCGATCCGCCGTACTTCTTCGTGTAACGCGCCGCGACCACGAAGTCGAGCGCCTCCGACACCAACGCAATCGCCGCGCAGCCCGCGATGACCCACCAGCCGAACGGCGCCACCGGCGCGAGCCAGAGGAATGCCACGCCCGCCGCGACCATCAGCCAGATGCCCGGCAGTCCGATAGGAATCAGGAGCAGCGCAACGCAAAGCACGAGAATCAGGAGCACGATCATGGCAACACCCCAAGCAGCCGCAGCACGCGCTGTTCGATCTCATTACGGACAGCCCGCACACCCGCGGCGTCGAGGTCGCGCGGATCTGGGAGCGGCCAGTCTTCACGCGCGTCTGCCGGCACCCACGGGCAGGCATCGCCACAGCCCATGGTGATGACCCGGTCCCAAGGCTCCCCACGCATCGCCTCAACAGACTTCGACGTATGCCCCGTGAGATCGTAGCCTCGCTCGAGCATCGTGGCGATGGCTTTCGGATTCACGCGGCCCGACGGCTTCGAGCCCGCGCTCGCCGCGACCACGCGGTCGCCGCCATGCATTCTGGCGAACGCCTCGGCGATCTGGCTGCGATTCGAGTTCTCCACGCAGACAAACAGTAAGCGCACCTTGGCGACCGGCGTCATGAGTGGAATGGTATCACTCCCCTCACCCTCGCCGTAGTTTTGAGGCCTATGGAATACACACGTCTGGGCACTTCCGGTCTCTCGGTCAGTCGTATCGCTCTCGGCTGCATGACGTACGGCTCCTCCAAGTGGCGCTCCTGGGTCCTCGACGAGGACGCTGCGAGACCGTTCTACCAGAAGGCCGTCGAAGCCGGCATCAATTTTTTCGACACCGCCGACTTCTATAGCGTGGGCGCCAGCGAGGAAGTCACCGGCCGGGCGCTGCGTGATTTCGCGAAGCGCGACGAGATCGTCGTCGCCAGCAAAGTCTATTACGAAATGGGCCCTGGTCAGAACATGAAGGGGCTCGGTCGAAAACATATTATTCAGGGCTGTGAGGCGAGTCTGAAGCGACTCGGCATGGACCGACTCGACCTCTACTATATCCATCGCTGGGATCCCGCCACGCCGATCGAAGAGACCCTGGAGGCGCTGCACCACCTCGTGCAGTCCGGCAAAGTGCTGCACCTTGGCGCGAGTTCCGGACCGGCGTGGATGATGGCGCAGGCGCTCTCGGCGAGTGAACGCCACGGCTGGGCTCGCTTTATGGCCATGCAAAACCACTACAACCTCGTCTACCGCGAGGAAGAGCGCGAAATGATCCCGCTCTGCCAGCACGAAGGGGTCGGTGTCATCCCGTGGAGCCCACTCGCGCGCGGCATGATTGCGCGCCCTCGTCCGGCGGACAAGAAAGTCGCAAGCGGTGGGACGAGCCGCGCGAAGCTCGACACCTACTCCGAGCAGCTGTACGACACACCAGCCGATTGGAACGTGGTGGACGCCGTGGAACAGGTGGCCAAGGCGCGTGGCGTATCGATGGCAGAAGTCTCGCTCGCCTGGCTGCTCGCCCGTCCCGGTGTGGCGGCGCCAATCGTGGGCGCCTCGAAGCTCGACCAACTCGAGACGGCCATCCAGGCGGTGAACCTCAAACTCACGGCCGACGAGTGCGCGATGCTCGAGGCACCGTACGAACCGCATGGCGTGCGCGGGTTTGTGATCGGCGAAACTCGGCCGACCGGACGGTTGTAGCTCGGGCGCCTGACGGATCCCCTTTCGCCGCGCGCCTCACCCTTACACTTTCGACGAATGCGTTTCACACGAATCCTCGGCATCCTCGCGCTCGCCGTACCGCTCTCCGCGCGCGCGCAGCAGTCGTACCCCGCCGGCCCCCTCGCCCTGCTCCTCCCCACCTCAGCTCGCTTGGCGGCACTCGGTAACGCCGGCGTTGCGGGCCGCGACGAGTACGCCGTGTTCAGCAACCCAGCGCAGATCAGCGCCACGAACGGCTTCGGTGTGACTGTGGCGACCTTCGGCGACGACGGACGCGGGTTCTCCGCTGCGTCGGCAGCCGCCATGGGACCGATGACCTATGGATGGGGCGTCAGCTTCGCCGATTTCTCAGCGCCGCGCACCGTCACCGGCTATCCGATTGCGCCCGCCATGATCTCGGGCAGCGGAGACGCGGACCAGTTCAGCATGGTGGCGCTTGTCGCCGGTCAGATGACCTGGAAAGGTTTTCGCATTGGTGCGGCGGGCAAATACGCCCAGGACATCGTGCCGCGCGAAGCATCCACATCATCGCTGCTCGTCCTGCCGAGCCGCGGCTCAGCCTGGCTCGTTGACCTCGGTACATCACACCCGCTCTGGACCGGTGTTGCCGGACTGTCGCTGCAAAACATTGGCCACCCCTACGTGATGCGTGGCCAGCGGGTCAGTGTGCCGACGCAGCTGGCACTCGGCTGGACGGCGAACAAGAGCTGGGGTGGATTCGACTATGGATACGCCACGCAGGTGACCGCCCGCCGCGACGGCTGGGTATCGGCCGCGGGCGGGATGGAAATCAGCTGGGGTTGGATTGAGGGATTCGGCGTGGCCGCCCGCGCGGGCGCACGCCGCACCGAGACGGCCGATGAACGGCCCGTCGGCGCAGGGTTCTCGTTTACCGCCGACCGGCTCGTACTCGACTACGGCGCAACCTTCTACACCGGCAACGCGATGGCACATCGGCTCACCGTGAGGTGGCGCTGATGCCTCGCCCTGTGCCGCGCGCCGCGCTCGTGATGACCGCGCTCCTCACCGCCGCCTGCTCACAGGCACTCAAGTTTTCGAAGGACGATTCCGCGACGGTGCTTTCGTACCAGACGATCACGGCACCGAACCCGTCGCTGCCCGGCGCGTTCAAGGTGCGTACGATGTACTACGGATCCGGCACCGACAAGCAGCGAAAAGAATTCAAGGACTCGGTCACGTATAAGACCAAACCTGTCGACGTCTCGCCATATGCCACCATCGCCCCGGCGCAGGCCGCCGACCGAAAGAAGTATTGGGGATTCGACCTCAAGGCCGCCCCAATCAATGGCCGCGTCTGGTATCCGGACGGCGCCGGCCCATTCCCGCTCGTGCTCGTCGTCCACGGCAACCATAACCCAGAAGACTATTCCGATCCGGGGTACGACTACCTCGGCAAGCTCCTCGCGTCACGCGGATTCATACTCGCGTCGCTGGACGAGAACTGGATCAATGGCGCGCTCCGCGGCGAAAACGACGGACGCGCCTGGATGATGCTGAAGCACTTGGAGTCGTGGAAGCGGTTCAACGACTCGACCGCCGGCCCGATGTCGCACAAGGTCGACCTGACCCGCATCGCCCTGATGGGCCACTCGCGCGGCGGTGAGGCGGCCGCGGTCGCGGCAGCGTTCAACACGCTCAAATACTATCCCGACGACGCGAAGCAGAAGTTCAGCTTCAACTTCGCGATCAAGAGCGTGGTGGCGATCGCACCGGTGGACGCGCAGTACATGCCGACGTCGCAGTACACCCCGCTCGAGAATGTGAACTACCTCCTGCTCCACGGTTCGCACGACGGTGACGTCGCGACCGCCGTCGGCATGCGCCAGTACGAACGGCTTCGGTTCACCGATGGCCAGCCGCACTTCAAGTCCATGTTCTTCATGTACCGCGCCAATCACGGACAGTGGAACACCGTCTGGCAGAATAAGGACAACGGCCCGCGCAGCGGCCGAACACTCGATCTGCGCACGCTCGTGCCGATTGAGGACCAGCGCACCGAGGGCAAGCTCGTGATTTCGGCCTTCCTCGAGGCGACGCTCAACGGCAAGAGCGAATACTTGCCCATGTTCCGCGACCATCGGACCGCGGGCCACTGGTTTCCGAAGACGATGTACACGACGCGGTTTCAGGAAAGCGGTTATCGGGCGGTCGCCGAGTACGAGGGCGACATCGATCTGGCCAGTGGTGCTCCCGGCGTCACGATCGACAGTGACAGTCTCGCGTCGTGGAAAGAAAACGTGATTCCTTTCCGAGGCCGCGGTACCGACGACCAGCGGACGAACGCCGCCTGGATTGGCTGGAACAACCGGATCGCCGGACCCGACACCCTGAAGATGGGACGGCCGGCGAGCTACACGCTCACCCTCTCGGATTCCCTCGTGAAGGCGTGGAAGATCACAGCGAACGGAGCGGTCTATCTCTCCATCGCGCCGACGAAAGAGAAGCCGTCGCCGCGGGCGCTGCCGCGCGACACGACCACACGCGACACCAGCAAGGCGGCGGTCGCCGCCCGCGCGAAGGCCACCGCGGACTCCATCAAGAAAGTTCCGAAACCGCCCAAGCCGAATCCTGCGGCCGACACGCTACCGATAGACTTCACGGTGGAATTGGTCGACGCAGACGGGCATGTCGCGCGAATGCCACTCACCCGGTATGCCCCCGTCCGACGCCCGCTCGAAGTGCGCCTCTACCGACGCGCCGGGCGCGACGAGCAGCGGTTCCAAAACCTCTTCGAGTATGTGCCCCAGACGTTCGTGCTTCCGCTCGCCGATTTCGCGACCTCGACGCCCGACTTCAAGCCGGAGCGACTGAAGTCCATCCGACTCCGGTTCGACCAGACCTTCGCAGGTACGATCATCCTGGACGATGTCGGCATCAATCCGGCGATCGATCCGAAGTACGTGGCGGTGCCAGTCAGGCCGTAGCCGCCAGCGGCCGCAGTGGAGGCGGCCTACCGCGTGGCAGCCGCCAGCGTCTTCATACCCTCAACGAACAGGTCCACTTCGTCGAGCGCCGTGAACACATTGGGCGTCACGCGGATCCCTTCAAACTCGTTCGGCACGAATCGCGGACGTACATGGATCCGCCAGCGCGCCAGCAGTGTGTCGGTGAGCGCTTGCGCTCCCAGGCCCTCGAGCCGCACCGCGCCAAGTGCGCAGGCCTGCGCCGCGTCGAAGCTCGTCAGCAGATGCACACCCCGCACCGGCTCGAGCGCGCGCATCCACCGCTCGCGCAGGAAGCGCAGTCGCGCCGCCTTCCGCTCGGCGCCGATCTCGTCGTGAAAGGTCAGCGCGTCGCTCAATGCGGCGCGCAACGCGATCGGGTAGGTGCCGATCTGTTCGAACTTCCGGATATCGTGGTCCTGGGCGGGGTCGGCAGCGAGGAGCGGCCAGACCGTCGAGATCAGTGGTCGGCGCACATAGAGGAAGCCGTTGCCCACCGGCGCACAGAGCCATTTGTGAAGGCTGGTCCCATAGAAGTCGCAGCCCAGATCGGCCACCGTGAACGGAAACTGCGCAAAGGTGTGCCCGCCATCCACAACGGTGGTGATGCCGCGGCGCCGTGCCTCGTCGCAGATCCGCTTGACGGGGAAA
>Ga0049085_10000793_pt1 | contig 12456 bp, 17 predicted proteins | sample GreLakmeSU08MSRF_FD_66721 | JGI IMG/M metagenome (GOLD analysis project Ga0049085, IMG submission 66721) | Freshwater lentic microbial communities from great Laurentian Lakes, MI, USA - Great Lakes metaG SU08MSRF | ecosystem: Environmental > Aquatic > Freshwater > Lake | place: Great Lakes... | reverse complement strand
AGATTCTCAACCGCAGTATATGCACAACAGCTATCTTTTTTTATTTCTACTATATTTTTTACTTTGACCTGTAATTTATCGCAACTAAAAAATAAATCAGATACTACAGAGGTTAAATTTAAGGCAGGATTTAAGAGAATTATCTCTGTGGCTTGGTGCGCTAATTCATGAAGGTCAAAGTAAAACTTATTTTGTGACCGTAATAAATTATACGCCTCAGAAAATATTTCTTGATACTTTTTCGCCGTGACTTCCCTAAACATAGACCCCAATCCTTTGGAATTGAATCTTAATGCTTAGGACGCTAAATTAAAGGCAATACCCTCCATGGTCGGGGTTCCAGAAGCAGCTAGTCGAATCTAGACTGTTTTCACAAGTATGCTGGTCTGTATGATTATATTGAGAGCAGGTGCCGTTTTTTAAAAAGCACCTGAGATAGCGATCAGAGAACCACTCGGTTTTAGCATCACAGCTTGAAACATCTGCGAACGCTTTGTTTTTTCCAAAATGGAACCCTAGCCCTCCTACTGATATCCAAAATATCATTATCCCAATATTTACATCTTCCCTCATATTTAGCACCTTTCGCGCAAATTAAGGATCTTCGCTCTCTTTAACGGCTTCTTCCTCGGTTATTTGCGACAGCACAAAATCAATATAGCTTTTAAGAGGAGACATGATCACCTGACCAAACTCTTCTTTAAGTCTTCTATTATTAAACACTACGTTCATATTCATAAACGGTAGGTAGTATTCCAAGCTGCGAAAGTATTTTTTCAGCCCTGGTTCAACAACATATTGTTCATAGTGCTGCTCGGTCCAATCGGCAGGATTGATAAGTTCAGGTCCTGCTACGTTGTAAAATTTACTGATAGCATTCATCCACTGATGAACTATGTAACAATCTTTAATTCCAGTCGACACGTTATATGTGTCGTATTTTCTTGTGGGAAGGTCTAGGAGTTTTGCCGTATAATTCACTACAAATGAGACAGGTACAATATCTATATTAGAGTTATGCCTAACAGGTAGGGCATCAAACTTCATCATAAGGGGTGCCGACCAAAATATTTGGCGAGCAAATGTTTTATCTTTGATTGTATCACTAAGTAAGATTGGAGGTCTAATAATTAGAAATTCAAGTCCTGAAGACCTTACTAGTCCCTCGGCAATAGCTTTAGACTTAGTATAAGGGTTATGATGATTATTCTCTGGACGACATCCACCATCCTCGTCTAGGCACTCATCTTTTATATCACCGACATTGCAGGCAGTGCTTATATAACAAAATAGCGGTTGGCGCTGTAGCTGCCTAGCGTACATGATAACTTTTTCTGTACCGCCAATATTTAGGAGCGTACAGGATTCTGGTTTATTAAAAGATGTCTCAGCGGCAGCATGAACAATAATGTCACATTCAATAGGGTTTTTTAATCCTAACCCCTCCTCGGTCACGTCACCTGCTACTGCGGATATATTTTTACCTTCTAGGTACTTGGTGCTTTTCTTAAGGCGTGTATTTAAACGCTCCTGTGCTTGCTCATCACTGTTTGCCCTTACTACACAATATACCTCTGCTCCCCCATTAGCTAGTTGGACCACCAGCTCACCACCAAGCATTCCTGTAGCACCAGTCAATAGTATTTTTTTATTTTGAAGCATTAATTAAACCTAATATGCCAATTAAACAAACACCAGTCCAGACAATTTTTATTGGGTTAAACTCTTCGCCAAATATTATAAGACCTAAAATAGTAGATATTGTGATGCTGAGAGCAGACCAAGTAGCACATACAAACGAAAGGTCTAAAAATTTTAGAGAAAAATTAAAAAAGATCAAACTGACTAGATAAGTTAATATGCCAAAAATAGAATAATTTAATTTTGAAAAACCATCCGATACTTTCATAAGTACACATCCGGTTTGTTCAAAAAAAATAGCACCTGATAGTAATACCAAACCTTTATTCATCTTTTTGTACTATTTAAATCATAAGCACTTGTTCCTGATCCTAACGTATTCATATTGATCCCATATCTGTCATACATAGCATTAACTTGATCTGGGACTTCCTTCATACTAGGACGTAGTTTCCCTAAATGAATACAATTTACATCAGGCAAAAATGCGGTACGGTAACCTTGTATCCAGCACCTTTCAGCAAAAAACCATTCAAAGGAATCTGAAGGCGTAAAATACCCAACATGCTTAATCTTTTTTAAGTTCCATATGCCAGGATTCAAAGTAAAACCAAACCAATGAGCATGAGAAACTTTACCTGGATGCTGAGACATAAAAGATTTCCAACCATCGGAATTTACAAAACCTTTCCATTCATGACGCAAACACTCCAATTCGCCTTTTTCATTCCTGATTTCTTCACCACTCAAAACAACTCGATCATTTTCAAAAAATGTATTTGTTTCATGATAATTTTTATTGAAAACAACTTGGCTTAATTCGTCATATTTTTTTAATAAATCAATACATTTAGTTATATAGTTGTCATCTTGTATAAAGAAAAAATCATCTTCTAAAAATATTAAATAATCGAAATCTTTTTCATATAATTCACGGAGAATTACGTTTAAGGAACCAGCATGTCCTTTCTCGTGAGGCTTCTTTGTAAGAAACGTAGCCTCTGGAGCTGTTTTCTTCATATGCCTTAAGTCATCTTTGGGACTAAAATCATCGACAACGTAGTATTTATCGATTAGATGAGTGTCCAAGCAATGCAGCTTAAAACTATTCCAAGCCCTTTTAAAGGGCATAGGGCGTCTACACGTAGTGACACTAAGGGCTATTTTTGTCATTTTATAACCTATTAATTAAATTAATCACTAGATAAAGCTATAGAAGCTAAAGCTCTGGCTTTTGCATCTTGATTTAATCCTATTATACTAGCTAATAATTCAGTAGCTCGCCTATAGGCTTCATCAAATTTTTTACCAATATTCATAGCTGTGTTTTGTGCATGTTCTTGCGATTTTTCGGGGAAGTCTTCTAAATTTTTATTTAAGAATCTAAATTCTGTCATCATATCACTTATCATACCACGTATGATTGGTTGAATGACCTTTTGAATTATGGCTCTGTATACATCCTCTTTATCTTTTAATTGATAAAGTTCTGCTATCACACTTTTACAGCTATCAATCATTCCTGTTAGGGCGCGGCTTTTATCAAAGGTAGGATTGTAACGATATTCAGCTTCAGCTATGGGAACTAAATCTATAAGAGTTTTTAAACATTCTTGTAAAATTTGTTCGGGAGTACCTACTTCGGTCCGATCTTCTAAAAGCAGGCTTATTTTATTTTCTTCAAAGCCTAAAGCCGATGCAATCTGCGCGGTAGTAAAACCATCTTCGCGCATCTTGTATACTTTTTTCTTGATGTCCGGCATCCTAGTTAAGTCTACATCTTTTACGATGTTAGTTTTCTTAACTATTTTCTTTTGTGATGCCTTAACAAGTTCAGTAATTTTGACATCTAAATCTTCAGACATTACGATAATTTAGTGCCTTTTTCTAATTTTAGAGTAGCTAGAGGACTTCTTTCTGAAAGAAGTCTTGCTTCTTTACCTCTAACCATATTTAGTACCCATTTCATTACCCACATTAAAGGTAAACTGTCTAATACAGGTAACAATAACTTCTTTAAGTCTATCAAAAAGTTTTTTATATCCCAAACTTTTTTATATCCTTGCTGAATTGCTAATTGAACAAATCTCTCGGTAGGCATTCTAAAAACACCACCACGATTATTCTTGTAAACAATCTCTTTATTAGTAGGTAAAACTTTAATTACTTCAAGTATAGAACCGCCTGCTTTAAGCCTAAGTCCAGGTACTACTTCAGCAGACCTCAATTTAGTTAAAGGAAAAATAGAGGCGGTTACATCTCCACCAGGAGTTATAACCACCTGCTTTACAAAATTCATCGGGGAAAATTCTGATTTACCAATAGCTGCAAGATGGGCTTCAGTAAATACTAAAGCCTCTAAAGTGTCTCGGGGTTGGTACTTAAGTTTTTTCATCATAAATAATCTTATTGTAGTGAAAATCTAAATTTTGTTTTCCCGCAGTCGTAAATGCGAACTAAATTATCTCGATATCTAACTTTTTTAGAAAAACAAATTTTATTTTTTTTGTCATAAAACCAATAATCAGGTTTAATTTGTTTAATCTCTGTAAACCCTGAATTTAAATACAAGTCACTAGATGAAAGTCTATCTGGGTGGCACCTTTAACTGGTCCAAAATATTTATTTCGGCAAAGTATTCATGGTCTTATAACCCGTTCCATAGGTAGACCCGTCACTTTTTGACCGGATCTCTGCCGATTAGTTAGTTGTCTAATAAAAAGGCACTAACTATGAAATCAACTAAGCTCAAAGCACCGCTATTTTGCATCAATGAAAAATGTGAACACCACAAAAACCAGACTGGTCGCTGGTTTGTATTCAAAGGGTACTACCAGACAAAGCATAACCATAAATACATACAACGCTACCAGTGCAAGGTCTGCCGTACCAAGTTTTCAGAAAACACATTCCGCGACACCTACCGACAACACAAGCCACACATAAATAAGCACATATTCAACTGGTATTGTTCAGGTGCAACGCTTCGTCGCATGGCAAAGAATCTTAAAATCACTCGTGGTACTGCCATAAGAAAATTTAGGTTTCTCGCCAATAAATCGCGCATGATTCATGCCTGTGAACTTATCACTGGAAAACTTGATACTGGTGAAGTCCACTTTGATGAGCAAGAAACCTTCATGCACACCAAACAAATGCCTCTTTCTATAGCTCTCGCGGTTGACGGTAAGCACAATGCTCTAGGCGGAAAAATCATTGATATTGACGTTGCGATGATGCCTGCTCGCGGACGCAACGCAAAATTAAGTCAGGCTCGCTTTGGTTTTCTACCTGATGAGCGTCCATACGTTTGCCAGACTGTTCTTAACAACGTCGGAATTGCTACAGGCGGTCGGATAATTTTACAGACTGATTCAAAACCCGCTTACAGGACGTATGTAAAATCCGTATTACCGATGGCAATTCATAGGATGATTGGTAAAGCGGAGCGCGAACGTCAACCAAGCCGCCACGAGGACAAACGAGTACCTCTGTGGTGGGGAGATCAGGCTTGTGCCTCAATACGGCATGATCTTAGTCGTATGAGGCGTAGGACTTGCGTGACGACTAAAGACATACACAGTCTCAGACAGCATTTGTGGCTTTATACCGCGCACCGCAACCGTTATCAGCGTGATCTTTTCGATCCTTGGTTTATGAACACTAAATTTAGAAACCTCAAAGCTAGTTACCTTGCTGCACCTAGCCTACGAATTGCCGAATAAGATTAAGTGCAATAATCACCTTTAGGTCGGGAGTATTATGTCGTTCCTTCAAAAAATACAGAATAAATATAAGCGAAAATCAGCCACAGCTTCTAAAAAGAAACTCTGGAAAACAGAGATTGCCATCTGGTCAGAGTATGATGGTTCTAAAGTAGAATTGGAAGATTTAGCTAGAGAAACACGGTTGTTGCAGGGACTTAGCATGAAGCAAGATAAAAATGCAAGGCTACCTGATAAAAATAATGTAAACATCCGAAGTTATTGTACTAATACAAGACAAGGTGTCTTTACAAGGCGGTAACTTTAACGAGTCCGAAAAGATTAATGAGCATCAGGCGCTTTCTCATAGACGTGAACTTTTTGAAAAAGTACGAAGCTGTTTGTAGAGAAGTAAGAGTGGGCAAGTTCTTGGCACACACGGTAAATATCGCACAAAGCAGGGGTATAAAAAATGGCACACAAACAGCAAGCGGACTTTTGCCTTCGGGTTAAAAATAAGTTCCCTAGTTTTTTTGAAAACACCAAGGTCGTACTAGATGTGGGTTCTTTAGACATTAACGGCAGTAACAAAACTTTATTTGCCGTGGGCACTAATTATACAGGTATCGACCTAGCACCTGGCAAAAATGTAGATGCAATATCAAAAGGGCATGAGTGGGGAGCACCTGACAACCACTATGACACGATAATTTCTACAGAATGCTTTGAACATGATATGTTCTATGAAAAAACATTTCAAAATATTATCAGAATGTTAAAGCCTGGTGGACTATTCCTTTTTACGTGCGCTACCACGGGTAGACCTGAGCACGGAACGCGCCGAACTACTAGTAAAGACTCCCCCTTCACTAGTAGTATATCCGATTGGGAGGACTACTATAAAAATTTAACTGAATTAGATGTCAGAGCGGCTATAGATGTGGACCTGATATTCAGTACATATCATTTTGAAGTGGGTAGGGAGCCGTTTGATCTATACTTTTACGGGGTGACTTAGATGAGTCATCGTTTTTCCGTTGAAGCCGATACACTTTCAGTGTCAGACGCCTACTGTTCAAAATATATCTCCAAGCCAATAAATAATCCCCAAAAAGACAAAGATTGGGATGGCACAGAATTTTTTGATATCTGATGTCAGTGGGACCAGCAAAAAGTGCCACCCAGAAAGTCTATTGTCCATCATAACCACAAAAGAACCATGAATTTTGAAAACATGAGAACATAGTGTTGAAAGACCATCCACTACTTGACAATCCATCTCGATTGCTAATGATCAACTCCATATTTTTTATTTAAAGTTTTTTTTGATTTAATTTTTACTTCTTCTGCCTGAAAAGCATATTCAACACCCAAATTTTTTAAGTTAGTTTGTTTTATTTTTTCTTGAACTTTTTTAGACTGTGATGGGTATTCAACACCTAATTTTTCTAAATTAGTGCGTTTTATTTTTTCTTGGACTTTTTTAGACTGTGATGGGTATTCAACACCTAATTTTTCTAGGTTAGAAAGCCTTATTTTTTCTCTAGCTCTTAAGGGATGAGTGCCGTTGCCACGAATTAAGGCGTAAGGCTTTGCTTTATATGAACCATATCTCTCGTCTATAAAAATAGCAGGACAAGAAATAGAAACAAAACTACTTACCACTAACTTTACATAGGTGGGAAGCCGGTCTATAATTTCTTGCAGTGTAAATTTATTTGCCATATATTATGGCAATAGCAGATGCGAGAGTAATTTACCACTACTCTCGCATCTTTTTTATTATCGAAACTTTAATCTACAAAAGTAACTAGTTTTTCTAGATCTTCTTCGCTATAACCGTAGGCTTTACGGTAATAATCTTTTATTGCTTCGCGGCTCATCTCGATGCTTTTCTCTGCTGCTTGCACTAAACCATGCAAAGCGGCAGTAGCGACCGTAGCCTGCTCACCATTGCTGAATCTAATTTGTGCGCCCGATGTCGTAATCCCTACGATTTCACCAACACGCATTTTACCGCTATGTGCGCACTTTACTTTATCGCCAATCGAATAGTTGTTCTCACAAGCTGAACCGGCAACACGATTTAAAGTTAAAGAATTAACTCCGGCGTGTGTTCTAAACGCACGGCTTTTAGAGCGTTCACGTAAAATGGAATCAATATCGTCTTCTTCGAGGCGTTCAATAAACACATTTCCTTCAGCACTTTTACCGACTTTCCAAACGTCTTCCATGTTTTCACCAAGGAAAGTAGTGCCGCCAACGATAGTTTTCATTTTATATCGTTTAACATCGGAGTAAGGTCTGCGTAGTACCGGCACAGAAACCGTGCAAGCTACAGCAGCAAAGTGAGGAAAGTAACGAACAGAGGCAGGATCAACAACAATACGTGGACGATTATCAGAAGCTTTATAAAGCTCCATAAGCGTTTGAGCTATTAATTCTTTGCTTGGTTTTTCATAAAATTCGCTGTCATACTGAATCAGTACATCTGCGGTTTTTTTATCATTGTCTAAAACGCGAAAATCAGCGACCACAAAATCCGTTCTAATCGGTGTTTGTTTTGAGATTTTTTTCGATAGACGATCAATGATCTTATCCGTCATCTTTGTTGCCATAACACTCCCTTTTTATTTATGTACTATAATTACTAATAAAATTAATCTTTATATCGTATTTAAATACGCATAGGAGTATTGCCTAATACAAATTCAGATAACTGTCTGACGAATTTTGCGCGGCTTTGATTAGTTTGATGTTTAATAGCACTAATAAAATCTATGAATTCTAAATTCATGTTTTTCTCAACCATTAAAATCGGAGGTGGCTTGAGTTGAAAACACGAATAAGAGCAATAGCCGTAGCCGCTAGGTAAAACACCTTCAGGATAAAAAAGTTCATCTTCACCTGAACCACAAACCACACACTGCTCAAATGGAACAGGATCAAGTTGATGTTTACATAGTGATATGGCTACATCTTCGGCAAATACAGAAAATAAAGCCAAATAAAAGTTTGAATTAACCTGTTCTACTTCAGCTAAAGTAATTTCTAAAAATTGTGAGGCTATTTTATTCTTTTTTTCTTGTGTAAAAGCCTGGAAGTCATGTTCATTTTTTGCGGCACCTGGGCGGTTTCTTATAATATCTGTATAATTAAGAAAGCACCTTTTATAAGGTATTGTCTGCTCATTATCGGGCAAGTTGTAATTGCAGGATGCTACACCACAATTTTGTCTTAGTTCTAAGATAACATAAGGACATGTAAAATTAGTCATTTTGACCTTTGATTTTCTTTTCTAGCTTTTCTCTCATTTGATGTTTTTACATCATGACATTGTCCGCAAAGTCTTTGTATATTTTTTATATCACAAAATAAACGCGATATAAAATCATCCCAATCAATAAAGGTCCCGTCAACTCTTATTACTGGTTCAATATGATCTGCATAAATATTTGTAGATGATACCCAGCCATCACAACCTTGGCAGTGATATTGAACCGCTGGACGATTGGATACCGTCCCATCTTTTTTATAACGAGGTACTTCTCGTCGTCCCGCGTTAAGAACTTCTCTTACAATAGGACTTCGAGAAAAAGTGCGTCTTAGAGATGCTCTAATCGCTGAATTTTCATTATATTTCTTTTTTTTAGACATTAAGGAACAAAACTTAATATTCCATCTGCTGTTAAAGGTATGTTGGAATCGTTATCTAAAACTTTGAGTACTCCTTTTTTTACATAATCAGATAAAATTGTAGCAAGTCGAGTTGATGCAAAGTCAGTTACCGTCACATTTCCAAATCCAGCGAACGCATATCTTGAAAAAGTTAGTGGTCGCTTATACGACACCATCCAAGAACAAGGGTTAACGGCAGCATCCCCTATATTAGAAAAATCTGGAACATAAGCATCATAAGTTAAAAACGATACGTTCATACCGTGAGGTCCAATACCGACAGCTACTTTTTTTAGTTGATCTATTGGTAGAGTAGAAAACATTTTATAGGTTTCGTCAATAGATATAGTTATGCTCATAAAGGCATCCTTTGTAAATTATTTAATATTAAATCTTAAGATTTAGTTTATATTTTTTATACAGGAGGTAACTAGTGTCGCTTAGAAATCCTAGAGTAAGAGCGGCTATGGCGAATCACCCTCGCGCTCCTGATCCCTCTAACAGCCGAAGTGCTGGTGATCCTACAGATGTTGCAGTCGATGTATTCCGACAAATATCTCAAGAACAATTGATCCCAACCATTGCAAACCGCACCAGGAATGCAATTTCGGTCGATGGTCGACAAGTCTTTTTATATCAAAGGCTTCGCAGTGGTCGTAGATGTGCCTGTTGGTTAGGCGTCAATTCTACACCCCATTCAGAATGTCCTATCTGCTTAAATACAGGTTTTAGTGGCGGGTATTATAAATGGGGTACGGATTTATATCTTATGGACCCCTCACGGGAATGGACCGGCGTTAATGTAGTTGTAAATCCCTTATTGGGTGTCCCCCCTTGGTTTACTTTAGAGGCTGGAGCGGTTTCAGGATATATAGAATGGTCTGAAACCATGATGAAAACTACTTATTACGGTCTAGATACTTCCCGCTTTGAATACAGGCTTAATGAAGGAAGCGTAAGTCTTAAGTTCAAACTGGAAGGAACAGATCCTACATTTATAAACTTTAGTGAAAAATCTTTAAAAGAGCGTCTGTTAGTAGCAGGTAGCGGACGATTTATATTTCGTGTCTATTTAAAACGAGCAGTAGCCTCAGATCCCTCACCTATGTTTTTATATTTTTTATTTAGAAGTCTTATTAGTTCTTCCGAACCACCAGTTATAATTATAGATATACCCAGACGTAATGAATCAAACGTATTAGCAGAGTACGGTGCTTTGGAGACTTTAACGCAAATAAACATGGCTTTTTCCGATATAGTCAAGAAAGTAAATTTAGAAGATGTAGTTATTAGACTTTTTGATATGACACGCTGGAAAGTAATAGAGAGTAGCCCTAACGATCCACAGAATTTATTAACATCTCATGATGTAGTAGCAAGAAAAGCCTTCGATGATGAAGGTATAAGTAGAATTATTCTTTAAGATTAAATATATGAAAACAAAATCAAGATCAGCAAAAGGAGATCTCGGCTCCGGCTTCGCAGGACCTGCTGGTAAAATTACAGACGATCCAAATGAAGAAATCGAGCCTTATAAAGAATACCCCTGGAGTCCTAAAGGTAAAAGAGGTCTGCCTTTCGATGCGCCAGAGGCACCAAAAATTACAGATTATGGCTTCCCCTTTAAAGGTAAAAATTTAGAACGAATTTCTTTTAATCGAAACGAGGAACGGGTGAATAAAAACCCAAATAAAAATCCCACAAGATTTCTTAGGCGCGTAGGATTACACGTCCAAGCAAAACAACAACGACTATTTTTTCCTGATTTTTTAGAAAAAGTAAAATTAGATTTCAAAGAAATTAAATTGGTGTTTCCTAAACCACCTACTTACATATGGAATCCTGCAGAAAAAGACGCAAAATTAGATGTGAAAAAAATAAAAGATACTTTGAGAGTACGATTCCCTACCTTAACTTGGAGTTTTGGTGTTCGGGGAATCGAAATGTCGCAAGTTAAATTTCCAGACATGACCTATGCAGATCTAGCTATTGGTCAAGATGCAAATCAATTGACAATTACATATCATATAGAAGGCGATGTAGGAGGCAATTAATGAAACTCATTTCGTTACATAACGAAGTGAAAGTTATTTCTGAACTAGTTTCAGATACTATAGTACTTATACATCACACATTTGTTATAAATGCTATAAAAAAACTAGTTTCGGTGCATGAAATACTTGATTTAACACTCTCAATAGAAAAAAAACATGAAGAATATAAATGTCAGCCACCTTGGACTTTAGCAACATCAAAAAGCCTAGATAAAATTAGAGCTAGTCTTATTACAGATCATAGTGACTCTTTTAAACCCCCCGAACTTTTAACTAAATATTATTTAAAAATAGGGAAGTTACTAGCCATGATGTCTTTAAGAGTAAGCGAATAAATATAATAAGATTATATCTACATTATTTGAATTAAAGGAGATTAGATGACTGTTCGCCTTCGTAATATATCCCAAGTTAAACAAACTGTGACTGTCGTTCGACCTACGATGACATATTCGCGGGATGTATTTCCGTTAAATTATTTGTTTCTTACCGATGAGGAATATTTAGATATAAGCCCTCCCTTAGTTCCTGGTGTGTGGGAAATTACCATAGATCCACCTGCACCTCCCCCACCAACAGGTCCTACAGGTCCCACTGGATCAACCGGAACTACAGGCACTACAGGCACTACAGGTACTTTGACAGGTCCTACAGGTCCTACAGGTCCCCAAGGTCCAAGAGGACAAACAGGTCCTACAGGTCCTACAGGTCCTAGTACCCCAGGAGTACAAGGACCACAGGGTGACACTGGCGCTGACGGTGCTCAAGGACCACAAGGTGACCAAGGTCCGCAAGGTGACCAAGGCGACCAAGGACCACAAGGTGACCAAGGTCCGCAAGGCGACCAAGGCTACCAAGGTCCTCAAGGTGATGCAGGTACAAATGGTTTTTCCTCTAGCTATTTAAAATATGAATCTGATACAGGAATTACTTCCGGTGTACCTGCCGCAGGATCTGTTTATTGGAATAATGTTGTACAAGAAGATGCCACAGCTATTGTGTTTAGTCACCTTACATCAGATAGTGTAGATGTAGACGTTTTATATACAGCCTATAAAATAGGCGATATTATAATTTTACAAGACGCAATTAATTCAGCGAATTATCAAAAGTGGGAAATAGACCACACACCAACGATTGTTGGTAATAGCTTTATAAGCATACCTGTAACTAATATAGAAATTGGAGGTACTGGAAATAGCTTTCCAGATCAACTCGCTCTAATTTCGATCTATCAATCTATAAGCTTACCTGGACCGCAAGGACCACAAGGTGACACTGGCGCTCAAGGCGACCAAGGTCCTCAAGGCGACCAAGGCGACCAAGGTCCTCAAGGCGACCAAGGTCCTCAAGGCGACCAAGGTCCTCAAGGCGACCAA
>Ga0049085_10000791_pt1 | contig 12464 bp, 8 predicted proteins | sample GreLakmeSU08MSRF_FD_66721 | JGI IMG/M metagenome (GOLD analysis project Ga0049085, IMG submission 66721) | Freshwater lentic microbial communities from great Laurentian Lakes, MI, USA - Great Lakes metaG SU08MSRF | ecosystem: Environmental > Aquatic > Freshwater > Lake | place: Great Lakes... | reverse complement strand
TTGATCAAGAAAAACGCTCTGGGCCAATTTTGTCGGGTAGTGTTTTATATGAAATCCAAGCTGACCAAATTCTGAGCATTTCCCATCAAAAAGCCAAAAGCTCCAATGGTTTTTTATATATAGAACCAAATTTTGGATTGCATTTTGATGAAAATTGGGCGGTCAAAACTCAATGGCGAATTCAAGATAATTCATCCTTAACCACGCGCGACAAAGATAATCCTGAGCGGTATAGAAATTTTTTAAGCGATAATCGAGGTTATAATTTAAGCCAAACGGGGCTTCTTATTGAAGAGTTAAAGCTTTATTATGAAAATGAAGACATGAAATTTTCATTGGGTAAATTTGATCCATCTTTCGGAACCGCACACAGAAAATCTAAGAGAATTGGAGTTTTTGCATCGCAACTAGCCGAAGATTATAATTTGCGCGAAAAGCTTGGCGCAAATGTTACGGCTTTACTCGAGGGTAGCCAAATTTCTTTTAGTACTTTTTTTAGCGATTCAACCGACTTAAGTCACAGCGCTGTTAACGATCGTGGACGCGAACCCAGAAACAACGGTCTTTCATCAAATACCGGAAGTTTTTCATCTTATTCAATTTTAATGGAGGGAGAAGATTTTCTTACAGTCGATAATTGGTTTTATAATATTGGCTATAGAAGTTTAGGAGTTGATAAAGAGGCTCGTAAACGCGAAAATGGCGTAGTTGTTGGTTCGGAATATCTTTATAAAATTGGGAGAGAAACTTCCTTGATACCATTTTTTGAGATGGTTAGAATTAATAACTTTTCTGGAGAGGTTGGTCGATCCGCTAATTATATAACGGTTGCGGCTATTGGAAAATATGCAAGTTGGACGGCGAGTACTTCTCTAATTTTGCGCAACATAAAGCGCCCAAACTCTTCAGCCTTACCAAAAACTGCATATGATAGGCAATTACAATTTTCAATTGGTTATAAATTTACCGATAATTTAACGCTCGATATTAGTAGGGCCGTTATCCATGAAAACGATCATGACGCTGGAATTTTTGGTGCAAATTTGAATTATTTATATAAATTTTAAGTCAAAATGAAAAATTTATTTTTGATAAAAATTACCCTGCGCAAAGCTTATTCGATGATCGAAGTGTCATTGATAATTTTAATAATTGGAATTTTGTTTGCAGGAGCCTATCAAGGATTTAATATTTATAACGAAACTCATCTAGCAAGCGCACGCACCCTTAGTCAAAATTCAATTGTAGGACGCTTACAAAACATGGCTTTTTGGTATGAAACTACTTTTGAAAATAGTTTTCAAGATGGCGAAGGTCTCGATGGAAAAACAATCTCGGCTTGGCTAGATCACAATAATCAGCAAATAACAAAAGTGAATGCTTATTCTGCGCAAAAAGCTGATAGCGCAAAATTTAATTATGAGGCAAATAACATTGCTGATGCTTCGGGTCCAACATTTGTTTCGAATGGCATAAATGGTCTTCCGAGTTTAAATTTTAAAAATACCAATTCTTCATCAAAATTTTTAGTTGTTGATCCAAGTTTGAAATATGGAAAAGACAACATTACTATTTTTGTAGTGGCGAGATTTAAAAATTTTGAAACTAATGCGGTTGTTTTTGATAGAGTTTGTCTAAAAAATTCTGGCTCTGCGACGGTTGACGATGGTTTAGCAATTAATTCATGTAAACCGGAATTTTCTGGCAAAATAAATACTTTAGGAATTTTAAATCTAGCAATTCAAAATAATGACGGATCGATTTCTAAGGTAACGCAAGACATATACTCTCCGTTGAGGAAAGATGTGCCGTATGTTTTAACTTTTGAAAGACTTTATAATCAATCAATTTCTTTGTATTTTAATGGCAAACTCAAAGCAACAATCGATGAAAATTTAAAAGAAATTGATTTCTTGCCACTAAAAATTGGACGCAACGCTAAAGATCAAAACGCTAATTCGGAATTTGATTTATCAGAAATAATTATGGTTTATGGAATATTAAAACCTCAACACAAGATGGATGTTGAAAATTATCTTTCTAAAAAATATTCCATAAAATTAGAGCGATAATTGTCTCTTGAAGTTTTTTTATAAAAGAGTTAGAATCATTTCCACAAAATTAATCAAATTTTAAAATAATTTATGGGTAAAAGTTTTTTGAGCTGGGTGGTGATTTTTTTGGTAATGATCACTTTTTCAAATTTTATTGTTGGGTCGGACGGGCTCAATGGCAATAAAGTTGTATTTAGCGATTTTATGAAAAAAGTTAATGATGGTGAAGTTGTTCAAGTTGATATCAAGGGCAATGAACTTGAGGGCATTCTAAAAGACGGCAATCGTTTTTATACACATCTTCCGCAATATCCAAATCTTGTCGATAAACTTCAAGAAAAAAATGTGGCTATTAATTCTTTGCCGTTAGTTAGTAAATCTGAAAAAATTGTAGCGGGATTTTTGGGTTGGTTGCCTTTTTTAATTATGATTGGTTTGTGGTTGTATTTTGCCAAGGGCGCTGCTGGAAAAGGTGCGGGCGGGGCTTTTAGTTTTGGTAAATCACGCGCCAAATTACTTCAAGAAAATAAAAATAAAGTTACTTTCGCTGATGTAGCGGGAATTGATGAAGCTAAGCAGGAGTTGACTGAAATAGTTGATTTCCTAAAAAATCCTAAAAAATATATGGATGTTGGTGCAAAAATTCCGCGCGGTTGTTTATTAATTGGTTCGCCTGGAACTGGTAAAACTCTCTTGGCCCGCGCCATTGCTGGCGAGGCAAGTGTGCCATTTTTTTCAATTTCTGGATCGGATTTCGTTGAGATGTTTGTGGGTATAGGAGCAAGTAGAGTTCGTGATATGTTTGAGCAGGCAAAAAAATCGGCGCCTTGTATAGTTTTTATCGATGAAATTGATGCGGTTGGGCGTCATAGAGGCTCTGGAGTAGGTGGTGGAAATGATGAGCGCGAACAAACTTTAAATCAAATGCTAGTTGAGATGGATGGCTTTTCTGAAAATGAAGGCGTGGTTATTATCGCCGCAACCAATCGTCCCGATGTGCTTGATCGCGCTTTGCTTCGCCCGGGCAGATTTGATCGTCAAATAACCGTTCCAAATCCCGATATTTTAGGGCGCGAACAAATTTTGGCGGTGCATTTGAAAAAAGTTCAAATGGCTTCGGATGTTGATGCTAAAGTTATTGCTAGAGGTACGCCGGGTTTCGCTGGAGCTGATTTAGCAAACTTAGTAAATGAAGGAGCTTTGTTGGCGGCCCGTGGTAATCAAAAAATGGTTACCATGAGAAATTTGGAAGATGCTAAAGATAAAATCATGATGGGAAGCGAGAGAAGATCAATGGTTATGCAAAAATCCGAAAAAGAGCTTACGGCTTATCACGAATCGGGTCACGCCATCACTTCTTTAAATTGTGAAAATTCCGATCCAATTCATAAGGCAACAATTATTCCAAGGGGCAGGGCTTTGGGCTTGGTGATGCGTTTGCCAGAAACTGATCGCTTTTCAATTACTCGTGCCAAATTGCATGATGATTTGGTCGTGGCGATGGGTGGTCGCGCCGCCGAAGAAATAATTTTTGGTTATGACAAAGTAACTACGGGAGCAATGTCGGACATTGAGCAAGCAACGAACATGGCGCGAAGCATGGTTGTAAAATGGGGCTTGAGTGATAAGGTTGGAACGGTTGATTTTAGCGAAGATGAAACGATGAAACCTTATGGATCTTCGAAAGCTTATTCCGAAGAAACTGGTAAATTAATTGATTCCGAAATCAAAAGAATTATTGATGAAGCTCATAAAAAAGCTAAAAAAATTCTTAATGAAAAAAGAGATGATCTTGAAAAATTGGCAAGATCTTTACTAGAATATGAAACTTTAAGTGGCGATGAAATCAAAGATTTACTTGCCGGCAAAGAGATTCGTAAAAATTCTGTAAATTCTAGCAAAGATGGCGATCAAAAAAATAATACCACATCGCATTTTATTCCAAATGTTAGTGAGGCGTAATGTTTTTAAAATTTTTTCTATAAAATTCTTTGAATTAAAAAATTTATAACTAAAATTATATTCATAAAAAATTTATAAAATTAACAAATTTAAAATATGCAGTTTGAAGTACAAAAATCAGTTTTATTAAAAGCAATCGCCGATACTAACGGCGCAGTTGAAAAGAAAAATACTATTCCAGTTTTGCAAAATATAAAAATCGAAGTAATCAATGATAAAGTCATTTTATCGGCAACCGATATGGATATTTTAATTACTTCAACTTTTGATTGCGATATGAAGGATTCTGGGAAAACAACGGTTCCCGCGCAAATGTTTTTTGATGTTGTGCGTAAAATTCCTGATGGCGCCATTTTAGTAAAATTAGAAAATTTAGTAAATCTTCAAATCAAATCTGGAAAATCAAAATATAACTTACCGTGCATTGATGCTAGCGAATTTCCAGCTCTATCTGAAGGAGAAATGAGTGAAGAAGTTGAAGTTGATGGAGTTAAAATTGCTAAAATGATTGACAAAACTCGTTTTGCAATTTCTAACGATGAAACTCGTTATTATTTAAATGGACTATTTTTCCAAGCTTTTCAAAAAAATGACAAAATTGAAATTCGCACTATTGCTACTGATGGTCACCGCTTGGCATTATCATTTTTAGAATCAGACTTAAAACAGCCTTTCGGAATAATAATTCCGCGCAAATCAGTGAATGAAATTCGTCGTATTATCGATGGTGCTAAAAAAATAAAAATAGCAGTTTCTCGCGCTAAAATCAAGGTTATAGCCGATAAATCAACGATTATTTCTAAATTAATTGATGGAGAATTTCCAGATTATGATAAAGTTCTTCCAAAAAATAATGTGCACATTGCGCTAGTAAATCGTAAAAACTTTTTTGATTGCGTTGACCGCGTTTCAACGGTCGCAAGCGACAAACATCGCTCGGTAAAAGTAATTGTAGAAAATGGCAAAATGTCTTTGCAAGTTGGTAGCGATGAAAATTCTTTAGCATTCGAAGAGCTTGATGTTAACTATTCAGGAGAGCGCATTGAAACAGGTTTTAATTCGCGTTATTTGCTCGATATTATTGCGCAAATCGACAAAGAAGAGTTGATAATGCGTTTCCGCGACGGCATGTCGCCTGCATTGATTGAAGCCCAAGACATGCATTCAGTTTTTGTAATTATGCCTGTCAGAGTTTGATTGTGATTTCAAAATAAATGCAAACCATAATTTCAAAATTAGTTCTCAATAATTTTCGTAATTTTTCTTCTAATAAATTTGAATTTAAAGCTAATCAGGTTTTGCTTTGTGGCGCCAATGGAGTTGGTAAAACTAATTGCTTGGAAGCCTTGTCCATCATAGGTCGAAGCCCTAGTTTGCGTGGCGATGAATATGATGAAATGTTAAAAAACGATGCGCTAAATTTCTCAATTTATGCTGAATTAAAAAATCATAATTTTCTTGAAAAAATTGCCGTTAAATTTGACAAAAATTCCAAGAAAAAAACTTATGAATTTAATGGTGAGCCAAGCAACTCTAAAAGACAATCCGATTTAAAAAATTATTTGATTAATTTTGTAATTTTAACTCCGCAAATCGAGCAATTATTTATTTTGGGCAAATCGCAAAGGCGGGAATATTTGGATAAAATTGTTTGTGATATTGATTTAACTCATCAAAGCCGTCTCAATGATTATCAAAAATTACTCAAAGAAAGATTGTTAATTTTACAAAAATATCGCAATCAAGCGCAGGGCGAAAAATGGCTCGATATTATTGAGAATAATATAGCCGAAATTGGCATTTCTATTGCTTTCGCACGCATTGAAGCCATTGACTTTTTTAACAAGGCCATTGCTTCGTTTTCTTCAAATTTTCCTAAAACTTTTTTAGAAGTAAAAGGCGAAGTTGAAAATGGAGTAGCGAGCAAGTCATCATTATTTTTGGAAGATTTTTATCGCGCAAAATTAAAAGCTAATCGTCAAAATGATTTAGAAAATTTTAAAACAGAATTTGGAATTCATCGAGCCGATTTCGACGCTATTTTTTGTGATAAAAATCTGTCGGCAACCCAATCTTCAACGGGGGAGCAAAAGGCAATCATGATTTCAATTAGCTTGGCGCGTGCTAAAATTTCGGCAAGTTATAAAAATCAGCCGACGATTTTAATTTTTGACGAGGTGGTTTCGCATCTTGATAATCAAAGAAAAATTCATCTTTTTGATGAAATTTCACAAACTAATTTACAAAGTTTTTTTAGCGCAACTTCGCGAGATTTGATTCCCGAGCAAAAGCTTCAAGATCTTGAGGTTGTTGAGTTTTAAAAGATTATGATTGTAATTTTTTAATTTATTTAAAACAAAAAAACTAAATTTTGTTGACTAAAAATAAAATTTTGATCAACGGTTACGCATTTAAAATTTCTTTATTATTTTTTTAAAAATTATGACAAAAATTTTAGTAATTGGCGCGGGAGCGATTGGAAGTTTTTATAGCGCAAAGCTTGCGCAAGTTGGAGTTAAAATAACTTTGTGGTGCAGATCCGATTATGATTTTATTAAAAAAAATGGCATAAAAATTGAAAGTTACGAAGGAGATTTTCAATTTATTCCTCATAAAATTTTAGAAAATCTTCATGAAATTGATGACGAATTTGATTATATTTTAATTGCCACAAAAGCTCTGCCGAGCATTGATATTCCTGCCTTAATAAAAAATATTTTAAAACCAAAAACTAAAATTATTTTAATTCAAAACGGCATTCATATTGAAAAAAATATTGCTGAAAATTTTCCAAATAATGAACTTATTAGCGCCATTGCTTTTATCGGCGTAAGTCGTAAATCTTTGGGAGTTATTTGCCATCAAGAGTATGGAAAGATTATTATCGGAACATACGGAGCAAAAGCTTCGGACGCGGTGCATTTTTTAGAAAATCTATGGAAGAAATCTGGAATTGAAGTGGTGGTTACCGATGAAATTCTTTTAGAAAGATGGAAAAAATTAGTATGGAATGGTGCCTTCAATCCTCTTTCGGTGGTTCTTCGTGGCAAAAATACTACAGAAATTTTAAATAGTGATTTAGCGCTTAATCTCGTTAAAAATATTATGAATGAAATTTGTAATTTGGCAAAAATTGATAATTGCGAGTTGCCCACAGATGTAATTGAAAAAAATATTGTTGCCACTAAAAAAATGAAGCCTTATAAAACTAGCATGTTATTAGATTTTGAAGCTGGAAGACAAATGGAGGTCGAGGCAATCCTCGGTAACGCCATCAAATTCGCTCAATCTAAATCAATTTCAACCCCTTATTTATCAACGATTTATGCCATTATCACAAATTATTAAAAAAAATTTTAAATTTTTATCCTTAACATTTTTTGTATTTTTTATTTCCTGCGCAGTCCAAGCGCAAAATCCAAAATCAATAATTTTACCAGAAGAAAAGGCGAAAATAGAGAGCTTGCTTGCTATAAAACCAGAAGAAAAAACCGCTCCAAAGCAATATGATTCTAGTGTAATGCCAGAAACCGCTATCGAAAAAAATAATTCTAAAAATAAAATTAAGAAATCAGCAAAATTATCAAAAAAAACTATAAAAAAATCACCAAAAATTTCTAAAAAAAACAAGAAAAAGCCTCGCAAAAATAATCAAAAAAAAATCATAAAAAAAGTTAAGATTACAAAGAATGTTCATCAAAAAAAAACTACAGAAAATGTTGAGTTAAGCATTGTAGAATCTGAGTCGGAAAAGAAATTAAAAAATGAAGAAACTATCATTTCCAACATAGTCATGCCAAAGATTGAAGAAAAAACAATAACCGATGAATCGTTGGAGAAATATAAAAAAGGAGAGTTAGATAATATTCAAGAAATTAACGGCGATTATATAATTGAATCTGAATTGAAGGAAAATTGTGATCGGGCGGTTGCGGGGCAATGTTTTCGCGCAGATAAATTTTTTCAAGAATCATATTTTCATTACACAATATTAAGTATTTTTAAGAAAAAAATAATAGCGGAACAATTTTTTGAAGGGGAGGGAAGGGCTACTGATAAGGTTTTTTTAAAAGTAAGTGATGGCGAATATTTACTTTACACAAAAAATAAAAACAAGATTTTTTTAGTGGTCAAAAATGGCTTGGTTGAAGAGCTGGTAGTTCTTGATGGCGACCTTAGTAAGGAATCAAAAATTGTTAGTAAATGCCAATATGCTGATAAACTATTGGCATTCCACAGGCTTTATCAAGCAAAAGGATATAACGAAGAAACCTTACTCTATTCTGATGCAAAAAACTTTAAGGGGCTTATAGAAGCTACAATATTCAGTGAAAAATATGAACCTAAAATTCTATATTCAACATTCAAAGCCCCAAACAAGGAAATTCGAGTAATTCAGAATTTAAATTTATGTAAAGCTGACGATTCTTTTCAGGCAATTGAGCGTGATTTTACAAAGGGCGAATGCGATCGAAAATTTAGATGTACAATGGAAAGCCTTGCGGGATATGGTTCAGAAGGTTTTGCAGTTAATGATAAAAACTTTACATTCGATGATTTTAATAAAGATAAAATAATGATAAGTTTGAGTAGAGAGCAAGCAATTGGCTTGGCGGAAGAAGTTGCAAAGTTAAGTGCGGAAGACAAAAATCTTTTAAAATCAAAGTGTTTTAACGATAAAAATATTGATCTAATTAGTTGCTCTATCTTTGAGAAATGTAAAGATTACCTTGTTGTAGAAGCTTGTGAAGTTAATTATTTTTACAACGCAAATAAAGAAAATAATTAAAAAACTAACACATTTTAAATAAATAAAAAATTTGGCTTAAAACTTTTTTAAAATAATTAAAATTATATTAAGTTTTTTGTAGTTTAAAAAAATAATTTAATCCCCTCGAGTCTCATTGATAAGCTCTCTAAAGAATTTAATATTTTATTTAAATAAAAATTCAGATAAGGGCTTGACATATAAAAAATTGCCAGCATAATTATCGCCCTTCTAAATTTTATTTTGTTTTAAAAATATATTTAGTAAAGGAAGTGTTTGTGACTCTTTTAAGAAAGACACAGAACTTGACATCGTGAATATTTGATAGTTAGAGAATACCGCATATTTCAAAGTAAAATTTGAAAATGCAAATAAATTCAAAATCTCAAGATAGCTTAATATCTTTACTCAATAAACTAATGTCATGTGTAGATTTATTTCTGCACATAGATTTGGAAAATAAGCAAAATAAGGGCATTTGATGGATGCCTTGGCATAAAGAGCCGATGAAGGACGTAACAGGCTGCGATAAGCCTCGGGTAGCTGCCAATAAGCTTTGATCCGAGGATCTCCGAATGGGGGAACCCGCTTTCTTTTAGAAAGCATCCTTAACTGAATAAAATAGGTTAAGGAAGATATACCTAGGGAACTGAAATATCTAAGTACCTAGAGGAAAGGACATCAATAGAGACTCCGTTAGTAGTGACGAGCGAACGCGGACCAGGCCAGTCTTAAGAGTTTGAAAATTAGAACAACTTGGAAACGTTGACCATAGTGGGTGATAGTCCCGTATAAGTAAAAACAAACTTTTAAGCTAGAGTAGGGCGGGACACGTGAAATCCTGTCTGAAGTGGATTAAATTCCGGGGGTGGACCAGTTCATCCAAGCCTAAGTACTCCTTTATGACCGATAGTGAACTAGTACCGTGAGGGAAAGGTGAAAAGAACCCCGATAAGGGGAGTGAAATAGATACTGAAATCGAATGCCTACAAGCAGTCAGAGCGGATTTGTCCGTGATGGCGTACCTTTTGTATAATGGGTCGGCGAGTTAATTTTGTTGTGCAAGCTTAAGTCATTAGATGGAGGCGTAGCGAAAGCGAGTCCTAACAGGGCGACTTAGTACAGCGAATTAGACCCGAAACTAGATGAGCTAGTCATGGCCAGGTTGAAGGTAGGGTAACACCTACTGGAGGACCGAACACGTAACTGTTGCAAAAGTTTGTGATGAGCTGTGATTAGGGGTGAAAGACTAAACAAATCTAGATATAGCTGGTTCTCTGCGAAATCTATTTAGGTAGGGCGTCGCGTAATTACTGTTGGGGGTAGAGCACTGTCAAGGCTAGGGGGTCCAAAAGACTTACCAAACCTTAACAAACTCCAAATACCAACAAGTTCAGCGCGGCAGGCAGACAGCGGGTGCTAAGGTCCGTTGTCGAGAGGGAAACAGCCCAGACCACCGTCTAAGGTCCCTAAATTATCACTAAGTGGGAAAGGAAGTGAAGAGGCCAAAACAACCAGGAGGTTGGCTTAGAAGCAGCCATCCTTTAAAGAAAGCGTAATAGCTCACTGGTCTAAATAAGCCTTTTTGCGCCGAAAATGTAACGGGGCTAAAGTGATATACCGAAGACGTGGATTCACTGCATTGTGCAGATGAGTGGTAGCAGAGCGTTGTGTAAGCCTGTGAAGGTGAACCGTCAGGTTTGCTGGAGGTATCACAAGTGAGAATGCCGACATGAGTAACGATAAAACGAGTGAAAAACTCGTTCGCCGAAAATCCAAGGTTTCCTGCTTAAAGTTAATCTGAGCAGGGTTAGTCGAATCCTAAGGCGAGGGCGAAAGCCGTAGTCGATGGCAATCAGGTTAATATTCCTGAACCGGAGGGTGAGTGACGGAGCGTACTATTCTGTATCTTCTTATGGATTGAAGATGCAGCGTAGTTGCTTCCAGGAAATAGCCCCCTCGTAAGTTCGTACCAAAACCGACACAGGTGGATGGGTTGAAGATACCAAGGCGCTTGAGAGAACTACACTGAAGGAACTAGGCAAAATGCATCCGTAACTTCGGGAAAAGGATGGCCTTTTTTTGGGCAACCAGAAAAAGGTGGCACATAAATGGGGGTAGCGACTGTTTAACAAAAACACAGGGCTCTGCTAAATCATGAAGATGATGTATAGGGTCTGACGCCTGCCCGGTGCTGGAAGGTTAATTGATGGTGTGCAAGCACCTGATCGAAGCCCCAGTAAACGGCGGCCGTAACTATGACGGTCCTAAGGTAGCGAAATTCCTTGTCGGGTAAGTTCCGACCCGCACGAATGGCGTAACGACTTCCCCTCTGTCTCCAGTGTAGACTCAGTGAAATTGAATTTGCCGTTAAGATGCGGTATTCCTGCGGTTAGACGGAAAGACCCCGTGCACCTTTACTATAACTTTACACTGAACTCAAAAATCAAATGTGTAGGATAGGTGGGAGGCTTTGAAGCTCAGGCGCTAGCTTGAGTGGAGCCAACCTTGAAATACCACCCTTTTTATTTTTGATTTCTAACTAGAGCATCTCTATCGACGCTTAGGACACTGTATGGTGGGTAGTTTGACTGGGGCGGTCGCCTCCCAAAGAGTAACGGAGGCGCGCAATGGTAAGCTCAGACTGGTCGGAAATCAGTTTTAGAGTGTAATGGCATAAGCTTGCCTGACTGCGAGACCTACAAGTCGAGCAGAGACGAAAGTCGGTCATAGTGATCCGGTGGTTCTGTATGGAAGGGCCATCGCTCAACGGATAAAAGGTACGCCGGGGATAACAGGCTGATGATTCCCAAGAGTTCATATCGACGGAATCGTTTGGCACCTCGATGTCGGCTCATCACATCCTGGGGCTGAAGAAGGTCCCAAGGGTTCGGCTGTTCGCCGATTAAAGTGGTACGTGAGCTGGGTTCAGAACGTCGTGAGACAGTTCGGTCCCTATCTGCCGCAGGTGTTGGAAAATTGAGAGGAGCTGACTTTAGTACGAGAGGACCGAGTTGGACGTACCTATGGTGTTCCAGTTGTTCTGCCAAGAGCATCGCTGGGTAGCTAAGTACGGACGGGATAACCGCTGAAAGCATCTAAGTGGGAAGCCTCCCTCAAAACAAATTTTCCCTATTAGGGTCGTGGAAGACTACCACGTTGATAGGCTGGGTGTGTAAGAGCAGTAATGCTTTGAGCTAACCAGTACTAATTGCCCGATTGGCTTAATTTTCAAACTATGTGTGGTATTAAACCTACATATTTAGTTTGAGTGGATATTAAGTCTGCAGTAGATTTTGAAAAAATTCTTCTAACTATCAAATGCCACTTGTTGGCTTGGTGACGATAGCGGTGTGGAACCACTCGATCACATTCCGAACTCGCAAGTGAAACATATGACGCGCCAATGGTAGTTAATCGTTAGGATTAGCGAGAGTAGGTTATCGCCAAGCTTACGAGTGGCATTTAAAATATTCATTGACCAAATAAAAACCCCTTAGTTGTAAAAAACTAAGGGGTTTTTTTTCGTTTAAAAATTCCTAAAACTTTTTCATATCAAAAATTATCTCATTTATAATTATAGAAATTAATGCAACTTGTTGCCTTGGTGACGATAGCGGTTTCTAAAACCACTCGATCACATTTTAGAACTCGCAAGTGAAACAATGACTAAGCCAATG
>Ga0049085_10000790_pt1 | contig 12470 bp, 13 predicted proteins | sample GreLakmeSU08MSRF_FD_66721 | JGI IMG/M metagenome (GOLD analysis project Ga0049085, IMG submission 66721) | Freshwater lentic microbial communities from great Laurentian Lakes, MI, USA - Great Lakes metaG SU08MSRF | ecosystem: Environmental > Aquatic > Freshwater > Lake | place: Great Lakes... | reverse complement strand
ACGACGCTGATCCGCTTCGACCCGATCTACGTTGGCCACTTCAAGACGAATGTTTGTCGCATCGCCGACTACGCCAACCTCGGTCCGTATCTCCGCGACCTCTACCAGCAGCCAGGTATTGCAGAGACCGTCCGGGTCGACGAGATCAAGATCCACTACTACACGACGCATCCACAGCTGAATCCGAGCCACATTATTCCGGCTGGCCCGGTGCTCGACTGGGAGCTGCCGCACGGTCGAGAAGGACTGGTCTAGGAAACAGGTCTAGAAGACAGGCCTAGGAACAAGAAAGCCCCGCCGGAGCGGGGCTTTCAACAGAGCGGATGATGGGGCTCGAACCCACGACCTTCGCCATGGCAAGGCGACGCTCTAGCCAACTGAGCTACATCCGCGTGGCCGTGAGTATAGAACAGGCATTCCGCAGGGGACGCGATCACCAGCCAAGCCGGACGTCATCAACTTTGCTTTGGGGTCAGACCCTGATGCAAAGTCGGGTTTGGTTGGCGGGTTCGTCGATGTTGATCAACTTGCTTTGGGGTCAGACCCTTATGCAAAGTTGAGATTGGGTTGGCCGGTTCGTCGATGTTGATCAACTTTGCTTTGGGGTCAGACCCTGATGCAAAGTTGAGGTTTGGTTGGTCGGGTGGCCGCGCTTGGCCAACTTTGCATCAGGGTCTGACCCCAAAGCAAAGTTGATCGCCGGGGATCAGTGCCCGGTCAGCCAGTCGACGATCGAGCCGGCACGCGAGGTCTTGGTGCCCGTCTCTTCGTTCTGCTCCGCAATCCGCAGCAGCTTGAGGGAACTGTTGGCGGCGATGTAGCGCAGCGGCTCGGGCTCCCAGTTGCGGGACTGGTGGTTGACCCACGGCAGCGACACGAGATCTGTCTTGCGCTGCGTAATCAGGTCGGCGAGCGTACGGCCTGCGAGGTTCGTGATCGCGACGCCGTCGCCCACATACCCGCCAGCCCAACCCATCCCCGTCTTGGGGTCGAGTCCAACCGAGGCGTTGAAGTCGCGAGGAATCCCGAGCACGCCGCCCCAGGTGTGGGTGATCTTGGCGTGGGCTGCGGCTGGAAACAGCTTCGCGATGACACCCTGCAGGCGGTCGTGCACGGGAAGATCGTGGAACTCGCGTTCAAGCTTGCTGCCAAAGATGTAGGGGTGTCCGCGGCCACCGAGGGCGATGCGGTCGTCGGCCGTTCGCTGCGCATAGATAAAGAGGCGTCGCCCGTCCGAGAGCGTCTCGCGGTCGTTCCAGCCGATCTCGTCCCAGATCGCCTGCGAGAGTGGCTCGGTAGCGACCATGCACGAGGCGAATGGCATCAGCCGCCGCTTTTCGCCCTCAAGTTCCGGGGTAAAGCCCTCCGTTGCGCGAATCACGTAGGTGGCGTGGATCGTGCCGCGGTCGGTGATGACTCGGCCAGGCTCGAGGCGGCGCGCGTTCGTGCCCTCGTAGATGCCAACGCCACGACGCTCGACGACGTCGGCAAGTCCACGCACCAGTCGTGCTGGGTGGACACGGGCCGCGTGTGGGCTGAAGACGGTACCGAGGGCGCCAGGCACATTCGTGCGGGCCAGCGTGTCCTCGCGCGAGAGCAGGCTGTAGTCCGCGTCGGTATGGCCGAACGCGTGATGCGCTTCGACTGCTTGGCGGGAGTGCATCAGGCCAACCTGAGTCATCGCCAGCGTCGACCAGCCACCCTTGTGGAAATGCGCGTCGATGCCTTCCTTTGCGAGGGTCGCACCGATCACATCGACGGTGTCGAAGCAGGCGCGCTCGTAGCGCATCACCTCGTCGTGGCTATGCGTCTTGAGAAATCGCTGACGACTGCCGGGTAGACCGCCGAAGCACCAGCCGCCATTGCGTCCAGATGCGCCAAAACCCGCGATGTCGCGCTCGACGATGACAATCCGCAGCGACGGGTCGATCTCGGTCAGCGAGTAGGCAGTCCAGAGACCTGTGTAGCCAGCCCCCACGATTGCGACGTCAGCCTGGAGGTCGCCCGGCAACGGCGGCCGCTTCGAGAGCGTGCCGGGCACGCTGTCGTGCCAGAAACTGGTGGTGCGGTAGTGGGCGTCCTCTGCCTGGGCACTACCGGACAGGGCGTCACGTGTTTCCGTCGTAGCCATAGCGCGAGTGTACCGGGGTGACGCTGCTCCCGCGACTGGGCAGGGTGGTGATTGCTACGGCGTGAGGGCAGCGGCGCCGCGTGTTGGCTGCTTGATATCCAGCTCGATCGAGCCATCGGCGCAGGCGCGGGCATTCCAGTCGCGCCAGCGTGGTGCAAGCTCGGCCAGCGAGTCTCCGCGTTCGTCGAGGCGGACGGCAGGAATGCCACCGGGCTCGACGAGGTAGCGGTACCACGACAAATCCCAGACGATCGTGATTGCCGCACCGGGTCGGCGACCACCGAAGGCAACGACGCTGACCTTGGCCTGTCCCAGGCTCTTGGCAATGCCTGAGACGGTGCCGCGATAGGGGCTCGCATTAAAGGTCTCGACGCTAATCAACATGGTTGTGGCACGCGCGAGGTCATCGGACGTACCGAGACCATGCGGAGCACGAATTGGGTCAGCTAGATCGAGTTCGGGTGGGGTCTGCGAGCGCGTCAGCATGCGCGAAAAGCGGCTTGGCTCTCGCTGTGGGCGCGTGGGGGGTGGCGATGAACGACCCTCCTCGACCCAGCCATCTTGACGAGCGCTGGAGGCACAAAGACGGCAGACGGTGCGCGATTGATTACGGTCCGTAAACCGCAGTAGCACCTCGCCGAGCAGGATCGTGCGCTCGCAGATCGCACACGCGAGCAGGCGATCGGTCGAGGTGAGTCGTTCGTGTGCGGTCGCCATTACCGCCAGATCATACGATCGCTCGGGCGTCATCGCGGCGCTCCTAGCCTTCGCCGCGTGGATGCGCCTGAGCGTGAGCGTGGCGGAGGTGGGGGAGCCCTAGGTGCGTGTAGATCTCGGTGGTGGCGAGCGAGGCGTGGCCGAGCAGTTCTTGGATCGCGCGCAGGTCGCCACCGCCCTCAAGCATGTGCGTGGCGTAGGCGTGGCGCAGCGCGTGTGGGCCGTGTTGCTCGAGTCCTACGGCCTGGAGGCGTCGGTTGAGGGCGCGGCGGATGCCGGAGGTATCGAGCCGTTTGCCGCGGATCGACAGCAGGAGGGCAGGTGGGGAATCCGCGGTCGCTACCTCGGGACGACCGCGGGCGAGCCAGGCGGTGACGGCATCGGCGGCTGGGTCGCCAATTGGCACGAGGCGCGTCTTGCCACCCTTGCCGATCACGCGCAAGGTGCGGCCCTCGAGGCTCGTGAGGTCGAGCGTGCAGGCCTCAGCCGCGCGCAGCCCGGCGCCATAGAGCAGTTCGAGCAGCGCGCGGTCGCGAAGTCCGAGTGGGGTATCGGGCCAGGCGACGTCGAGCATGCGCGCGGCATCGCGAGCGGCAGGGACGGTTGGCAGGCGGCGAGGGCGCTTTGGGCCCGGAATCTCGGCGGCCGGGTCGGTCTCGCCTTCGCCCGCCAGGCGGCGATGGAAGCCACGAACGGAGGACAGGCGACGCGCGCGCGTTGAGGGCGCGAGCCCACTGCTGGCGAGGTGAGCGGCGTAGGCGCGGACGTCGCTGCGCGCTGCCTGCGTCGTAGAGGAGCCACGCGTCTCAAGCCAGCCGGCATAGTCGGTCAGGTCGGAGCGGTAGGCGCGGAGTGTCTGCGGGCTTGCGCCCCGCGCACGCAATGCGGTCAGGTGTTGCTCAATCGGGTCCGCCACCAATGCCATCGTTGAGCATTCGCCGCGAGGCGCCCAAGTCTTGCCGCGCTCGACCTCACGCTGACGTATCTACCTCAGCGTCGTAGGAGGCCATTAAGCGCCATCCACCCCATCCATCCCGCAAGCACGACTGCGCCAATCGTGACCACCGCGAGTCCGCCCTGCCAGGCCGACCAGGCGATGACGAGGAGCCCCAGAGCGATGATCCCGAAGAGAATGCGCATGCCCATGCGTGCACGTTGCCATGTGGGCGGGCAGACGTCCACTCGGCACTGGCCGATAAACGGTCATAGTGTGTGCACGTTATGCGTCGCTTTTTTCCTGTAGCACTCGTGACAGCACTCGTCACAGCGATGGTCCTGATCGCGACGGTTGTTCCCGCACAGGCCGCGTCGCAGCAGACACGTGTGGTCGGCGGCTCGCCGGCCGCGATCGCGGAGATGCCATGGATTGTTTATCTCGAGGCGAACGTCTCAAAGAGCAATTCGTGGGCCTGTGGAGGCACGATTGTTGGCACGCGCCACATCCTCACGGCAGCGCATTGCGTCGTCGACAAGGGGATCACGATCCCCGCCACGGCCCTCTCGGGTGTTGCGGGACGCGTCGACTTGCGTGGCGAGGACGGGACGCCATTTACGGTCGCTCGCATTGCTGTCAATCCGCAATATGCGCGCCAATCGGGCAGCGAAGGCGGCCCGTACGACTCGGCGTTGATCGAGACCACGACCGATCTTCCAGGCCCAGCCTTGGCGCTCGCGACGACGGCGGACGCGCCGTACTACGCCGCCGGAGCGATCGCCCGCGTTGCCGGCTGGGGGCTGACCTCCACGGCAGGCGACGGGACGGATGTGCTGATCCAGGCAACGCTCCCGATTGTCGGTGATCAGGAGTGTGCCGAGAGTGATCAGTTGACGCTCGTCGAGGTCAGAAAAATGGTCTGTGCCGGATACCGCGAGGGTGGTATCGACTCGTGCCAAGGTGATAGCGGCGGACCGCTGACTGTCCTTGCGGGTGCGGAGACTCCAGACCCCGCCGACGATCGGACGCTGCTCGCAGGCATCGTGTCGTGGGGCTACGAGTGCGGAGCGGCGAATCGTCCGGGTCTCTACACCCGGGTCGCGACGCTGACGGGTTGGGTCACGCCTCTGCTGGCGGGCGATGCTGTTGCGTGGGCGCAGTCCTCGGACCAGTCGCCGCCAACCGTGAAGGTGCGCAACGCGCGGCAAGTGCCAGGCGCCAAAGTAAAACTGCGCTATCGCGTGACGGGCGAAACCGGCAAGACGCGCGAGCTGATCACCATCCGCCGTACGAAGGGCGGTACCGTGCTGCGTCGCCTCTCGACCGTCGCTGCCGTCAATCCGGCAGGTGTCGACAGTCTCGTGCGGTGGCCTGTGCCGCGCGGCTTTGCCTACGGCAGGTACGTCTGGTGCATCACCTCCAAAGACAGCATCGGCAATGTCTCCGACTTGACCTGCGCGACGCTCACCGTCGGCTAGCTTCGCGTAGCGCTTTACTCAGTTGCTGGTAGGTTTCTCCCATGAGCACCCCGACGATTGATAAGAAGGTTCTGGCCGCAGCCCGCGTAGAGGTCGCCGCGCTGTTGCGCATCTCTGCTGTCCACGGCTACAACGAGGGCATTGATAATCATTACTCGCTCGCGATTGATGGCCACGACGACGTCTTCTTGCTGAATCGCTACGGCCCGCACTGGTCGGAGATGAAGCCGAGCGACATTCTGCTCGTTGATCTCGAGGGCAATGTTCTGGATGGCTCGGGTGGTGGGCAAGTGACTGCGATTCAGATTCACCGTCAGATCCATGCCGCGCGACCAAATGCCCGCTGCGTCATGCACACGCACATGCCGTACGCCACCGCGATCGCCTGCACGGAAGACGGTTTTCTGACGCGCCTAACGCAGAACTCGATGTCGTTCCATGGTGCCGTTGCCACGCTCGATTACGGCGGCCAGGTCCAAGAAGAGGACGAGGGCACACGCCTCGCACGCGCGGTTGCCAAGGGCGCCAACGTCATGTTCCTGCGCAACCATGGTGTGATCATCGTTGGCTCGACGCCTGCAGAGGCGTGGTTGCGTACGTACTTCCTCGAGCGGGCCTGCGAGATGCAGATTCTCGCCCAGTCGACTGGTTCCAAGTTGGTATTGGGCAAAAAATTCGTTGCCGAGCGCACGGCAAAGCAGTGGACCGAGGCGTCCGACCACGAGTCGCCGCTGCTCTTTACGGCTATGAAGCGCCTGCTCGATCGCGATCAGCCTGGCTGGAGTCGCTAGGTACACGGGATCGGCTGGATCGCGATCGGAAACGAAAAGTCGTAGCACGAGTTGCACGAAAGCACTGGACGAAGAGTAGAAATGACGAACGTCACAATTGGAGTACCAGTCGAGCGGGCTGCCGACGAGCATCGCGTTGCCTTGGTGCCGACGATCGTGGAGTCGCTCGTGGGGGACGGATTCCGCGTCCTGGTCGAAGGTGGCGCAGGCGTAGCGTCTGGCTATAGCGATGAGGCCTACGTTGCGGCCGGTGCGGAACTCGTCGGCGACGCTGCTGCGACGCATGCTGGTGCCACGTTGATCGCGCGCGTTTCGCCCCCGTCGGCCGACGAGCTGGCATCCCTGACTGCTGCTCACACCGTCATCTCGTTGCTCGATCCGCTTGGCGATGTTGCGCGGACGCAGCGCCTGGCAGAGACGGGTGCAACCCTCTTCGCCTTCGAGTTTATGCCCCGTACGACGCGGGCTCAGGCGATGGATGCACTGTCGTCGCAGGCGACCGTGGCCGGCTATCACGGTGTGCTGCTGGCTGCCGATCGAGCGCCACGCCTGTTTCCGTTGCTGATGACGGCGGCGGGTACGGTCAAGGCGCGTAGCGTGCTCGTGCTAGGGGCCGGCGTGGCGGGTCTGCAGGCGATTGCGACCGCGCGGCGTCTCGGCGCTGTGGTGACGGCGTTCGATGTCCGAGCCGCCGTCAAGGAGCAGGTCGAGTCGCTTGGTGCACGCTTTCTCGCGATCGATGTGGCGGGTGAGGAGCAGGCGGGTGGCTATGCGACCGGGCTCGATGAGGCGCAGCACAAGCTCGAGCAGGAGGCGCTGGCTCGAGCCTGCGCCGACGCCGACATCGTGATTTGCACCGCACAGATTCCCGGCGCGCGGGCGCCTGAGTTGATCACGGAGGCTGCCGTGCGTTCGATGCGCCGCGGCAGCGTGATCGTCGATCTTGCTGCCTCCACGGGCGGCAATTGCGCCTGCACGGTGGCAGGTCAAGAGGTCGACATCGATGGTGTGCTGGTGCTCGGTCCGAGCAATCCGGCGGCGGCGATTCCTGGCACCGCCAGCGACCTCTATGCGACCAACGTCCGCGCCTTCGTGCGGCTGATCGCCCCGGGCGCCGAACTTGCTCCCGATTGGGACGACGAGATCGTGGCGGGAGCATTGATCGCACGGGGTGGCACAGTGGTTGCTAGTCGCGTCGCCGAGCGACTCGCCGGCACGGGAGGTACGACATGAGCCTGATTACTGAACTGGTGATCCTGGTGCTCGCCGCCTGGGTTGGGATCGAGGTCATCTCGAAGGTTCCGCAGATGCTGCACACCCCGCTGATGAGCGGGACGAACGCGATTCATGGTGTCGTGATCGTGGGCGCGATCCTTGTCTTGGGCGCGGCAGCGGGCGGAACGGTCGAGACGATCTGTGGCATCGTTGCAGTCGCCTTTGGTGCCGCAAACGTTGTTGGTGGCTTCGTCGTGACCGATCGCATGTTGCAGATGTTCCGTCGTCGTCCGGAGCCGCCCAAGGAGAACCAAGGATGATGCGCGACGACCTAATCGAAATCGCGTACCTCGTCGCGGCTTTCTGCTTTATCCTCGGCCTGCGCTGGCTTTCGTCTCCACGCACGGCGCGTAAAGGCAACCTCGTCGCGGCGGTCGGCATGCTGATCGCGATCGTTGCGACGCTCGTCGATGGTCGTGTCGTCGGGTACACGTGGATTGCGATTGCCGCGTTCGTCGGCGGTTCGATCGGCGCACTCGTGGCGCGACGCGTGCAGATGACCGCGATGCCGCAGTTGGTGGCGTTGCTGAACGGCCTCGGTGGTGGCGCGGCGGCGTTGATTGCAGTCTCGGAGTACCACGTTGCCGGTGCCGCTGGTGAGGAAAGGCTAGGAGCGGTGCTTGCCGTTTCGGTGATGTTCTCCGCCATCGTCGGTTCGATCTCCTTTGCCGGTAGTCTCGTGGCGTTTGGCAAGCTGCAGGAGCTGCTGCCGGGACGCCCGATCACGTGGCCGGCTCAAAAGCTGCTGAACGGGCTTGGCGCGGTTGTCGTGCTCGGACTGGCCGCCTACGCCTCCTTCAACATCAACGATCCGCTGCTCTGGTTGGCTGCCGTGCTCGCGCTGCTGCTGGGAGTCTCCGCGGTTCTGCCGATTGGCGGAGCCGACATGCCGGTCGTGATCGCGTTCCTCAACGCCTGCACGGGGCTGGCCGCAGCAGCGACGGGCTTTGCACTCGGTAACAGTCTGTTGATCATCGCGGGTGTGCTCGTTGGCGCCAGCGGCACGCTCCTCACGCAGCTGATGTCGAAGGCGATGAATCGCTCCGTCGCGAATGTCCTGTTTGGCGCCTTCGGTGGCGGGGGTGGCAGCAGCTCGGGTGTCAGCGCGTCAGGTGAGGCACTGCCGGTGCTCGAAATCTCGGCCTCCGACCTGGCTGCTCAGCTGGTCTATGCCCGTCGCGTGATGATTGTTCCGGGCTATGGACTCGCAGTCGCCCAGGCGCAGCATCCGGTGCGCGAACTGGCCGATCTCCTGATCGAGCGAGGAGTCAGCGTCGCCTTTGCAATCCATCCGGTGGCGGGTCGCATGCCGGGGCACATGAACGTCCTGCTGGCCGAGGCCGACGTGCCGTACGACCAGCTGCTCGAGATGGAAGAGGCCAATCCCGACTTTCCTCAGACCGACATCGTGCTGGTGATTGGCGCGAACGATGTGGTCAATCCGGCTGCGCGCGACGACGAGAATAGTCCGCTCTACGGTATGCCGATCCTCGAAGTCGACAACGCCGAGAACGTGATTGTCTTCAAGCGTTCGATGGCCTCGGGCTTTGCGGGGGTCGAGAACATGCTCTTCCACGATCCGAAGACCCGCATGCTGTTTGGCGATGCACGCAAGAGCCTGACGCAGCTGGTGCAGGATGTGCAGGCGGTCTGATCGCTAGGGTGTTGGGGTGATCGGAGACCACGACCCCAAGCACACCTCGTTGTCGGGTCTTGAGCTGTTTCAGAAGCTTAAGGACGGCGAGATCGAGCCGAGCCCGTATGCGCGGGCCGCGGGCGTCACCGTTGTCGACCTCGGCGAGGGACGGGCAGTGATTGCCGCTACGCCGGGCGACCAACACCTCAATCAGATTGGCATGGTGCACGGCGGTTGGGTGACGACGATCATGGACTCCACGCTCGGTGGCGCAGCGCACACGTTGCTGCCAGCCGGGCGGCGTGCAGTCACGATCGAGATCAAGGTCAACTTGACGCGCCCCGTCTTGCCGGGCTCGCTGGTCACGGCAACGGCTGAGGTGCTCCATAGTGGGCGCCGAACGATCGTCTCGGAAGGCAAGTTGCGCGACGAGCAGGGTCGTCTCTTGGCGGTGGCTTTGGCGACATTCGCTGTCGTCGACGTGCCATCAGCGTGACGAGGCCGGCAACGGAGCAGGCCGAGTTTGGCGAGGTTGAGGTTCGGCGTTGGGCAGCGGAAGACGCCGAAGAGTTGCGAGACGTCATCATGGGTTCTGCCGAGCGACTACGTCCGCGGTTGCCATGGGTCGACGAGTGGTTTGCCGACGATTACGACGCGATCGGCAAGATCGCGGAGTGGAACGACAAGTGGGACGCGGGAGCAGATCGCCATTTCGGCGTGTTTATCGAGGACATGGTCGTTGGTGCGGCAGGGCTCCACGATCGCCTTGGGCCCGACGGGCTCGAGCTTGGCTACTGGCTGGCGGACGGGTGGACGGGGCAGGGGATCATGACGGTTGCGGCCGGACTGCTGACAGATCTCGCCTTTGTCGACCCACAGATCGACCACCTGCGCATCATCCACGACGTCACGAACCTCCCGAGCGCTGGCGTGCCGAGGCGGCTTGGCTACACGCTGCTCGGCGACCGCGAGGCGACGGGCATGCGCGCGCCCGACGACGTTGGTATCGACTGCCTCTGGGAGTTACAGCGAGCCGATTGGTCCGGCTACGCCAGCCTCGCGTAGGCCGGCACCGTCAAAAACTCTTCGAAGCGCTCTTGGAGAACGAGTTCGTCGAGCAGGTCGACTGCCTCGCCAACACGGCCCTCACTGCGGCCGCCGATCCGCTCAATCTCCTCGTCGCGGAAGGTCGCGTAGAGCTCCTGTGTGAGCGTCCGCCCGTCGGCGAGCGTGACGCCGAAGTGGAGCCACTGCCACAGTTGGGCGCGAGAGATCTCGGCCGTGGCGGCATCTTCCATCAGATTGTCGATCGCGACTGCGCCCTGTCCACCGAGCCAAGCGGCGATGTAGCGCACGCCGACCGAGATGTTGGTGCGCACGCCGGCTTCGGTAATCTCGCCGGGTGTCTCGCCAAGCGCGACGAGTGCGGCGGCGTTGGGCACGACGTCTTCGCGGAGTCGGCCAACCTGGTTCGGGCGATCGCCGAGGACGGCGTCGAAGATCTCCAGCGCGAGCGGTACGAGGTCGGGGTGGGCGACCCAGGTGCCGTCGCAGCCACCATTGACCTCGCGTTCCTTGTCCTCGCGGACCTTCGTAAAGGCGACCTCGTTGATCGCTGCGTCGCGGCGTGAGGGGATAAACGCAGCCATGCCACCAATCGCGTGCGCACCGCGGCGATGGCAGGAGCGCACGAGCAATTGCGTGTAGGCGTGCATAAACGGCACGCCCATCGTGACGGCCGAACGGTCGGGCAGGATCGCGTTCTCGTGGGCGTGGAGCTTCTTGATGGCGCTAAAGATGTAGTCCCAACGGCCCGCATTGAGACCGGCCGAGTGGTCGCGCAGCTCGTAGAGAATCTCCTCCATCTCGAAGGCAGCGGGGAGCGTCTCGATCAGCACCGTTGCGCGGATCGAGCCCTGGGGGACCCCGACGGCCTCCTGGGCAATCACGAAAGCATCGTTCCAGAGCCGGGCCTCAAGGTGCGACTCGAGCTTCGGGAGGTAGAAGTACGGACCAAGCCCACGGGCCAAAAGCTCCTTGGCGTTGTGGGTCATAAAGACCGCGAGATCGAAGAGTCCAGCAGCGATCGGTGTCCCGTCGATCAGCAGGTGGCGCTCTTCGAGGTGCCAGCCGCGCGGACGCACGATCAACGTCGCGATCTCGTCGTTGAGGCGGTAGTGCTTACCCTCGGGGCTCGTAAACTCGAGCTCGCGGCGGATTGCCTGGCTCAGTGCGACCTGGCCGGCCAGCACGTTGTCCCAGGTGGGCGACAGCGCATCTTCGAGGTCGCACATAAACACGCGCGCGCCCGAGTTGAAGGCGTTGATCATCATCTTCGGCTCAGCTGGGCCTGTGATCTCGACTCGGCGGTCCTGCAGCGCAGGCGGTGCCGTTGCGACCTGCCAGTCGCCTGTGCGGATCCCCTCGGTCTCGGGGAGGAAGTCGAACAGGCCGCCGGCGTCGAGCAGCAGTTGGCGAGCGCCGCGCGCCGCGAGCAGTTCGTTGCGGCGCTCGCCGAGTTCGCGCTGAAGCCGCGCAGCGAGGTCGAGGGCAGCGTCCGTCAGCACACCTTCCGCCACTGCGGGAATGGGGCCGACGATCTCGATCTCTGCTGCTGCGGGCACGGACGCGCTCCTGGGGGGATTCGGGTAGAGGCGATCATTTCATAGGCACCTACCGATGTGTTGCACGTGGCTCGTCGGTCCGGCCGGCTCGGGCGAGGAGATTCTCCACGCCGAGCTCGACCTCGGTCGCCTCAGGGGAGAGTTCCAGCACGTTGATGCGGTTGGCCACTACAACCGTCCCGATCTGTTTTCGTTCTCGGTCGACCGGACGCCGCGCAATGCGGTTGATTGGACGTAGAGCATCGAGCCACGCTCAGGTTGTGTGCCGACGATTGTTGCGACGTGGTGTGCCGACGATTGTGGCGCTTGCAACGTGGCGCGGTTGGCTATAGGATTCGCTCATCTAGCGATCCCTGGAGGCATTCCCTATGAGAAAAACATTTCGAGCGGCGCTCCTTGTAGCGATGGCAGCAGTGATTCTGCTGGCAGCGGCGAACATCGGCGGGGCGCGTACGCTCAATCCAACGGTCCGACAGCAGATGATCCCCTGCACTGTCGGGCAGCAGCCAACGCCGACGGTTCCCTGCCTGCCGGCAAACCTGCCTGATTGTGCTGCCGGTCAGCAGCCGACGGTGGAAGCCCCCTGCATGCCGGCGAACATGCCGAATTGTGCTGCCGGGCAACAGCCAACGCAGCAAGCCCCATGCGTGCCGAGCGGCCAGCAAGGCGGTCAGCAAGGCGGTCAGCAAGGCGGTCAGCAAGGCGGTCAGCAAGGCGGCCAGCAAGGCGGCCAACAAGGCGGCCAGCAAGGCGGCCAACAAGGCGGCCAACAAGGCGGCCAGCAAGGCGGTCAGCAAGGCGGCGGTGGCGGCGGTTTCGACTATGGCAATCTCAAGGCGTGCGATCCTGGTGTGATGCCAACGCCGACAGCGCCGTGCAAGTTC
>Ga0049085_10000789_pt1 | contig 12472 bp, 11 predicted proteins | sample GreLakmeSU08MSRF_FD_66721 | JGI IMG/M metagenome (GOLD analysis project Ga0049085, IMG submission 66721) | Freshwater lentic microbial communities from great Laurentian Lakes, MI, USA - Great Lakes metaG SU08MSRF | ecosystem: Environmental > Aquatic > Freshwater > Lake | place: Great Lakes... | reverse complement strand
ATCGATCTCGAAGCACTTCGTCCGCAGGCTGGTGAAGCGATTTCTGAAGAGGCTGCTGAATAATCGCTCCGCTGTAAGCGAACACGGCCAATCTACGCATGATTTGTCCGAATTAGGGAAGCATTTCGCGCCTTAAATTGTTAAGGTCAATACACGCAATAAAACAGGAGGCAGTCAGTGGATTTACAAAACCCGCAAACTAGCGAGATAACCGCTCGTTCTTCGCACGCAAGTCCAGGTGCGCTAGACGATCAGGTTTACTCCCGCTTACTACGCGAACGTATTATTTTCTTAACTGGTGAAGTTCGCGACGAGATGGCTAATGCAATTTGTGCGCAGATTTTATTACTTGCTGCCGAAGATGCTGAAAAAGATATTTACCTATACATCAACTCACCTGGTGGTTCAGTAACTGCCGGTATGGCGATCTATGACACCATGCAATATGTAAAGAATGACATTGCAACAGTCGGTATGGGTATTGCGGCCTCTATGGGTCAGTTCTTGTTAACAGCAGGTGCACCTGGCAAGCGTTACACGCTTCCTCACTCACGCATCTTGATGCACCAACCACTAGGTGGCATTGGTGGCACAGCGACAGATATTCGTATTCAAGCTGAACAGATGGCTGCAACTAAAAAGATCATGGCTGAAATCATTGCTAAGCACACTGGTCAAAGCGTTGAGCAGATCACCATCGACTCTGATCGCGACAATTGGTTTACCGCAGATGAAGCAAAGGAATATGGCTTTGTTGATCAGGTAGTTAGATCAGCTGGTCAAGTTTCAGGTAGTGGAGGAACAGCATGAACAACAATCGAGTAAATGAAATTACTAGCCGCTACGTTCTTCCAACTATCGAAGAAAAGACTGCCTACGGTTACAAGCGCCTAGATCCTTATACCAAGTTATTCGAAGAGCGCATCATTTTCCTGGGTCAACCAATCGATGACACTGTTGCAAACGATGTCATGGCGCAGTTGCTAACTCTTGAGTCAATGGATCCTGATCGCGACATCATGATCTACATCAACTCACCTGGTGGTTCATTTACAGCGCTCACTGCTATTTATGACACCATGCAATTCGTTCGTCCAGATGTAATGACAATCTGTTTAGGTCAAGCATCTTCAGCTGCTGCCGTTATTTTGGCTGCTGGCGCTAAAGGCAAGCGTTATGCTCTTGAGCACTCACGTATCTTGATTCACCAGCCATTTGCGCAAGGTGATTACGCACAAGCATCTGATATTGAAATTCAGGCTGCTGAAATCATGCGTATTCGCTTAATGCAAGAAGAGTTAATTTCTCGTCACTCAAATAAAACCGTTGCTGAAGTAACAGCCGATGTTGAACGTGACAAGATTCTTACTGCGGCCGAAGCTGTTGAATACGGTCTAATCGATCAAGTTCTCGAGAGTCGTAAGGCAAAGCCACAAGCGTAAGTAATTATCGCTCAGGGCGAACAAGATAAAGCGTGAAAAGTCAGGCAAGAATCAGATTAAGAAATTAGGCTTGCCACATAAGCAAGGGAACTCCCCGCCCTTCGCTAAAGGAGAATCATGACTCGCATCGGCGAAACCAGCGACCTGCTTAAGTGTTCTTTCTGCGGAAAGACTCAGAAGCAAGTTAAGAAATTGATCGCCGGCCCAGGCGTTTATATCTGCGACGAATGTATTGATCTTTGTAACGAGATCATCGTTGAAGAGCTTTCCGAATCTGCCGCCCTTGGATTAACAGAACTTCCCAAGCCACAAGAGATCTTTGATTTTCTAGATCAATATGTAATTGGCCAAGATCGCGCGAAGAAATCTTTATCTGTGGCTGTCTATAACCATTACAAGCGCGTGCAATCAGGGGATTCAAAGCGTGAAGATGGCATTGAATTAGCCAAGAGCAATATTTTATTACTCGGCCCAACTGGTTGCGGCAAGACTTTAATGGCGCAGACTTTAGCGCGCATGCTTAATGTGCCATTTGCAATTGCCGATGCAACAGCGCTAACTGAAGCAGGTTATGTGGGCGAAGATGTTGAGAACATTTTGCTTAAGCTTTTGCAAGCAGCTGATTACGATGTGAAGAAGGCTGAAACCGGAATTATCTACATCGATGAAATCGATAAGGTTGCACGCAAATCTGAAAACCCATCGATTACTCGCGATGTATCGGGTGAAGGTGTGCAGCAAGCACTTCTCAAGATTCTGGAAGGCACAGTGGCTTCAGTTCCACCACAAGGTGGCCGTAAGCACCCACACCAAGAATTTATTCAAATTGACACCACAAATGTTTTATTCATTGTTGGTGGCGCATTTTCGGGTCTCGATAAGATCATCGAAGCTCGCTCAGGTAAAGCTGGCGTTGGCTTTAATGCGACGCTACAAACAGCCGAAGATAAGAACCGTAAAGATGTTTTCGCAGACGTTATGCCTGAAGATCTACTTAAGTTCGGCATGATCCCAGAATTCATTGGTCGTTTGCCGGTGCTTACCAGCGTTGAGAATCTTGATAAAGAAGCGCTGATGCAGATTCTCACCGAACCAAAGAACGCTCTAGTAAAGCAATATGCCAAACTATTTGAGCTAGATTCAGTTGAACTCGAATTCACCCCAGAATCCCTTGATGCGATTGCTGATTTAGCGCTACTTCGTGGCACTGGTGCTCGTGGCCTTCGCGCAATCATGGAAAGCGTGCTGCTAGCTGTTATGTATGAAGTTCCGAGCCGCAGCGATATCGCCAAAGTAATTGTTACTCCTGAATCAATCACCGATGGCGTTGCCCCGACATTTGTGCAGCGCACGGGAGATATTCCAAAGCGGGCCGCTAGAGGCGAAAAGCGTGCAGAAGAGAAGAGCGCATAATCTAGACTGCTCCCCATGAGCCAGCGCGGAAAAGAATTAGCTTCAACCTTTTCGCCTGCCGAAATTGAGGCGCCGTTATACGAGAAATGGATCTCGGCGGGCTATTTCACCGCTGATTCCAATTCGAATAAAGAACCATTCACGATGGTTTTGCCACCACCAAATGTGACTGGTGTGCTGCATATTGGCCATGCACTAGATCAAACTCTGCAAGATTGTTTAGCACGCATTAAGCGAATGAAAGGCTACGAAGTTTTGTGGCTACCTGGCATGGACCATGCGGGCATTGCAACTCAAAACGTAGTTGAAAAACAGTTAGCTGCCCAAGGAATGTCGCGTCACGATTTAGGGCGCGAAGAATTTGTTAGCAAAGTTTGGCAATGGAAAGCTGAATCAGGTGGCGCGATTCTTGATCAGATGCGTCGCTTAGGTGATTCAGTTGATTGGTCGCGCGAGCGATTCACAATGGATGAAGGCATGTCTAATTCTGTGCTCGCACTCTTTAAGAAGATGTATGACGCCGAATTAATTTATCGGGCTGAACGAATTATCAATTGGTGCACTCGTTGCTTAACCGCACTTTCAGATATTGAAGTTGAGCATCAAGATGATGCTGGCGAGTTCGTGCAAGTTCGCTATGGCGATGGCGACCAAAGCATCGTTGTGGCAACCACTCGTGCCGAAACTATGATGGGCGACGGCGCAGTTGCGGTTCACCCTGACGATCCTCGTTACAAGCACATGATCGGTACTGAAGTTTTATTGCCACTGGTAAATCGTATGATTCCGATTATTGCTGATGAACTAGTTGATCCTGATTTCGGAACTGGCGCGGTAAAGGTAACTGCAGCCCATGATCCAAACGACTTTGAAATGGCCATGCGCCACAATGTTCCGTTCGTAGTGATCATGAACGAGCACGGCATTATGGAAGGCAGCGGCACTGAGTTCGATGGCATGGACCGCTTCGATGCTCGTGTTGCAGTTGTTGCCAAGCTAAAAGAACTCGGTCGCATCGTTGCTGAGAAGCGGCCATATATTCACGCAGTTGGTCATTGCTCACGTTGCGATACAACTGTTGAACCACGTTTATCAAAGCAATGGTTCGTAAAGGTGGCTCCTCTTGCAAAAGCATCAGCAGATGCGGTTCGCAGTGGTGCCGTAAAGATTGAGCCTGAAGAGCTTGCACCGCGTTACTTTGATTGGGTCGATAACATGCATGACTGGTGCATCTCACGCCAACTTTGGTGGGGACATCGCATTCCAGTTTGGTATGGCCCAGATGGTGAAATGGTTGTGGTTGGTCCTGGTGAAAGCGCACCTGTTGGTTACGTGCAAGATTCTGATGTTCTAGATACTTGGTTCTCATCTGGGCAATGGGCATTTTCCACTTTTGGTTGGCCCGAGAAAACTACCGATTTAGCTAAGTTCTATCCAACTTCAGTTTTGGTAACTGGCTACGACATCTTGTTCTTCTGGGTTGTGCGCATGATGATGATGAGCACTTTTGCCATGGATGGTGTGCCACCATTTAAAACGATTATGTTGCACGGCTTAGTGCGCGATCAATTTGGCAAGAAGATGTCTAAGAGTCGCGGCAATGTGGTCGATCCACTTGAATTTATGGATAAATATGGCGCCGATGCACTGCGCTTTACATTGGCGCGCGGCGCTAACCCAGGGACTGATCAAGCACTGGCTGAAGAATGGGTAGGCGGGTCACGTAACTTTGCTACCAAGCTTTGGAATGCAACTCGCTTTGCGATGATGAACGGTGCAACAGTTGAAGGACCAATGCCTGATGTGGCATCTCTTAACGCAATTGATAAGTGGATTCTTAGCCGATTGACCGAAACGATTCGCGATGCTGATTCACTCTTTGAGAAATTTGAATTCGCGAAAGCCAGCGAGCTGATCTACCACTTTGCTTGGGATGACCTCTGCGATTGGTATCTCGAACTATCTAAGGAATCTTTTGCAACTGGCAACGCCGCTGATAGTCAGCGCGTGCTTGGTCATGTGCTCGATCAATTGATGCGCCTGCTGCATCCACTAATGCCATTTATTACTGAAGAACTTTGGGTGTCACTAACTGGGGGAGAGTCCCTGGTAATCGCCAAATGGCCAGAAGCTAACTTGAACTACCTTGATCAAGCAGCTGAAAACTTGGTAACCCAGATGCAGGCCGTAATAACTGAGGTGCGCCGTTTCCGTAATGACCAAGGCGTTAAGGCAACTGCCAAGATTCCAGGTCGCCTAATAAGTAAGGGCGAGCTAGCAAACTACGCCGGTGCGATGGGCTTTGTCTTAAAACTTGAAGCAAAAGAGTTCACGCCTACCGCCTCCTTTGAAATTGGTTCAGTTAAGTGCGAACTCGATCTATCCGGAACTGTTGATGTGGTGGCAGAGCGGGCTCGCCTAACTAAAGACTTAGCTACAGTTCAGAAAGATCAACAGACTGCGCAAGTTAAATTAGGCAATGAAGGATTCATGGCTAAGGCACCGTTAGAAGTTGTCACTGAAATTAAAGAGCGCCTAGTTAAGACCCAAGCCGAGATCGAACGAATTACCACAGCTCTTGCGGCGTTGCCATCTGCATGACACCGGAAGAGAAGGCTCGCATTGATGCGATCGAAGCAGCTTTACTTGCTCGCTGGCCCGAAACTCGCATTGCGCCAACGCTGGAGAGAATTTCTGCGCTAACGGACACTCTTGGTTCGCCACAATTAACTTATCCAACGATTCATATCGGTGGCACAAACGGTAAGACCAGTACTACACGGATGATTGATTCGATATTATTTGAAATGGGTCTACGTACTGGTCGTTTTACTAGCCCCCATTTAGAAAGTTATCTAGAGAGAATCAGCATTAATGGTCAGCCAATCAGTGCAGCTGAATTAATTTTCTCGTACAACGATATTTCGCCATACCTAGATTTAATTGATAGTAAGTTTGAAAATCCCATTTCCTTCTTTGAAGCAATTACCGCCCTTGCTTTCGCTGCATTCGCCGAACACCCAATCGATGTTGGGATAATTGAAGTAGGTATGGGCGGCGAGTGGGATGCCACCAATGTGGTTCAGGCTGGCGTTTCGGTAATTACCCCAATCGGGCTTGATCACATGGAATATCTGGGAAACACGCTCACTGAGATTGCTAGAACCAAAGGCGGAATTCTAAAAACAGGCGGTTTCGGTGTGCTTGCGCAGCAAGAACCAGAAGCGGCAATTGAGTTACTACGCAGGGCCGCTGAAGTTGGCATTGATGTGGCTCGCGAAGGCGTTGAGTACTCATTGGCAAGCCGCGCCGTGGCTGTTGGTGGCCAGTTAATCTCAATTAGCGGTCTAAATGAGTCATTCGATGACATTTTCTTACCTCTACATGGCAAGCACCAGGCTGCTAATGCTGCAACGGCGCTGGTGGCAGTTGAGGCATTCTTTGGCGACACAGCGCTAGATCATGACGCAGTTCGGGCTGGGTTTGCAGCCGTTACTTCACCAGGTCGCTGCGAAGTAGTTCACCGTGATCCCACTATTTTGCTTGATGCGGCACATAATCCGCACGGCGCAAAAGCTTTGGCTGAAACAATTGCCAATGAGTTTACTTTCGATGAAGTAATTGGTGTGGTTGCTTCCTTCGGCGACAAAGATGTTCGTGGCATTTTGCTAGAATTAGAACCAATCATGAATGAAATTATTGTTACCGCTAATTCATCACCGCGTGCCATGAAACTTTCTGAGTTAGAAAAATTAGCAAATGAAATATTTGGTAAGGATCGAGTAACTGCAATCGAAACTTTAGGTGCTGCAATTGATCAAGCAATCAAAGATGCTAAGCGACCACTTAGTGATGACTCAGTTGGTGTCTTAATTACCGGGTCAGTCATCACTGTTGGTGAGTCACGCACCATCATTAACGGGAAGTATAAAAAATAATGCGCGTACTAGCTTCAGCAGTTCTAGTTATGGAATCTTTCTCAATAGGTTTTGCGCTTTTAATCGCGATGAAGGATGTAACTGGGGCACCGATCATTTACGGCGCCGTAATCGCGATTGCCTTACTTCTGGCCCCTGGGTTACTTAAGCGCAGAGTTGGCTGGGTACTGGGCTGGGTGTTGCAGGCAGCCATGCTCGGATTTGGCTTAGTGGTCAATTCATTCCTGATTATTGGCCTTATTTTTGCGGGGTTATGGATTGCGGCGATTTTAGTCGGCCGCAAGGGTGAGGCGGCCAGGGCTGCTTTGCTGGCGTCGCGAACCCCAGATGCCTAATAGACTTAACCCCGTGAGCATTGAACAAACCCTAATTTTGGTTAAGCCTGATGGCGTACGTCGCAATTTAATTGGCGAAGTTATTTCGCGCGTCGAGGCAAAGGGATATCAAATTACGGCGCTAAAAATGTTGCAAGCAGATCGTGCACTTCTTGAACAACACTATGCCGAGCATCAAGGCAAACCATTTTTTGAACCGCTGGTGGAATTTATGTTATCTGGTCCAATCGTGGCAATGATTGCCGAAGGTAATCGCGTTATTGAAGGTTTCCGATCACTAGCTGGTGTAACTGATCCAACAGTTGCTGCGCCCGGAACAATTCGCGGTGACTTAGCACGCGATGCTGGAACAAAAGTTGTTCAAAATATTGTGCACGGATCTGATTCACCTGAATCAGCTGCGCGCGAAATTAATATTTTCTTTAGTAACGGGGGGAAGTAAAAATGGCTAATCGAATGTCTTTCATCGGCCGCGATATGGCAGTTGACCTAGGGACTGCAAACACCTTGGTTTATGTGCGTGGCCGTGGCATTGTGCTTAATGAGCCAAGTGTGGTTGCAGTTAACCAAGACACTGGTGCAATTTTGGCTGTTGGCCTTGAAGCCAAGAAGATGATTGGTCGCACACCTAGCAATATTTTGGCAATTCGCCCATTGAAAGATGGTGTGATCGCAGATTTCGATACTACCGAACGCATGTTGCGTTACTTCATTCAAAAAGTTCACCGTCGTCGCTTCTTAGCTAAGCCACGTATCGTGGTTTGCGTTCCATCAGGTATCACTGGCGTTGAACAACGCGCTGTGAAAGATGCGGGCTATGCAGCAGGTGCGCGCAAGGTTTACATCATTGAAGAACCGATGGCTGCAGCAATTGGTGCAGGTCTGCCAATTCACGAGCCAACTGGCAATATGGTTGTCGATATTGGTGGCGGAACAACCGAGGTAGCCGTTATTTCCCTCGGTGGCATAGTGGTAGCCCAATCAATCCGCGTCGGTGGTGATGAGCTAGATCAAGCCATTATTACTTGGGTTAAGAAGGAATTCTCGCTACTTCTAGGTGAGCGCACAGCTGAAGAAATCAAAATGGCAATCGGTTCTGCTTATCCACTTCCAGGTGAGCCAGATGCTGAAATTCGCGGTCGCGATTTAGCAACAGGGCTACCAAAGACAATTGTGGTTTCAGCTGCTGAAATTCGCAAAGCACTTGAAGAACCAGTAAATGCAATTATTAATGCAGTCAAGTTCACTTTAGATAAGTGTCCACCTGAACTATCTAGTGATTTGATGGATCGTGGCATCGTATTAACTGGAGGCGGCGCACTTCTTAAGGGTATCGATGAGCGGTTGCGCAAAGAGACTGGCATGCCAATTCATATTGCCGAGCGTCCACTCGATGCAGTTGCTGAAGGTTCCGGAAAGTGCATCGAAGAGTTTGAGGCCTTAGAAAAGGTCTTGATCTCCGAGCCACGTCGATAGGCAATTCTAAATGCGTAACGGCGGCGAGAACCGCAGTCGTCTGCTCTTAGTAATTCTTATTGTTTCAGCGCTATTTTTAATTACCTTAGACCTGCGCGGGGTAAATGTAATTGATGGATTGCGCAGCGGAACGCAAACTGCGCTTTCACCATTCCAGCGCGCTGGCAATGTAGTGCTGACCCCAGTCAAGAATTTTGTAAATGACATTACCCATCTTGGGCGCACCCGAAATCAAATTGAAGATTTACGCAGACAGAATCAGAAATTGCGCGAACAATTGATTTCACGGAAGAATCAAGATGGCGAGATTGAACAACTTAAATCAATTCTTGATTTAGCGGGCACTGCTAGCTTTAAAATTGTTAGTGCAAAAGTTATTGCTCAAGGTTCAAGTTTGGCATTTACGCGAACCATCACAATTGATGCAGGTAGTGGTAACGGAATCAAAAAGAATATGACCGTTATCTCTGGTAATGGTTTAGTAGGTGTTGTTAAAGAGGTCTTCGCAAATTCGTCGATCGTGATGCTAGCTACCGATCCCGCATTTAAAGTGGGCGTTCGCATTGCAGGTTCACAGCAGATCGGAATTTTGGCTGGGCTAGGCTCAAGTTCTGCGAATTTACAGCTCTTAGATAACCAAACCACGATCAAAGTTGGCGATATTTTGCTGGCTCGCGGCAGCGTTAATTCTCAGCCATTCGTACCTGGTGTTCCAGTTGGCCGAGTTACTTCAGTTTCAAATGCAGCCGGTGCGGTAACTCAAGGTGCAACAGTTAGATATTTTGCCAACTTCGGTTCGCTCGGGGTTGTCTCAGTTGTAGTTAAAGCGCCTAAAGCTGATCCGCGTGATGCTTTAGCACCAGTAAAACCGGTTCCAACTCCTATCCCTACGGTCACCGTATTCGTAACACCAACACCATCTACCTCGGCGTCAAGTAACTAACTAGAAATGTTCTTAAGACGATTTGGAGTCACGGGCACAATTTTTACATTTTTCTTTGTTGCCCAAGAAGCTCTAGTAAGTCAATTGACCTTTCCGGCTGGTGGGTTCTCAATTTTTTTAATTCTCACCTTGCTTTGGGCCGCTATTAGTACACCTGAAGTAGCAGCAGCTGTTGGATTTGGCGCCGGCATCTTGCTTGATTTATCGCCAAGTACTAGTGGTCCGCTGGGACACTGGACGTTAATTCTAGTTTTGATGTGTTATGCAATCGCATTTCTCTCATATGGTGATGAAAATATGCGCGGTAATCCATTGAGTTTGATTTTGATTGTAACGCTAGCTCAGGTGATTGTTTTAGTTTCATATTTAATCACTGGCTTCTTGTTAGGAAATATCGCAACTAGTTTTGCACAAACCCTAATAACGGTAATTGGAAGTGGGTTCTGGACTCTGGTTGTTACACCGCTTATGTTGCCAGCTGTTATCTGGTTACATGATCAAGCTTTTGATAGTCGGATGCGGATATGAATCAACGCACTCGCTTAAGCATGGTAGTTATCCAGATTCTGATTATTTCTCTATTGATGGCACTCTTCGGCCGCCTTTTCTATTTGCAAGTTGCAGCTGGGCCTAAATACCGTGATGCAGCACTTAGTATTCAAAGTCGTGACACTATTTATCCAGCTACTCGAGGATTGATCGTTGATTCGTCCGGTGTTCCAATAGCCCTTAACCGCACTGGTTTGGCAGTAACTATCGATCGCTTAGAACTCGATAAGCAGTCTGATAAAGGCTTCGCAGTATTAAAGAAATTAGCCAGGTTACTGCAGATTCCATATCGAGATGTTTATCGTAAGACTCGATTATGCGGCGAGCTAAAAGTGGGCAACCGCACTGGCTGCTGGACAGGTACTCGCTATCAACCGATTCCCATTACAAAAGAAGCTAGTGCTGATGTAGCGCTACAAGTTGTAGAGCGACCTGATGAATTTCCCGGAGTAGATGCAACACCGATTGCAATTCGAAATTATCCGGGCATTGTTGGCGTTAATGCTGCCCATGTTTTAGGTTACTTAGGACCGCTAACTGATGCTGACCTATCTGGGGTAAACGGTAAGACTTATTATCGCAGTGAATCAATCGGTAAAAGCGGTTTGGAAATTCAATACGATTCCTATTTGCGCGGCATTCCCGGAATTAGAACGGTTATTGTTGATCGGAAAGAAGCAATTACCAGTGAAGGACAGAATACGAATTCGGTTCCAGGTGATCACTTAGTTACGAGTCTGGATGTTCGAGTACAAGCATCGGCAGAGAGCGCACTGGCTGACGCGGTTGCTCGCTCTCGAGCAAGTGGATATCGCGCCGATTCAGGAGCCGCAGTTGTAATGGATGTAAATACTGGTCGCATAATTGCGATGGCCTCTTATCCAACTTATGACCCAAATATGTGGGAAAAAGGTTTAACTGTTAAACAAGCAGAAGATTTATTCAGTGAAGCAACTGGTGTGCCAGCGCTTTCCAGACCAATCCAAGGTCGTTTTGCACCCGCTTCAACATTTAAGGTGGTTTCAATTATTGCCGCGGCCAATGCCGGTTATGACTTAACCAAGTCATATGCCTGCCCCGCCAATGTAAAAGTTGGAACTCGAGTATTTAATAACTTCGAAAGTAAAGCCCAAGGAACTTCATCAATTAAGAAACTTCTAGCCGTCTCATGTGACACCGTTTGGTACCGGATCTCCTTCGATGAGTGGCTACGCGATGGTGGTTTATCTCCAATTAAGAACCCGAAAGATTACTTCTTTAAGTCAGCAGCTGGCTTTCAGGTAGGTGATAAAACTGGCATTGATCTACCATCTGAATCCGCCGGTCGCTTGCCCGATAGAGCTTGGAAAGAGAGTTGGCATGATGCCAATAAAGATTTTTACTGCAACTATCGCGAGAAAGCAGCAAAGTCTCAACAAACTCAGTTCTTGTTATTGCTAGCCAAAGAGAATTGCCTTGATGGAAACAAAGTCCGTGCAGGTGATGCGGTTAACTTTTCTATTGGACAAGGTGACACTTTGGTTACGCCCCTTAAATTAACTCAAATGTATGCCTCAATTGCTAACGGTGGAACTCTTTGGGCGCCAACAGTTGGACGCGCCATTGTTAAAACTGATGGCACTGTACTAAAGACAATTGATCCAGTTAAGACCGGAACTATCGCAGCCGATACCAAGACCATTAAATTCCTGCAAGAAGCACTTCGCGAAGTAGTTACTGGCGGAACCGCGGCGCGCACCTTTGCCGGATTCCCAATACCTGTGAGTGCCAAGACGGGTACAGCTGAGGTATTCGGACGCAATGCAGATGGCTCTTTAAAAGACAACACCTCTTGGTTTGCCTCCTTTGCCCCAAGTAATAAGCCGCAATACGCAGTCGTGATGATGTTAAGTCAGGGTGGCTATGGGTCGCCTAACTCAGGCGTAGGCGTTCGTAAGATTTATGAAACTATTTTTGGAGTAGTAAATAATAAGATTGTTCCAGAAAATGTGCTTTTCCCTAATGGATTACCAACTACTTTGCCTAAGATTTCACCCGCTACCAAAGTAAAAACGAATGGAGTTAAGTAATGAGTCTGGTTACTCCTCGTTTTAATTATCATAAGAATCGTTCGTTTTTTCGTGGTTTTGACCCGATTCTTACGGCAGCCGTTGCCGCACTCTTATTTATTGGGACTCTTTTGGTTTATGCCGCAACTCGTGATTGGTATGCCGCAAACGGATTGGATCCCGAGTACTACTTAAAGCGCCACGTAATTAATATTGCAATTGGTTGCGCCCTTGCTTGGGGAACTACCTTGATTGATTACCGCTTGCTTCGTGCCTACACGCCAATTGTTTGGGCGCTAGGCGTTTTGGGTCTGGGCTTTGTATTGAT
>Ga0049085_10000785_pt1 | contig 12512 bp, 9 predicted proteins | sample GreLakmeSU08MSRF_FD_66721 | JGI IMG/M metagenome (GOLD analysis project Ga0049085, IMG submission 66721) | Freshwater lentic microbial communities from great Laurentian Lakes, MI, USA - Great Lakes metaG SU08MSRF | ecosystem: Environmental > Aquatic > Freshwater > Lake | place: Great Lakes... | reverse complement strand
GCAGACTTCGATCTCCTTGAGCTCGCTTTCGCCGATCTGCTTGCCGGCGTGCTTGCCGACGGCTTCGAAGACGGTGACGATGTCGGCCGACTGGCCGCGGTGTAGCCCAGGGACGATAGTGCCGCCGTAAACAAAGATGGAAGGGCGGTTGAGGCGCGCCATGGCGATGGCGCAACCGGGCATATTTTTATCGCAGCCGCCGATGGCGACGAGACCATCGAAGCCTTCGGCACCGGTTACGGCTTCGATAGAGTCCGCGATGATCTCACGCGAGACCAGCGAGTAGCGCATGCCGGGGGTGCCCATGGAGATACCGTCCGAGACTGTGATGGTGCAGAAGATGACCGCCTTACCGCCGGCCGCGTCAGCGCCCTTCACAGCTTCGTCCGCCAGCCGGTTGATGTGCATATTGCAGGGGGTGACCATCGACCAGGTCGAGGCGACGCCCACGACGGGCTTGGCGAAGTCGGCGTCGGTGAAGCCCACCGCCCGGAGCATGGCTCGGCTGGGGGCGCGGTCGGGGCCGTCTACGACGATGGCGGAATGTTGGCGGCAATGGTTGGCGTCGGTCATGTTGGGTGTGAAAAGTCTGCGGTTGTCAGTCAGTGAGCGCCCCCTAATAAGAGGGCAGGGAGCGGACACTGAACCGCCCCGTCGCTCCCGACAATCCGATTTAAGCCTCCCCGTCCCGTGGAATTCAACCTCAAGAAAATCATCAAGGCCCTCCTGTTCTCGACCTCCGAGGCGGTGTCCATCAAGGACATCCAGAAGGTCGTGCAGCGCTACCACGCCCAGGCGGCCGCCGAGCGCCAGCCCGACCTGCTCGAAGCAGCCGGCGAGCCCACGATCGTGCCCGCGGCTCCGCCCGTCCAAGAAGTCATCCGGGATATCATCGATCAGGTTCCTACTTTGCTCACGGCCACCCAGATCCGCGAAGCGGTCGACGCGCTCGAGGCCGAGATGCGCGACGCCAACGACGCCTGTCGTATCTTGCAGGGCCCCGAAGGTTTCCGCTTCGTGATTTCGCCGGCCTATGCCGATTGGGTCCGCCTCCTCCGTGGCGAGCCGCGCCCGCAGCGCCTCAGCCCCGCTTCACTCGAGACGCTTTCGATTGTCGCCTATCGCCAGCCGGTCACCCGCTCGGAGATGGAAGCCATCCGCGGTGTCTCCGTCGACAGCGCACTCAACCGTCTCCTCGACCTCGAGCTCGTCGCCGTCACTGGCCGCGCCGATCTTCCAGGCCGCCCGATTCAGTACGGCACGACCGACAAGTTCCTCGATTTCACTGGCCTGCGTTCGCTCGGCGAACTGCCGGCCTCCGACGTCCTGTCTCCCGCCCAGATCTCCGAATGGATTACTCGCGCGACCACCCCGGTCGCGGTCGGTGATTCCGAAGTCGGCCTGCCTCTCGAAGACCAGTCCTCCGCCGCGATTGCGACGGAGACCCCGCCCGAAGACGAGAAGCCTGCCGAATGAGCCTCGAAGAGCACCGCCGCGAGGTTGATCGTATCGACCGCGAGATCCTCAAGCTGCTCGGTGAGCGCTTGCTGGTGGCCCGTGCTATCGGCGAAGCCAAATTGAAGTCGGGCGCGCCGGTCTACGCGCCGCAGCGCGAAGAACAGCTGCTCCGCTCTATTACCGAAGCTGCGCCGGCGATTCCGGCCTCTGGACTCCGCGCGGTCTACCGCGAGATCATCTCCCTTTCCATCGGTGCCCAGATGGCCAATCCCGTCGCCTACCTCGGACCAGAAGGCTCCTTCACCCAGCAGGCCCAGATCCGCGCCTTCGGCATGAGCGTACCGTCGCTCCCCCTCCGCGCCATCGGTGACATCTTCGCTGCGGTCGAATCCGGCGAAGCCTCCTACGGCGTCGTGCCGGTCGAGAACTCCACCGAAGGCGTCGTCAGTCACTCCCTCGACCTGCTTGCGGAATCCGATCTCAAGGTCGTGGCCCAGGTCACGCTCTCCGTTGAGCAATGTCTCGTCGGCCAAGGCCCCCTCGATCAGGTGAAGAAGATCCTCTCGAAGGACATCGCCCTCGCGCAGTGCCGCGGCTGGCTCTCTCGTCACGTCCCGGGCGCCGCGCTCGTCGAGACGGATAGCACCGCCGCCGCCGTGGAGATCATCGCCCGTGACCCGCAAGGTCAGGCCGCCGTCGCCTCCGCCACCGCCGCCGAATCGCGCGGCGTCCCCATCCTTGCCCGCGGCATCCAAGATCGCCGCGACAACGCCACGCGCTTCTTCGTCATCGCGAAGACGGCCAACACCGTCGGTGCGACGGACGAGGTCACGAGCGTGGTGCTCACGCTCAAGCATGAGCCGGGCGCCCTGCAAGGCGCGCTGGCCGCTTTCTCCGATCGCGGCATCAACTTGATCCGCATTGAGTCCCGCCCGAGCCATCGTCGCGCCTGGGAGTATCTCTTCTTCATCGATTTCCCGGGTCACTGGGACACCGCGGCCGTGCAGGCCGCCGTCACCGAACTCAAGGGTCGCTGCGAAGTGGTGAAGTGGCTGGGCAGCTATCCTCAATCCGCCGGATGAGCCGACGCGCCCTCGGAGGCGTGATGCTAGCCGTCCTCGGCGTGGCCGTGCTTTGGTCGGGCTATTCCTGGTGGCGCGCCTGGTCCGCTCCACTCGTTCCCGTAGTTTTCCGTCCGTCTTTCTCCGTCGAAGGCATCTCTTCCGGTACGCCGGTCCGCGTGCAAGGCGTCACGGTGGGACAGGTGAGTTCCATCGGACTCGACGCCGACGCCGATGGCCGCCTCCGTCCGACTGTCCGACTCGTCCTCGATCCGGCGACCTTGGAAGATCGCGGCTTCGCCGACCGTCTGCGCGGCGACCGCCTGCGGACTGAAGTTGCTAAGGGTCTCCGCGCACGTCTTGTGGCGGTGAGTCCTGCTTCCGGCATGCTGCAGGTCGAACTCATCTGGGATACGTCCGCGCCGGCTTCAACCGAGTCTTTGGCCGCCGATGAGATTCCGCCGCTCAGCAGTCATTTCCAAAGTAAGATCGCCAATTACGTCCAGCAGCTGCAGGACCTCGCCGAAAATGACCTAGTCGGTCTCGCGGCCGAGCTCGAGCGCGATCTGGACGATTTCTATATTGCGACGGACCCCGAGCGGGCCACCCGTTTCTCGGCGATGATTGTCCGGCGTACCGGTGCGGTCCTTGAAGCCACCGGCGACGGGAAACTAGATGCGCAGAGCGCTCGGCTGATCGCGGTTTGTGCCCGCCTTCGTGAAACGGTCGAGCAGGCCGACCGCAAGATGGACGACGAGACGCTGGCTCTCCTGCAGGTGAGCCTCGCCGACGCGGGCGCGGCTCTGGCTTCCTTTTCTGCCTCCCTAGAAGGTTCGCAGACCCATTTGAACGCCGCTTCGACGGAATTCTCCGAGCTCTTCCGCGCGGTCTCCGCCGCCGCCCGGACGTGGTCCAAGAAGGCGGCCGGCCTGACCACGGAGCCCCGCCCCCGCTGAGGGAACAGGCTTGCGGCGGACCCCCGGAGCGGGGATAGGTGTGGGCTCTTACCAGCCATGGCCGACCCGACCGACAAGATGGAATCCATCATCAACCTGTGCAAACGCCGCGGGTTCGTCTTCCCCTCCTCCGACATCTACGGCGGCTTCAACGGCTTCTTCGATTACGGCCCCCTCGGCGTCGAGCTGAAGAACAACATCAAGCAGGCCTGGTGGCAGGACTTCGTCCACCGCCGCGACGACATTGTCGGTCTCGACTCTTCGATCATCCACCACCCGACGACTTGGAAGGCCTCGGGTCACATCGACAATTTCACCGACCCGCTCGTCGACTGCAAAGAGTCGAAGATGCGTTACCGAGCCGACCAGCTCTTTTTCGCCCCGGTGCGCGTCGCTGGTGAAACCATCGGCTACGTCTCCGTCCTCGAAGACGACGGTATGCAAGCCAAGGCCGAGGAGATGGCCAACGACCTGAAGCGCAAACTCGCCAAGCAGGGCGCGCTCGAGCCGATTGTGCTCAAGGATTACACGGAGTCCACGGCCGAGGAGCACGCGCTCATTCCTTCGCCTGCCACCGGCAAGCCGGGTTCGCTCACGCCGCCCCGCTCGTTCAACATGATGTTCCAGACTTACGTCGGCGCCATGCAGGACGCGTCGGCTACCGCCTATCTCCGTCCAGAGACCGCGCAGGGTATCTTCATCAACTTTAAGAACGTCGTCGACACGGGCCGCGTGAAGCTGCCCTTCGGTATCGCCCAAATCGGCAAGGCGTTCCGCAACGAAATCAATCCGCGCAACTTTATCTTCCGCTCCCGTGAGTTCGAGCAGATGGAGATCGAATACTTCATCTCGCCGGCCTCCGATTGGGCCACCGCCCATAAGGAATGGATCGAAGGCTGCCTGGCCTGGTTCGAATCCATCGGCATCCCGCGCGCCAAACTCTCCCTCTACCCGCACCCGACCGAGAAGCTTGCCCACTATTCGAAGGGCACCACGGACATCATGTTCGAGTTCCCCTTCGGTGTGCAGGAGCTTCAGGGCGTCGCCGCCCGCGGCGACTTCGACCTGACCCAGCACAGCAACGTCTCGGGTCAGAAGCTCGATTGGTTCGACGAAGTGGCCAAGGCCCGCTACATCCCGCACGTCATCGAGCCTTCTGTCGGCGTCGACCGCGTCTTCCTGGCCCTCCTCACTACGGCCTATCATGAAGATGAAATTGAAGGTGAGAAGCGCATCGTTCTCCGGCTACCGGCCCGCATCGCCCCCTTTAAGGCTGCGATTTTCCCCCTAGTGAAGAACAAGCCCGAGCTCGTCGAGCGCGCCGAGGCCCTCTACCGCCGCCTGAAGAAGCGACACAACGTTTTCTACGACGCCGCCGGAGCCATTGGTCGCCGCTACCGTCGCCAAGACGAGATCGGTACGCCTTTCGGCATCACGATTGACTTCGAAACGATCGAGAAGGGCGCTGGCGTCACGGTCCGCGACCGCGACACGCTAGAGCAGGTGCGCATGACCGAAGACGAGGTCGTCCGCTTCCTCGACGATAAGGTCAACGGCTGACCCTCGCCGGGGTGCCCGCGAGCTCTTCCGCCAGCTTGGCGATGCGTCGCTTCCCGCAGAGGGAGGCGGCGATCGTCAGGTTGCGCAGGCCTTGCGGCAGGTGCGCGAGGTATTCCGGACGGCCCTTCTTGTGGCCGAGGAAGCCGTAGGCGCCGCAGGCCTGCAGGAGGCGTTGCGTCGCGGCGACATGGAAGAGGTAGGAGAATTCGTCGCTGGAACCCTTCCAGTCGGAGACTTCGCGCGCATGGTCCTCGATTTCGATACGCCACAGGTCCATGTCAGTGCGCGTGAGGTAGGGGTCGAAGGCGAGCGAGGCGAAGTCGTAGAACATGCAGCCGTGGCGCAGGCCCTGTAGGTCGATGAGCCAGGCGGAATCATCTCGCACCATGATGTTCTGCGACTGGAAGTCGCGATGGATCGTGACGACAGGCTGGCCCATGAGTTCTTTGGCGAGTGAGGCCATCTCATCGGCGATCGCCCGATCGGGCTTGCGGCCGCCGAGCGCGTTGTCCTGGAAATATTGGCGCTCCCATTGGTAGAGGTTTGGACCGAACGCCTCCATCAACGTGACGCCGGAACCGGCGAAGGCGTCGACGCCCAGGCGATGGATACCGGCCACCTGTTCGAGGGCCGAGGCGACGGGCGCCCACGGGAATTCGGGACCCTGGGCGAGTGACCAGAGGTCGGCGTCACCAAGGTCTTCGAGGATGAGCACGCCGGCGGCCTTGTCTTCGGTGAGCACCTGCGGGACTTGGACCCCAATCTTGTCGCGCAGTACGCCCGCAATGGCGCCATAGAGCTGGTTCTCAGCGCGCGAATCATCGTAGACGCACAGCACGGCGGACTCACCGGAGGCGTTGTGCATGCGGTGGAACTTACGGCCGGAGCCGCCCTTGAGGACTACACCGCCAGCGGCGAGCTGGTAGCCGTGCGCCTTGGCGGCGTCGGCCGGGGAGATTGCCCCGCGCACGGGCTTTTCGTGCTCGGCCTTCACGGCCTGATATTCCTCGACGGTACCGAGGTCGTGCCAGGTTGCGGCAGCGTCGAGGAAACCTTGGATGCTGTTGGGTTCGGCTTGGAGGCGGCGGAGGAAATGTTCGACCAGCGATTCGATCGTCGCGGGAACGCCTTGGACGAAGGCCTTGGTGACGACACAGATGCCGGTGTACTGGTAGGAGGGGTCGGCCTTGCCGAGACGGTCGCGCATATCGGTCACGAAACCTTCGTCGGTGATCCGGACGTTACGATTCGGGCCTTGTTCGCGGACGACGAGCGTCGCGGCACCGCCGTTGGCGAGGTGGTGCGCGTAGGCTGCGGCGATGTCGCAGCCAGAGAGGATATCGCCGTTCCAGATGATGAGGTCCTTGTCGTCTTCGCCGAGCAGGCCGGCGATGTTCGCGAGGCCGCCACCGGTCTCAAGCAGCACGGGCTCATGCACGAGTTTCACTTCAGCGTCGCCGAAGCGACCGGAAGGGAAGGCGAGAGTCCAAGCTTCAGGGCAGTGGTGCGTGTTGATGATGAAACGGCGCGTGCCCGCGGCATGGAGCTTGTCCATCGCTTGGGCGATCATCGGCCGTCCGCCGATTGGCAGCAGGGGCTTGGGGCAGTTTTCGGTGAGCGGACGCAGGCGCGTGCCGAGGCCGGCTCCGAGGAGAAAGGCGGTGCGAGGGAAATCAGACATGGGAAGATTGGGTGCAGGCCGGGCAGATGCCGTAGATTTCCATGATATGGGTCAGTTCGGCATAGCCCTTGGTGCGGGCGGCGGCTTCGAGGCGCGAGGTGTCGCAACCAGGCAGTCGGTCAATCCGACCACAACGACGGCAGATCACGTGGTGATGGTGGTGTCCGGGCGAGACGAGGGCGTAGAGGCTGCGGCCGCGCTCGAGCGGGTGACGCTGGACGATGCCGGCGTCGTCCATGGCGCCGAGGCTCCGGTAGACCGTGACGAGGTCCAGCTTGTCGTCGCCGGCAGCTTCATGGACCTGTTCCGCGCTGAGGGGGTGTTTGGCCACCGCGAGAATCTTGAGCATAACCAACCGAGGGGACGTAACCCGCATGGCCTTCTCCTTCATACGGAGGACGGCCGCTTCGATGCGCTCGTCGGAGCCCTCCCCGCAGCATCCTTCCTCATGGCGGTGGCCTTGGGACATGTCCCGTAGGTTTGGGGTCGTTTATGACGAGGCAACAACGAATGGCCACTTGCCTCCCGCCCGGGTCTGGTTTGGCTGGATGAGTCCATGTCCGACCGTCCGGCTAATCCGACCTCCGCTCGCGAGCTCTGCCCAGTCTCGTTCCGCGACTTTGTCTCGACCGAGCCTTTCAAACTCGAGTTGGGCGGCGAACTGCCGTCCTTGACGCTCCGCTATGAGACCTACGGAACCCTGCTGCCTGATAAGTCCAACGCCATCCTGGTCCCCCATGCCCTGAGCGGAGACCATCATGTGGCCGGCCGTTACTCCGGCGAGGACCGCAAGCCTGGCTGGTGGGATTGCTTCGTCGGGCCGGGTAAGGCCATCGACACCGACCGTTTCTTCGTCATCGGCGTGAATTGCATCGGCGGCTGCCGCGGCTCGACCGGTCCGATCTCGGTCGATCCCCGGACGGGTAAGCCGTATGGCGGTTATTTCCCGGAGATCACCCTTGGCGACATCGTTCGCGCTCAGCGCTTGTTGGTCCGTCATCTCGGTATCGCCAAGCTCCATGCCGTCGTCGGCGGCTCGATGGGCGGCATGCAGGCCCTCATCTGGTGCGCCGACTACCAGGCCGAGGTCGGCCGCATCGCGGTGCTTGCCGCTGGCCTGAGCCAGTCGCCCATGGCGATCGCGCTGAACGCCGTCTCGCGCGCCTGCGTGGAGCGCGACCCGAATTTCCGCGGTGGTCATTACGCCCCCGGCGAAGGGCCCGACTCGGGCTTGGCTATCGGCCGCATGATCGCGCACATCAGCTACCTTTCTTCCGCATCGTTTGAGCAGAAGTTCGGTCGCGCCAAGGTTCCGGGCGCCGGCGCCGGCGATGCCGTGCACTGGCAGGTCGAAAGCTACCTCGAGCATCAGGGTAATTCGTTCGTCCAGCGCTTCGATGCCAACAGCTGGCTCCGTATCACCCGTGCCGTCGACCGCTTTGATATGACCGCGCGCGCTTCCTCCGGCACGCTCTTCACGACGGACGGTCCGGATGTGCTCGCGATCGGCTTCTCCAGTGATTGGCTCTATCCGACGAGTGAGCTGCGTATGCTTCTCGCCGCGGCTACCGCGGTCGGCGTCAATGCGGCCTATCATGAGGTCGTGACGGATGCTGGACACGACGGCTTCCTCTTGCCCGACACCGGGCTGACGGTTCGCCTGCACGCCTTCCTGGGCTAATCAGAGGAGCGGTGAGATTACCTTTGAGACCGCTTCGATAATCCGGCCGGTCAGGGTGCGGCTGCGGCGGTAGAGGTCTTCGGTGTAGCGCGTCGATTCGCTTTCCCAGCCCGTGATGAGCGCGCTAACTTCAGCCACAGCCGCCGGGTCGCGCACGATCGCGCCGATCTCATAGTTCAAGAAGAGCGAACGCATATCAAGGTTCGCCGAGCCGACGACCAGATGCTCTTCGTCGACAATCACGAGCTTGGCGTGGAGCACATCCGGTTTGAAGAAGTGGATCTCCGCCCCGGCCTCGCGCAGGTTGCGCAAGTACCAGCGGCGGGCGAGGTCTAGGAGGCGATGATCCGAGCGGCGCGGTACCATGATTTTCACGTGCCGGCCGGCATGGGCGGCGGTGACCAGTAGCGTGAAGAGCGTGCGATCGGGTACGAAGTAGGGCGTCACGACCGTGATGGATCGCTTGCAGTTGGAGAACAGCTTCACGTAGGTCTCCCATAGGGGATCACCTTCGCAGTCGGGTCCGGAGGAGATGACCTCGACGCGCGCTGGGCCGACATGGGGCGAGCGCTCGCGCAGTTGCGTCGCGAAACTCATCGGGGTCTCATCGGTGGCCTGGCACCAGTCGGCGAAGAAGACGCGCTCGATGGCGGCCGCGGTCGGCCCTTCGATGAGGAAGGAACAGTCGCGGAAACGGCGGTTCGAGGGTCTGTCGCCCATGTAGCGTAAGCCGAGGTTCTGCCCGCCGATGATGGCGGAAGTGCCGTCGAAGACCGCAATCTTACGGTGATTACGCCAGTTGGCTGAGCCTTTGCCTTGCATCGGCAGGGCGGGGTTGAAGCGGGCGACCTTGCCGCCGGCGCGGCGGAGCGGGCGGCAGAGGCGCAGCGGGATACCGAAGCTGCCGATGGCGTCGACGAGCAGGCGGACCTCGATGCCTTCCTTGGCGCGGGCGGTCAGGAGGCTCACAATCTCCCGGCCGACGGCATCGTCGCTGAGGATGTAGGTCGAGAGGCTGATGCGTCGCTTGGCGCCTTTGATTTGCCGGCGTAATTCCCCAAAGGTGTCCTGTCCATCGCGGTCGCCGAGAAGGTGGAAGCGGTTGCCTCCGAAATCTGGCTCGTCACTCAGACGCCAAGCGACGCGGTTCACTTCCTTCTTGGCGTCGGCGAGGGAGGAGTGCTTACGGCCGCCGAAGAGAAAGAGAACCAAGGCGCTGGGAATGGGTAAGTACAAGGTCAGCGGGCCCCACAGCAGCAGGTAGGCGGGGGAGATACGGGCGCGCATCACGCGCAGGAGCACGTAGATTTGGCAGCCGGTCTCGATGGCCTTGAGGGTGTTTTCTTTAAGCAGGCCCGTCCACCCCGCCACCAGAACGGCCAAGGTCGCCAGCAGCGCGAGCGTCGTGCTGCGCGTCAATCGGCCGTATCCTTGGAACGGGACCATGTCGTCAAGTTAGTCGCACCGCCTAGGATTGGGCACAAAAAAAGACCCCGGTTGCCCGGGGTCTGTTTAGGTCCTGCGACGGAGCCTTAGTTGCCAGCCTTGTCGAGGAGGTCGCCGAGACTGTTGAAGTCTCCGCTGCCCGAGGAGGACGAACCGCCAGTCGAGGGGGCTGGGGCGCCACCAGTGGACGGGCCTTTGATGCGGTCGTAGCTGCTGATTTCGGCCTGAAGGCGTTCGGCGTCGTAGCTCGCGGCCTTGATCGAGAGACCGATGCGACGGTCTTCCTTGTCGATCTTGATGACGCGAGCGGTGACGTCCTGGCCGACCTTGACGATGTCCTTGACGTTCTCAACGCGCTGTTCGGCGAGCTGGGAGACGTGCACGAGGCCGTCGATTTCGTCGGACAGTTCGATGAAGGCGCCGAAGTTCGCGATCTTGGAGACCTTGCCGTTGACGAGGTCGCCGATGCGGTACTTGCGGTCGATTTCGCTCCACGGATCGGTCTGGGTCTGCTTAACGCCCAGGGAGATGCGCTGCTGGTCGACATCCACGTCGAGCACGATGGCTTCCACGTCGTCGCCCTTCTTCATGACTTCGGCCGGATTGTTGATGCGGCGGGTCCAGCTCATATCGGACACGTGCACCATACCGTCGATGCCATCTTCCAGTTCGACGAACGCACCGTAGTTGGTGAGGTTGCGCACCTTGCCGCGGACGCGGGCGCCCACGGGGTAGTTGTGGCGGACCTTTTCCCACGGATTGGTTTCGAGCTGGCGGATGCCGAGCGAGATCTTCTGTTCTTCCTTGTTGAAGTTGAGGATGACCGCGTCGACTTCCTGACCGACCTTGAGGACGTCAGACGGCTTCTGGACGCGCTTGGTCCAGGAGAGCTCGGAGACGTGGACGAGGCCTTCGACGCCGCCTTCGATCTCAACGAACGCACCGTAGGCGACGAGGTTGACGACCTTACCGTGGACCTTCTGGCCGACGGGGTAGCGTTTCTCGATGCCTTCCCAAGGATTGGGTTGGGTCTGCTTGAGGCCGAGGGAGACGCGTTCGCGCTCGCGATCGACTTCGACGACCATGACGGTGATTTCTTCGCCGACCTTGACGACTTCGCTCGGGTGGCCGATACGGCCCCAAGACATGTCGGTGACGTGCAGCAGGCCGTCGAGACCGTCGAGGTCCACGAACGCGCCGTAGTCGGTGATGTTCTTGACGACGCCACGGCGGATGACGCCGGGCTTGACCTCCTCGAGGAGCTTGCGACGGCTTTCGCCGCGCTGTTCTTCGATGAGTTCGCGACGGGAGACGACGAGGTTCTTCTTCTCCTTGTTGATCTTGATGATCTTGAAGTCGAAGGTCTGGCCCACGAACTGTTCGAGGTTCTTGGGGGGATTGACGTCGATCTGGGAGGAAGGCATGAATGCGTCGACGCCGACGGAGACGATGAGGCCTCCCTTGACGATGGACTTGACGCGGCCCTGGACGATGGAGCCTTCCTGGCAATTGGCTTCGATGCTTTCCCACTTCCGGATCTGGAGGGCGCGATCGTAGGAGACGGTCGGGGTGCCGTCCTTGTTCTCAAGCTTCTCGAGGTAGACCTCGAGCTGCATGCCGACCTGAACTTCGGCCATGTCGGGGAATTCGCCCTGGGGGATGAAACCCTCGGACTTGCCGTTGATGTCGACGACGACGAACTTGTCTTCGCGGATTTCGGTGACCGTGGCGTTGATCACGGAGTGTTGCTTGAGCGCGCCGAAATTGGACTCGGCGAGCAGTTTTTCCATTAGGCTCATGTTGTTTTGACTGTTTGTCCTGGCCGTCGCGGAGGACGTTTCCAGGGTTTGGTTGGTTTTTTGGTTTCCCTTCGGAGGGTCCGCTGACACATGCCAGCAGGCCGATGGGAAGGTCTAACGAACCGTCCGCCAGACCAGTTGGCAAGCGGATTTTGGGGAAAAGACGGCCAGTCCGCCCGCCCTGGCTTACTTAGTGACCGGACGGGCCCGAATCACGTAATCCACGATACCGGCCGCCACGGCCTCGGCGATCTTCTGGCGATAGGCCGCGTCGGCGATCAGGGCAGCTTCCTTGCGGCTCGACATAAATCCGCCTTCGATAAGGACGCCCGGGCAGGACAGGGTGCGGAGGACGGCGAAGCGGGCGCGTCGGACGCCGCGATCGTCGGCCCCAGTGCTCTTCACCAAGCGCCGCTGGATGCCCCATGCGAGCGCCATATTGGCAGTGTCGAAGCGATTCCCGGGTTCGGCGCTGGTGGTCGACTTGGCTTTGCCGGCGTTAGTCGACCGCTGGCCAGCCGGGGTGAGGCAGTAGGTCTCGATGCCGTCGGCGGTGGTGTCCCCGGTGGGCCCCGCGTTGTAGTGTAGACTGATGAAGAGGTCGGCCTTGAGGGACGTGGCCATGGCGGCGCGGTCATCGAGGTCCAGGAAGACGTCCTTGGTGCGGGTGAACACGACCTCGAAGCCCTGCTTTTCAAGTAGGATCTTCAGGCGAGCAGCGGTGTCGAGCGTAGCTACCTTCTCAGTGTACTTAAATGCACCACTGACCTTGCCGGTGTCCTTGCCGCCATGACCGGGGTCGATGAGAATGCGTCGGACTGGGTCCTTGGGTAGGTCCCAGAACAGTGGCACGAAGACCTTGTCGTAATC
>Ga0049085_10000784_pt1 | contig 12526 bp, 10 predicted proteins | sample GreLakmeSU08MSRF_FD_66721 | JGI IMG/M metagenome (GOLD analysis project Ga0049085, IMG submission 66721) | Freshwater lentic microbial communities from great Laurentian Lakes, MI, USA - Great Lakes metaG SU08MSRF | ecosystem: Environmental > Aquatic > Freshwater > Lake | place: Great Lakes... | reverse complement strand
CATGTCTTATCCACGCCGCCAGCGTTCGTTCTGAGCCAGAATCAAACTCTCCGTTTAAATATAACGTTGTAACCCCCTTTTCGGCACGGCCTGTTTTACCAGACCAGCTTACTGCGAGAGCTATTTTTTGTGGCAACTGATTGCTCAGCTGCCGGGCTCTTCACTCATCGTGCATTTCAATTTTCAATGAACTCAGCGGACTTTCACTTTCGCTCCGAGCTGCTTTTAACATTGCTTGACCTGAGTTTAACCTCATTTCAAACTTGCAAAAACTTTTAGCGCTCAGATTTTCAACGTTTCGGTCGAAAACCACCCTTTCAGGCGACGAAAAAATTTGATTGAAGATTATTTCAGCTTCAACCCGATCCGGCTGATGAACTTAGCGGCTTTTTACCGCTTTGTTCGTAAGAACGACTACAGTTAAGCCTACGGCCTTCAGACTGACAACACCTTTCTGGTGAAATTTTTGAAACTGATCGGGAACAGCCAGTTTCATTGGGGTTTTTGCAGCAGAATTTCTGCGAGAAGTTTTTTAATACCGCATCCAGGGACGCACCTTTTTCTGTATGCGATCCCCCTGTTGGGGGACAGATGTTGACGTTGTTTTCACCTCTTAGTGGTGGGCGAAACCATGGTTTTGCTGAGGCTTTTAGATTTTTAGGAGCTGGAGGCGGTGTTAGTGGCTCGAGAATTAACCTGAACTGTTCCCCAGGACCATCAAGCCTCACACCCTCGGTTACCCCGGAATGCAGCGAGCGCTTGGTTCACAGCGCTTGGAATCAGGATTTCCCGGATTGTCTCGATCTGCTTTATCTACCCGTTGGGTTCGATGTAGGTTTTGCCATGCTGATGCTGCGTCGTTCGGTCGATCCGGAATGGGCCCCTCGAGTGACCCGCTGTCTTCACGATTTGCTGGTGGATCACGCTCACCTCGAGCGCAAGGCTGCAACCACAGCCATCCATCTCGAAAAATATCGGGAGCTTTTTCCAAAGGTGCACGCCCTCAACCGGATCGCGATGGAGGAGTTGGGGCACTTCGAATTGGTTCTAGGGCTTCTAGAGCAACGCGGTTGGGCTTTTGACCAACCTCAGCGCAGTGAATGGATCACGGGCATGATGAGAGGCGTTCGGCAGGGGCGCCGCGAGTCTGCCATCGACCACTTGGTGGTGTGCGCCCTAATCGAGGGTCGTAGCTGCGAGAAATTTCAAATCCTCGCAACCTATCTCGCCAACGTTGAACCGGATCTTTCGCGCTTCTATCAGTCGTTGGTCGAGTCGGAGGGCAACCATTACGCAACCTATCTTATCATGGCCCGGGAGATCGACCTAGATGAAGCAAACTCGCGTCTAGATTGGTTCCTCGACCGAGATAGCGAACTGATGGGACACCGACACGATTTGTGCATCCTGCACTAAATCTTCTTCGAGTTGAGGCACTAGGGATCCCTGCGTCGGGTCACTGGGGAATCGGCAGCAACGCGGTCCAGCGGCAGTCGCGGCAACAGGTCGCTTGTCCGGTGTACTGGGTTCGACATCGCGGACAATATTGCGTGTGAGCCATATCCTCGGCCCGGGGAGGCGAGTCCCAATGGGCTGGGTCGATACCTCGCCCTCGAGCCAGCACTTCAATGGCCGCACGAACCTCCGCAGATTCCGCTGCATCGACAGTGATCGCCGAACTAGCCGAACTCTCAGAGGCAACCGAGTATCGCAAGCGGCGCCATTCAGCGGCGGCTAATTCGTCCCATCCCTGAAAACCGGGCAAAGCCGCGGCCACAGCCAATGGGTGAAATCCGTCTAAGGCCTGCTTCTGAGCGAGATCCCAAGACCGAATCGCCGCCAGCGGAGAGAGACACGCCGAGAGCACTAACCTGAGACGCTCGTCCCCAGACTCGGAGAAGGTTTTGCTGTGAGCTCGGGCAAGGATCCAAGCGTTGGCGACCATGAGAATCAACGCTCCGGAGGCGAGAATCCAGAGCATCGGCTGGAGCCCCATGAACTGCAGCAGCAACGGGCATACAACCCAGACCAGAGCCCACAGGCACCACGAGGTCCAGCGGAGCGTCTGGAATGCCTCCTCAACGCCCTGATACCGCCTGCCGATATCCACCACACTGAAGGCTGTTTCGATGGAAGGCCTGAGGGCGGTTGAAACGGTGGACGCTTTGGGTGGAGACGTTCGGACCGAATAGGCCCGACCTAGTTGAGGAACCGGGTACACCCAGTGCAGAGATCCACGCGATGAGGATATCAACCCCCCTCGGGTTAGCGCCTCCCACCCGCGCCCACGACGCCTGAAAAGCCAAGCGTCGGAGCGCACCCAAACCAAGAACTCGGACAAATACAGTAAAAGAAGACACCCCAAGAGCATCTGCACCGGGCTCATGACGCAACTTCCCTACTAGAATTACACCTCCAAGGCTTCGCCCGGTGCTGGTTGCAGCACCTGAATTTTGGGATGGCGCGTTTGGATTTGCTCACAAATCCAACCCTTGGCTTGGGTGTCGCCATGACCCAAGACCACCACGCGGGGATTGATCTCTGAAACCATGTTCATGAGGTCGTCACGATGGGCGTGCGCGGTTAGATCGAAGTCGAAGACCTCGCAGTTTCGATTCAACTTTCCAACCGAAGGGCTGAAATGGAATCGCTCACCATGCTTGGCCGCTTTGAGACGACCACCAGGGGTCTCCGAGTCGGCGTAGCCCACAAAGAAAATACCATGCCGTTCCTCACCCACAATGCGTGCAGCCAAGGCGTGGGCTCCGGTATTTTCGCTCATCATGCCAGCAGTCATGACAAAGATCCTACCGCCACGCAGCGACATGGATTCGATGTCGTTGGTGGAGACCACCTGAATGTTCAGCGCATTGGTCAACTTGAGGTTTGGATGATGCCGATTGGTTCGGTTGGACTGGAGATCGTAGATCTCGGTGAAGACCCGTCCCAACCCTCCGATGTACACCGGTTGTTCCCGAAGTTTTCCCGCCCGCATGAGCAAGGCAAGGTAGGCGAGGATCTCTTGGGTTCGCCCCAGCGCAAAGGCCGGGATGAGTACCGTACCTTTGCGGGCCAGAACCCGGTTGATTCCTTCGGCCAGACGCTCCAGTTCTTGATCTCGACTAAAATTGGGGGGCAATTGACGAGCTCCCCGAGTGGTTTCCATCACCAACACATCGGCTCGTACCCCCTCGAAATCCGCGCCGCGGAGGAGGGTCTGGTCGTGGAAACAGACATCGCCCGAATAAAACATGGTCTGCTTGCGACCCCGCACCAAAACACCGGCCGAACCTAGGGCATGACCCGCATCGAAGAATTCTAAGGTCGGTCCATGCCGACGCGCCGGAGTGGCTCCCTGGCTGCGGGCAAACTGAGCCCACTCGATCTCGCGACGGTAGCCGAATCCCTGAAAGACTGGGGCGTAATCGTCCACCTCTTCATGCGTATAGAGCGGGTATTCGCGTATCCCCAGCTCATCGCGCTGGCGAACCATCACATTGACCGAATTATGCAGGACTCGCTCAACGATGAAGTAGCTCAGGTCCGTCATAAGCACCCGAGCATGTGGGAAATACTGAAGGGCCACCGGTAGCGATCCGACATGATCATGGTGGCAGTGGGTGAGCGCGATGGCGTCAACCTCCAGATCCTTCACCGATTCATACAGTGGGAGAGAGGAAAGGCCTTCGCGCTTCGGGTGAGTCCCGGCGTCCATCAAAAGTTGGTGCCCATCGACGGAGAGCATCCAGGCACTGGCTCCGATGTCGTTGTCTGGATTGAGGTTCGTGATCCGCATCGCGGACATGGATAGACCCGGAATCCCCCTCACCGCAAACGCGGAAAGCGTTTATTCGCCATTGGAGGCTCCCGTGAATCTTGACTCAGAGGTCGATTTAAGGACCAAAGTCGCCACCAATCCACGTTCCTGGCCTCGGGTTAATTCGAGGCGTCCCTGACACGCTGACATGCAAGTCTTCACGATAGCCAAACCCAGACCAGTGCCTCCGGTGTCACTCGAACGGGATTGATCCGGCCGATAAAATGGTTCGCCCAATCGGCCCAATTCGGATTCAGAGACACCCGGACCGGAATCTACCACTCGCCAGAGCACCTGATGGGAGCCTGAGGAAAAGGCCTCGATCCGGATGGGTCCGCAGGCGGCAGCGTGATTTCGGGCATTCCTTAGGAGATTTCCCATGGCTCGCTCCACCAGTTCCGGATGCCCCAGAGCCTGCAACTCCTCGGGTACCTGAACCGTGAGACCGGTCGCCTCGGGCATTTCCCGGGCCATGACCCGGCGAGTCATTTCAGCCAGAGGGAGGGACGTCATCTCCGCGTCGGCGGGTTTCAGCGCCGCCTTGGAGAACTGCATCAATTCATTCACCAAGGTGGACATGTGACGAACTTCTTCACGCACGTCGTCCACATAAGAACGGGCGTCGTGGTCGGTCCGCTGCTCCAAGATCCCCAGCGCCATTTCCATGCGAGCTAGGGGCGAGCATAACTCGTGGGCGACATCTCCCAGAAACCGCTTCTGCCCAGTCACTAAGCCTTCCAATCGAGCTGACATGCGATTGATCGCACCGCCCAATCGGCCCAACTCGTCTCCGCGCTCTTCGGGCACCACAGTATTGAATCGACCCTCAGCGATACGCTCGGTGGCGGCCGAGATTTGAGAGACGGATCGAGTAATTCCCCGCACGAACGGAAACCACCAAAGTACCGAGACGGCGATCACCGCCGAGGCGGCCCAGAACCAGGATTGGACATCAAAGAACAAACCGCCTGCCGACAAGGTCTCCGAGACCATCGCCATCCGCACGCCTCGCGGAAGACCCGGTCCACGAATCGGATTACCATGGATCAACCAATACTTCGCTGGACTACCGGCTCGAAGAAAAACCCGTGGTCCCCCCATCGAGGACCGTGGCCCCGATCGCGGGGGTCGCGGCCCCGGCTCAAAGTGATCCTCGGGAGGCTGCCCCGGCGGAGGCCCCGAGCGGCGGTCATCAAACCCGGGACCCGGCTGGACCAATGCTCGGAGGCGGAGCGCCAACTCGGCAGGCACCTCCAGCTTGGCTCCCAAAAAGAAAGACCCGTCTTCCCGCAACAGCATCACGCGAACCGGATAGGCTTCTTCGAAGCGGGCCATCGCCCGTTCCCACTCGACCATCGGGCGGTCCCGCAATTCGGCCATCAACGCCCCGGCTGGTGCCTGAGAACGATCCCCTGCGGCCCGGCCCAGCAACGAATCCCCACCGAGCTCGGTCCACAGGAAGATCCCGAAGGTGCCACCCAGAATGATCAAGTTCAGCAGCAACCAAATCAGGATGCGGCTGAATAGCGGCAGTCGGAGGGTCATTCAGGATCCTCCGGATCGACCATCATATAGCCCGCTGAGCGAAGCGTTCGAATGAAGCGCGGATGCTTGGGATCGTCGTTGAGTTTTTTGCGCAGAGCCGAGATGTGGACGTCGATGGAGCGGTCGAACACGTCGTAGTCCCGCTCTCGAATCTCGTCGAGCAACGCCTCTCGGGTCTTGACCCGCCCACGAGCCTTGGCCAGCGAGACCAACAAGTCGTATTCCACCGGGGTCAAGCTCAGCGGGACATCGCCCAAGATGGCGGATCGAGAGGCCGGACGAACCCGCAGCGGGCCCACGACAACTTCTCCTTCTGAGGTGGCATCAGGCCCCGGGGAGCGGACAGTGCGTCGAGTGACCGCTCGCAATCTGGCCAGGAGTTCGCGGGTGGAAAAGGTCTTAGGCAGGTAGTCGTCGGCCCCCATTTCCAGACCAACGATTCGGTCGGCTTCGTCACCTCGGGCCGTAAGCATCAGTACAGGCACGTCCACCTTGGCGCGGATCCGCTTGAGAACCTCGAATCCGTCGAGACCCGGCAGCATGAGATCAAGAAGGACAGCATGCCAAGGCTCTCCTACCGCACGGTCTACCCCTTCAGGACCTGTATGAACGACCTCCACCGAGTACCCCATGGGAGCGAGATAATCACGAATCAGGCGGCAGAGCTTCCGGTCATCATCGATGACCAAAATGCGGGGCAACGTGTCCCGGGATGCGGAGTCGGCGTGATTGGATTTCATGAGAAAAACAAGAGCAACCCATCGGGCTGGATCGGAAGCAGGCTAGTCGGCACTGAGAGGAACCAGACACATATTTACGCCTGCTTAACAATTTTCCCTGCGAGACACATCATTTCATTACAGAAGTGGCGTCATATGTTTTCAGAACGCCATGGTGAGCATTCGCCCAGCGTCCAGTTCCACAACACACCATCGATACTCCATGAAAAAACTGAATTGCACCTTACTGGCGCTGGCTTTGGCTGGCGCAACCCTCACCGCCATCGCCCAAAACGAGGAGCGCCCCCGGCCTCCCGGCGGTCCTGGCGGTCCTGGCGGTCCTGATGGACGGCCGCGGACGGTCTCCCCATTGATGGAGGCCCTCGATAAGAATCATGACGGCGTTTTGGATGCCGACGAAATAAAGAATGCCGCGACCGCCTTGCTGAAGCTCGACAAAAACGGTGACGGCAAGCTCTCTCAAGAAGAACTCCGACCGGCTCGACCGGCAGGTGGTCGTGGACCTGGCGGACCTGGCGGACCTGGCGGACCCGGTGGTCCTGGTGGTCCGGATCGAGAGGGACGTCCCCAAGGCGAGGGCCGTCCAGGGCGCCCTGAAAAACAGTAATCTCCTCACCTAAAGACTCCACACCGGCGACTTCCACTCCTTGAGGAAGTCGCCGGTTTGTTTTTCTGAGACACCGAACGGGCGAAGCCCGGCTGAGGAGTCCAGCACTAGCCAAAAAAACTAATCCCGGCCCAAGACCCATCGGGCCAGTTGCACCAGGGAGGCGGGCTGTCCGGTCCGCAACACGGCCGTCTTGAAAATGCGAGCGCAGCCCCACAGGACAGCAACATCGGAAAGCAGCAACAGAACCAGAGTCCCTATCACCTCTCGCAATGGAGGGTTGGCCGCGACCCGGTTCATCATCACGAACGGCGTATAGGGCGGTATCCAGGACAACACCGTCGCCACCGGGCCATTGGGATCCTTGGGTATAAAAGCGATCGAAACCAAGGGAACCATCATCAGCAAGGCAATGACTCCGGTGAAATTCTGAGCCTCCTTCAAATTATTGCAGGTGCTTCCCAAAGCCAAAATCACCGCGGCATAGAAAAGGTAGCCCAGCAGAAAATAGAGAACGAACGCGGGCAGCAGCCAGGAATCCAACAACAAGGTAGCCAACTCCAAGGGCAAGCGATTGGCGATGGAATCGGCCGCCAAAGCCGCAGCCCCGGCCGTGTGCAGGGTCCAAAAGGTCATCAACACCAGCGACCCGATCCAGCCCAGGGTCATCACGGCACCTACGGCCGCCACACCCACCAACTTTCCAGTCATCAACTCGAGCGGTGTCACTGAGGAAAGCAACACTTCCAAGATCCGGTTAGAGCGTTCCTCGATCAGTGAATTGAGCAGCATTTGGGAGATGCTGAACACGGCGATCCACAGCAAGTACACAAACGCACTGGGAGCCCATTGCCTGAGCAAATCCGCCATCCCTACCTGCTCCTCTCCCTCAGCTTTACGGGGATTAAAACTCATCAACTGCGCCTGCGAGCCCTCCACTTGGGTGATGGTAGAGGGGTCCATCCCCAACCGGGTGTATTCGCGACTTCTGAAATTTCTCGAAAGCGCATCAACGATGCGGTCCTGCAACTGAGTGTCCGCCTGATTGGCCGACCAAAATCTTAGAATTGGGGGCGCATTGGAGGACGGTCCGTCCTGCAGTATGGCGACGGCGAAGAGCGGCACCTCTTCGTCGACTCCAACCGGCTTGAAAAGGCGTTCCTCCCTCATCCAGTCCCGAAGGCGTCCCTCAAACTCGGAAAGATTACCGCGCCACTCCAACTCTGGGGGCAGTGCCACCAGACGATTGAGCGGAGCTGGAGGCGCGAAGCGGCCTGCATCAACTTTCATTAGCGGCCCTAAATCTTCCTGCAACTTCGACCACGCTTGAGGTTGTTTATCTAGCGCAGGAAGTGCCTGTCCAGATTTCAACCTTGGTGCAACCCATTCTCGGAAGTGAAACAATTCACGGCGAGATTCAGCAGTCTTCAGCTGGTGGAGGACCACGTCGAATAAGCGCTCGCCGGCCGTCGCGTCGATCAGAGCGAGGTGGCGGGTGGGAGTCCCCTTGCGAGCCAGAATCAGCGGCACCTGAGAGGCCATCAGCCAAAGCAACGGAACCAACAGGATTCCAAACCAGAAGCCCCGGGTCTGGATGTTGTCGAGGAATTCGCGAACCGCAATTAACAGGGCGTTTCTCATCGCAAAGCGGCCTCCCGGGCACTCGGACCCACCAAATGGACAAAGACCTCGTGGAGATCCGGATCTTGGACATCGAAACACCGCAACCGCAGCGATCGTTCGAAGCAGGCCTCTAACACCGCCGAGGCGGACGCCCCGGGCTCAAGCTCTAATCGCCACCGATTGCTGCTTTGCGCCTCCATGGAGTGCACGCCGGGAAGAATTTCCAGCGTGGGCGAGCCCTCCGCGGTCTCCAGAGTGATCCGGATGGGCAGCAGGGAACGAGCCTCGGATACGGTGCCTTCGAAGAGCCCGCGCCCGCCGCCAAGGATGATTAATCGATCACAAAGACGCTCGGCATGGGACATGACATGAGTGGAAAAAAGAATCGTGCAACCCCGGGCCTTGAGATCGACCAGAATATCCTCCAAGACCTCCTGATTGACCGGATCAAGGCCGGAAAACGGCTCATCTAAGAGGACTAGTTCGGGATCGTGGGCAATGGAAGCAAGCACCTGAACTTTCTGTCCCATACCCTTGGACAGGGTCTCGACTTTCTTGTCGGCGAAGGCTCCAAGGCCATATCGCCCCAACAACTCTCGGGCTCGCTGGTTAGCCCGGGTGCTGGAAAGCCCTTTGAGCGTTGCGAAGTAAGCGATGACAGAGGCGGCCGTCATCTTGGAGTACAAACCCTTTTCTTCAGGCAAGTACCCCACCCGATTACGAACCGACATCGCCGAGGGGGATCCGAGCACCGACAGTTCACCAGAGTCGGGCGAGAGCATACCCAAGATCATTCGCAGGGTGGTGGTTTTACCCGCGCCATTGGGCCCCAAAAAACCATAAACCGAGCCCGCGGGAACCGACAGGGAGAGATCTTGGACCGCGTGAAAACGCCCGAATGACTTTGAAACATGTCGGAGTTCCAACGCAGTGGACATGGCTCGACAGTGTTCCTGGCGTTCCGCATCGACAAGAACATCCACACTTCCGGACATCCAAGCATCTTGGATTGATCCGTCGCAGAATCGGAACAGCTTCTCGGATTCCCTCCCGGATCCACTGGAGGCATACTGCGTGCGCACAATGAATCCGACCGCCCATTCCTTCACCGTCAATGGACGCACTTACACCCCACCGGCCCAGCCCGTGGCGGTGCTATGCCTCGACGGTTCTGCCGATGCCTATCTGGATGCTGCGATGGCTCGCGGTTTAATGCCTCATGCCCAGCGATTGGCCGTTCAGGGGTGGCGAGGGTCGGCTCGGGCCGCTATGCCCACCTTCACCAACGTCAACAATAGCTCGATCGTCACGGGCGTGCCTCCGTCGGTTCATGGGATCGGCGGCAATTTCTTCTACGACACCTCCATCGGGCAGGAAGTGATGATGAATTCGTCGAGCTTTCTCCGGGTGCCCACGTTGTTCCCCGCAGCCCAATCGGCCGGGCGCAAGGTGGCGGTGGTCACGGCCAAAGAAAAACTCCGGGACATCTTCGCCAGCGGCTTGATTATCAAGGGCGGCATCGCTTTTTCGTCCGAAAAGGCGCGCGACGCTGCACTGGCCACCCACGGCATCGAGGGTGTGGAGGCGCTGTCTGGCCCAACCCCTGCCATTTATTCGGGCGACGCCTCGTTGTACGTCCTGAGGGCGGGAGTGCAGTTACTCCAGGCCGGCCGAGCCGATTTTCTCTACCTCAGCACCACTGATTTCATGCAGCACAAGTACGTGCCGGATGCACCAGAAGCCTTGGCCTTCTATGCAAGCATCGACGCGGAGATTGGACAATTGCTCTCGCTCGGAGCCGTGGTGGGAATCACCGCCGACCACGGCATGAACTCCAAGCAGCGGGCCGACGGGACACCGAACGTGGTCTATCTGGAGTCGGAACTCAACGCGCGCTGGGGCGAAGGCTTCCGGGTCATCCTGCCGATCACGGATCCCTACGTCGTCCATCACGGAGCCTTAGGCTCCTTTGCTCAAGTCCACCTGCCGACCGACCGGTCGGTCTCCTTGGCCGAGGTCCTAGACTTCGTGGCGACCCTGCCCGGAATTACCGAAGTGCTGCCTCGCGACCAAGCCGCTCGGCGGATGGAGCTGCCCGCCGACCGCATGGGCGACTTGGTCGTCTGCTCTGGCCGAGATGCGGTCATTGGTCGAACCCCCGCCTACCACGACCTGAAGGCCATCGAGGGCGGTCTCCGCTCGCATGGCGGGCGATACGAAGAACTCGTCCCCTTTATCCTCAGCCATCCGCTGCGTCCTGAGTACGCAGCTCGAGCTCTGGGCGACCCACGGAACTTCGACATCTTCGACTTCACCTGCAACGGCACCACGGCTCTCTAAACCTGCTGTGAGCCACCTCTCTGATAGTTGGGCCTCTCGAGCCCTCCGCCGTTTTCCTGGAGGCTCCAACGGTGAATTTGGCGTCCCTCCGGAACTCTTAGTAGTGCCGGAGCGCGGAAGCGGTGCGCGAATCTGGGACACCGAGGGTCGAGAATTCCTGGACTTCACCATGGCTTGGGGATCAGCGCTGGTGGGACACGCTCATCCCAAGGTGGTAGAGGCAGCCACTACCGCAGCCCGCGATGGATTAAACTTTGCATCACTGAACCGACGCTCCATCGAGTTAGCGGAGCGAATTTGCTCGGTGAGCCCCTGTGCCGAGCGGATCCGTTTTGTTGCATCGGGCACCGAGGCCACCCTGCTCTGTCTGCGAGTGGCTCATGCCGCGACCGGTCGGTCCAAAGTACTGCGATTCGAGGGTGCCTACCACGGCCAGCATGCGGTCGGAGTGGCAGGAATGATTCACAGCCGTCCTACCAACTTGCCCACCTGCGATACGGCGGGCGCCGGCGCCCCCTGGACCGAACAAGATGTCCTCGTCGCGCCCTACAATGACCTCGAGGGAACCACCCAAATTCTCAAGGCTCACGCCTCATCGCTGGCGGCAGTGATCGTGGAACCCTTGCATCGGTGCCTTAAACCACGGCCCGGTTTTCTGGAGGGTTTGCGCGAACTCACCCGACAGCATGGCATCGTTCTCATCTTCGACGAAGTAGTGACCGGCTTCCGGCTCGCACCCGGCGGCGCCCAAGAATACTACGGCGTGATCCCCGATTTGGTGGCTTACGGAAAAGCCCTCGGTGGCGGCTTCCCGATCGGGGCCTTTGCCGGCCGGGCCGATATCATGGAAGTCTTGGAGGAACAACGACTACCCGGCCCCCGCTATGTCTGGAGCGCCTCCACCACGGGCGGCAACCCCGTGTCTTGTGCGGCCGCCCTCGCCACTCTCGACATCCTCTTGCAACCGGGTGTGCATACCGAACTACACGCACTCGGTCGCCGCTTCCGAGACGGACTCCAATCGGTCGTCCAAAACGTTGGGGAAAACGCTCAAATCTTGGGAGACGGACCTCTGGGCCAGGTAGCCTTCTCAGCGACCCCAGTCACCGACCATGTCTCTTGGCTGGCCAGCGACCGGGCCCGCGGTGGCCGACTCATGCTGGAGTTGTTAGCTCGTGGCATCTTCCTCAACCCGATGGGTACCAAGCTTTACCTGTCACTCGACCATTCTGAGTCTGTCTTGGCCCGCTTCATGGAGGCGTTCGCCGAGGCCCTGCAAGCCTCATCAACTCCCCGGTGAACTGCTCCCAATCCTTTTTCCTGAATTGTCCAAACCGATGAACCTCAAGAGCCTCGTCGCCGGAAAACCGATCGATTCGGATTCCGTGCTCACCGTCTGCAACCCCTACGACCAATCCATCTCGGGCACGGTCACCTTGGCCTCACGCCGGCACGCCCTGGAAGCGATCGCCGCAGCCACAGCGTTCCGGGACACCCCCACCCGCTTCCAGCGGTCCGAGATTCTGGAGAAGACCCGGAGCGCGCTCGAAAGTCGGCGTGAGGAGTTCGCACGCATCATCACCTCCGAGACAGGTCTGGCGCTGCGAGAAGCGCGCTACGAAGTTGGACGGACGGTAGATGTTCTCCGCTTCGCCGCCATGGAGGCCTTACGCGATGACGGCCAGATCTTCTCGTGCGACATCTCAGCACAAGGCAAGGCACGCAAAATTTTCACCACGCGGGAACCGTTGCGCTGCGCGGTGGCCATCACTCCGTTCAACCATCCATTGAACCAGGTGGCCCACAAGCTGGGGCCTGCCATCGCCGCCGGAACACCCATCATCCTCAAGCCCT
>Ga0049085_10000782_pt1 | contig 12576 bp, 14 predicted proteins | sample GreLakmeSU08MSRF_FD_66721 | JGI IMG/M metagenome (GOLD analysis project Ga0049085, IMG submission 66721) | Freshwater lentic microbial communities from great Laurentian Lakes, MI, USA - Great Lakes metaG SU08MSRF | ecosystem: Environmental > Aquatic > Freshwater > Lake | place: Great Lakes... | reverse complement strand
TGGGATTTTGTAAAACTAAGTTATAACGTGCACCCAAACTAGTTTGCAAGGGGCCAAAACGGCCTTCTTCTATCCAAAACAAAGCATTTGAATTAGATTTAGTGGGCGGCACAATAGCATAGTTATTTGACTGTAAATCGGTAGCATTTAAATTTGCACCGGTAAATTGAAAACCCATTGTTCCGGTCCAGCCCACAATTTCTTTGTGGGTAAGCTCAAACCTAGCCTCGTTAGCCTTATTGCTCCACTGAGTAAAGGCAGCACCGTTATTATTGTATTCAGTATGAAGATAATTAATATTTGCTGCATTAAATTTAAATGAGGAAAAACCCGCAAATGGATCACGGGTTTGATGACTAAAGTCATAGCGATTTTGCGACTGCTGAATAAAGCCACCCTCACTCGTTGGCGTCCCATAGTTATGATTTAAACGCTCAACTGAAATACCGGTATAGCCCGACTTACCAATGTAAGAAGCACCTAAACCTAAATTATTTTGATTGCTAAATGAAAATGGCAGCTTGCCGCTATAAGGGACGTTGACGGGTTCACCCGGATTAATCGCCCAGTTTGCATTAGGCCCCCCTTGTTCAGCATTACCAGGAATTTGATAGTTGTTGGCATTATTCACTGCAGTATCTAAATGCAATGCGACCGAACCAATAGCGGTGTCTAGATCTAAAGAGGCGGCCTTTCCTTGATTCACACTTTCTACGCTAGTATTAATAACGCCAGTGGTAGCGTCCGGTAAGTTAGTGAGAATACGATCGTTAACAATATTAACTAAACCGCCGCTTGATCCCGACCCGTACATTAAAGCAGCTGCGCCGCGTAAGATTTCTATTTGCCGTGCATTTTGAACAGATGTAGCAATAGCGTGATCGGGTGAAATATTTGAGACATCACCAACCGAAAATCCATTTTGTAAAATTTGTACCCTTGGCCCATCTAAACCGCGAATTACTGGGCGAGAAGCGCCCGAACCATAACCGGTTGCCGAAACCCCCAATTCATTTGCTAAAGTTGCACCAAGCGTAGCGCCCAGTTTATTCTGTAGTTCATCACCCGCCAAAATTTTTGTGGGAGTCAAAATACTTTGACCACCTTCGCGCGATCCAGTGACATCAACTTGTAAAGAATTTGTATCCTGACTTTGTGCTAGCGCTAATGTATTCGCACTCGCCAAAGCTAAAGCAAATGTAATTTGACTTACTTTAAAATTTTCCATCATTTACCCCAATAACTTTATTACCAAGCAATAACTAACAAAGGCTTGTCCTCAAAAGGTCAAGTTGCTTATAAATCGCGTTACAAGGTAATAAAGGGCGGGGCTTGAGATTGATAAGGCCAAAGCTTAATTTGTTTGGCCAGAGAAATAAGAATTGCAGCAGGCAAAGCAATGGCATGAGGATGCGCAAGAATGCCAAACTCTGCTGAAGTTAAGTAACCGCCTAAGAGCAAAGAGTCTAATAATTGACATTCGCCTTTAGCCAGCTCAGACTGCTCATAAGAAGCGTGCTCTAAATGGTAATCGCTTTTAGCTTGCTGAGTTTGATTAACCTGTTCGGAACTTAAATGTGAAGTATGCTTAAAAAGCTTGCTAAGAAGTTGAGTTTGACTACTTAATCCGGCATGTTCAATACTATGGTAAAAACCAAACCACTGAAGACCCGCGATCATCAACGCCATCGAGCCCACGAGCAACAGCGCACGTATTTTTTGCTTGATGAAAGAGCTTGCCATAGGGTTCATAGAGAGACTATTTCACCTAAATAGTGTTTTCAAGTTTAAGCACGGCTACTTTTGGGACTTTTTATAGTTAGCAACTGCTTCTTTTAAATCGCTATATTCTTCGCAACCAAAGGTACAGGCTTTATCCAGTCTGGCTAATAAACCTTCGGCGCCCGTCAAATTTTTATTGAGCAACATTAATTTTCCGTAATACTCTAAAGCGCCACGATGGGTGGGATCAATAGCCAAAGCGGCTTGATAAAATTTTTCTGCTCCAACTAAGTCGGGTGGGGTTTTCTTGCGTAAGCTATAACCCATTAAATTATTCCAGTCTGCTGAAGTAGGATCATTGGCCGCCTGCAACTGTTTAATAGCGTCATCATATTGGCCTGCTTTTACAGCAATACGAGCATTAATGAGCCAGACGGGATCGAATTTAACTGGCGGGGAATCGGCAGCAAATCCCGTCCCACAAAATTGCCAAGCCATAAAAAAAGAGAGTAAGTATTTTTTCATTGAATTCCTCATAAAGTTCCTTATTGACGTTGATACGAATTATAAAAATTATCCTGAATTACATAAGCCTTACCCTGTGCCTGTAAAACTAAATCTTGCGTGAGGGTTTTGACTGTATATTTCCAGCCATCGGGTAGCTTAAGACGGGTAGCTAATTGCACCAAATCATTCATTGACAAGTTAGGATCAGCAATTTGTGAATACGATTGCATAATGTAAGTCTGTCCTTGGGGCGAAGTTAGTTGGTAAATTGGTGTGCCGCTCTTGTAAATAAAAGCAGTATTTCGATTGACGACATTCGGCACAAAGAACTGTGTGCCTGCTAATTGCCGCTTTATACCAACATCCAAAGTTGCCCGCAAACTCATCTCAATACCGCCAAAATTCTCGATGACATCATTCGCTGTTTTGCCAGCCGCTTTAATCTCGTCCATGGTCCAGTAACGCGGGCCATTCAGACGCACAAATGAGGCATCATTTTTTTTCTCAATTACTTTAACGTCGAGAGCTTTCCATAATGCTTCAGGACAATCGTTAAGACCCTGGGTATTAAATACTTTTACCGTCAGGGTACCCAGATGGCGCTTGCCATACAGTACCTCGCAATAGCGTAGGTTACGTAAGCCTGAAATCGATTTAGTGTAATGATTTTCCGAAGGCGGCGCATTTACTTCATGCGCCTGCGTTTCTACCGCGTATGCTGCCAGGGGAGTTAAAAGCTGGGCGAAGAAAACAAGGCTTAAAAGACCGATGTTAGAAATTGTCATCATTAATTAGTTAAATTAGGAAGCTGGTTTACTGAAAAATAGGCCAAAAAATATTAGCCAAGGGTTTGATTTGCTGGCGCCCGATAGGGGTGAATTTTACCCACAAGCCAAAAAGTTAGCAAACCGCACAGCACTGCCCCATAGCCAACCCAGTTGTAATGCTCAATTTGCCCGCTGGGGCTAATGGTAATGACCATCCCTGCTATTACCGATGCAATACCCGAGCCTAACATTTGCACCGAGCCAATTAAGCTCATAAAAGTCCCTCTATTTTTAGGTTCAATCACCTGACTCACCATGGCCATTGCTGGAATCATGCGCCCGGAAACTAAGATAAAAAATGCGGTGGAATTAATGAGTACTAACCAAATGGGTACAGGAACTAAATTCGTGGTGACAATAATCGGCACCAAACTAAATATTGCCAGGGCTCTAAAAGTGCGCTCCTTACCGTAGCGGTCAGCCAAAGACCCAATGTAACGGGAGCTCAATAAAGACGCGACACCCCCAAACAGATATACCAAGGAAATATATGCATCGGGTACTCCCACGTTCATAGTGAAATAGAGCGCGATATAAGGAATGACCGAAAATCCTGTCAACATAATCAAAGCCATAAAACCAAAGGCGATCAAGTGATCGCGTTGTATCACCAAGTGATAAATTTGTCGAAAGCGATTACCAGCTGCTTTATGGGCCAAGTGACCCGCAATTGAGGGAATAAATTGGTAGCCTAGCCAAAAAATTGCGCCGGCTAAAAGTGCAATAAAAATAAATGGGGCACGCCAACCCAAAAAAGAAATATGGTTAGCTAAAAATAAACTTAAAGGAACGCCTGCAACAGTTGAGACCGAGAATGCCGCCATTACGGTACCGATTGCCTTGCCACGACGTTCAAATGGAATCACATCAGCCACAATAGTTTGCACTAAGGAGCCTAAGATACCTCCAAAAACACCAGCTAAGGCCCGCGCGAGAAACAATGTTTCATATGATGTTGCTAGGCCGCAAGCTAAGGTAGCCAACGTAAAGGCAATATAGAGACTTAGCAATAGTTTGCGCCGCTCGAAGCGATCAATATAGTACGTAGCAAATACCCCAGCGATGGCAGCTGCAAAGGTATAAGAGGAAATAAGTAAGCCAAATTGATGGGTATTAATTTGGAAAGCGCTAATAAATTGAGGCCCCAAAGGCATCATGATCATAAAATCAAGAATATGGGTAAACTGAATTCCTGCCAGCGCAAATAGAAAATAGCGCTCGCTTTTTTTACTGCCGCCTAAATCTTGCAACACTGAATTGGGGCTCAAGGGAATTTCCGCGATTTGATGTCTAAAATGAGGGCTTACTTAATAGTACTTAGATAGTATGTATTATTTATTCAGACTCAATTATCCTGTATCCCATGACGATCAAACGCATAATTCAATGGATGTTACTAACTTTAGGGCTTTTTCTAATTTTCTTTGGCTTATTAACATTTATATTTGTATTTTTAGGTCTTTACCAGTTTGACTTATTTGATTTTCGCCTATCCTCAGGCGTGCGCGTGATTAGCGAATTGTCGATTTCTGGCTGTTTACTCTTGGCCATGAGTTTTGGCATAGACGATTATTTTAATGAATCAGTTAATTAACAATAACTAAGGAAATATATGTTTAAAAAATCAGACTTTTTTATCCTGCTAGCTGTGGTTATTTCATTTATAACTTCTGCTTATTTATGGTTTGTAGCAGGCGATAAAGACCAGGCTATTTTTACTTCGCTTTGGGTTCCTTCTATTTTTGGCTTTGCAATTTACTTCAAGGTCTCGGCCTTATTGAGTAGAAAAGCATGAGTAATACAGTCCTACTCATTATTTCTATTTTTGTCTTTTGCCTGCTGGTCACGGGTTTAGTTTTGATGGTACGAGAATTTTTAGGAATTATGGAGGAAGCCTCTCCTGAAGTAAAACATTGGCTCGACACCAGCAACGACAAAAAATAGAAGTGATTAGGCTGCTTAGTAAATCAGTGGCAAAAGCTTGCGAACTTGTTTTTGATAATGCGTATATTCAGGAAAAGTGGTAACTAACCACTGCTCTTCTTTTCTCGATTTAATGTCAAAGAATAAAAAAATCAAACCTGTATAAGCAAGTGTTAGCTCGCCTTGAGTAATTAAAAACCAGGCAACAGATAGCAGAATGACTCCAAAGTAAATCGGGTGCCGAACTACTCGATATAAGCCACTTCTGACTAATTTAGCGCCTGCTTTTGGTCTGGGTAGTGGAGTAAGGTTACTACCTAACTGAAATGCGGCCACCCCAGAAAAAATGATGCTTGCCGTGAATAAGATCCAGCCAAGCCAAACTAACCAATCACTTATTCGTCCTGTCCAAATTTTTTCACCACTCAAACTACTGGGGCCGAAGAAAAGTAAAACTAATAATAAAGCTTGAATAAGGACATAGAGCCCCCCGCGCGCAAAAATGGAGGGTGGGCGTCCCGAGTTTGGTTTACCCTCCATGACTAGATCCTGTTTTAAGCATCCCTCAATGGTATGCCCTTTCAGAATATAATGATCGCATTGTTCAATGCTTCTTTTTTAAAGACCTACTGCCATGAAAATGAATCTGCAAAATACCCTATTATTTTCTTGTACTGCATTTAGTTTCTCATTCATGGTAGCGCCAACGGTGCTGGCACAATCGACAAACCCTCCTCAACCCCCTACTGCAAAGGTAACTAAAGTGACTGAATTAAAAAAAATTGATGTTCTTGTCGGTACTGGTGCCGATGCTACCCCTGGCTCAAATGTGTCGGTACATTACACCGGCTGGCTTTACGACCCCAGCGCACCCAATAATAAGGGCAAGAAATTTGATAGTTCTTTAGACCGCGGTCAACCTTTCGGCTTTCCCCTCGGCGGAGGTCGTGTGATTCGCGGTTGGGATGAGGGCGTAGCAGGAATGAAAGTGGGCGGTAAACGCACTTTAATTATTCCTCCAGAGATGGGTTATGGCGCTAATGGAGCGGGCGGCGTAATTCCACCCAATGCCACCCTACTGTTTGATGTTGAATTATTGGGCGTGAAATAAGGCTCTTCTTTAAATCTGATCAAAGCGCTTAACTACTTAATAAGCGCTTTGATATAAGCTCAACGCATCTGCAAATTGCACATCACGCGGATTATTAATCAGCAAACGTTGTACGTTCATCGCATCGCGTGCAAGCATTTCCAATTCGTGTTCTTTTACACCCACTTCACGTAATCGTTGCGCATAAGGCATCGTAATCACATGCGCTGCAATCGCTTCAATAAAATCTGCTGCCGCCAATGCATCGCTGACAGAATTCAATTCCGGCAAAATCGCACGACCCAATTCAGCGTATAAAGATTCAGCCGTAGGTAAATTGAATTTCAAAACTGGTAATAGCACCAAGGAATTTGTTAGGCCATGGGGTAATTGATAATGACCGCCCAAGGGATAGGCTAAAGCATGTACTGCACCAACTGGTGCATTGGCAAAAGCCATGCCTGCCAATAAGGAACCTAAAAGCATGTTTTCACGCACTTGCGCATCTTTACCGTCACTCACTGCCTCGGGTAAATTGGCATAAAGCAACTGCAAAGCTTTAATTGCCAGGGCATCAGATAAAGCATTCTTCTTTGAGCGTGATGTGAAAGCTTCAATCGCATGCACCATTGCGTCAACGCCCGTCATGGCAGTAATTGCTGGCGGCAAACCTAAGGTTAGTAAGCTATCAAGGACTGCAACATCGGGATACAGTAATGGCGAAACTACCCCTTTTTTTTCATGACTGGGTGTAGTCAAAATAGCAATTGGGGTTACTTCTGAACCAGTTCCCGCCGTGGTTGGCACTTGAATTAGGGGTAAACGGGGTCCACGCGCCAAACCAATGCCATAAATAGCGGGTAATTCTTGCGGTGTTTTTGCCAACAGCCCTACTAATTTAGCGGTATCGAGTGAACTACCTCCACCAAATCCAATAACGCCGTCAGCCCCAACTGCAATCGCCGCTTGCACGGCGGCCTGCACACTCACCTCAGGTGGATCAGCCAGTACATCTGAAAATACCGTGACCTTTATCCCGGCTTCACTTAATGAAGTTAAAGCGCCATCGATTAAGCCAGCCTTCATCAAGCCAATATCAGTCACCAAAAATACCTGGCTCATTCCTAAATCACGGGCAATTTCGCCAAGTCGCTGCGAGGCGCCCTGCTCGCAAATGATTTTTGGGGTGGTTTCAAAGGTAAATTGAGGCATTTCACTATTTTATACACCTCTCGCTTTAGTGCAGCCTAACTCGGTCTTTTTATAGTGAAAAATGGTGCCTCGCTCAGAAGCTCGTTAGAATATGAAAAAAGCCGTTATTCAAATGAGGTAAAGAGACAACAATGCTTTCTGCTGCTGATAATGAATTACTGGTTCGTACTAATCAAAATACGCCTCTAGGGGAATATTTTCGGCGCTTCTGGCAGCCCGTTGCCTTAAGCGAAGAAATACCTCTACCTGATTGCCCCCCAATTCGGGTTACCGTGATGGGTGAAGAGTTACTGTTATTTCGTGACTCAGCTGGCAAGGTAGGTTTAATTGATCGTTACTGCGCCCATCGAGGTGCTGATCTCTTTTTTGGTCGCAATGAAGAGTGTGGTATTCGCTGTATTTATCACGGCTGGAAATATGACACCGAAGGTAAGTGTATCGAGATGCCAAATGTGCCTCCAGGTGCTGCATACCATGACTCAATTCAAATTAAAGCCTATCCAACCCGAGAATTTGCCGACATGGTCTGGGCCTATATGGGTCCAGCAGAATTCATGCCCGTAATGGTGCCACAATTAGAAGTTGGCTTAGTGCCACCAGAAAATCGTTATGTGACCAAGCGATTAATAGAATGCAATTGGGCTCACTCGATGGAAGGCGCGCTCGATACAGCCCATTTTTCTTTCTTACATATGCCAGCTCCTTCCCAAATAAATGATGACAACCCCAATGTAGCTGCCGATGTGAAGCGCTTACGTTGGCTACGCAATGATCCAACACCGCGCTTTACTTTTGTTGACCATGAGGTTGGCTTTGTTATCGGCGGTGCCCGCCATGCCGATGAGGATGAACACTATTGGCGCTTAACGCAATATTTATTGCCCAATCATTCAATCACACCATCTTCAATGCCAAATGAAATCTATTATGGCTATAGCTGGACACCGATTACCGATGAAGCGTGCTGGATGTATGTCTATGCCTGGCATCCTGAGCGGGCCATCACCGCAGAGGAGTGCGCCCGTTTTGATCAAGGTGGATATGGACAATTTGCTGCCCTCGGACTTGGCTACTTACCATTGAGAAATCGCAGTAATAATTATTTATTAAGTCGCGAAGAACAACGCACTGAATCTTTTACTGGTATTCGCGGCATTGCAGAACAAGATCAAATGGCACAAGAAAGCCAGGGTTATATTCTTGATCGCACCAAAGAGCATTTAACACCTACCGATGTTGGAATCGTGCACTTTCGTAAACTACTTTTGGGTGAAGTAAAGTCACTGAGTGCTGGCAATACTCCAAAAGCGGCACACCTAGGACAAGCCTATCGTACTCGTGGCGGTGGTGCTTTAACTGCAGCTAAATTGAAGTTAGAAGAAGTTATGATAAATCGCTTTGGAACTAAAACAGGAGTAATTAATTAATGAAGAATTTAAGCAAAATAATTGGTGCGCTATTGTTATTTATTGGTCTCAATACTAATGCGCAAAATACCGCTAAACCGATTACTGTCATTATTCCGTTTTCGGCTGGCAGCGCTAGTGATGTCATCACTCGTATCTTGTTTGAGCAAGTTGCTACAAATACTAGTCAGCGTTTTATTTTTGATAATAAGCCGGCAACTGGAGGTAACTTAGGTACTGCTGCAATTGCGCGTGCTGAACCCGATGGCTTTACCATTGGTACTAGTGCTTCGGGTCCTTTAGTCATTAATAAAATTCTTTATCCTGATTTAAATTATGATCCAGAAAAAGATTTTCAACCTATTGCACTTATTGCCATCCTGCCTAATGTCGTGGTAGTTAGCTCAACCCTCAACATCAACACCCTCGCCGAGCTTAATGACTACTTACGCAAAACGCCCGATGTCGCCTATGGTTCGGTGGGTAATGGTAGCTCACAGCATTTGGCAGGAGCGTATTACGAGCAATTAATTGGTGTAAAAATGACCCATATTCCCTATCGCGTTACCGCCAACTTAGTAACTGATTTAGTTGCAGGTCGGGCTCCTGTCAGCTTTCAATTACTACCTAATGTCATTGGGCAAATTAAGGCTGGCAATGTCAAACCCTTGGCGGTAGCTTCCAATAAACGCTTAGCCGCCATTCCCAATGTACCCACTGCGGCTGAAGCCGGTATTAAAGGTTATGAAACTGCCGCTTGGTTTGCAATTCTTGCGCCTAAGGGCACTCCTAAAGCAGTAGTAGATCGTCTCAATAAAGATATTGTGAAGGCTAGCTCAGATCCCAACGTCAGAGCACGCTTTTCTGATCTTGGTGCTGAACCTCAAGCAAGTTCACCTGAAGAATTACAGCGTTATATTAATTCTGAAATAAAAAAATGGACTGAAATTATTAAAAAGGGTGGCATTACTTTAGAAAAAAGTTAGCGCACACTAAATTTATCGCACACCTTCCTGATCTAAAAAATCATTCACTAAATCAAGTCTCAGGCGCGGATTTTCTTGCAGCAACAGCTGTTGTTTTTGTAACGGCGTTAGTGGCAATAACTCTGCCCAACGATTCGCAACCCAGCCGCATTCGTCCAAGCGAAAGGGTTGCTTAAAGGGCATTTCTTCAGGTAAAATGCCCTGCTCCTGGATGGCACGAATAACTTTCCCTAAGGTATTTGCACTGGAGTTCAATTCGGCAGGAATTGGCATGATGGCATCATCTCCCATGAGTTCAACGGTGGCCATGACTAAGCCATTAGGCTGGACTGTACTTTCTAAAATACGAAAACGGCTTTGTCCTTCGCATTGAATAAAATAGAGCGCTGGCTGCAAAGCATCAAAATGCATAATTTTTGCCAAGGTACCAATCGGCATTAATTGCACTGCTTGATTCGGCGTTCGCACCTCAGAGCCTGCGGCAATAGTGGCAATTCCAAAGCAAGAACCCTCCTTAAAGCGCTTCTTCACCATATCTAAATAACGTACCTCAAAAATCTTTAATCCCAGAATGCCATTCGGGAAAAGAGTGGTTCCCAATGGAAATAAAGGAATGACTTGAGTTAAGGTAGCTTGTGACATAAGTAAAAGTTAAAAATGGATTGAGAATTTAGTAACTATCATAGTGCTAAATAAATATATCCGCAGGTAATCCCGCGTTCCAGCAGCTTCACACATAAGTCATCGACTTCAGGTATAAAGAGACGTTCCACCTTAAGCGAAATTGCTGTGCCCATCCCTTTTATTGAAACACTCTCACCCCAAACTCCTACCCTTCAACAAGAAGCTGAATTAGGCATTTTAAGTACTCCCGCGCATTTGCCGCCGAAGTTCTTTTATGACGATCTGGGTTCACGTTTGTTTGAAGCCATTACTTATTTACCCGAATATTATTTAACTGCTACTGAAGAAAGTATTTTTAACCAATTTGGTGCAGAAATTCAAGCGCAAATTGGCGCCAAACCCTTGTTTATTGATTTGGGTGCAGGCAATTGCCAAAAAGCCGCGCGTTTCTTTGATTTGCTCAAGCCCAATCTATATGTCGCGATCGATTTTTCTATTGCTTATCTTAGAACCGTCTTGTCTCACCTACAAGGTGAATATCCTACTGTTCCGATGATGGGGATAGGTATGGATTTTTCTCAGCAATTACGCTTGCCGCCAGAAGTTCCCCAAACGCCCCGCACCTTCTTTTACCCCGGCTCTAGTTTAGGGAACTTTTCACCAGCTGAAGCCTTGCAACTACTTAAACAAATCCACCGTGAATCTCTCGGTGGCGCCCTGCTCATTGGCGTCGATTTATTCAAATCAGCGGCAATTCTAGAGCCTGCTTACAACGATCCCCTGCTAGTAACGGCGGCTTTCAACCTCAATATTTTGCGCAATGTTAATCAATTGCTCGGATCTAATTTTGAGGTGGCAAAATTCAAGCATCACATCGACATTAATACTGAGCTGATGCGCGTCGAACTCTATTTAGAGGCATTAGAAGCAAATACAGTGCAATGGCAAGGAAAAGTGCGTCATTTTAAAAAAGGGGAGCGGATTCATACGGAAAACTCCCATAAATATTCTCTAAGCTCTATCCAACAGTTATTAACTGCCGCGGGATTTGATAAGATGAAAGTGTGGACTGATCCGCAACAATATTACGCTGTAATTTATGCCGCCTAAACATGTCAAATAAAATTAATACTGCTACTTTGGATGAAAAAGTAAATTTGCAGACTGCGTTTATGCAAACGCGGCAGCAATCGCTTGATCTCATTGCCAACTTAAGTGCCGAAGATTGTCAGGCGCAATCGATGCCAGATGCTAGCCCAGCTAAATGGCATTTAGCTCACACAACTTGGTTTTTTGAAACCATGGTCTTGCAGTATTTTGAAAATGATTTCGCTCCATGGCGTAAGGAGTTCACCGTTTTATTTAATAGTTATTACAATGCCGTTGGCGATAAACACCCCCGTCCCGCTCGTGGCTTATTAACCCGCCCAACTTTAGATGAAGTGATTACTTGGCGCCAGCAGGTTGATGTGCGTATGCAGAAACTATTAACCGATGAGATCACGACTGAATTAGCGTGGATTACGGAGCTTGGCATTCATCACGAACAACAGCATCAAGAATTACTATTAACCGATATTCACCATTTATTTGCAACTAATTCGCTTCTGCCAAGTTACTTACCTGAGCAAATTCCTGCTAGTGAATCTGCTGGTTTACATCAATGGTTAATCGGGCCCCAACAAGAGCACAACTTATTTAAGCTCGGGTTTAACGCATCAGCCACGGGCTTTCATTTTGACAATGAAGCGCCTCAGCATACCGTCTACCTTGCACCCTATGCACTTGACAGCCAACTCGTTACTAATCGCCAATGGCTTGAGTTTATTCAAGCAGGCGGTTATCAAGAGCATCAATGGTGGCTAGATGCTGGTTGGACTTGGATTAATCAAGAAAAAATTCAGGCACCCTTGTATTGGAGCCCAATCAATCCAGCGCAAGGTATCGCTGCAGAATATGCTGAATTCACTTTGCGCGGCAATGCCCCACTTAATCTCGTAGCACCGGTTAGTCATATTAGTTACTTTGAAGCCGAGGCCTTCGCCCGCTGGTTGAGCGCAACGCATCCAGAATATCGTGGTGCACGTTTGCCGACCGAATTTGAGTGGGAAGCATTTGCGCTCAATCAAGCAGGTAATGCAATTCCTGAAAGTAGTCATTTACTTGATACTCATAATCTCGTACCAATGCCTTCAGTAAGCCAGACTCTTTATGGAGATGTCTGGCAATGGACTTCGAGCAATTACGGCCCTTATCCCGGATTTCAACCATGGGATGGC
>Ga0049085_10000781_pt1 | contig 12586 bp, 12 predicted proteins | sample GreLakmeSU08MSRF_FD_66721 | JGI IMG/M metagenome (GOLD analysis project Ga0049085, IMG submission 66721) | Freshwater lentic microbial communities from great Laurentian Lakes, MI, USA - Great Lakes metaG SU08MSRF | ecosystem: Environmental > Aquatic > Freshwater > Lake | place: Great Lakes... | reverse complement strand
TGCAGCATCGGCACCGCCGGCCAGTGCGGTGCCCATTGAAAGCAGCCCATTGTCAGGGCCGATCAGCACACCGCGACCGCCCCCAACCGATACTGCGACGCCGCGACGTGCAGTGCCGACGCCAGGGTCGACAACGGCGAGCACGATGCCCGACGGCACATACGAGATACACCGCGCGATGGCAAGCGATCCAGCGCGCACATCAAATGGCGGAATTTCGTGCGTGAGATCGATGACTTTTGCCTGCGGCGCAATGTCGGAGATGACACACTTCACGATGCCGACGAATTCGTCGCGCGTTCCATAGTCGGACAAAAAAGAAATGGTGTCATAGCGATGCGTGTTCACCGTTTGGTCACGCTACGAGCAGGCGGGTGACCCACGCACCAGCCCGAAAAAAACGTAAGGGTCGGTGCCAACCCCCCGACGGCACCGACCCAAACGGCGCAACCCTTGCGGGTGCGACTCCCGAGCGGCAAGCCGCTCGGTGAACTCTTATTGTCCTACCTTACGCATCGTTTCACAGATTGCAACCTGAAGTTTGGGGAATCTTCCAAACCCGACGACATTGGTGTGGGATGCAACTCGGTTGCTATCCTGAGCAAGTGACGCTAAGCGTCGCCGAGTTCCCTGCTGCGTCGTGCGGCGGCACGAACCGCGGCAATAAATGCATCGTGTACATGATGATCATTCAACGCAGCAACTCCGGCTGCCGTCGTTCCGTTCGGTGACGTTACTCGCCCACGTAATTCGCGAGCATGTTGCGGTTCACGTTCAAGCAATGCAGCAGCACCAACCATGAGTTGGGCGACGAGCGTGGCACTCGTGGCCTGATCAAAACCCTCGGCAACTGCGGCTGCCTGCAACGACTCGGCCACATAAAAAAGATACGCCGGCCCCGAACCAATCAACCCGGTGAAGGCATCCAGCATTGACTCCTCAATCTCAATCACGATTCCGATGGTCTCCAACAGTGATCGCGCCCAGCTGCGGTCTACTGCGGTACACGTTGCTGATGCCGCCATCGCAGTGGCCGCCAAGCCGACGATTGCTGGTGTATTCGGCATCGCCCGCACGACACGCACGTCGGCACCGCAGGCTGCCTGCAACGCCGCGATTCGCACCCCGGCCGCAATCGACACCACCCGCTTGGCGCCCGCGGTGACTGCTGCGTGGCATACGCCGGCAACCTCACTCGGCTTCACCGCAATGATCGCCTCGTCACATGACGGCACGACACCCGCAATGTTCACCAGTGGAAATACAACCGACAATTCGGCACGACGACCGGCGTTCACCTCGACGATGGTGATGTCACTAGCGGTATGACCAGCGCGCAACATGCCCTGCACCAGCGCTGAACCCATATTGCCACCACCGACAACGACCAGCGTCGTGTGCTTTGCCACGAGGCGAAGGCTACTGAGATGACGAGAAACGGGTGGCGAACCCGCGGCGCACCAACTCGTCGAAGTGAGCCTCGACCGTGGCGAACAGTGTTCCGATGATGCGGTCGAGTTCCGACTCGACCACCGCACTAAGGACGAGTTCACCGGTAAGAAAAATTGCTTGTTCGGCACCGATTGCGTAGTGCGCACCAACCAGTCGCTCGTTGCGTCGCAACAACAGTTCGAAGACTTCGCCAGCGTTCTCTTCGGGATATGGCATGACGTACGTTTCGTAGCGCAAGGTGCGTTGCCCGATGCGCAACCAGATCGTGCTGAACTCCTTGGCTTCTCCGCGAAGTCGCACCATCCAGCGGTCTGGGTCGTCGCTCGCCCGAGTAGCAGCGACCGTGTTTGGATGCTGCTTGTGCACCGTGGCAAGCCACTCGTCGATGCGACGCTCAAGCGTTGCGCGCTGACCTTCGTTGAAGAGGTCGCTCATTGGTTGGCTATTCGCAGAGCACGAGATCACGTACGGCAAACTCGGCAACGACACGACGCATTCGCATCGCAGCCTGGCGCCACGAGTAACTCGTGCTTCGCTCGACCGCCTGTGCGCCCAGACGTTTGGCGAGCTGCGGATCATTCAGCACCTGCGAAACACGGTGCGCGAACAAGTCGGCGTCGCGTTCGGGCACGAGATACCCGTTCACGTCATCTTCAATGAGTGAGAGCAAACCGCCAACGGCCGTGGCAACTACTGGTGTGCCGCAGGCCGATGCTTCAAGCGCGACCAGACCAAAACTTTCACTGCGCGACGGAACCAGCACCACATCAGCGGCGCGATAGAAGGTCGACAATAAGTGGTGTGGCTGGGGTGCGATGAAGCGCACTCGATCGGCAACCCCGAGCTGTTGGGCGAGTGCCGTGACGCGTGCCAGTTCCATGTCGCCCTCAGTTCCACTTGCCCCACCAACGACGAGCAACACTGCATCTTGATGTGTCAGCGCAGCCAAGGTTGCAATCGCAACATCGACACCCTTGAGCGGCTGAATACGTCCGACAAAAAGCAGGACTGGATGCGTACCAAGACCTAGTGCGCTGCGTGCACCGGTGCGACTTCCAGGTGAAAAGAAGGCGCGATCAACACCTGGTGTGATGACTTCAAGGGTGCCGGGCGCCGCACCATACACGGTGCGGAATTGTTCGCGCTCTTCTTCGCATGAGACGAAGATTGCGTCACTGCACCCGATGATTGCCGACTCGATGGCTTCACGTTCGGTTGATTCGGCATCACCGTGCAATGCCTTCACCCGCGCCAAGGTGTGGAATGTGGTGATGAGCGGCAGATTGAGATCGTGCTTGAGTTGGTGACCCGCCATACCCGACAGCCAATAGTTGGCATGAATCACCTGGGCCGGTGAATGGGCGCGCATATGGTGGCTCACCGTGTCGGTGAATTCCGGAACGATGTCGACGAGTTGCTCCTTGGGAAGATCGAAGTCGCCGGCGCGAATGTGCACGAGTTGGTGGTTGGGTTCAATTTCTACGACATCTGGCAACCCTCGCTGCCAAGCACGTGTGTAGGTAGTGCACTGCACCCCAAGACGGGCCAACGACGACGTGAGTTCACGTACGTACACGTTCATGCCACCACCGTCGCCCACGCCTGGCTGGGCAAGTGGTGAGGTGTGCAAAGACAGCACAGCAACGCGCTGCACGGGGGATGCGGGCATGGGCTTTTGAACCTATCTGACTACGGCGTATCTCCTACAACGAAGCTGCGATAGATCGCCAGCATTGCCTGTTTTTGTTCGTCATTCAGCCGCGTGTCATTGGCCACTGCGTCGATCACGGCGTTGCCTTGTGATTCTTTCGGGTCAAGCATGCCGGCACGCTCGTACAAGGTCTCGGCAGAAATTTCAAGTGCTCGGGCAATTTGCTGCAGGATGTCTGCCGACGGTTTGCGCAAACCCCGTTCGATTTGCGATAGGTAAGGGTTGGATACACCCGCCCGTTTGGCAAGATCACGAATCGATTGTTGGGCGATTTCTCGCTGCTGACGAATGAACGAACCGAGATCGGGTCGCTTACGATCCGCCACCCTCAGCGGCCTTCGTCGAGCAAGGCATCAACATTCGACGACGAGCGATACCGCTGCACCAGTTCGTTCGACAACGCATCGATGCGCACGAACAAATCCTTGCGTTGGGTCGACATACGCGATTCGAAGTCGGCGAGACGGGAACAGCACGTCGCCAGATCTGCATCATCGAGATCGCGCAAGCCACCGAAGCTCACCTCGACACAGAGCAACTCCAGTTCACTGATCAGCGGATGATCGGTGATGACTGCGGTATCACGTGGTGGACGATTCGAACCCGTGCCACGCTCGGTGGAAAATACGCGGGCGATGCCATCGGTGACATCAACTTGGGCTGGCTCGCCACTCTTGCGACGGCGCTCTTCGTCCCGCGCAATGTCGAGACGACCTTGGGCGAGGCGACGCACGAACGACACCGTGTCTTCTGCAGCCTGTAGTTCGGTACGCCGCGTGCGCACCTCGGCGAGGCTGAGGCCACCAAATTCTTCGGCCCCACCCGAAACAGGTGGCAACACCGCCACTTCGTCAGAATCCACGACTTGGGTATCAGGCGTGCACTCCTCACCGTTCAACCACACCGTGCACGATGCCAAAACCGTGGCGAATGTCGGGCCAAACTGATGCTTGGCACTGTCGAGCACATCGGCGACCGTGGCACCAGCAATGGTGTCACGTGAACGACCTGCTGCTTCGCGAGCCGAAGCAAAAAGCAGAATCCGCGCCACGACGACAGCGTACCCAAGCGACTACCCTGCGACGAGAACACGTGGGCACGATGACACCAACACCATGAACCAAACCACTCCCCACTCCGAACTCATCGTCGTTCGGCACGGTGAAAGCGAATGGAATGTGCTCGGCAAATGGCAGGGACGTGCCGATACGCAACTCACCGATGCCGGACGCGCTCAGGCCACCGAAGCTGCCGAACGGCTCATTTCAGATCGGGTCACCATCGACCTCGTGGTGGCGAGTTCGCTGTCACGGGCTCGCGAAACGGCCGAAATTATTGCCCGTCACCTTCGCCTTGATCCCCCGCTCCTTGATGATCGTCTCGTGGAAACCGACGTGGGCCCGTGGGAGGGTCTCAGCGAGCGTGAGATTGAGGACAGGTATCCGCGGTATCTGCGTGACCGCCGAACTCCCCCAGGTTTTGAAGCCCCCGAAGTGGTGTTTGCTCGCACGACACAGGCACTGCAGGAATTGGGCACACGACAAGGCCGCGTACTCGTCGTGAGCCACAGCGGCGTCATCCGCACGATTCGCCGACTGATGAAGGTGCCCGACCGACGACTCCACAACCTTGAAGGTTGCCACTTCACCAGCAATGCTGCCGGGCAACTCGTGGTTGGTGACTTCATCTCGCTGGTCTCCAATGCGCGCGCCACGACGAACGATTCGGTTTAGTGTCGTTCGCTGTGCGCCGCCTGCTCGATGATTCGTACGACAACGACGTACGCAACCTCCTGCTTCCGCTCACCGTCACACGAATCGCCGCGAATACCTGTTACCGATTTTCGCCACCGTTCATCGCAATCATCGCCGGTGAGGCACAAGGCTTTGACGTCTCCATCACTCAAGTTGGCTTGGTGATCAGCATCTCAGAACTCGCCGGTTTCCTCGCGCCCTTTCTCGGCACGTTCGTCGACCGAATGTCACGACGAATTTCGATTGCGGTCGGATTGTTCGGTTCGTTCATTGGAATCATGTTGATGGCAGCGGCACCGAACCTGATTGTGTTGTGCGTTGGTCTCACACTGCTGAACTTGCTGAAATCATGCTTTGACCTGGGCATGGCGGCATGGCTCAGCGATCGGGTGCCCTATGCACGGCGTGGGCGGGTCGTTGGCATCACCGAAACATCATGGGCGCTCAGCTTGTTGCTTGGTGTGTCGGCACTCGGGTTGATCACCGCAGCGACGTCGTGGCGTGTCGCAAGCGTGGTCGGTGGCTTGGCGATCGCGGTATGTGCGATCTGGCTCGACATTCGTATGCGTGCCTGTGGCCCTGTCACGGTCACCACCACCCCAGATACTGCGACCGTCGGCCGTGCAGCGAAGCACGCCTGGCTCGTACCGCTTTCCATGTTCGGTTTGATGGGTGGAAGTCAATGTCTGTTCGTCACCTTCGGCGCCTGGCTTGCCGACGACTACAACTTCGGTGCCACGGGTATTGCTGCAGCCGGGTTTGCATTGGGGGCCGGTGAACTTCTTTCATCAATCGGCAGTGCAAAACTCACCGATCGCATCGGCAAAGAACGCAGTGTCGCGCTCGGGGCGGGTCTCATGATCCCGAGTGCGGCAATATTGGCTGGCTTTGATTCGACCCTGAGCATCGGTCTCATCGCCTTGGCCGTCTTCATCATCGGCTTTGAATATTCCGTGGTGAGCATGCTGCCGATTGCCACGAACCTGTTCGAGTCGGCCCCCGGTAAAGGATTCGGATTGGTCATCGGCGCCGGCACCTTTGGTCGTGGGGTGCTGACGTTCGTTGCGACATTGCTCTACGAGCAATTCGGTATTTCGGGTGCGGCGCTGGCCGGCATCGGTTGTGCGGTGCTCAGCGCCGCCGCCATCTTGTTGTTTAACCGCGATACAAGTTCGTAATCGGCAGGCGGCGGTCTTTGCCGAATGCCTTGCTCGTCACGCGCACGCCAGGCGCCAACTGTCGACGCTTGTATTCGTTGATGTCAACCAGTCGCACGATGCGCCGCACCAGCGCCTCATCGTGGCCGAGTGCGATGATTTCTGCAGCAGTGCGGTCTTGCTCGACATAAAGCGCCAACACCGCATCGAGCACGTCGTAGGCCGGCAGGCTTTGGTCGTCGCGTTGGTCTGGTCGCAGCTCGGCTGACGGCGGTTTGGTGAGTGTGGCGGTGGGGATGACTTCGCGCTTCGCCCGCTCGTTCACCCGATGGCTCAGCGCGAACACGTCGGTCTTGAAGATGTCTTTGATCACGGCAAAGCCACCGACAGAGTCGCCATACAGCGTGAAATAGCCGACGGCGAGTTCGCTCTTGTTGCCGGTGGTGAGCACCATCCACCCGAACTTGTTGGACAGTGCCATCACCGTGGTGCCGCGCACACGACTTTGCAGGTTCTCTTCGGTGAGATCAGCATCACGACCGCTGAATGCCTCGTTGGTCATCTGCAGATATGCGGCGAATGCCGGCTCGATGGGGATCGTCAGCATGTCAATACCCAGGTTGCGTGCCAACGCTGCGGCATCAGTCTTTGAACCTTCGCTCGAGTAGCGCGACGGCATCGACACACCGTGCACATGGGCTGCCCCCAACGCCTCGACGGCGATGGCCGCTACGAGTGCCGAATCAATACCCCCTGACAAACCGAGCACCACATCGGTGAACCCGTTCTTATGCACATAATCGCGGGTACCGAGCGCCAAGGCCGCCAAGATGCGGTTGTAATCGTCGGCCACAACGGCAACCCGTGCCGCAATCGGCGATGTCTTCGTCGTCGGTGCGGTGGCGACAACGCATTGTGTCGTGGTTGTGCGCGATGCCACCGGCACATCCACGACGAGCAGTTCCTCGACGAAGTGGGCGGCGCGCGCCACGACACTGCCCCCGGCATCTACGACGACAGACCCACCGTCAAATACCAATTCGTCCTGGCCACACACTTGGTTGACATAAACGATCGGTATCGACGTTTCGCGTGCACGCTCGATGACTGTGCGCTCACGCACGCCGCTCTTGGCACGATCGAACGGCGAGCCGTTGATGTTGAGGCATAGTTGCGCACCGGCAGCACGTGCACGGCTGACCGGGCCATCGGTAATCCAAATATCTTCACAAATGGTGAGTGCAACCGCCACACCAGCCACGTCGTACAACGTGGCGTCATCATGGCCCGCAGCAAAATACCGCGCTTCGTCGAACACCGAGTAATTCGGCAGAAGTTGCTTGTGGTACACACCCACCACCGCACCGTTTGCGCACAATGCAGCAGCGTTGAACAATCGTGGCGGTCGTGCACTCAGCTGCTCGATTGGTTCGTCTTCGGCAACGGCAACGAACCCGACGACTACCGCGCAACGTCCACTCCGGGCTGCAACTTTTTCCAGGGCGGCACGATTGTCGGTGACAAAGCCGGCCTTCAAGACGAGGTCTTCGGGTGGGTATCCCGAAAGGGTGAGTTCCGGAAAGACGACCACATCACAGCCCGCGTGTTCGGCGCGGGAGAGGAACTCTTCGACTTTGGCCAAATTGTGCGGCAGATCGCCCACTCGTGGATTGATCTGGGCAAGACCAACCCGCAGCGTCGCACTTGCCGCTGATTCAGCCACAAAATCAGGCTACTGAGCCAGATTCTGGCTGGACCGCAAAGTTTTTACACGCCGTTCACAAACGGATGATGCCGCTGACACGCAGATGTACGAAACTAAGAGCACACGTTTCACGAAGGGAAACTTCCACCATGCCCTACCAAGCCGAATACATCTGGATCGACGGCGTCAAGCCGACACCAATGCTTCGTTCCAAGACGAAGATCATCGAGAACTCGGTGAAGACCCCACCAATCTGGGGATTCGACGGCTCATCCACCGAACAAGCAACGGGCGAGTCGTCGGACTGCGTGTTGAAGCCGGTGTACTGGTGCAAAGACCCGCTGCGTGGCGGTCGCAATATTCTCGTGATGTGCGAGGTTTATGTCGCCGGCACCGACGAACCACATCCGACCAACACCCGCGCCGCGTGCGCCGAGGCCGCCGCGATGTACAAGGCGCACGGCATGATCTACGGCATCGAGCAGGAATACACGCTGATGCGTTTGAACGGTCGTCCCTACGGCTTCCCGGAACTCGAAGGTGAACCTGGTCCGCAGGGCCCGTACTACTGCGGCGTCGGCGCCGGTCGTGTGATGGGTCGTGATTTGATCGAGATTCACACGATCGCCTGTCTCGAAGCAGGCCTCATGATTTCTGGCACGAACGCCGAAGTTATGCCCGGTCAGTGGGAATATCAGGTTGGACCACTCGATGCACTCGCGGTGAGCGACCAGATGTACGTCTCTCGCTGGCTCTTGCACCGCATCGCCGAAGACTTTGACATCGTCGTGTCGTTCGATGCCAAGCCACAAAAAGGTGACTGGAACGGCGCTGGTGCACACACCAACTTCTCGACCAAGGCAATGCGTTCGTCGTATGCAGCAATCGAAGCAGCGTGCGAAGCAATCGGTGGTCGCGTGATGGAACACGTCAAGTACTACGGCCACGACATCGAAAGTCGCCTTACCGGTAAGCATGAAACTGCGCCATGGAACAAGTTCAGTTACGGCGTGTCGAATCGTGGCGCATCGATCCGCATTCCGTGGCAGGTTGCCAAAGAGCGCAAAGGTTACGCCGAAGATCGCCGACCGAACGCCAACATGGACCCGTACACCGTCACTCGTCTCATTCTGGAAACGGTGTGCTCACAGGCGAAACTGCCGGCTGCCAGCAAGCCCAAGCCGAAAAAGAAGACTCGCAAATAACCCGCTGGGGTACGCGCTGACGTTCACCCGTTGGCGCGCACCCCGCAGGAATTCTGCGCAGTGACGGTTGACTAAAGGGGTGCCCCGCATGCTCGACGCCCAACGCGACTACGTGTTGCGTACCGTCGAAGAACGCGGTATCCGCTTGGTGCGTCTGTGGTTCACCGATGTCATCGGCAACCTGAAGAGTTTCGCCATCAGTCCGGCAGAGATGGAAAATGCGCTCAACGACGGAATGAGTTTCGACGGTTCGTCGATTGATGGGTACGGCCGGATACAGGAAGCCGATGTGCTGGCCCTGCCCGACCCCAACACGTTCGAAGTATTGCCCTGGGTCGATTCGAAGTCTGCCGAAGCGCGCGTGTTCTGTGACATCGCCCAACTGGATGGCACACCCTTCGAGGGTGATCCACGCCAGGTCTTGCGTCGTAATCTCGAGGCTGCCCGCAAACTCGGTCTCGTGTTCTACGTTGCACCCGATGTGGAGTACTTCTACTTTGCGCCGCTCAAAGATGGCGGACGCCCAGTCCCGCTCGACGAAGGTGGCTTCTTTGACCTGACCACCACCGATATCACCAGTTCGTTGCGCAAAGAAACCATTCGCACCCTCGAGACGATGAGCATCCCCGTCGAATACAGCTTTCACGAAGACTCACCGAGCCAACACGAAATCGACCTGCGCCACACCGACGCACTCACCATGGCCGACAGCATCATGACGTTCCGCTTCGTAGTGAAAGAAATTGCGGCGATGCACAATGTGCACGCCACCTTCATGCCCAAACCTTCGGAGGGCGTGCAGGGCTCCGGTATGCACCTGCACTTGTCGCTCTTCAAGGGCGACACGAATGCGTTCCACTCCGAGAGCGACCCGTACAACCTGAGCGATACCGCAAAGTCGTTCATGGCCGGTTTGTTGCGTCACGCAGCAGAGATCACCGCCGTCACCAACCAAACTGTCAATAGTTACAAGCGTCTCGTACCTGGTTTCGAAGCCCCGATCCATGTGTCGTGGGCACGCAACAACCGCAGCGGCCTCATTCGTGTGCCCGTGCCAAAGCGTGGCAGCGAGCTCGCAACCCGCATCGAGTTGCGCTCACCAGACCCTGCATGCAACCCGTATCTTGCCTTTTCGGTCATTCTTGCCGCCGGCTTGCGTGGCATCGAGGAAGGTTACGAACTTCCGGCTGAAGCCGATGCGAACTTGTTCGAGATGGGCGACACTGCACTCACCAAACTCGGCATCGAGCAACTTCCACAATCGCTGAACGACGCCCTCAAAGTAATGGAGTCGTCACAACTCGTGGCCGAAGCACTCGGTGACCATATTTTCGAATGGTTCTTGCGCAACAAACGGGCCGAATGGCGCAAATACAAAACGCACGTCTCGCAATTCGAGATCGACACCTACCTTCGTTCGCTATGACCAGCACCGGTCTGCTCGCCGTTTATCCCGACAATCCGAGCGTGGATCTGGCCCGCACACTGGATCTGGCCGGCTACTCCTGGAAAGGTGTGTCGAGCCCCGACACGATGGCGCGGCTGCAGCCCACCGACGGCTGGCTGGGTGCGGTCGTGGGTTGTGATGAAGACCCGGAAAGTGGCTGGGCGATGTGTCGGGCGCTGCGCAAGCTCGATCGCCCGGTGCGTCGCGTTTTGGTGCTCGTCACGGGTGCGCAAATCGCCGACCTGGAAGTGCGCGACAATCTGTTCGATGACTTTCTGCTCACGCCGTTTCATCCGCGTGAACTCGAGGCGCGTCTTCGTCACCTGTTGTACAACGAACTCACGGCGCCATCCTCGGTGGTCATCGAGCACGCCGGCCTGCGGCTGAATCTCGAGACATACCAGGCCACGTTTGGTGGTCAACCACTCGATCTCACATTCATGGAGTACGAGTTGCTCAAATACTTTGCCCATCACCCCGGACGCGTGTACTCGCGTGAGGTGCTGCTGTCAGAGGTTTGGGGTTATGAGTACTTCGGTGGTGCCCGCACCGTCGACGTGCATGTGCGTCGCCTGCGTGCCAAACTCGGCGAAGAACACGCTCATCTCATTGAAACCGTGCGCAGCGTTGGCTACCGCTTCGGTGCATCAAAGTGGCAGGGCTGACCGCTGCATCGCTCGTGCTAATCGTTCGTGCGCGCCGAGCATGTCGTTGAGTTTCCCACTGACGAGCTGATGGTTACGCACGAGCACGCGGCCGTGCACGATCGTGTGTTTGGCGCTGGTCGGCCCACACCGTAACCAGCCCTCGATCGGGTCGTCGATGACGCCGGCAAATTGTGGACCGTCAAGCGACCACACCGCAACGTCACCGACGCTGCCCACGCTCAGTTCGCCAATTTCCCCCAGGCGACCAAGGCACCCGGCACCGCCGCGTGTCGCACACTCCAACGCCATCCGCGCAGTGCCGGCGGCAGCCCCACTCGACAATTTGGCGAGCAGCATCGCCTGGCGCGCCTCCAGCCATAGTGACGCAGAATCTGCCGAGGACGAACCGTCGACACCAAGCCCCACATGCACGCCGGCACTCCGCAACTTTACGACCGGTGCGATGCCCGACGAAAGAATCATGTTGCTACTCGGGCAATGGGCCACACCAACACCGGCAGCCCCGAGGCGGGCGATTTCATCGTCGTTGGGTTTCACACAGTGGGCCAGCCACACACGATCATGCACCCAACCGACATCCTCCAGATATTCCGTCGGTCGACAGCCGAACGTGGCGAGTGAAAATGCGTCATCCTCGTCGTTTTCTGCAAAGTGCGTATGCAGCCGCACATCGAGGCGCGCCGCCAAGTGTGCCGAATCGACCATCAGTTGTTTCGTGACGCTGAAGGGCGAGCACGGTGCCAGGGCCACACGCACCATCGCCCCATGACTCCGGTCATGGTGCTGGCTGATGACCCGTTCGCTGGCCGAGAGAATCTCGTCGTGTTCCTGCACGACGTCATCAGGTGGCAACCCGCCATCTTTTTCCGAGAGTGACATCGACCCATACGTCGGATGAAAACGCATACCGATATCGCGGGCGGCGGCGATTTCTGCAGACAGGAGGTCGCCACCACCTAGTGGATGAATATAGAGATGGTCTGATGATGTCGTGCAGCCCGAGAGGGCCAGTTCGGCGAGCCCCACCCACGCCGAGACATGTGCCGACTCTTCATTCAGCGAACGCCACAACGGATACAAAGTGCGCAACCAACCGAATAGTGCGGAGTTGGTCATCGGGCCGTACGCCCGTGTCAAATTTTGAAACAGATGATGGTGCACGTTCACCAACCCCGGCGTCACCAGGCACCCGCCGGCATCGATCAACTCGCGTGCTGCGGGGGCCGCACCCGTACCAATTGCCGACACGACACCGTTACTGATCGCAACCCAACCGTTGCGCAACTCGCGCCGATCATCATCCAGCGTGGCGAGCAACCGCGCCGAGTGAACGACGAGATCAGCAGTTGGCGACGAAGGTGCGCTCAGATGTTGAGCTCGAGCAACTCGCTCGCTTCGTTACGTACCCGGGCGTCACGGTGGAGCGACTCACCGAGAATTGCCGCGAGCACGATGGTGCCCAGCCCGATGACGACCGGAAATGACAA
>Ga0049085_10000780_pt1 | contig 12587 bp, 6 predicted proteins | sample GreLakmeSU08MSRF_FD_66721 | JGI IMG/M metagenome (GOLD analysis project Ga0049085, IMG submission 66721) | Freshwater lentic microbial communities from great Laurentian Lakes, MI, USA - Great Lakes metaG SU08MSRF | ecosystem: Environmental > Aquatic > Freshwater > Lake | place: Great Lakes... | reverse complement strand
CGGCACCGGCCAGGCCGCGGGCGCTATCTACGTCAACGTTACGAAGGAGGACGCGATTCTCTTCGTTTCGCTGGAACGCGCGACGACAATTCTAGTCATCGATTTGCCAAAGGTCCGCCGCGGCACCTTCGACAGCAGCGTGATCCTCGGCCGAATTCCCACGGGCAACGCGCCTATCGCGGTCACGCTCTCCAGCGATGAGAAGTACCTCTACTCCACGAGCCAGTCATCGGCGCCGTCGTGGAACTGGCCGAACGCCTGCGCGCCGGAAAATCCGCAACAACCGGTGTACGCGATCACACGTTCGGTGGGCGCGATTCTTGTGATTGATGTCGCCAAGGCCCGCACCGACGCCGCCAACTCCGTGCTGATGCGTTACCCCGTCGGTTGTGGCCCGGTGCGTCTCGTCCTCACGCCGGACGATCGCACCGCATGGGTCTCACTCCGCGCGGACAACGCGCTTCTTGCGCTCGACACCAGCAAGATGCTCACCGATTCTGCTCATGCGGTGATCACTAAAGTCAAAGTCGGTACGGCACCGGTCGGCGTCGCCGTCGTGGACGGCGGCAAAACGATCATCGCCACGAACTCCAATCGCTTTGCCGGCGATGCCAATGATCGTCAGTCGCTGAATGTTCTCGATGCGACGAAAAGCGCCGCGAGTGCGACTCTGGTTGGAGTCGTTCCCGCCGGCGCCTTTCCTCGTGAACTGCGCGTGACCGCGGACGGCCGCACGCTCCTCGTCAGTAACTTCGCGTCGAAAACTCTGCAGGTCGTGGACCTCGCGCGGCTCGCGCCGCGTTAGCCCGCTGCGGCCACCGGTGCCGCCAAGCTCAGGCGGTATGCGCGGAGCATGGTGAGCGCGGCGATCATGGCGACGAGCGGGACCATCCACGACACGACCTTCGGCTGAAGCGACCCGACGATGATCGCCGCGATCAGCACTGCCGGCACGCCGGCCAAGGTGAGCCCAAGCGCCGGACGCAGCGCGTAGCTGTTCTTCTTCACGAACCGTTCGCTCGCCACGGGCATCAGGAAGGCGCAAGAACCCATCATGATGGGGAACGCCGTCGTGGGATTCATGCCGAGGAGGGAGATCATGATCAGGCACGGGCCATAGAGTCCGACGCCAAGCGTCATCAGCGCGCCCAGGAAAAAGTTGCCCGCGAGCGCGACGATGAGGAGTCCGCCGCTGAGGGAGATGGCCGTGCCGCCTTGGAGGAACGGCGTCGCGCGCATCGCGTCGAGGTTCTTGGCCACGAACACCAGCGACGCCACGAGGAGCGTCACGCCCATTCCCATTTGGACGCGCTGCTTCGACCATCCCGCGACGAACCCCGCGCCCAACCACGAGCCCAGCACCGCGGCAAGGATCAGCAGCGCAAGGGTCGTGAAGTCGACGTCAACAATCGTGATGAAGATGAACGCCTGCGCTATGGTCGCCGGAGTGTGTCCGACGTTCAGCGTGCCGGGTATTAGACGGTCATCGACGATTCCCTTTGCCTTGAACATCGCCGTGGTCGGTGCGAAGGAGCCGATGCCGAGCGTATCGAAGAAGTTCGTGACGAATCCGATGACGAGCTCGATCGGCGATGGGACGCCGACCCGGCCCTTCCGCATAACGAGCGGAACCGTAACGCCCAGGATGCCCAGCGTGATGATGGAGATCCACATCGCGATGTCGCCGGCGGCGGGGCTGGTGGTGGTGATGACGCCGTTCGCGTACTTCACGCCGCCTCCCGCAATCCACCCCATGAGCGCGCCGACCAAAGCGCCGACGATGAGTCCTACCGGCGACGGACCAGCGGCGCCGTCGCCCGGCTCGCCGGGATCGGGCTTCACGTTGCGCACCCAGGTCACTGCGTAGTACGCGACGAACAGGCCAAGGGCCAGAAACAGCCATGCTTTCGGCGTCATCTCAGCGTTCCCTCGTGGGTAGGGCGGGTGGTTGGAATCGGACCGGGGTTCAATGTGGCACGCGCCGGCGGTCTGCACCACTCCACCGCCTAACGCCCCATCACTGGCGGTTTCTCGGCTTTCTTCAGGTACGTATCGAGCCACGACTCCATCTTCCCGAAGAAGTCCATCCAGCGCGAGTGCAGCAGTGTCTCGTGCACGTCGTCGGGAATGACCATCAGCTCGTAGTAGATCTTGTTGGCCCGAAGCAATTGTACCAAGCCAACCGTCTGGCCGAACGCCACGTTTCGGTCGTCGTCACCATGCAGCAGCAACACCGGCGACGTCCACTTGGCTATCTGCGAGATCGAACTCGACTTGTAGCTCACGGCCGCCGTGTCGAGCGTATTGCCCTGCAGGTGCACACCTGCCAGGTCCACGCCGGTAATGAAGATGTCCGAGTTGCGTGCGAGGGCCTCAGCGGTGAGCAACCCGCCATACGAAAGGCCCCAGATACCCACACGCTTTGGATCCACGTCGGCGCGCGTCTGCAGATACTTGCCCGCCGCAAGCACGTCGCCGTACTCGGACTTGCCGTTGGCTGCGATGTTCGGTGCCTGCCGGAAACTCTTCCCGTAACCGATACCACTCCGATAGTTCACGCTGATCACGATGTATCCCTGGCTCGCGAGCCACTGGTTCACCGCGTAGAAGACGTGATAGAACGAGAGATAGTGATAGCCAAGCAGCATCTGCCGTGATGGGCCGCCGTGGACGAAGACGATCGCCGGCCGTTTCTCGCCGGGCTTGATGTCCTTCGGCACGAAAATCTGGTTGTTGAACTTCATCCCGTCGGCCGCGGTGAGCGTCACATTCGTCGGCACGACCTGCGCGTCCATCGGAAAATCTTTCGTGAGCGTCGGGTAGATGATCCGTTCGGTCGCCACACCGGCATTCGGCGTAACGGGCCAGATGCCCACGCCCTGCGGTCGGAGCGCCGTCGCGGACAGCGTCGCGACGTACTGACCCGACGCGAGCGGTTTTGGCGATGTCTGGATCTCTGCCGTCGTGACCTGCACCGCCTGGCCACCAGACGTCGGCACTTTCCAGATGTGACGACGATCGATATCGCCGACATTCGTCGAGTAGAAGAGCCACTTCCCGTCCGTCGAGATCCCCGTGTGCTCCATCTGCCCTTCGCCAGGCGTCAGCACGATGGGCTGCGCATTCGGCGTGACCGCGCTCAGCGAATACATCCGCGTCCACTCTTCCGGCTCGAGTTGAAAGAGCAGCGAGTTGTCTGCCCATTCAATCGAGTTGATAGCCGTGTACACGCGGTCGCCCGGCGCCGCATGCCAGAGTTCGCGCGCTAGGCCAGTCGCGGGATCGCCCACCATGATCTTGAGTGCGGACCCGTTCTCGAATGCGGAGCTGTAGAGTCCGGGCCGCGGGTCGGTGGGCCCGGCCTGGCCACGCCCACCGCCACCGCCGCCGCCACGCCCCCCCGGCGCGTTGCCGCGACCGGTCAGTACCGCGGCACTGCCGGCGGCGGCGCCCGGCGCCAACATTTGGCCGAACGACAGGCCTGGGCGCCTCAGGAACGCGATCTGCTTTCCATCGACAGACCAAGTCGGGCTCGTATCGAAGTCGACGAACGGCGACATGTAGTGCACCGTGCGCTTTTTGACGTCATAGATCGCAATGAAAGAATGGTCGTTGCGGTTCGTCACGAACGCGATCTTCGACCCGTCCGGCGACCACCGCGCATTGCTTTGCGAACCCCACGCCTTGATGAAGGGTTCTTCGCCCTTGTCCATTTTGCTCGACTGGGCCGTCTGGAACACGGCGGCACGGTACACCTGACCGTCCTTGAGGAAGAGGACGGAACGGCCGTCCGGCGACAGCACGGGACTGCTGCCCTGCGACACGCGCCATGCTGGCCCACCCGACGTTCGTACGGCCCAAATGGCGCGTTCGGCGCCATTGGGATCGGCCGTCGGATTGGCGACCCAACCCTGCCCGTTCGGATTCAGTCCGCGAATGAACGCCACGACCGAACCGTCATCCGAGATCGTGACATCGGTCAGTTCGGTGCCATCGTCGGTGAGGAAACTCGTGAGCCGTTTCGCCTTGAAGTCGGGCGCGGCCGCGAAGTAGACGTTTCGCTTCCCTTCCTCATAGACCTGCCACGCAATCTTGTCGGCCTTCTTGGCCGCCACCATGAACTGCGGATACCCTGGGGCCAGCCATTGCTGGATCGTCGGCTTGCTTTGCGCAAACAGCGGCGCGGACGACAGGATGACGACGGCAGACACGGCCGCGCCAGTGATCAATCGGGTGGAGAGTCGCATGAAGCCCTCGGTGCAGGTCGAACTTAAGTGACGCACGGCGCGGCTGGAACGCTAGGCAGGTCCCCCCAGCAGGCCGGGCTTAGAACGCGATCATCTGCGTGAATTTCACCACGATGCTTCGGCCGGCCATGGGCGCGTCCGGCGTGGTGAACCGCTGTTCATTGAACACGATGAATAGGTCCGAGAGCGGATGGTGGATCACATTGAACCGAATGTTCGCGTTGAACTGCTTGATCGCCGCGTCGTACTGGGTCAGCGCGTCGAGGAACATGTTCGTCGTGAACGAATAATTCGCGCGTCCGGTCCAGACCGTGGCCCTGAATTTCTGCTTCGGCCGGTCAAGATCGGCGCTCGTATGCTGCACGCCGGTGGCAAGCCGGAACCGGTAGGTGGGACGCAGCGTCACCGTGGCGTTGAGCGCGTTCTGCGTGCCGCTCCAGAGCCCGCCATGCGAGGCGGTGAAGTTGAACGAGACCGGACGCGCCGCGTTGCTGTTGTACAGCCAGCGCCACTCGGTCCACTGGTACCCGCCGGGCGCGAGCCGCTGCGCCTTGGGATCACCACGGTTGAGCCGCAACGAATCCGTGATGAACTCATATCGCGCATTCGCCGAAAGTTCGGTGAACCCGCCGTCGGTGAAGAACCACGAGTTAGCAGTGTGTAGGTTTTTGCCGATCGGCCGCCCCAAGAGATCGTTGTAGTAGTTCCAGGTGATGTGCGGGTGCAGTTCGCGTACGCCATGGGCCTTCCACCACGCCGGCCGCGGGCGAATCCCGGCGTCGAGAAACCACTTTCGGACGTTGGTGCGCTTATAGTACGCGAGGTCGTCCTGGAAGCCTTCGCCGATCTCGAGCGCCGCCGCCTTCACATGGACGAACTGACCCTCATAGTTAAGCGACGTGCGCCAGGTGTACTGACCACCGGTCTTCCCTGGCGTCTCGGATGCGACCGCGAACGAGTTCCAGTCGAGCTGCTTGAAGAACCGGATGTTCGCGTCTAGGCCGTACGCGCGATTGTGATCCCGCGATGAATCGACGGCCTCGCGGCCCATGTAAATCACCCCGATGTCGGAGCCCGCGGCGAGGTTTTTCTTGAGGCGAACCGCACTGTAGGTGCTCGCCGGTGTCGTACCCTGCCGTTCCGTCCGCATGGCCAGCGCGCCAACACCCAGATCACCGACGGTACCGGTGAGTCTGGCGCCGACGGGGATCGTGACCGGCTGCCGGGAGGAGGTGATCCCGATTCGCCGGCTGAAGAAGAGCAGCATGTCCTCGTCGGGCGTCGGCGGAACGAACGCACGATTATTGCGTGCGGCATCGCCAACATAAAACGTTCCCGAATTCTCGAGGAAGAACTCTCGTTTCTCCGGGTGAAACTGCGAGAACTGCGTCAGATTCACCTGCTGCTCGTCGGCCTCCACCTGCGCAAAATCAGGATTCACGGTCACGTCGAGCGTCAACGCCCGCGTGAGACCGGCCTTCATGTCGACACCGGCAGCGCCCCGCGACATGAAGTCCTTCAGGCCTACGTCACGGACCGAGCGCCCAAGCGCGTACGGCTTGACCCGAAGGTCGCGCGACGCACGCTCGGGACGTACACCAACCAACTCTCCGGCCAGCGTCAGGCGCGCGAGGTTAAATTCACGCGGAATGGGCGCCCAAAACGTGACCTCGTTCTTGCGTCGGATGCGACGCGAGAAGTTCACACCCCAGGTACCGTCCCCGTTCGGATCGTAGCGCAGCGATCGAAACGGAATCGCCATCTCGACAACCCAACCGTCGGCCACGCGCCGCGTCCGCACGTCCCAGACGGCATCCCAGCTCCCGTTGATCTCACGCCCCTCGCCGGCCACCTGTCGGTCGAGCTTGGCTCCCTCGACGTTCGTGATGAACACGTAGCCATTGTGCCGGTCATGGAAGGTGTCGAGGATGACCTCAAAGTCGTCTTGATCCTCTTCCTTGAAGTCCTTCCGGATCTCATTGACCACTATTCGGTTCGGCTCGCGATCGTGCAGATATGCGCCGATGTAGAGATTTTTGGCATCGAACGCCACGCGTACCTCAGTGGCCTCCGTCGCCGCCTGCCCGGTCGCCGGCTCGCTCTGCGTGAAGCCGTCGGCAACCGCGGCGCGTTTCCACACCTCGTCGTCGAGAACTCCATCGAGTTTCACGGCATCGGTCGCGGCCACGGCGTTGAGCCGGCGGACGATCTCGGCGGTTCGCCGGCCCGTGGGAGTCACCGCACCAGCCGGGATATCACCGGAGTGCGTCTGAGTGGCTGGAGGAGTGGTCTGCGCCTGTGCCAGTGTCGCGGAGACGATTAGCACCGGGAGAATCAGAATGTTCATGGTGCGATAATTACGCGCACGCACGCCACGTCGCTGTCAGTCAATCCCCTGCCCGTTCTTCCGGCGCGGGGCCGTTGTCGACCCTCGCCACGATCACGGTGCTCGTGAGATGGGCCATGACAATTGCCAGCGTCTTGAACATGTCCGGAATCGCGTCGACCGCGATCAGGATCCCAACGCCTTCCACCGGGATGCCATGCTGCGCGAGAACCGGCGAGAGCAGGAAGAGGCTCGCCGAGGGCAGACCGGGCACACTGAACGAGATGAGCGTCGCCGTCACCACAAGCATCGCCAGCGTGGCCACGGGCATCGGCACGCCGTAGAGCTTGCCCAGGAAAATCAGCCCGACGACCCAGGCCGGCGGCACGCTGATGCGAAACACAGAGACCGCGAGCGGAAGCGTGAACCCACTCGCGCGCGACCCAAGCTTGAGGGTGTCACGCACCGCTGTGATCATCGCCGGTAGCGCCGCGATCGATGACCGGGTGCTGAATGCGACCGCCTGCGCCGGGAGTGCGGCGGCGGCAAAGCGCAGCGGCGACATCCGGCCGACCACCGCGACGACGACATACAGCAGCAGCGTCACGGCAAAGAGCGCCGCAGCGAGCGTCGCCACATAGTGCAGCAGCGCGCCCGCGGACGACCCGCCCATCTTCAGGCCCAGCGCGACCGCGAGTGCAAACACGCCGATTGGCGCGAGCGCCAGCACCCATTGCACCAGCACGAGCAGGGCGTCGGAGATTGCTCGGCAGATTTCGACGAGCGGTTCGCGCCGCTCAGGCGTGAGGCGGGTCAGCGCGAGCCCCAGGGCGAGCGAAAAGACCACGACCGACAGGATCGTACCGTCGGCCGCGGCCTTGATTGGGTTGACCGGCACGATGTCGATGATGCGCTGCGCCAGCGACGGCATCGCCACCGGCCCGCCGGTCATCGTGCCGACCGACTCCCGCAGGCGCGCGGCGACTTCTGGCGGGATCTCGAGCCGATCGAGCGAGAACGGTACCACGAGCATGGTAAAGAACCCGCTCGCGAGCAGCAGCACCGCGAACACGGCAACGGCGTACATCCCCAGTTTGCCGAGTGTTGCCGCATCGCCCGATCGCGCGACCGACGCGATCGTCAGCGCGGCCACCAACGGAATCACCGTCATCCGGATGGCGTTGATCCAGATGGTGCCGATGATCTCGACGCTTCCCACCATGCGGGCGAACGCGGCGGAACCCGACGCCTGCACGGCCGCTCCGATGGCAATTCCGACAACGAGTGCCGCCAGGACCAGTAGGGCCTGTCGGGATCGGGACGGTGTCACTGGCAGGACAGTCACAGATTCCATACTATCACACGGATCGCCTCACCATAAGAAGGAGACTCCCCATGAAGGTTCTGCGACTCCTGGCGGCAACGCTCGTTGCCATTGCCCCCACCCTCACAGCTGCCCAGCAACCGGCCGCGAGGTCCGACCGTCTCACACTGTCCGATTACCTCGAGTGGGAGACCGTCTCGGGCCCGCAGCTCTCCCCTGACGCCACGCGAATCATCTACACGCGCGGCTGGATCGACAAGCTCAACGACAAGCGCTCGAACTCGATCTACACCATGAACGCCGACGGCAGCAAACAGCGCAAGCTCGTCGACGGGAGCGGGGCGACCTGGTCCCCTGACGGATCGCGCATTGCCTTCATCGCACCGGGTGATCCAAACAATACGCCGCAGATTTTCGCGCGGTATATGGACGCCGAGGGGGCCGTCACCCAGCTGACACGCCTGACCTCCGCACCGGGCGGCCTTCGCTGGTCACCAGACGGAAAGTCCATTGCGTTCACCATGCAGGTGGCCAACAGCACGCCGGACGGCAGCGCCGAAGGGCAGTTGTCGCAATACCGCCCGCGCGGCGCCAACTGGACCACTCCACCGCGCGTGGTCAACAAGCTGGATTACCGTCAGGACGGTCTGGGCTTCACCGCCGACGCCACACAGCACCTCTTTGTGCTTCCCGCCGACGGCGGCACGCCTCGACAGGTGTCCACCGGTGAGTGGAGCGTGGGCGCCGCTACCTGGGCACCAGACGGCAAGTCGTTCATCTACTCGTCAGGCCCGCGCGTTCCCGACGCGGAGTACGAGTGGCGCCAGTCGGACATCTACCGGATGGATGCGGCCACCGGCGCGGTGAAAAAGCTCACGAACCGGAATGGCCCCGACAACGGTCCGGCCATCTCACCAGATGGCAAGTGGATTGCCTATACGGGCTACGATTCCACGTCGGACACCTGGATTGACTCGAAGATGTACCTGATGTCGTCCGACGGCACGGGCTCGAAGCTTCTCCTCGACATGGACCGCTCGCCATCGAATCTCACCTGGGCCAGCGACAACAGCGGCATCTACTTCTCCGTGGCTTCCGAGGGTTCGCAGAACCTCTGGTTCGTCACGCCCAGTGGACAGTCTCGCAAGGTCACCGACGGCAAGCAGATGCTGACGGTATCCGACATCCATTCAAGCGGCGCCGCCGTTGGCACGCTCAGCTCACCGACGCTGCCTGGCGACATCGTCACCTTCAACCTGAAAACGCCGACGCAGATCAAGCAGCTCACCGACGTCAATGGCGACGTCCTCGAAGGCAAGAAGATCGGCGCCACAGAGGAGATCTGGTACACCTCGGTGGACAACTTCAAGATCCAGGGCTGGATCGTGAAGCCGCCGGATTTCGATCCGAACAAGAAATACCCACTGATGCTCTCTATCCACGGTGGCCCGCACGCGATGGACAACGTCGCGTTCAAGTTCAACTATCAGGAACACGCCGCGAACGGGTTCATTACGCTCTACACTAACCCGCGCGGCAGCACGGGCTACGGTAGTAAGTTCGGCAACGCCATCAAGAACGCGTATCCGAGCAAGGACTACGACGACCTGATGAAGGGCGTCGACGAAGTCATCGCCAAGGGGTACGTCGACACCGCGAACCTCTTCGTCTACGGCTGCTCAGGCGGAGGCGTGCTCACCGCCTGGATCGTCGGGCACACCAACCGGTTCGCGGCCGCGTCGTCCAACTGCCCCGTGATCAATTGGATCAGCTTCGTCGGCAACACCGATGGAGCGGGTTGGTACAACAATTTTGAGAAGAAGCCGTGGGAAGACATCACGGAGCACTGGAACCGCTCGCCCCTCAAGTACGTGGGCAATGTGACGACGCCGACGATGCTGATGACGGGTGTGAACGACCTCCGCACGCCGATCGGTCAGACCGAGGAGTTCTACGAGGCGCTCAAGGTTCGCAAGATTCCCACACAGATGGTGCGCTTCAACGAGGAGTGGCATGGAACGAGCTCCAAGCCGTCGAACTTCATTCGCTCACAGCTCTACCTGCGCGACTGGTTCAAGCAGCATGCGCGAGGCGCACTGAAACCGGTGACTCAGGAGTAGTCGGTCCGGCACCGCTTGGGCTTCAGCCCTCGCGGTGAACCGGAAGAGGCGCGGATTGGAACAGAGCTGTCGGATAGGCGTTACGGTATCCGCAGCATCCGTTCCAATCCGCGCTTCTTCCATTTAATAGCGCCGAGACATCAGCCAAGGCGGTTGTCGTTATGCGCCGCCGCTCATGACCTAGGGTTTCAACGGCCAGTTCGCCAGTTCCCTACAACACTCTGCCGGTAAGATCGTTTGGCCGTATGAATGCTCCCTACGGCGGCACCAACCGATTGTACTTCTTGAGAATGGCCTTGAGCTGGTCGTGCGGTAGCGCCCACGACCGGCGATAGTCGGCGCCATCCATGTTCTCGGCGGCGAGCATGGCATTGACGATCGCTTCTTCCGTCGCCTCGACTGTCGCGGTGAACAGCGGGTCCATTCGCCCGGACCCCAGGCGCTGCATCGTTGGCGCCGGAAGCGGCGACGGGCCGCTGTTGCCCCAGTCGACACCTCGGTTGGCCGTGGAGAACGCGAGAAAGATATCGCCAGATCCATTGCCGTTAATCGAACCCATCCGGCCCATGCCCAGGGCCACACGCCGGACCACGCGCTTGAGTTCATCCGGCGACAGAGGCGCGTTCGTCGCCACCACGATGATGATCGATCCCTGTTCTGGATCTTCGCCCGGCTTCTCCGTCAGCGGGACGGCAATCCCGCATACGGGCAGGGCCCGTCCGTCCGCTGCGGTGATCGGCGGGTCAAGGAGCTTGCCTACACAGGGATCAACGCCCGTGATTTCGCGGCCGACCGGGATGCCCGCGATCCGAAGCTGCGATCGCTGCCCGTAGTTGCACTGCACGAGTACCCCAACGGTGAAGCCTCCCTGGGCCGCAGGAAGCACCCGCGACGACGTGCCGGTACCACCCTTGAATCCATTGCAGTTCATCCCCGTGCCGCCGCCGACGTTGCCCTCAGCGACCGCACCGCCCTTCGCGTTCTCAAGCGCCTGGAATGCGTGCTCGGGCTTCACATGCAGCCCCTTCATGTCGTTCAGTCCGCCATCGGAAGTCTCCGTGACCACCGGATACCAAAACGGACCCGGTGCGTTGCGCTTGACCATCCAGTCCACGACGGCATCGCGCACCGTTCCCACCGACAATGTGTTCGTGATCATCACCGGCGTCTCGAGCACGCCAGTTTCCTCGATCCAGTGCGTCCCCGTCATGTCGCCATTCCCATTACCGGCATAGAACGCGGCGAACACGGGCTCGAGCGTCGCCTTGCCACGCGGGAGAATCGCCGTCACTCCGGTGCGCACAGGGCCCTGCCCGATCACACGCCGGCCGTCGCCGCGCATCAGCGTCACGTATCCAACTTCCACACCGGCTACATCGGTGATGGCATTGAGTGCCCCCGGCGTTCCATCAAACGGCACACCAAGCTGCCGCGCACGGGATTTTTGCGCACTCGCAACGGAGAGCGTAGTCACCAAGAGTGCGGCGGCGCGCAGGACTTCACGCGAAATCGTCATGTCGGTTCCTCGAGGAGGGATCGCACCACTGTTCCGGTCGCGAGTAACGGAATGTTCGCCGGATCCGAAGTTGCCGTGTTTATCCGATCCACCGATAGGGCAGAGGCGCCGGCATGATGCACCTGTCTTGAGCGACAGGGTCAAGGGCGCCATTTGCGCAGCGGTTCCCCGGGTACAATCCGTACTGAGCCAGATGGAGCCATTCGAAGGCGACAAGAGGTAGGGAGTTGCTCGTCGTTGCCGGCCAGATCGCTTCGGTCCAGATTTCCTTCGCGTCATTCATTCCTGATTCCGCTCTGTCGCCGGAGTTCCATCGTGCAACGCTTGGCCTTCGCTCTCGCCCTCGTCCTCGGTTCCGCCGCCTCACTCGCCGCGCAGGCCAAGTCCGGCGACCGGCCGGTGACGACGAAAGTCACCCTCGACAAGACGGTGTGGCCCGACGAGGGACCTCGCAAATGGGCGCCACGAAAGACGGAGTCGGCGATCACGGCAAACGATCTCCGCACGCGACTCTACCAGTTCGCCGATGACTCGATGGCTGGCCGCCGTATCGGCGAGCTCGGTAACTGGAAGGGCACCGAATACATCGCCAGTGAGTTCAAGCGGCTCGGATTGAAACCAGCCGGCGACAACGGAACCTGGTTCCAGGAGTTGCCGTTCGGTCCGACCGGGTTTGACGCGGCGGTATCGCGGCTCACGACCGGCACCGCAACGATCGCACCAACGGCGGACTGGATTCCACTCACACCCGCAGCCAACAACGGCCTCGGATCGCGGATGAGCACGACCAACGCGCCCGTGGTCTACGCCGGTCGCTGGGTGGACAACACCCCGCTCGATCCAGCGCTCTACCGTGGAAAAATCGTTGTCTTTAGCGGCGCGCCAGGCGCTGGTGGCGGCGGCGGCGGTCGTGGGACCGTGAACCTACAAAGCTGCGACGCACTGCCAGACCGATTTGGTGCACGAATGGCCGCCTACTCCGACTCGGTCACTGCTGCGGGTCGCGGCAGCGCCGCTGGTGGCGCTGGTGGCGCTGGTGGCGCTGGTGGCGCTG
>Ga0049085_10000777_pt1 | contig 12601 bp, 10 predicted proteins | sample GreLakmeSU08MSRF_FD_66721 | JGI IMG/M metagenome (GOLD analysis project Ga0049085, IMG submission 66721) | Freshwater lentic microbial communities from great Laurentian Lakes, MI, USA - Great Lakes metaG SU08MSRF | ecosystem: Environmental > Aquatic > Freshwater > Lake | place: Great Lakes... | reverse complement strand
CAAATTGATTGTGAAATGAGTTTTGTGGAGCGCGAGGATATATTAAATACATTTGAAGGGTTGGCAAAGCACTTGTTTGCCGAGGTGAAAGGTGTGCATTTTGAGACCTTTCCACGCATGACGTATGCCGATGCGATGCGTTTGTATGGATGTGATAAGCCAGATATTCGTTTTGATATGCAGTTTGTGGAGCTAAAAAGCCCTGAGTCTGCAGTGGATTTGGTGAGCGGTAAAGATTTTGTAGTTTTTGATTCTGTGGATTCTGTAATTGGTATTTGTGCCAAAGGCGCGGGATCCTATACCCGTAAACAATTGGATGGTCTCACGGATTTTGTGAAACGACCTCAGATTGGTGCCAAAGGGTTGGTTTATTGCAGAATTGAAGCCGATGGCTCTGCGAAAAGTTCGGTCGATAAGTTTTATGATGCGGAAGCTTTATCTGCATGGAAGGAAGCCTTTGGTGCCGAACCTGGCGATTTGATTTTATTGCTAGCAGGTGAAATGAATAAAACACGCAAGCAGTTGAATGAATTGCGTTTGTTGATAGGTAGCGAGTTGGGTTTGAGAGATCCTTTTAATTATAAGCCATTGTGGGTTTTAGATTTCCCGTTATTGGAGCACGACGAGGAAAGTGGGCGTTGGCATGCAATGCACCATCCATTTACAAGTCCTTTGCCAGATGATGTGGAATTGATGCATACAGATCCAGGTGCTGTAAGAGCCAATGCCTACGATATGGTTATCAATGGTGTAGAGGTAGGTGGAGGTTCAATCCGGATTTTTGATCGGGGCTTGCAATCAATGATGTTTGACTTGTTGGGATTTAGCAAAGAAGAAGCCCAAGCGCAGTTTGGATTCCTCATGAAAGCATTTGAATACGGTGCACCACCACACGGAGGTATCGCTTTGGGATTTGATCGTTTGTGTAGTTTGTTCGGTGGTTCGGAAAGTATCCGTGACTATATCGCATTCCCTAAGAACAACAGCGGACGGGATGTGATGATTGATGCACCGAGTGAAATCGATGCAAAACAGCGCAAAGAGTTGGGACTTTAATTGCCCAGAATCGACATTACATGTGGGCCAAAGATGTAGATCCCGACAATTATAGCAACAAAACTTGCTGCTAATGTGGCGCCAGCGGCCATGTCTTTTGCGCGACCAATCATAGGATTTTGTTCTGGATGTATAACATCAATGGTTGTTTCTAAGGCAGTGTTGAGGCCTTCAGAGACAAACACCAATCCCATGGCACACCATAAAATGGCCCATTCGAAACGGTTGAGGTGTTCGCCAAAATAATCAAGGCTATATCCAACAATCACAACAATTACGGAAACGATTCCCATGATGCGGAAATTGCGTTCTTTACGGAGCAAAATGATTAGTCCGTTTAATGCGAAACGCATTGATTGGTGGAACTTAGGCATGCGGATCCTAGATGGAGTGAAAGGTGAAATTAGAAGGTGTTGATTTTGATTCGCTTCTCAATTTCTTCTACGTCGTGACGGAATTTTTTATCAGTATCAATTAAATCATTCACAGTCTGACAAGCATGAATCACCGTAGAGTGGTCTCGACCGCCAAAGAATATACCAATATTCTTTAAAGATGCCTTGGTGAGGTCTTTGGTGAAATACATAGCAATCTGACGTGCTTGTACAATTTCGCGCTTACGGGTTTTGGATTTTACGGCCTCAACAGGAATATTGTAGAAGTCACAAACCAATTTTTGAATATAATCGATGCTGATTTCGCGGGTTGAATTTTTCACAAAATTCTTCACGATCTGCTTGGCAAGGTTCAAGTCCAACTGTTTGCGGGTAAGACTCGCTTGCGCCAATAAAGAAATCAAAGCGCCTTCGAGCTCACGTACGTTTGTATCGATGTTATGTGCCAAATATTCTATCACGTCGCGATTTAGCGTAATACCATCTTGGTACATTTTATTTTCCAAAATAGAAACGCGGGTATCGAAGTCAGGCGTGTTCAAATCGGCACTTAAGCCCCATTTGAATCTAGATAACAGGCGCTCGTCCATGTTTTTCAAATCCTTTGGTGCACGATCACAGGTAAGGATGATCTGTTTACCATTTTGGTGTAAGTGATTGAAAATTTGAAAGAATATTTCTTGGGTACGTTCTTTTTTTGCAAAAAACTGAACATCGTCTACGATCAATACATCTAGGTACTGGTAAAAATTGATGAACTGATTGTTATTTCCTTGTTTGGCTGAATCGATGAACTGATTGATGAATTTCTCGGCACTGACAAAGACCACAATTTTTTGTTTGTGGGTTTGCTTGATGAGGTTTCCAATGGCGTGGGCCAAATGGGTTTTTCCCAGTCCGCATCCACCAAAAACCATTAGGGGGTTGAAAGCTGTTCCCCCGGGTTTTTGCGCAATTGCTAAACCTGCATTTCTCGCCAATTTGTTGCAATCACCTTCCACGAAATTATCAAACGTGTAACGCGGATTCAACTGACTATCAATATTCATTCGCTTCAAACCAGGAATGATGAACGGATTTTTGATGGGCGTATCAAGATTGATAGGCATACCCAATTCGTTTTGCACTGATTTGGTACTATTGCTTCCAGTGGGAAGGTTGATTGTGTAAGGCGCAGTGTCGTGGCCTGGGGCAGAGGTTTCCACGATGATATTGTATTCCAATTTGGCAGAGGGACCAATAATTTTTTTTAGCGTTTTGTGAAGCAGTTGGACATAGTGTTCTTCTAACCATTCATAGAAGAATTGACTAGGCACTTGAATCGTAAGGACCTTGTTGGTTAAACGAATTGCTTTGATTGGTTCAAACCAAGTTTTGTAGCTCTGCGGAGTTACATTGTCTTTGATGATTGTAAGGCATTCTTGCCAAGAAACTTCGTGTGCCTTTTTGTCGGTCATTTTGTGCTTTGATAATGGGTTTAACTGATGATAATTTACTGAGTTTTAAGTTGAAGGTCTGCTCCACCTTTCAACCAAAGTGCTAATAAAAAGACAAAATTCACAAACTGCTAATTTTTTTTACTTGTTTTATAATTTTTTTTCGTAAGGGACACATTGGTATGTAAAATGTCCGTTACAACAATTGTTCATCCTTGGTATTCTCCAAACCTATTTCTCAGTATATCAGCAATTTCTCCCAATGTGGCATGTCCCTCTACACAGTTCAGAATATGGGGCATTAAGTTGGTTTCTGTCCCACTAGCATCGTGTAAATTTTTGATGGCCGACGAAAAAATTTCATTATTTCGGGTCGCTTTGACTTGGGCGATTTTTTCGCTTTGTTGAACCCGAATGCTATCATTTATTTTGAATGACGGTGTGATTTCAGATTCTTTGGAAGTAAAAGCGTTCACTCCAACTAGAATTTGTCCACCATTTTCGATTGATTTTTGGGATTCATAGCTGCTTCGGGCAATTTGTTCTTGCATCCAGCCGGCTTCTACGGCGGCAACAGAACCACCCATCTCATCGATGAGTTGTATCAATTTCATTGCTTCCAATTCCAAAGTATCCGTAAGGTGTTCAACATAGTAAGACCCGGCCAACGGATCCACGGTGCTGGTTGCTCCGCTTTCATTGGCAATGATTTGCTGTGTACGCAGCGCAATTCGTGCAGCTTTTTCGGTGGGCAGGTTTAGTGCCTCATCAAATCCGTTGGTATGAAGACTTTGGGTACCACCCAAAACGGCGCTTAATGCTTGAATGGTAACCCTAGCGATATTGTTTTCGGGTTGTTGGGCGGTTAGCGTAGATCCTCCTGTTTGGGTATGGAAACGCAGCATCATGGCATCTGGGTTGGTTGCGCCCATGCTTTTCATGATTTTGGCCCATATTCTTCTTGCGGCTCTGAACTTGGCTGCTTCTTCAAAGAAATCGTTGTGTGCGTTAAAGAAGAAGCTCAATCGTTTGCCAAACACGTTGACATCCAGTCCTTTTTTCTTGGCTGCTTCTACGTAAGCTTTTCCGTTGGCCAGTGTAAATGCCAGTTCTTGGACGGCGGTGGATCCGGCTTCACGAATGTGATATCCGCTGATAGAAATGGTATTCCAGCGGGGGAGTTCTTGACTACACCATTCAAAGATGTCTGTAATCAAACGCATGCTGGGTCTTACTGGGTAAATATAGGTACCTCGCGCGGCGTATTCTTTTAATATATCGTTTTGTATGGTTCCCCCAATTCTGCTGAGGTCGGCTCCTTGTTTTTTTGCCAAAGCAACGTACATCGCAAGTAGGGTGGATGCGGTGGAGTTGATGGTCATGCTTGTGGTGACATCTTGCAATTTGATTCCTTTAAAGAGGGCCTCCATGTCCGCCAGCGAATCGATGGCTACACCCACTTTTCCTACTTCTCCTTCGCTCATTGGATGATCGGAGTCGTATCCGATTTGTGTGGGAAGGTCAAAGGCTACCGAAAGTCCGGTTGTTCCTTGGTTGAGTAGGTAATGGTATCTTTCATTGGATGCTTCGGCGGTTGAGAATCCGGCGTATTGACGCATCGTCCAGAGTCTGCCTCGATACATGTCGGTCTTTACGCCGCGTGTATAGGGGAATTGACCGGGTTGTTCAACATCGGCGGGGCCGTACACTTTAGCAATGGGGAGTCCGCTGTTATTTTTCTTATCATCAGACATGGTTACAATGCTTTCATTATTGGCCAAGAGTTAAGGCGATTTCATTTTTCATAAATTCCAAACCGCGATCTTGGGGTTGAATTTCCATAGATTGGAGGTATTCAATGAGTTTCCGACTTAAATCAGCGGCGGTGGCTTCGGGGGGGAGTGAAGCGGTGATATTTTGGAATAATTGAAGGTGTTGTTCTTTGATGGCTTTTATGAGGATCCACATTTGCGAACTTACATAGATTTGTTGGGATACATTATAGTTGTATTCTTCTTTGATGGCGTGTGAGGCGGCCGCGGCGAAGCCGCGGGCCGTTTGATCTACCTGCGCATAGGTTTGAATCAAAACAGGAATGCTCGTTCTCTCCAAAAACAATGCAATCCTTTCATAGGCCTGAAGTTTCAATGGCGTGAAGTTCTGGTGATTTGTTTTTAATATTTCAATTTTTATCAATTGTACACTGTTCAAAACGTGTTGTTTCATCATATATTGGGCTGTGAAAAACACCAACAACGCCGGCAACACAATCATACAAAGAATGAAAATCATATCCGTTCCGGCGGGAAAAATTGCCATTGGGGAAATCATCGTGAGTATATCCATTGGGCAAAGATACAATCCGTTCGTCGAGAAGTTTATGCAGAATCCTTTCCGATTGTCTTAAATTTGTATTTATGGAAACTATCATTTCTACCGTTGAAACCGCCCCACTGAAATTTACGTCTTCTGCCTTGGCCGAATTACACCGACTTCAAGCGAGTTTGGAATTGAGCAATGATCAGTATTTGCGCATCGGTGTTAAAGGTGGTGGGTGTTCCGGAATGAGCTATTTGCTGGCGTTCGACAAAAAAGAAGAGGGCGATACCATTTACGATGTAGATGGGATAAGAACTGTGATGAACAAAGCCCATGTGATGTATGTGTTGGGTATGGAAGTGGATTGGGAAAATGGTCTTGCGAATCGGGGATTCTCATTTAATAACCCCAATGCATCGTCTACTTGCGGCTGCGGACAGTCGTTTTCGTAATTTTATTTAATTACTCCGCCGGTCCTGATGTCGATGCTCGCCGAAAATATTAAACAAGGACTGGGTTCGGTAAAAGCCCATGCTACGAGGGCTGTAATCACTTCTAGTATTATTGCGATTGGGATTGCGGCGTTGGTTGGCATATTGACGAGCATCAGTGCGATGCAAATCGCAGTGACAAAAACCTTTAGCAAAATGGGATCTCAGAGTTTTACGATCAAAAATGCGGGGGGTGTGAAGCGATATGGGGAAGTGAACGATAATACGCGGCTTACGTTTGATGAGGCTTGGGAGTTTCAAAAGCGGATGGAGGGGAAGAATTCCACGGTTGCCCTGAGTATCAATGCAGATTTTACAGGGAAGGCCTCCTTTCAGTCGGCCGAAACCAACCCCAACGTTCGAGTGATTGGAATCGATGAAGATTATTTAAAAACGGCGAATTACGAATTGGGGGCTGGGCGGACATTTACTGATAACGAAGTAATTCGCGCGGTACCTGTGGTTGTGGTTGGTCAAGAAATCGTAGATAAATTATTTCCAGGCTCCGATAAAATGGGTAGGGCTATCAATCAGGTGATTTCTGTGAATGGCAAGCCCTATCGCGTGGTTGGGTCGTTGCAAACAAAAGGGTCGAGCATGGGAATGAGTGGTGGGGATCGTGTGATTTTTGTGCCGATTACCCGGGCCAAGCGCGACATGAAAAACATGCAAGACAATTGTATGATTAACGTGGCGGTTGACAAGATGGTGGATTTGGATGAAAGTATGAGTGAGGCCTATACTTTGATGCGCAGGATTAAGCGTTTAAAACCCGGCGAAGATGAGAATTTCGTGATTCAGCAGAGTACCGCGATGGCAAAAGAAGCATTGGAAAATATCAAAATGGTTTCTGGGGTAGGCACTGTGATCGCGATTATTACCTTGCTAGGTGCGGCGGTCAGTTTGATGAATATTATGTTGGTTTCTGTTACCGAGCGTACCCAAGAAATCGGATTGAGAAAGGCGCTGGGCGCAACAGCCAAGCAGATCAAAAATCAGTTTCTGATAGAGGCTGTGGTGATTTGTCAGATCGGCGGTATTGGCGGTATTTTGTTGGGTCTAATTATTGGGAATTTGGTGGGGGTAGCCTTGGGCGCAGGGTTTGTCGCTCCGTGGGAGTGGATGCTTTTGGCCTTGGTTGTTTGTATTATGGTGGGACTGGGGGCGGGTTTGTATCCAGCGATTCGCGCGTCGCGGTTGGATCCGATTGAGGCGCTAAGGTTTGATTAATTGGATCTTTCTGAGCTGTGGTCGTTGTTGTAGTAAAAGCACACACGTTTGGGGACCATTCAAATTCTTAAAACGTACTCTTTTTGGGGGAGCTTACATTTTTGTTTCGAACAGATTTTTATTACATGAAAGGAATCTTGCAAACCGTTGCTTTCAGCAATTTGCCGCGCACTTCGACGTAAATTTCAGAACCCGCTGCAGCGAATTCGCTCTTCACGTAGCCCAAGCCGATTGCTTTGTTTAAGCTAGGACTCATCGTTCCGCTGGTTACTTCGCCAATTACCGCGCCGCTCGCATCGCACAAGGGGTAGTACTGACGAGGAATGCCTCTATCGACCAATTCGAAACCTACCAATTTCTTGGTGGGCTTATTTTCTTTAATCGCCTGGTGATGCTCGCTCATCATGAAAGGATGATTGAATTTCGTGATCCATCCCAAACCTGCTTCAATCGGTGAAGTTTCGTCGTTGATGTCGTGTCCGTACAAGCAAAAACCTTTCTCCAAACGCAGAGTATCTCTAGCACCCAATCCAATTGGCTTGATACCAAATTCTGCACCTGCTTCAAATACTTTGTCCCACAGAGCACGCGCATCGTCGTTCTTTACGTACAACTCAAATCCGCCCGCGCCGGTATAACCCGTGCAAGAAATGATCAACTGTAACCCAGCCAATTCGCCTTCCACAAAATGGTAGTAAGGAATTTCAGAAAGGTTTACGGCTGTCAATTTTTGCAATGCTTCCGTTGCTTTTGGACCTTGAATCGCCAATAAGCTGTATTCTGGGCTCACATCCGTGATGGTAGCGCCGTAGTTTTTATTCTGTTCGTGAATCCAAGCCAAATCTTTGTCGATGTTGCCCGCATTGATCACCAACAAATACTTTTCTGCATTGAAACGATAAACCAAAAGGTCATCCACGATACCGCCTGTGGCGTTGGGCATACACGAGTATTGGACGCGACCATCGTATAGTGTGCTGACATCGTTCGTGGTGATAAACTCGATTAGATCATAGGCTTTTGGGCCTTCAACCCACACTTCACCCATGTGACTTACATCAAAAACACCCATTGCATTGCGCACGCAATTGTGTTCAAGGATGAGGTTGTCGTAAAGCACGGGCATGTTAAACCCTGCGAAAGGGACCATCTTGGCGCCCAATGAAGTATGTAAATCAGAGAGGGCGGTTGATTTTAAAGCTTGGTTGTCTGACATGGATATTTAGTTTTACAAATATATTAAAAAAGCCCCGATTCGGGGCTTTTTTAATGGGGTGAAATGGAAGTCAAATCATCAAGAAATGTATGATTTTCCCAAGTCAAAAGCACATCGAACGGCTTTGAAATGGTATTTAATTATTTGATTACGTAAGGGAATGAAACTTCAACGTCGGTATCGCCAGGCTCGCAACTCCCAGTTTTAATTCCCGGCTGGTGTTTTAAGCGGACTACAATTCTGCCGAAATCAGCACCGCTGCAGGTCCACTCCGTGTTTAAACCAATGGGAAGATTATTTTTGTCTTTGTCGGTAGGAGTGATGTTGAGTCCCGTGGGAGGCAAGCTCAGCGAGGCAATTTCATAACATACAAAATGGTCGTGGCCTTCATTTTTGACTTCAAGGGTGATATCCTCTTTGGAGCCATTTTGTTCGTTGAAAAATTCCAAAGTGGCGGTATACGGGTTGCCACCTGGGGTGATAACGCCCAATTTGATGGTATCTGGTAAGGTGGGTGCATTTCCGCCTGGACCATCGAGGTCTTTCCATGTATAAGTGGTGGGGGTGCCTCCCGAGTTATTGATACTGAGCGATACGGTTGTGATGAGTTCGCCCTCTTCTTCTTCATCTCTGCCACAGGATTGCAGCAGTGCACTTGAGGTAAGTGCCAAGGCTATAACTGCCTTAAAAAAAAGATTGAATTTTATGTTTTTCATGATGTTTTGAGTTGTGTTTATTTCATGTGATTTTTTGTTCGATGTGATCAATTGTGCTTGTGTTCATCGTGGTGATGGACATCGTAAATCCACTTTACCCCGAAGTTCTGTCCGGCTTGGTTGGTGAAATAACGGAATCGATCCATGTAGTCGCGGTATTTTTTGTTGCCGATATTCTCAGCATAAATCACCCATTTGGCATGTTGCGTTCTGCCCAAATTGAACAGTTGGAGTTGTGCGTTCACAATGACATATCCGTTGGGTGGAGGCAGGAAATCTGTGCCGGGAGAATAAAAAGGCTGTTTCCCAACACCCTGAACATCGATGTTAAAGGAGGCTTTTTTCCACTGCTTTTGAAGTTGGATGCTGCCTTTTGGACAGGGTAGGAAATTGGGGTATAGTGCGGTTTGCGATTGCGTTGGATAGACCCTGCCGTACATCGCCCCAAAGCGAGCTGAAATTTGTAGCTCTAAGGGTTTGAAACGTTTCATCCATTGGGCTTCGGCGCCTGAGTAGAACGTTGGCATCTGTTTGTATTCATAGCCCGGAAATGCGCCGCGCACAGTAATCACAGGGGTTTGCATTGGAAAGAGCGAAATGAAGTTTGCAGAATATTGGGCAAATGTGGTGAAGCGGAATTCTGCGTTTGGCAACAACCTCGCATACAAGATTTCCAGTTTTTGTCCGCTTTCGGGCTTGAGCGCTGCGTTACCCTGTTCGTAGGCCGCCGCCCCGTGATGCACGCCTTGGGTGTAAAGTTCGTTTACGCTGGGTGCTCGCCAAAGTTGACTGACGTTGATATTCCAGTGATTTTGGTTGCGCTTGGCGTGAAAAGAATATGCAGCGGATGGACCCATGTGACGTTTCCAAACTTCGGTTGTAATGCCATTATCTTTTGGAAAGACATTGCGGATCAAAAGATCTGTCCTAACTACAAATTCGTGTTCGGCTTTTGGATTGGATTTGTTACCCAAATAAAAATGCAGATTGGGTTGCCATTGCTGATAGTTGGGCAAGAAATAATACCCGCCATATCGCTGCCATTGACTGGTGTTTTGAAATACCCATCGTGCTTTCCAGGTTTTGGTATTGATTTTTTCAAATCCTGTATATTGGATAATCGAGCCTTGCCAAAGATTGAGTTGCGCAAACGTTTTTGTGCTGCTCCGGTGGGGGTCGAACTCCAATCGTTGGTTGGATTGCAGTGAGAATTTGTGATGGATTTGATATTTGCCTAAAATGCGGTTTAAGTTGTTGTAACTGGCCTGAACTTGAAGGGCTTGTTGCTGTGGCTTGCCAATTGTGTAAGAAAAAGGTGCATCGTACAGTGGTGTTTCTCGTTGCATTGCAGCCAAAAGGTCGTTGATATTTCCGATGTGACTTTCAGCGAAAATGCCCCCTTGGAAGGCATAGGCTTTTATATGAAATTCTCTGTGCGATACTGCGGGGATGCCCCAATAGCCTCGTTTGCTGCTCCAAAGGTTTCCAAACGATAAACTGCCCTCTTTGGTGGCGGTGTTTTTTAATGTATGTGTGGGCGTGGAGTAATTTCCGGTGATTCTTCCTGAGTACAATAAATAGATTCCTTTGCCAAAAACGTGTTTGTTGGGTGCTGGAATATTGGGTCGACCTTTGAGATATTTACCTGCCACATGGATGCCCCCGCCGTTGGTTTGCATCGATAACAACTGGGTGAAATCCCGGTTGTATTCATGGAAATCGTATTGATTTACCAGGTTGATGGCGTTTCCCCAGGCATCAGCAGACACTGCCAGCGCATCGGTACCTCTGAGCAATATCACAGATTGAACCCCCCAGATATCGGTTTCGGGCGCATGATCCAATCCCCAGGTTTGTCCTTCCATCCGGAAACCGTTATTGAGAATTGGAAGTCTTTGTCCAAACATGCCTTGAACCACTGGTTTGCCTATACCCATGCCAGATGATAAGGTTTGGGTTAGCGGCAGTGGCTCTAAGGATTTTGCCATGTTTTGTTGTGGGGCACTTTGGATATGGGTTGCCCGGAGAACATCGCCTTGTGTCCCTTGATTGTGGGCGGTGATGAACGCGGTTGATAATGATTCTATACTTTTTTCGGTCTCAAAAGTAGCTGCGAGGCTGTCTTTAGAAAGGATTTTAATGAGCGCTAGAGAATCATAGAGCTGGATCAAATAGCATTTCGATGGATCGGTAAAGGCCAGCAACGACATGTGGCGATGAACGCCATTGAAATGGATCTCGATTTCTACTTGCTCACCGCAAAGCTTCACAAAACTCGCCATGCCATTTTCATCGGTAAAGGTTTTACGATGATCTTTTTCGATAAAAATTTCGGCTTGCTCTAAAGGCCTTGTTCCGTTGCTATTGGCATAGTTGCTTATTAAACAAACATTGATGTGGTATGGACAATCCAATTTCTGGGCGAAAATATCGCCAAACAGAAATACGAGAATAAGGCACCCTATGGAGTGTTTTGTCATTATTTTTGATTTGATTGTACCTGAAAGAATCGGGGAATCAAACCAAAGGCGGGGCCCTGAAACAGAAGTATTAGGGCCAGAAGAACGCGAGCGATATGGGTGCGACACCCTAGCATCGAAATGGGTTAGGCCAACTGCTGGAGTTGGTTGGTCATAACACGCAACTCATCACGGTTGAGGGCGTTGTCTGATTTTACACAAAGTGCCAAGAAATATGCGAAATTCTCTTCTGGAGTTTCAATTTCTTCAGCCAATTCGGTGTCAAATGCCTCATTTGATTCCAAATGCTGCCAGGCCAAACGCAATGCGCGAGTCACCAAAGGATCGTTTTCCTGGAGTGCGTGTTCGCGAGCTGCCTGTAACTGAGGAATAAGGGTCTCGGCAGAAATACCGTTTTTCTCTACACTTTCGATAGCGCTGTTGAGTATGTCGTTGGCTTCTTTGGTATGCATAATTGTATAAAATGCAAAGATAACGATTTTTTGGATTATTTAGGAGAGAAGCGTGTGGCCAAAAATACGCCGCCCATGATTAGGGTCATCGTAGCAACTTTGGTCACTGTTAAAGTGTCTGCTCCAAGCAATACCGCAATTATGCTAGCCATGACAGGCTGAAGGTAAATGTACAATCCTGCAAGTGTGGGTCCCGCTTTTTTAACCGCATAAGAATTGAGCAAATAAACCAAGAAACTCGTGAAGAATAGGACATAAACGACTTTGGCAGTGACGTTTGGTGTAAAAGCATGGAAATCGGTGTGCAATAATGCCCATCCGCCGATGGGTAACATATATAAAGTGCCAAAGGTAAAAGTGATCTTATTGATGGTGATGGGTTTGTATATATGGGCGATGCGTTTTACGCGGACCAAATAGATGGCATAGAATAGGGCGTTTACGGCGACATAAAGATCGCCTGTTAGCGTTTCTTTATTAAATATAGCGCCTTTGCCAATCATCAACCATATACTGCCGGCGGCGGCAATGATTGTGCCCACCATAAACCACGGTTTTGGATAGGATTTCACTCTGATATGGTCGAATATCCCAACGAATAAAGGTGTTACCAACATGAGGATGGCACCGTTAATGGGATGGGTGAGGGCCAAGCCGTGAAAGAATAGATACATGTTGGCGCTGGTGCCGAAGAATCCGCAAATCGCGAGCTCTTTGCCATGCTCTTTCCAGTCGATTTTTTCTGATGTTTGGGTAAATGCAACTAGGAAAAAAAGAAGGGTTGCAGTAACTACGCGAAGCATCACAAAT
>Ga0049085_10000776_pt1 | contig 12603 bp, 8 predicted proteins | sample GreLakmeSU08MSRF_FD_66721 | JGI IMG/M metagenome (GOLD analysis project Ga0049085, IMG submission 66721) | Freshwater lentic microbial communities from great Laurentian Lakes, MI, USA - Great Lakes metaG SU08MSRF | ecosystem: Environmental > Aquatic > Freshwater > Lake | place: Great Lakes... | reverse complement strand
GGGCCGCTGGCTCGAACAGGGTCTCGGTGCGGATTACGAGAAAGTCCGCGAAGCGAAAGCGGAACAGGCGCTGCTCGGCAAAGTCTGCGCGCCGGAAGACGTCGCCGCGGCCATTCTCTCCCTCATCACCGGCTCGGACCTCGTCACCGGTCAGGTACTCGTGTGCGACGGCGGCCACACGCTCGGCCCGCGTCTGGCGGACGGCATCAAGTGACGTTCCTGCAACTTGCGCTTGCCAGCGGCGCGCGCTTGTAGATGCTTCGCGCCAGCAATTGACCCGACGCAAGCAGCAAGCAGTATGGACATACATATCAACCGCGATGGCGCTGAGTTCGGCCCGTATTCACTCGATGACGTCAACGCCTACCTCGCCGACGGCACGTTGCTCGCGACCGATGCGGCGTGGCACGAAGGCCTCGCTGAATGGGGCACGCTCGACCAAATCGAAGGCGTGATTTTGCCCGACGGCCACGCGACCGAAGAATACATCGAGCCGGAACCCGAAGAAGTTCCCGCGCCTAAAAAAGGCAAAGCGGTCAAGCCTGTCGCCGCAGCAGCGGGCGGCAGCAAAAAGACACTCGTCATCGTGCTCGCCTCCGTTTTCGTCCTGCTCGGCGGCGCGGCGGCCACCGTGTTTCTCGTCCCCATCGGCGGCCAGACACTTTGGGTGAAAATGGCAGGCAAAGGCGGCGGCAAAACGGGCGCTCCTTCACCCAGTGCCGGCAAAACGGCCGCGACCGGCAGCGGCATGCCCGCCACCGCGAGTGGCGGCAGCATCAACTTCGCCACGCAGATTAAGCCGATTCTCCAGAAGTCATGTTACGAATGCCACAACGCGGAGAAGAAGAAAGGCAACTTCCGACTCGACGACCCCGCGCTCGCGCTCAAAGGCGGCGAGAGCGGTCTGCCCGCCATCGTGCCCGGCAAAAGCGCCGAGAGCCGGCTCATCAAACTCGTCGCTCGCGAAGACCCCGATAGCCCGATGCCGCCAAAAGCCGAAAACGCTCTCAGCCGCGAGCAGGTCGGGCTGCTCAAGCAGTGGATCGATCAGGGCGCGAAGTTCCAGTAGCGACACGCGGCCGCGCTTGCTCGGCGCAATCGCACTTGTCCGCCGTTGGCGCGAAGTCTAGCATGGCCTTATGTCCGCGCCGCTCGCTCTTCAGCTCTTCCACTACCGCGCCCACGTCACCGCCGTGTATGACGGCGATACGTGTACGGCGGACATCGATCTCGGCCTCGGCGTCTGGTTGCGCGGCGAGAAGCTACGTTTGAACCGGATCAACGCGCCCGAACTTCGCGGCGCGGACGACGCGAAAGGCAAAGCCGCACGCGATTATCTAAAGTCGCTCGTCGATGGAAAAGATGTGCTGCTGCAAACCATCAAAGATCGCCGCGAGAAATATGGTCGTTACCTCGCCGAGATCTGGCTGGAACAAAAGGATGCGCCGCCGTTGAATGTGAACGACGCGCTCGTCGCCGCCGGCCACGCGCGCCATCAAACGTATTGACCCCTCGCCAATCCATCTCATGAAAACCTTTTTGAAAATGTTCCTGCTCGTCGCATCCGCCCTCTGCGCGAACGCCGCCGCACCGCCGCCGAATGTCATCGTCATCTTCTGCGATGATCTCGGCTACGCGGATATCGGGCCGTTCGGCTGCAAGGCCTACGCGACGCCGCATCTCGACCGCATGGCGAAGGAAGGCCGCAAGTTCACGAACTTCCATGTGTCGCAAGCGGTCTGCTCGGCGAGTCGCACGGCGTTGCTCACGGGCTGTTACAATAATCGCGTCGGCATCCACGGCGCGCTCGGCCCCAACGCCCGCATCGGAATTCATGCGGACGAAATGACGATGGCCGAGGTGTTCAAACAGAAAGGCTACGCGACGGGCATGGCGGGCAAATGGCATCTGGGCCATCATCCGCAGTTCCTGCCGGTGCGGCACGGCTTCGACGAATACTACGGCCTGCCGTACTCCAACGACATGTGGCCGCATCATCCCGAGGCGAAGAAGGGCAGTTACCCCACGCTGCCGCTCATCGAGGGCGAGAAGGTGATTGATGCCGCCGTGACGCCGGCCGATCAGCCTGCGCTCACCACCGCGTACACCGAGCGCGCCGTGCGGTTCATCGAGCGCAACAAGTCGCGCCCGTTCTTCTTTTACCTCGCGCACTCGATGCCGCACGTGCCGCTTTTCGTGAGCGACAAGTTCAAGGGCAAATCCGGCGCCGGACTTTTCGGCGACGTGATTCAAGAGATTGATTGGTCGGTCGGTCAAGTGCTCGACGCGCTGAAAAAGAACGGGATCGATGAAAACACGCTCGTCATCTTCACCAGCGACAACGGCCCGTGGCTGAGCTACGGCAACCACGCCGGCAGCGCAGGCCCGTTGCGCGAAGGCAAAGGCACCGCGTGGGAAGGCGGCACGCGCGTGCCCTGCGTGATGCGCTGGCCCGGCAAGCTCGCCGCCGACACGAGTAGCAACGCGATGTTGATGACGATTGATCTGCTGCCCACGTTTGCAAAACTCATCGGCGCGGAATTGCCGAAGCACAAGATTGACGGCCTGGACGTGTGGCCGCTCATCACCGGCGCGGCTGGCGCGAAGAATCCGCACGACGCCTACTGGAGTTACTACGCGCAGAACGAGCTGCAGGCCGTGTTCAGCGGCGACGGCCGTTGGAAGCTGATGCTGCCGCACGGCTATCGCACGCTCGCCGGACGAGTTGGCGGAAAGAACGGCGCGCCGACGCGATACGAGAATGTGAAGATCGAGCAACCGCAGCTCCATGATTTGCAGAACGACATCGGCGAGAAGACCGATGTGGCGGGCGCGAATCCAGCCGTCGTTCAGCGTCTTCAAGCGCTCGCGGAGCAGGCGCGCGTCGAGCTCGGTGATTCGCTCACGCAGCGCAAAGGCAGCGGCGTCCGCGAACCAGGCCGCTTGCCGGCAGCGACGGATTGACTGTCCCACGCGCGCAACTCGCGTGAGATAATCCATCGGCCGCGCACATTCGACTGGCCAAGATTGAGCGGTGACGCAAAACTCGCCCCATGAAATCTCTTCTCACGCTTACGGCCATCTGTTCGTTGCTCACGCCGTTCGCGTCATTCACGGCTGCCGCCGCTGATCAAACGCTGAACTTCATCGTCATTCTCGTGGACGATCTCGGGCGTCACGACCTCGGCTGTTACGGCAGCAAGTTTCATCTCACGCCGAATCTCGATCGGCTCGCCGCGCAGGGCATGCGTTTCACGCAGGCTTACTCCGCTTGCACGGTCTGCTCGCCCACGCGCGCGGCGTTGCTCACGGGCAAATATCCCGCGCGGCTGCACGTGACCGACTGGATCGAGGGACACAAGCGGCCGCAGGCGAAACTGAAAGTGCCGGACTGGACGATGCACCTGCCCGCGAATGAACGGACCATCGCCGCCTCGCTCAAGTCCGCCGGCTACGCCACGGCCAGCATCGGCAAATGGCATCTTGGTGGACCGGAATTCATGCCGGAGAAATTCGGCTTCGACGTGAACCTCGGCGGAACGAGCAAGGGTCAGCCGCCGAGTTATTTCAGCCCGTACAAAATCGCGACGTTGCCCGACGGTCCTAACGGCGAGTTTCTCACCGACCGCGAGGCGACGGAGGCGGTGAAGTTCATCGAGGCGAACAAGGACAAGCCGTTCTTCATTTATCTTCCGCACCACGCCGTTCACACGCCGTTGCAGGGAAAAAAAGAAGTCGTCGAGAAATACCGCGCGCGCATCAAGCCCGGCAGCGGTCAGACCAATGCCGTGTACGCCGCGCTGCTCGAGAGCGTGGACGACGGCATCGGCCGCATCACGGCGAAGCTCGACGAGTTGAAGCTGGCCGAGCGCACAGTGATTCTTTTCACCGGCGACAACGGCGGACTGATTGGCCCGACGTCGAACGCGCCGTTGCGCGTCGGCAAAGGCTCTGCGTATGAAGGCGGCGTGGCGGTGCCGCTGATTGTTCGCTGGCCGGGCGTCACCACCGCCGGCGGCGTGAACACGACGCCGGTGATCAGCGCAGACTTCGCGCCGACGTTGCTCGAACTCGCTGGCATCAAACCCGCGCCCAATCAAATCTTCGACGGTGTGAGTCTCGCGCCGCTCTTCAAAGGCGGCGCCAACCTCGCGCGCCCGCTCTTCTGGCATTATCCGCATTATCATCCCGGCGGCGCCACGCCGTACGGCGCGATTCGCGACGGCGATTTCCGGCTCGTCGAGTTTTATGAGGATGGCCGGTTGGAGCTGTACGACTTGAAGAATGACGCGCGTGAATCGAAGAATCTCGCCGCGGATGAACCTGAGAAGGCGCTCGCGTTGCAGAAGAAATTGGACGCGTGGCGGCGAAGCGTCGGCGCGCAGATGCCGTCGCCCAATCCAAATTACCGACCGAACCCGCAGGCCGCAGGCGGTGACATCCTGCTCCACTCGCGCGTCGCTGAAGTGCACGGCGCGACATTGCGTTACGAGCCGCAGCCGAACAAAAACACGCTCGGTTTCTGGGTGAAGAAAGAGGATTGGGCGAGCTGGGATTTTACGGTGGAAAAGCCGGGCGCGTTCATCCTCGAAGCGTTGCAGGGCTGCGGCAAAGGAAGCGGCGGCGCGGAGGTGGAGTTCGCCATCGGCGATCAGAAGTTGACGATGATCGTGCAGGACACGGGGCATTTTCAGAACTTCGTCCCGCGCGATCTCGGCACGGTGAAGTTCGAGAAGGCCGGTCTTTACACGCTCACCGTGAAGCCGAAAACCAAGCCCGGTGTGGCGGTGATGGACCTGCGGCAAGTCACACTCAAGCCGGCGAAATAAGCCGACGATGGAGAGAGCGCAGGCGCGTTGAACGTCGTCAGTGGAAAAGAAAAGAGACGGCGCATTGCCGTCTCTTTCTGTTGAGCGATTGAACGACCCGCTCGGGGTTCGTCAGATTAGTTCACGTAGATCAGCTCGTTCGTCTGCAGCAGGGCTTGGGCGAACTTCTCCCACGCATCCATCGAGGTCTTGCCGCCGGTGCGCTCGGACTGCTTCGTGACATACTCGAGCGCGAGCTTGAGCTCGTCGGCCGACGGCGGGCGCTGGAGAGCGAGGCGATAGAGCTGGCGTACTTTCTCAGCCGAATCGGACAGCTTATCCAGCTCGGAACGGTGGGCGAGGTTCTTCGCCTGCGAGATGGCGAGCGGGCTATTCATCATGAACAACGCCTGCTGCGGTACGGTGGTGTTGTAACGCTGCGAGCTCGTCATGTCCGGGTTCGCGAAGTCGAAGGTGCGGAAAAGCTCGGGCAGCTCGCGGCGGTCGATGAGGCCGTACAGCGTGCGGCGCATCGTGGCCGCGGACGTGACATCCACGGGACGGCCGCCGAGGGTGTGGTCGAGCTTGCCGCCGACGACGAGCAGCGTGTCGCGCAGCGCCTCGAAGTTGAGCCGCTGGAGATTCTGCTTCCAGAAGAGCTGGTTGGTGGGATCTTTCTTCGCGTACGCGTCGTTGTTCGCGCTGCCCTGCTGATACACGCTCGAGAGCATGATCTGCCGGTGCAGCTTCTTCATCGACCAGCCGTTGTCCATGAACCACGTGGCGAGATGGTCGAGCAGCGCGGCGTGCGCGGGCTTCTCGGCGCGCATGCCGAAATCGCTCGCCGAGGTGACGATCCCTTCGCCGAAGTGCCATTGCCAGACGCGGTTCACGATGACGCGCGCGGTGAGCGGATTGTCGCGGCTCGCGATGGCTTTGGCCAAATCGAGGCGACCGGAGCCGTCCTTGAAGGGTTCGCGTTTCTCGCCGGAGAGAACCTCGAGGAACTGGCGCGGAACAACGGGGCCCCGGTTGCTCGGCTCGCCGCGGAAGAGCACGGCGGAATCGCGCGGCGCACCGAGATCATCGAGCACCATCGCGCGCACGGGCGCGGCGGTGTGAGTGGCGTCGACGGTGACGGCCTTGTTGCGGATGACCTGCACGCGGTTCTGGAACTGGTTGCCTGCAAGACCGAGGAGCTTGGGCAGATCGCGCTCGGAGACCTGCATCGCCGAATCTTGGCCGTGGATGAGTTGGCGCAGGGCTTCCTGATCCTTGTTCGGCAGACCCGCGGGCAACGCCGCGACCTGAATGATAGGCTCGTTGGTCATCCCCTTCTTCGTCTTGGCCGCCTTCGCCGTCTTGACCATCTTGCCTTTCGGTTCCTTGGCCGCGGCGTCCTTGAGAATAACCTGCCACGCCTCGTCCACTTCCTTGAAGACCGCGGAGTAAATGGCCGCGACATCCTTCATCGACTTCGGCTCAGCACCGGCGAAGGCTTTCGCGATGATGGGATTCACGGGGCGATCCGCGTGTTTGTTCGCCGCGATACGAACGGCGAGCTCTTTCGCTTTCGCAGCGAAATCTTCCGCCGGCAATTGGCCGAAGGCGAAGAACGGCGTGAGGATGGGATTTTGCGTGCCCACCATGTCGCGGAGCTTAGCGCCCCAGTTTGCGAGAATCGTGGCCTCGAGACCTTTCTCGCGGGCGAGCACGACGAAATTCTGCGCTGGAACGGCGGCTTTGCCGAGATTGCCAGCCTTGGGTGCCTTGGCCACTTTGTCGGCGCGGGCAGCCTTCGCCGCCGGAGCATCCTTGAGCTGCTGGCGGATTTCCCAAACCGCGAGCAGATATTCGCCAACCTTCGCGCGCTGCGGCGCGAGGGCCTTGGCCGACTCGGTCTCGATGAAGCGCTTCAGCTCGGCATCCACCGCGGCGATTTGCGCGAGGTAATCTTTATGCTCCGGCGTGTCCTTATTCTCCACGAGCACGGGGAGATTCTCCGGCTCGAAGGTGCTCGCGAAGATGCCGTGCAGCGAATAGTAATCCTTGATCGGAATGGGGTCGAACTTGTGGTCGTGGCAGCGGGCGCACGCGGCGGTGAGGCCGAGGAAACCCTGCGTGACGGCATCGATGCGGTCGTCCACCACGTCGTTGGCATTACCCATGAAACGCTTGCCGACGGTGAGGAATCCGAGCGCAGCCAGCGAGCTCTTGTCCTTGTCCTCGCTCTTGAGCACACGGTCGGCGGCGATTTGCTCGATGACGAAACGGTCGAACGGCAGATCTTTGTTGAAGGCGTTGATCACGTAATCGCGGTAGGTCCACGCGTACGGATAGAGGGGGTTGCCGCGGTTGTTGCGATCGCCTTTGGTGTCGGCGTAACGGGCGACGTCCAGCCAGTGACGGCCCCAACGCTCGCCGTAGTGCGGCGAAGCGAGCAGGCGATCGATGACTTTGGCGAAAGCGTTCGACGACGTGTCGCGCAGGAACTCGTCCACCTCTTCCGCCGTCGGCGGCAGACCGATGAGATCATAACTGGCGCGGCGGATGAGCGTGCGTTTGTCCACGCCCGACGAGGGCTTCATCCCGTTTTCCTGAAGCTTGGCAAAGATGAAGGCGTCAATCGGCGTCTGCACCCATTTGTCTTTCGCGGCGGGAACGGTGGGCTTGGTGACCGGCTGATACGCCCAGTGCGTCTTCACCTTTTCGGGATCATAGAGCACTTTGCTCAGCGCCTTGCCGGTGGCGATGCGCGGGTCGGGCGCGCCCATCTTGATCCACGCTTCGAAATCGGCCACCTGCGCAGAGGTGAGCTTCTCGCCCTTGGGCGGCATCGCGAGATCCTTGTCCTTGCCGCTGATGGCCTTGATGAGAAGACTTTTCTCGGGCGCGCCGAGGTTGATGGCGGGGCCGGAGTCGCCGCCGGAAAGAAGCGCGGTGCGGGTGTCCACCTGCAGGCCGCCCTTCACTTTGCTTTCGCGGCTGTGGCATTCGTAGCACTTGCCGGCGAGCACAGGCCGGATCTTCTTCTCGAAGAACTCGAGCTGGGCGGGCGTGGGCTTCGGATCCTCGGCGCGCAGCAAAGCGGGCAGGAGGAGCAAGGCGAACAGCGTCTTCTTCATAATCTTTTTGTCTCCGGAAACAGGAATCGGTTTGCCCGCGGAGGCAAACCGATTGGCGTGAGTCATTTGCCTCTGCGGTATCGCCTTTAGGCGATGATCTTCTTAACCACGTTGCCGTACACGTCGGTGAGGCGGAAATTGCGGCCGTTGTAACGGTAGGTGAGCTTCTCGTGATCGAAGCCGAGCAGCGCGAGGATGGTCGCGTGCAGATCGTGCACGTGGACTTTGTCCTGCACGGCGTTGTAACCGAACTCGTCGGTCGCACCGTGGACGGTGCCGCCCTTGACGCCGCCGCCGGCGAGCCAACCGCTGAAACCGCGGTTGTGGTGATCACGGCCCGGCTCAGCGCGGCCGCCGCGGTCGTGGCGCGGGGTGCGGCCGAATTCGCCGCTCCAGACAATCAACGTGTCATCGAGCATACCGCGCTGCTTGAGGTCCGCGATGAGCGCAGCGATCGGCTGATCCACTTCGCCAGCCTTGCGGCGGGCGTTCTGGGCGATGTTCGAGTGGTGATCCCAGCCGCCGTGCCAGACCTGCACGAAACGCACGCCCTTCTCGACGAGGCGGCGCGCGGTGAGCATCTGACGCGCCATCGGCGTGTCGCCGTAAAGCGCCTTGGTGGCGGCCGATTCCTTGCTGATGTCGAAAGCGTCGGTGGCCTCGGTCTGCATCTTGAAAGCCAGCTCGTACGACTGGATGCGCGCTTCGAGCTCAGACTCGCGCTTGAGATTCTCGGAGTGCTTCTCGTTGAGCTTCTGGAGCAAGTCGAGTTGCTCACGCTGCTCGGCGAGCGGCAGGTGGTAGTTGCGAATGTTCTGGATGACCTTCTCGATATCCCCGCCAGCCTGCTGCACCGGCGTGCCCTGATAAGCGCCCGGCAGGAAGGCCGAGCGATAATTCTGCGAGCCGCCGAGACCCGCGCCGAGAGCGACGAAGCCGGGCAGGTTCTGGTTCTCCGTGCCGAGACCGTACAGCACCCACGAGCCGAGCGACGGCTTCACGAGGCGGCCAGAGCCGGTGTTCATCAGCACCGTGGCGAACTCGTGCGAAGGGATATCCGTGTGCAACGATCGGACGATCGCCATCTCATCGATGTGCTTGCCGAGCTCCGGGAAAATCTCGCTGACCTCGATACCGCTCTTGCCCATCTTGGTGAACTTGAACGGCGACGGCAACGGCGTGCCGCCGATGAGGTCCACCTTCTTGTCGGCGTGCTTCGCCATCTCCGGCTTCGGATCCCACGTGTCGAGATGCGTCGGCCCGCCCTGTGCGAAAATGTGGATGACATGCTTGGCCTTGGCCGGGAAATGCGACTGGCGCGGCGCGAGCGGGTTGACGATGGCGCCGTGGGCGCTGCTCGTGAGGCTCTCACCGAGCATCGACGCCATGCTCAAGCCGGCGAAGCCCATGCCGAAACGGTTCAAGAAACCGCGACGCGTTTGAAAGAAATCCTGCGGTTGCGGACGATGCTCTGCAATGTTCATAAGGTTGCTTTCCAACTGACTGCCCACTGGTTTGCTCTGGGTCCGACGAAATTGCCATAATCCTACTTCAAAGGCGATTCCTATTTCATCCGTTTTGCGCGCCAAGCCAACCCATCCGCGCATTCTAAAAGTAGACGGCGCGAGCTGCGGAAAGGTTACGGATAGATTGTCCGCACAGAGCTTGAAAAGCGGGCCGCAGCACAGTAGCGTCGGCGCACCAACCAACCGGGTCGTACGACCTGTGGAACCAAACCGGAGGACTCTGTTTTTATGATAATGGCGGATGTGCTGTCAATTTTCCTCGTAGTCATCGGGTTGCTGCTGATGTTCGTCGTCTTCTGGCTCGCCGCGATAGCGCTTGCCCCCGCCGCCATTGGCCGCGCGGAAGAGCGATACGGCCGGCCTTTCCGCACCACGCTGGTGGGCGCAGCCGTCTTTCTGCCGCTGCTGACCATCGGCATCCTGATCAGCTCAAAATTTCCGAACCCAGCCGTGAAACTCTTCGGTGCGGCCATCGCGCTCATCCCGCTTCTGCTCGGTCTCTTCGGCTCGGCCGGTCTCGCGCTGCGTATCGGCCGCGGTCTGCCGTCGCCAGCGGATGACGCGCAGCCGTGGCGTCGTGTGTTGCGGGGTGGCTCGGTGCTCGCGCTCACCTTTCTCCTGCCGTTCTTCGGCCAGTTCTTCCTGATTCCGTGGGTGCTGCTGAGCGGAACGGGCGCGGTCGTGCTCGGCCGTCGTAAACCGGAAGAACCCAAGCCCGAACCCGCGCACACGCACACGCATTCCTTCGCCGCGCCGCCGGTGGTTTCGCCGCCGGTCATCGAACCGCCGCTCGCCGTCAAATGAAGAGATGAATTTCTCGCGCCGCAAGTTCCTCCAGACCGGAAGCGCCGTCGCGTTGGCGGCCACGGCGGGTTGCGACCGCGCGGCGAATGATCTGCTGCCGTTCCTGAAACCGGCCACGCCGGACGGCCCGTTCCAGCCGCCGCAGTCTGCGGCGATTGATCTCGTAAGTCATTTCATCAACCGCCTCTCGTTCGGCCCGCGACCGGGTGATTATGAGCGTATCCGCAAACTGGGCGCGACCGAGGCGGAGGCCGTCGCCGCGTATATCGAAGAGCAACTCGACCCCGCGCGCATTCCCGACAAGCTCGCCCGCTGGGCCGTGCGCCGCTGCGAGACGCTCGATGACTCCATCGGTGAGCTTTTCGAATACAAGGAGCGGCTGTTGCTGGAGGAATTGACCCGCGGCACGCTGCTTCGCGCGGTGTTCAGCGAACGCCAGCTTTTCGAGGTGATGGTCCAGTTCTGGACCGACCACTTCAACATCGCGCTCGGCAAAGGCGACACGAAATGGCTCAAGGTCGCCGACGACCGCGATGTGATCCGCCGCCACGCCTTCGGCCATTTTCCCGCGTTGCTCCGCGCCTCAGCGCTCAGCCCCGCGATGCTCTGGTATCTCGACGGCCGCTCGAATCGACGCCGTAATTCCGACGAGAAGCCGAACGAGAATTATGCCCGCGAACTGCTCGAACTGCACACGCTCGGCGTGCACGGCGGCTACTCGCAGCAGGACGTGATGGAGGTCGCCCGCTGCCTCACCGGCTGGACCGTGCGCGGCGCGAAGGAATCGAAGTTCAAGCTCGGCAAAGTCGAGTTTAACCCCGATCTACACGACAAAGCCGCGAAGGTTGTTCTCGGCCAGCACATCCCCGCCATCGCGCCCAACCTCAGCCGTGACGAACAGGAACGACTCGGCGCTGGCGAGCTCGATCTCGTGCTCAACATCGTCGCCCTCCATCCCGAGACCGCGAAGTATCTCGCGACAAAACTCTGCCGGCGTTTCATCGCCGAGGAGCCGCCGTCGTCGTCCGTCGCTGCGGTGGCGGATGCGTTCCTGAAAAGCTCCGGCAACGTCTGCGCCACGTTGCGCGCGCTTTTCGCCACGCCGGAATTTCTCGCCACGCGCGGCGGCAAATTCAAGCGTCCCCATCACTTCATCGTCTCCGCGCTGCGCGCCACCGGTGCCGAGACGGACGCCGGCAAACCGGTCGCCTCATTCCTCGACCGGATGGGCCACGCGCCATTCCAATATCCGACGCCCGACGGTTATCCGGAGGAATCCGCGCCGTGGATGGGCACGCTGCTCTGGCGCTGGAACTTCGCCGTGGCGCTCGCCGAAAATAAAATCAAAGGGACGAAGCTCGACGCAAAGAATCTCGCCACGCGCGCGGGCGGCGAAGCGCAGTTGCTCGCCCATCTGCTCGGTCGGAAAGCGTCGGCGGAGGAGCGACAGGCATGCGTGGAATCCGGCGCGTCGCTCGCGCTCGCGCTGGCTTCGCCGACGTTCCAAAGATTTTGAGAGTTTGAGGATTTGAAATGGCTCAGCCGAAGACAACGCAGACTTTCATGACCGGTAACGGCGACGCGCAACGGGCGCTCGTGGTGGTCTTCCTGCGCGGTGGCGCCGACGGACTCAGTCTCGTCCCGCCGCTCGCCGATGACGGGTATCACCGCGCGCGGCCGCGCATCGCCGTCAAGCCCGCCGACGCGGTGAAGCTCGATGGCTTTTACGGATTGCATCCGTTGCTGAAAGATTTGGAGCCCGCGTGGAAAGACGGCGCTCTCGCTGTCATCCACGCTGTGGGCAGCGAGGACGCGACGCGCTCGCACTTCGAGGCGCAGGATTTGATGGAGCACGGCGGACTGGCCGCGGGCGGCTGGCTCGGGCGTTTCCTGCGTCACCGCAAAGGCGCAACCGCCGGCCCTCTGTCCGCGATCGCTCTCGGGCGTGCGTTGCCGGAATGTCTGCGCGGCGCGCCCGCCGCGACGGCGATGACGTCGCTGAAAGATTTCTCGATTGGTGCGCCGCCCAATTTCCTCACTCAACTCGGCCGGCTTTACGCCGCCAACACCGGCACGCTCGCAGCGGCGGGGCGCGACACGCTCGCAGCGCTGCGGCGAATCGAGGAGTTACGCGCGGTGGATTACAAGCCGGCGCACGGCGCCGAATACGCGGGCGATTATTTCTCGCAAGGCTTGCGGCAGGTGGCGCAGCTTATCAAAGCGCGCGTCGGTCTCGAGGCCGCGTCGGTGGATGTGAACGGCTGGGACTCGCACTTGAGCCAAGGCGCGGTGATGGATCCCGAGATGATAAAGCTCTCGAAAGGGCTCTCGGCTTTTTAC
>Ga0049085_10000775_pt1 | contig 12609 bp, 10 predicted proteins | sample GreLakmeSU08MSRF_FD_66721 | JGI IMG/M metagenome (GOLD analysis project Ga0049085, IMG submission 66721) | Freshwater lentic microbial communities from great Laurentian Lakes, MI, USA - Great Lakes metaG SU08MSRF | ecosystem: Environmental > Aquatic > Freshwater > Lake | place: Great Lakes... | reverse complement strand
AATGAAGTCCAGGCCCAGAACATCAGCGGCCCGCTCAACCTCGCCGGCCAGCCCACTGCTTGGTTCGAACTCTACAACGCCGGCCCCAACGTCATCACCCTGACCAATCTTTTCCTCTCCGGCAATTTCACCAACCTCACCAACTGGGCCTTCCCCGCCGGTGCCACCATCGACCCCGGCGAATTCAAACTCATCTTCGCCGACGGCCTGACCGGTCTCTCCACCCTCGCCGAACTCCATACCAGCTTCGCCCTTCCGCCCGGCGGCGGATCGCTCGCCCTCTCCCGTCTCCACAACGGCCAACCGCAAGTCATCGACTACCTCAACTCCGGCGGCCTCACCGCCGGCCGCAGCTTCGGCTCCTTCACCGACGGCCAGTCCTTCAACCGCCAGGAATTTTCCACCGTCACCCCGCGCGCGCCGAACCTCGCGGGCCTCAACTCCGCGCCCGTGCTTGCCACCCTTCCCGGCACCAACGTCAACGCCGGCGCGCTCCTCACCTTCACCGCCAACGCGACCGACGCCGATCTGCCCGCGCAAATCCTGACCTTCTCCCTCGCCGGCCAACCGCCTGGCGCGAGCATCACCACCGGCGGCCTCTTCACCTGGACGCCCGCACAAAATCAAGCGCCGGGCACCAACGCCATCACCGTCATCGTCGCCGACAGCGGCACGCCCAGCCTCACCGCAACGCAAACCTTCAACGTGATTATCATCCCACCCCCGCGCAACCTGACCATCGCGCGCACCAACGCCACCGAGGTTGTCCTCACCTGGCAGGCCTTCGCCGGCCGCAGCTACCGCGTGGAATATGTCGAGACCGTCGATGCCCTCGGCACCTCGTGGACTCCCATCGGCAATCCGCTGACCGCGACCGGCGACACCCTCAGCTTCACCGACCCCATCGCCCCCAACGCCCAGCGCTTCTACCGCGTCCGCCAGTTGCAGCCATAAGCGCGTCGCAAACCTACTGGAAAATCAAACCCTCATGAGCGCGACCAGTCGGTCGCGCTCATCCGTTTTCGGACCGCTCCAAAACCACATCACCACCGATGATCCGCTCCAACCGTCCGTGCTGCGTCCGCAAAAGCAGCGCGCCGTCTTCATCGAGCGCTTCGGCGCGGCCCTGCATCGGACGCCCGCCGGTCTGGATCGAAACATTTTTGCCAAGCGTGACGCACTGCCGCTCCCACTCGTCGGCCACGGCGCTGAACTGCCCGTTGCCAATCCGCGCGTAGTCGGCGTCCAGTTCGCGAAGAATTGACGCAGCCAGTTCGGCGCGATTGACCGACTGGCCGGTTTCCATCCGCAACGAGGTCGCAAGCTTTCGCAAATCCGGCGGCAGGTCGGCACTGACCAGATTCACGTCCACGCCGATGCCGAGAATGATGTGCTTGATGTGGTCCAACTCCGCGCTCAACTCGGTGAGGATGCCGACGAATTTTTTTCCGCCGAGCAAAATATCGTTGGGCCATTTGATTTCCGGCACGAGGCCAGTCTGCAATCGGATGGCGCGGGCCAGCGCGGTGGCCGCGACGACCGTGAGCTGCGTGGCGGCCTGCGGGCGCAGATCGGGCCGCAGCAAAACGGAGAACCAAAGTCCCTTGCCCGACGGCGACATCCATTTGCGACCGAGCCGGCCCCGGCCTTTCGTCTGCGATTCGGCGAAGACGACCACGCCTTCCTTCACGCCGTCGCGCGCGAGTTTTTCCATCACGTCGTTGGTCGAAGTTGTTTCCTGAAACACGCGGATGTCGCGGCCCACGACCTTGGTCTGGTCGAGCCGCGCGAGCAGATCGTCCGCGTGCAGCAGGTCGGGCGCGCTGACCAGCCGGTAGCCTTGGTGCGGGCTGGCCTCGATCTCATAGCCGAGCGAGCGCAAGTCATCGATGCGCGCCCAGACGGCGGCGCGGCTCATGCCGAGCTGCTGCGAAAGCTCCGCGCCCGACACCGAACCGCCAGCAGCGCGGCGCATGGCTAGGAGAATTTGTGCATCAATGGTCATGTTGTTTCACGGTTCAAAATCTAGCGCGATGTCCACGGCGCGGGCCGAATGCGTGATTGCACCGACGGAAATAAAATCAACTCCTATTTCGGCAATGGCGCGCACGGTCGATAAGTTCACGCCTCCGCTCGCTTCCGTCTTCGCGCGTCCGCCGACCAGCTTCACGGCGGCGCGCAATTGGTCCGTCGTCATGTTGTCGAGCAGGATGATGTCCGCGCCCGCCGCGACGGCCTGCTCGACTTGCGCCAGCGTGTCGGCTTCGACTTCCACCTGGAGCTTCGGAAATTTCTCCCGCGCAAGACGCATGGCGGCGGCGATGGCGTTGGGCGGTTCGTCGCGCAAGGCCGCGAGATGATTGTCCTTGATGAGCACGAGATCGAACAGGCCGGCGCGATGATTGCGCCCGCCGCCGCAGGTGACGGCGTATTTTTCCAGCCGCCGCCAGCCGGGCGTGGTCTTGCGCGTGTCGAGAATCTGCGCGCCCGTCCCCTGCACCGCCGCGACAAACTGCGCGGTCAACGTCGCCACGCCGGAAAGCCGCTGGGTGAAATTCAACGCCACCCGCTCGGCGGTGAGAATGGCCCGGGCCGCCCCCTGCATCCGCGCCAGCACCGCGCCGCGTGCCAGCGTTTGTCCATCGGCCGCGAGCCGTTCAAACTGGATGGACGGGGAAAGTTCCTTGAAAGCCGCTTCGGCCAACGCGAGGCCGGCCAGCACGAGCGGTTCGCGGGCGACCATCGCGGCCCGGGCGGTGGCGTTCTCCAGCACCGTCGCCAGCGTCGTCACGTCACCGGAGCCGATGTCCTCAGCCAGGGCGGCCTGGACGTGACGGCGGATTTCGTCTGCGGAGAGCGGTTCCATGCGACCAGAGTGAACGATGCCCGGCTGGTGATGAAGAAAAATTTTTAACGGAACGCCGACTTCAGTCGGCAGAAGGTTGAGGTGCGGCGTTGCTGCCGGCTGAAGTCCGCGTTCCGCAGATGCAGCCCACGCAAAATAAGCAATTGCCCCGCACTCGCCTCCCGGTAAAACTCCGTCATGCTCATGAAGCTTTTCATCTCACTTTTGCTTCTAACACTCGCCGCGTCGCTTCCGGCGCAGACCGCGACCAATTCCACCAAGGCCGCCCCGTTTGAATCCGAGATCAAAGCCTTCCAGCGCGCCGACCTGACGAGTCGGCCGCCAAAGAACGGAATTCTGTTCATCGGCAGTTCCAGCATACGTTTTTGGAGCACACTGACGCAGGACTTCCCAACCCTGCCGGTTTATAATCGTGGCTTTGGCGGATCACAGATCAGCGACTCGATTCATTTTGCGCCGCGCATTATCATTCCCTACGCGCCGCGACAGATTGTTTTCTATGCGGGCGGGAACGACATCAACGCTGGCAAAACGCCCGAGCGGGTCTTCGGTGATTTCACAAACTTCGTCGCCATCGTCCACGCGGCGCTGCCGGAAACGCGCATCGACTACATCTCCATCGCACCGAACCCCGCACGCTGGACGCAGGTGGCGAAGGTTAAGGCGGCGAACAAGGCCATCGAAGAATTCACGAAGAAAAATTCCCGACTCGGTTTCATCGATGTGTTTTCCAAAATGCTCGGCCCAGACGGACAGCCGCTGCCGGACATTTATCGCGACGACAAACTGCACATGAATCCGAAGGGCTACGAGTTGTGGAAAGGAATCGTCGCGCCGCATCTCAAATAAGACCGGCCGGACCGCCGAACTTGCTCTTTATGTTGTCGCAGGACGCCCGCTCGCGTTAAATTCCCCGCCATGAAAGTTGAACTCGCCTACGGTCAGGGCCATTTGTCCGTCGAATTTCCCGACGACCGTTCCACCGTCATCGCGCCCACGCACACGCCCGGCCTGCCGGACGAACGCGCCGCCGTGATTCGCGCGCTGGAAAATCCCATCGCCGCCCAGCCGCTCCGCGCGCAGATCAAGCCCACCGACCGCGTGTGCATTGTCTTCACGGACATCACCCGCGCCACGCCCAACCATCGCCTCATCCCGTGGCTGCTCGCGCATCTCGCCGAGGTGCCGCGCGAAAACATCACGCTGCTCAACTCCCTCGGCACGCATCGTCCGAACACCAAGGCCGAGCTGGAGAAAATGCTCACGCCGGAAGTGGTGGCGAATTACCGCGTGCTCAACCACGAACCGGATGATCCCGACGCGCACGTTCAGTTTGGCGTGACGCGCGCGGGAGAACCGGCGCTCATCAACAAGCACCTCGCCACCGCCGACGTGCGGATCGTCACGGGTTTTATTGAGCCGCATTTCTTCGCCGGGTTCAGCGGCGGGCCGAAGGGCATCATGCCGGGCGTCGCCTATTTGCACACGGTGATGAGCAATCACGGCGAGCGGAACATCGGCGATCCGCAGGCTGCGTTCGGCATCACCGAGGGCAATCCCATCTGGGAGGAGATGCGCGACATCGCGTTGCGCGTCGGGCCGAGCTTTCTGCTGAACGTCTCGCTCAACGAATCGCGGCAGATCACCGGGGTCTTTACCGGCGATCTCGTGGCCGCGCACAAGACGGGAATTGAATTCGTCCGCCAGGCCGCGATGCAGCCGGTCGCGCAGCCGTTCGATGTCGTCGTCACCACGAACAGCGGCTATCCGCTCGACATGAATTTGTATCAAGGCGTGAAAGGCATGAGCGCAGGCGCGCGCATCGTCCGCCCCGGCGGCACCTTGATCCTCGCGGCCGAATGCCGCGAAGGCGTGCCCGCGAACAGTCCGCTCGACAAACTTCTCCGCAGCGCGGGCAGCCCGGAGGAAGTGCTGGCGATGCTGGCCACGCCCGGCTTCGTGCGGCCCGAGCAATGGCAGGCGCAGATTCAGGCGCTCATCCAGCGCCGGGCACGCGTGCTCGTCCACAGTTCCCTGCCCGACGATATCATTCGCGCCGCACATCTGGAACCGTGCCCGGACATCGCCGCCGCCGTGAACGCCGAGCTGGCCCGGCGCGGGCCAGGCGCGCGCGTCGCCGTCCTGCCGCAAGGGCCGCTCACCATTCCCTACCTCACGGGCGAGAAAGCTGAACTGCGGCAGGCGGCGTGACCGGGAACTTTTCTGTCGGACGGCAGGGACCAGCATGAATGACACAAGTCAAAGTCAGTGGCTGAAAAGAATCCTCATCTGGACCGGTCTGTTTGGGGCCGGAATCCTAGTGGGCATTGGCTATGTGTGGCTGGGCGGCGGATGGCTGCAACGCCACCAGGCGCGCCAGGGTGCGACCATCACCCTCACCGCCACCATCGACGGCTCGGACCGCTTCGTCTTCACGCCCGGTTCCGTCACCAACCGGCACGCGGCCTGGGGATCGCCGAGGAATGTTTTTTTTAACGACGCGCCGTGGCCGGACCTGTCAAAATCGCCGCCGGGCTGGGTGGAGATGAGCCGGAAACTGAACCTCGCCCGGGCCGCCCTGCTCACCCGCGAGGGCCGCGACGTGATCTCGCTCGAACACACCGCCGCCGGGTTCGAGGTCGTTTTCGCCGACACGCAGATGGGCGCCGGCAGCTACAAGGTCACGATTTTGATTCCGAGGCAGTAGCGGCGACGCCGGCGTTGGTGTACACCCCGTAATGATAGTTGTTCTAGAAATAATCCTCCGTCTTCTGATACTGCGTGGTGAAGTGGTTCTGGAAAAATTGTGCGAGCACCTCGTGCAATTGCCGCGGGCTGTGGATGGCGCGGAAGCCAGGCCAGGCCCCCCAGATCGTTGAACGTGGCCGTCATGTTGGTGAGCTTGAGATAGGTCGCCGCGATGGCCAGCGACGGCACGGGCAGCGCGAGCGGAAGGGTCGGGAGAACGACAAGGCCGGTCGCCACCCCGGTGCCGCCGGTAGGCCAGGCCGTCAGCGTCAGCGCGTTGGTGTTTTGAACCGGCAGGTAGGAGAAGCTCAACGTGAACGGCTGCATGGAACTGGGCTGGGCCACCACGTCCAAGTGCAGTTCCACGCTGGTGATGATGGCACCGACCGGAATCAGCGTGCCGAGGTCGAAAAACATCAGCCCACGATTGCGCGTGCCAACGGCGGTGGTGCCGGCGTTGAAAAACGTGACGGCCCCCATGTTGTTGTCCGGGGCGAATTCGATCAGCGTCGCGTCCGCCGCCGGCTGCACAGAAATGGAATCCGCGCGGGCCGGAACCTGCTGAACAAAGACGAGCGCACCGGCCAAGATGGAGGAGAGAACGGACGCGCGGCCGGGTGAGAGCTTTATTTTCGGCAAGGGCATGATGTCTTAGTCTGGTTCATTCCACAACCGCTCCGAGGTGTCAAGCCGCCCGGCCGCCCGGGCCGGGTCTGAATTCGTCAAGAGCGCGACGGTGCAAGAAATCTGGCGCGTCATGCCCGCGCTTTGAGATTGCCCGCAGCCGCCTTTTGCCGTTACACCAAGGCGTGGCCAGAACCGTCAAACTCCCGCCGAGTCCGTGAACCGCGCGCCCTTACCGCCCAACGAAGCCGAGCGGCTCAAGGCCCTGCACCGCTACGGCATTCTCGACACTTTGCCGGAGGCGACCTTCGACGATCTGACCCGCCTGGCCGCGCACCTCTGCCACACGCCCATCGCGCTCATCACGCTGGTGGACGAGCACCGGGTGTGGTTCAAGAGCCGCTGCGGCCTCGAGGCCACCGAGTCGCCGCGCGCAGATTCCATCTGCGCGCACGCCATTCTCGGCGACGACCTGTTCATCATCGAGGACGCCACGCTGGACAAACGGTTCAAGGACCATCCGCTGGTCATCGGCCAGATGCAGTTGCGGTTCTACGCGGGGATGCCGCTGCGCACGCCCGACGGCCACAATATCGGGACGCTCTGCCTGATCGACCGCCAACCGCGCCCGTTCGCGCCGGAGCAGCGGGAGGCGCTGCGCATCCTGGCGCACCAGGTGGTTTCGCAGTTGGAACTGCGCCGGCACCTCGTCGATCTGGAGCGCAGCTTCACGGAGCACCGCCGCATCCAGGAGGCGCTCACCACTTCCGAGGCGTTCTACCAGGCCCTAGTCGAAAGCCTCCCGCAGAACATTCTCCGCAAGGACACCGCCGGCCGCTTCACCTTTGCCAACCGGAAATTCTGCGCCATGCTCGGCCACCAGCTAGAGGACATCATTGGCAAGGTGGACCGCGATTTTTATCCACCTCATCTCGCCGACAAAGACCACCGGGACGATCTGCGCGTCATGGCCAGCCGCGAGCCGGTGGACACGATCGAGGCCAACCAGACGGCCGGCGGGGAAAAGATTTTCGTCCACGGCATCAAAACCCCGCTCTATGACGCCGAGGGCAACGTGACCGGCATCCAGGGCATTTTCTGGGATGTGACCGAGCGGAAAAAAACCGAGGAGGCGCTGGCCTACGAGCGCGACCTGCTCCGCGCCCTCCTCGACCACATCCCGGACCGGGTTTATTTCAAGGACGTGGCCTCACGCTTTCTGCGCATCAGCAAATCGATGGCCACACGCATGGGCCTGGACGACCCGGCGGAAGTGATCGGCAAGACGGATTACGACTTCTACCCGCGGGAATCCGCGGAGGAATTTTTTAACGACGAGCAGCGCATCATTGTCACCGGCCAGCCGCTCGTGAACAAACTGGAGAAGCTCATCGACCGGGACGGCCGGGAGTCCTGGGCCTCCGTGACCAAGGTTCCCATCTACACCAAATCCGGCAGCGTCACCGGCATCATCGGCATCTCGCGCGACATCACCCAGCTCAAGGAGGCCGAGACCGCGCTCGAACAGGCGCGCGACACCGCGCTTGAAACCGCCCGCGTCAAATCCGAGTTCCTTGCCAACATGAGCCATGAAATCCGCACCCCGATGAACGCCATCACCGGCATGACCGGGCTGCTCCTCGACACCCCCCTCAACCTGGAACAGCGCGAGTTCACCGAGACCATCCGCGCCAGCACCGACAATCTCCTCGGCATCATCAGCGACATCCTCGACTTCTCGAAAATCGAGGCCGGCAAACTCACCTTCGAGACCATTGACTTCGATCTGCGCGAGCTCGTCGAAAGCGCGGCGGAAATGCTCGCCGCCCGCGCCCAGGCCAAAAACGTAGAACTCGCCTGTTCGCTCGACGCCAACGTCCCCACCCTCCTGCGCGGTGATCCCGGCCGCATCCGGCAGATCATCGCCAACCTCCTCAGCAACGGCGTCAAGTTCACCGAACGCGGCGAAGTCATCGTCCGCGTCGCCCTCGAAACCGATTCCGCCGCCCCGACCCGCCTCCGCGTCCGCGTCTCCGTCACCGACACCGGCATCGGCATTTCGCATAAGGCGCTCCCCCTCATCTTCCACGCCTTCACCCAAGCCGACGGTTCCACCACCCGCAAATACGGCGGCACCGGCCTCGGCCTCGCCATCTCGCGGCAGATGGTCGAACTGATGCACGGCCAGATCGGCGTCGAAAGCACCCTCGGCGCCGGCTCCACCTTCTGGTTCACCCTGCCCCTCGAGAAACAGCCCGCCGGCGCGCCCCGCCCGCCCCGCGCGCCGGACGACCTCGCCTGCCAGCGCGCGATCATCGTCGATGACAACGCCACCCACCGCCAGATTCTCCACCAACAGTTCACCCGCTGGCAACTGCGCGCCAACGAGGCGGCCGGCGGCCGCGAGGCGCTCGACCTCCTCCGCATGGAAGCCGCCATCGGCGACCCCTTCTCCCTCGTCGTCCTCGACCTGCACATGCCGGAGATGGACGGGCTGACGCTGGCCCGCGCCATCAAATCCGACTCGCGCCTGGTCCGCTCCCGCCTCATCATGCTCACCCCGCTCGGCCACCGGCTGGACGCCGCCGAGATGCAGGCCGCCGGCATCAGCGCCTGCCTGGTCAAACCGGTCAAGGAAGCGCGGCTCCTCGACGCGCTCGTCACCGTGGCCGCCGCTGGCTTTATCGAACCGCCGCCCCCGGAAAAAACCCACCACCCCGCCGCGCACGCGCCGGAAGCCGCCACCCCGCACCAGTCCGTCCGCGTCCTGCTCGCCGAGGACAACGCAGTCAATCAAAAGCTCGGCCTGCGCCAATTGAAAAAACTCGGCTACGCCGCCCACACCGCCAACCACGGGATGGAAGTGCTCGAGGCGCTCCAGCACGAAACCTTCGACCTCATCCTGATGGACTGCCAGATGCCGGAAATGGACGGCTACGAAGTCACCCGCCGCATCCGCGCCCTGGAGGCCGCCCGGCCCGCCGGAGAAAAAAAATCCGCCTACATCATCGCTCTCACCGCCAACGCCCTCGAAGGCGACCGCGCACGCTGCCTCGCCGCCGGCATGAACGATTACATCACCAAGCCCGTCCACCTGCCCGACCTCGAGGCCGCCCTGACCCGCGGCACCCGCCACCTCCAGCCCCCGCCCGCCGCCGACCCGGCGACGTCCGTCCTCGACCTGGCCGTCCTCGCCGGCCTGATGGAACTGCGCGAACCCGGCCAGCCCGACCCCGTGCAGGAACTGATCGAACTGTTTCTCCGCGACTCGCTGGTCCGCCTCGAAAAAATGGAATCCGCCATTGCCGCGCAGGACGCCGCCGCTGTAGCATCCGCCGCACACAGCCTCAAAGGCAGCGCCAGCAATCTCGGGGCGCGCGGCTTGGCCGCGTTGAACGCGAACCTCGAAAAGCAGGGCAAGGCCGGGGACTGGAGCGAAATAAAAAAACTGCACCCCTTGATCAAGGCGGAGTTTGAGCGCGTTCAAAAAACGCTAATCGCCTTCGTCCGCGCCGCCACCGATCCCTCCGCATGAGCCCGGCACGCTTCCAGATCCTGCTCGTCGAGGACGATCCCAAGCTCGAAGAAATTCTCGCCGCCAGCATGCACGAGGACAACATCGACCTCACCGCCGCGCGCGACGGCCACGAGGCCATGACCGCCATTCACGCGAAGAAGCATGACCTCATCCTGCTCGATCTCGGCCTGCCCGGCATCGACGGCTTCGAGGTCCTGCGCCTGCTGAAAATGCACGCGGACGGCCAGTCGATCCCCGTGATCGTCCTCACCGCCTGGCACAGCACCACCGACAAGCTGCGCGGCTTCGAGTTGGGCGCGGTCGATTACATCACCAAGCCCTTCGAACTGGTCGAGCTGCGCGCCCGGCTCCGCGCCACCCTCCGCACCAAGCGCCTGCAAGACGAGATCAACCTCACCAACCAGCAGTTGGACGCCGCCCGCCTCGCCGCCAAGGAGGCCGCCCGCGCCAAATCCGAATTCCTGGCCAACATGAGCCACGAAATCCCCACCCCGATGAACGGCGTCATCGCCATGACCGGCCTCCTGCTTCAGACCGATCTCAGCGCCGAACAGCGCGGACGGTGTCGAGCAGGTCGCGACACCGGCATCGGCATTCCGGCGGACCGGCTGCACTGGCTCTTTCATTCCTTCTCCCAGACGGACAGCTCCATCACCCGCGAATACGGCGGCACCGGCCTGGGCCTGGCCATCAGCAAAGGCCTCGCCGAACTGATGGGCGGGCGCATCTGGGCCGAGAGAGCGCCCGGCGCTGGCTCAGTCTTTCATTTTATCCTGCCCGTGCAGACCCTCCCGGAAACCACGCCCCCGGCCTGGCCGGCCGCCGCCTCCTCATCGTGGATGACAATCCCACCTACCACCGCCTCCTCACGCTGCAAACAAAAAACTGGGGCATGGTTGCGCACACCGTCGAAAACGGCGCGCAGGCCCTCGCCCTGCTCGCCGGCGAAACCTTCGATCTGGCCATGCTCGACCTGACCTTGCCGGAAATAGACGGCGTGGCCCTAGCCAACGAAATCCGCCAGCGCCCCGGCACCCGCGCCCTGCCGCTGATTCTCCTCACCTCGTTGCGCGTCCGCAGCAACCTGCCCGGCCTGAAAGCCGCCTTCAGCAATTGGCTGACCAAGCCGGTCAAGCCCGCGCAACTCGACGAGCAGCTAACCCAAGTCCTCTCCGGCGAACCGCCCGCGCCCCGGCCTCCTGAAAAAACACCGGCCCCGGCCGGTTCCGAAATGGACGCCCAGCTCGCCAGCCGGATGCCCCTCCGCATCCTGCTCACCGACGACAATCTCATCCACCAAAAGGTCGCCACCCGCATGCTGGCCCAGCTCGGCTCCAAGGCCGACGTGGCCGGCAACGGCCAGGAAGCGCTCACCGCCGCCGGACGCCAGTTCTACGATCTCATCCTCATGGATGTGCAGATGCCCCACATGGACGGACTGGAAGCCACCCGCCGGCTCCGTGAATTCCAGGGCAAAAAAGGCGGACGCGCGAGCGTCGTCATCGCCATGACCGGCGACCGCAAAAAACGCGCCTGCCAGGAAGGCCGCACCGCCGACGCCCTGCCCTACCACCAGCTCCTCGCCAAAGAATTCCTCCACACCAAGGAATTCCTCACCCACCATCGCCAGACCTTGCTCCGCGCCTGACCTATGAAAAAAATTCTCGTCATCGAAGATGATCCCATCGTCGCGCACATCTACCGCAGCCGCCTCGAAAAGGAAGGCTACCAGGTCCACGTCGCCGCCGACGGCCAGACCGGCTACTACCAAGTCCACGAACTCAAGCCCGACGGCATCCTGCTCGACCTGATGCTCCCGAAAATGAACGGCCAGGAAATCCTAAAAAAAATCCGCGCGCAGCCGCACTTGCAGAACATCCCCGTCATCGTCTTCACCAACGCCTACATGGCGAACATGATTCAGGAGTCCTTCACCGCCGGAGCCACCGCCGTCTATAACAAGGCCACCCTCACCCCCCGGCAGATCGTGGACGCGCTGAACAGCGCGCTCGGCCTCACCGAGCCAGCCCCCGGCCAACCGGCCGCCGGCCCGGACGCGGCCGCCACCCTCGCCACCGACACCGTCTTCCAGGCGGACCTGCTCAAGACCTTTCTGGACGCCGCGCCCCAGACCCTCGCCGAACTGCGCAAACAACTGCAGGAACTCACCGAGTCCGCCAGTGACCTCGAGCGCCTGCCCCATCTCTACGAGCTGTACCGCAAGATTCACGCCCTCACCGGCAACGCCGGCATCGCCGGACTCCGGCCCGTCGCCCAGATGGCCGCGGCCCTTGAGGCGCTCCTCAAGGAACTGCACGACAAACCAAAAAACATCACCCCCTCCACCCTCCGCACCATCGCCGCCGCCGTCGATTTCCTCGGCGAACTCTTCGCGCCCGGCCTGCCGGCCGACCTGACGGAAACCCCGCCGGTCAACATCCTGGTCGTCGATGACGAAATTCTTTCCCGTCGCGCCATCACCTACGCGCTCGACAAGGCCGCCCTCAAATCCGTCAGCGTGGAAGACCCGCAGGCCGCGCTGAATCTGGCCCGCGAAAACGCCTTCGACCTCGTCTTCCTCGACGTGCAGATGCCGGGCATGGACGGCTTCCAGCTCTGTGAAAAAATCCGCGCGCTCGAAGCCAACAAATCGACCCCCGTCCTTTTCGTCACCAGCCTGAACGATTTCAAAGTGCGCGCCCAGTCCAGCCTGAGCGGCGGCAGCGATCTGATCGCCAAGCCCTTCATATTCATCGAACTCACCGTCAAGGCCCTCACCTTCATCCTCCGCAGCCGCATCCAGCGCCTGAAACAGGGCTGACCCCCGGCGTGC
>Ga0049085_10000774_pt1 | contig 12609 bp, 7 predicted proteins | sample GreLakmeSU08MSRF_FD_66721 | JGI IMG/M metagenome (GOLD analysis project Ga0049085, IMG submission 66721) | Freshwater lentic microbial communities from great Laurentian Lakes, MI, USA - Great Lakes metaG SU08MSRF | ecosystem: Environmental > Aquatic > Freshwater > Lake | place: Great Lakes... | reverse complement strand
TCGCGGACTTCGGCCGGCTGAGGATCAACGCCCGATCGCTGCTATTGGCCCCACGCAACTGGTTCGCTGGATTGGCCGGTGTGACGAGATCGCTCGTTCCTGAAAGGCTCTGCGTCGCGAAGGTGCTGGCCGGTGCGTCGTTGATCCAGCGCCCCGGGCCAACCGGCACGACGAATGGCGGCATTGTTCGCGTGGCGTCGAATCCGTCGGTGTGGGCCCAGCGCACAATAGAAAGACCAAGCTGGCGACCGACCGAATCCGATCGGGCACGACTCGCGCCAACCACGCCAAGCGACGTACGCGCTGCCGCGAGCGAATCCGCCAATCGCGCCAGCGATGCACGCGATGTCGGCAGCGCTTCCCGCAGCAATGAGTCGACGACCACTCGTGTGGCCGCCAACGCCGTCAGCGTTCCGTCGAGTTCGCCCGCCCGAGACGCGCGATGCACCGCGGGCATGCCGTTCAACGCGCCATCCAGCGACGGGAGTCCCGGATCGGCTGCCACGAACCCGCCATAGAGCGCAACCGTCGTGTAGCTCATCAGTCGCGAGGCCACCGGCGGCGACATGCGCTCCACACGGATCGTACCGTACATGGCACGCATCAACTCACCAACCACGCGCGGATCAGCAGCGGGCGCCTCACGGCAGGCTGAACCGAGCGCAATAACGGCAACGGCAATCGACGGTCGCATGCGCACGCTGATGGACTTCCTCATTGGCTCGGCTGGACAGGCTGGTCCCGCGCTGTAGATACGCCGCCCGGACGCACCCCTGCTCTGAGAAAATAGTTCCCGGAGCAGGGTGGCCGCACGCACCGGAGTGCCGTCGCCGTCGCTAGCCCGACCAATCATTAGCCCATAACTTGCAGAAATCGCACCGCTTCTGCCCACCAGAGGCACCGCGGCGGACCGCACTCGAGTCGCCCCGTGGACCCGCCGCCGCCTCCATCACTGACCATATGCACTCAATCGCCTGTAACATCCTTCGACCGCTCATCCCGTTGGTGCTGCTCACCGCGGGGGCCTGTGCGTCATCCGGTACGGCCGCGGTCGGTGCCGCACCCATCATGCCGAGCATTGGCATGGCCGGCTCGAACGACCGCCTGAATATCTCAGCTGGGTCGGGCCCGAATCTGAATGCGCTGGATGCGACGCCGGACGCCATCTGGCGCGTGCTCCCGGCTGCATTCGATTCGGTCGGCGTGCCCGTGACCCGACTCGATGCCGCGGGCAAGGTCATCGGCAACAACGGATTCAAGATCCGGCAGCGACTCGGCAAGGTCGCGCTGAGTCGCTACATCGACTGCGGCGAAACACAGATCGGGCCCAACGCCGATTCGTATGAGGTCTACCTGACCGTCCTCGTGCAGGTTCGACCGGTTGGCACCACGTCGAGTTCTCTGGTCACGACCTTCGAGGCGTCGGCCCGTCCCATCGCGTTTTCACAGGCCTACTCGCGCTGCAGCAGTCGTGGATCGCTTGAGACGAAACTACTGGCCGCCATCAAAGCGCAGCTGCCTCGTTGAGCGCGGCCAGCTGATGCATCCGTCGCGAAGCGCCATCGCATGATTCGACTGTTCCGTTCCGCCACCGCAGGCCTGATCGCAGGCCTGATCGCCATCACCGCGATGCCACATAACGCGGTCGCGCAGGCCGTTCGTGGAATGGTCGTGGACGCCGGTGGTATCCCGGTACCCGGCGTGGTGATCCAGCTCGTCGGCACCGACGGTACTGTTGCCGCGCGCGCATTGAGCGACGAAGGCGGCGTGTTCTTCGTGGCCACGATGCGGCCGGGCAGCTACCAGGTGCGCACGCTCCGCATTGGCTGGCGCCCATCGCTCTCGACCCCGATCGCCTTGGCCGCTGGCCAGGAAGTCCGTCAGCGGTTCGAGGTGACCGGCGTCACTTTCGCGCTCGACACGGTGCGTGTGGGGAGCACGAGTCAGTGCCGACTCAACGCCGATTCCGCGGCCGCGACCTTCAAGGTGTGGGAGCAGGTCCGCACCGCCCTCTCCGCCACGCAGCTCACGGAACACTCCCGTGGCGTGATGGCCACCACGGTCCTCTTCGAACGCACCCTCGATCACCTCGCGCGCCCGACACTTGCCCAATCCGCCACACTACAAACCGACTACGCGAAACAGCCGTGGCTGACGCTCAGCGCCGACAGTCTGCGTCGAATCGGATACGTCGTATTCGAGGGCGATGAGGCCGTGACCTTTCACGCCCCAGGCCTCGAGATGCTGCTCTCGGACGGCTTCGTCGAGGACCACTGCTTCAAGCTCACCAGCGGTCGCGATACCCGGCTCCTCGGCGTGGCGTTCGAACCCACGTCGGCACGCAAGCAGGTCGCCGAGATTCGCGGCACGGTCTGGCTCGACCGTGCGTCATCGGAACTGCGCAGCATGGAGTTCCGTTACGTGAACGCATCGCCCGAACAGGAACAGGAAGGCGGCGGCGGCATGGAGTTCGTCCGCATGCGCGACGGGGCGTGGGCCATCAGCCGATGGAGCATCCGCATGCCGGTCGTGCAACAGGTCGTGCGCCGGCGCGCCCTTGGCGGGACACAACCGCAGATTTCCGAGATCCGCATCGCCGGCGGCGAACTCTCGATCGCCAAACGCGGCAACGATACGCTCTGGTCGCGCCCACCGATGACCTTCACTGGCGTCGTCCTCGACTCGGCGTCCGGCGCGCCGGTGGCCGGGGCGCGCACAATGCTCAGGCCCGGCGCGCTATCTGCCGTGAGCGACGCAGCCGGTCGGTTTGGAATCGGCGGAGTGATCCCGGGCCAGTACACACTCGACATTCGCACGGCGTCGCTCGACTCGCTCAATGCAGCGCATCAGGTGCCGCTCGCCATCACGGACTCCGGCCCGCCACTGCGCTTCCGCGTTCCGAACGCCGGGCAACTCGCGCGGTTCCTCTGCAGCGGCGCAGCGGGCCGTCCCGCGGCGACGAATCGCCAGGGCATCGTCATCGGCTCGGTGCGCACGACGCGCGATTCGTCGCTCGGCATCGTCGGTGTCATCGCCGAATGGAGCGAACCCAGTGGCAACGCTTATGCGACCGGTACGAAGACCGACGCACGCGGTAATTTTCGGCTCTGCAACATGCCCGTGGGCACAACGATGATCGTGCGCGCCACGCCCGACAACGGCAGCGCGTCGCCGGCTCTTGTCCGCGTGTCGGCGGAGTCCCGGCTCGCGCGCCTGAAGATCGAGGTTGACCCGCTGCGCGCTGGTCTGGCGGTCTTCACCGGCTCCGTGGTGAACGACACCACGTTCCAGCCGTTGGCCGGCGTCGAAGTCACCCTCCCTGCCCTCGCGCAAAGCACCGTCACCGACGCGCGAGGCCTCTTTCGGATACCCAGTATTCCACCGGGGACTCATCGGGTGGTCGCACGGCGCGTAGGCTACGCCCCGCTCGACGTGGCAGTGACCTTTGAAGCCAATCGTGCGGTCGAGCAGCGGATCGTGTTGCGACGGTTCGTCACCCTCGACTCTGTAGTGATCGTCGGCGCGGCCGCGCCGCACTCGACCTTCGACGAACACCGCAAGCTCGGCCTCGGTCATTTCATCACGAGCGACGAGCTCGAGCGGCAGTCCGGTGTACCGCTTGCCGGCATCATGACAACGGTGCCCGGTTCGGCCATCGCACGCGGACGCGGCACGCAAGGCTGGATTCTGGGGAAGCGCGCACCCGCCTTCCTCCCTGGGCAGGATCCTCCGCCGACAGTCTACTTCCCCGAGCCATTCGAGAAACGCCAGGGCATGCCGGCCGGGTGCTACGCCAAAGTGTATCTCGACCGGATCCTGATGAATCCAGGGCTTCCAACGCCGGCGTTCGACGTCAATAGCATCAGAACGGACGAACTCGAGGCCGTCGAGTTCTATGCCGGTCCGTCGCAGACGCCGATGGAGTACGCAGACCTCAATTCGAGCTGCGGCGTACTGGTGCTCTGGCGCAAACGGTACAAGTCGCCGTGACCCTGCCGCGAGGTTGCCGTGGCGTGGACTGGCAATCACGCCACTGGCAATCACGCCACTGGCAATCACGCCACTGGCATCGGCGGTGACTATAGCGCGTGCCCAGGTGCCGGCTCAGCCGGCTCTCGTCAGAGTGCGCGAAGCTTACGCCGGCGGCCGCCCGCGCCGCCCGCCACCCATACCGCTGCGCCCACCGCCCATATTTTCGTTGAGCGTTTCCTCAGCCTTGGCCGCCTGCTTCTTCAGTAGCTCGTCGGCCTTTGGCGCCTGCGTGGCGTCGAGCAGGGCTAGCGCCTCATTGAGCGCGGCGGCGTAGTTCCCGCGAATCACCCTGACCACCCCGACCACTTCTTCACGCGTCACCATCGCGCGCACGCGCTCCATCTCTGCATCGGCGCCCGCACGCGGGCGCATCGCGCTGCGCAGCGAGTCGAGCACCGTGAGGTGCGGCTTGTTCTGCTCGCGCACCTTCCCGTCCAGCTCCTTCAGTGCCTTGAGCTGATCGTCGGTCAGCTGGAGGTCCTTTCGCTTGTTCACTAGCAACCGCACCGGATTCATCTCCTCGACATCGCGATTCGAGAGCTTGAGCCCGATCGGGCTCGATGCAATCAGTTCGTCGAAGTTCGATCTGGTGCCGCGCCGCTGCGCGGAGGCCACGAGGGGGGACACGACGAGCGCGAGGACGAGCACGCGACGGACGATCATGACCTGATCCTATGCACGGGGTGGGTACGCCTTGGACGGCGGGCGCTGCTCAGGGTACGCGCGAATTGGCACGGCTGTTGGATCCCCGTTGGAATCGATCCGCCGGGATCGCGGCTATTGCCACCGGCAAGTGCGCGAAAACGTCTTTGCGCACTTCCGGATCACTGACCTTCCAGATCACGCCGTCGGTGAAGTAGTGATGGATGTTCACGAAGATGAGGAGCAGGACCGGCGTCACCTTGCTAGCATCGGCGCCGAACATGACGCCGACGGCGTCCATCGCCCTCGCGGGGAAAAACTCGCCCGCGAGATAGCTCGCCGCCAACAGCACGATCGCGTAGAGCACCATGTGCTGGACAAAACCTCGCGCGCCCGATTGCGCGTCGCCCTGTGCGCGGTTGATCTCGACGCGGATGGGGAACGCCAGATACTGGACCGCATGGGCGATCTGCACCCAGAAGATCGCGTTCGGGTCGCGTGCCACCATGGCGTACCAGACGAAGATGGCGATCCAGGCCACCAACGCACGCAGCGGAGGAAATACCCCCGTGCGGCGGCGCATACGCAGAATCCCGACCGCCCCGAGCACGAAGGCGACGACGGTTCCGGCACTGATGACCGCATACAGCGGCTGCACCACCGACGGATCGCGCAACTTCGTGTACAGGAACCAGGTCACATGCCAGGCCAGCAGAATCCTGAGGCTCGTACGGATCAGCGTCCGCTCAGCCTGGTCGAAGGCGGTGCCCTCCACGTAGGCATACGACGCCATCATCCCCCACACCTGCCCCGTGTAGTGCCACGCGAGGTACGTACCCGATACCGTCACGAGGATAGTGACCATGAACAGCGAGGACTGGGCCTCCCAAACCGCGACGACGATGTACATCAGCAGAATCGCCGGGATGTAGATCGAGGCCCATTTGTGGCGCAGGATCATTTCGCGGCTGCGGTAGACAATCCGGTACGAGGCCATGAAGTGCGGCATGTTGATCATCGTGGCCAGCACGGCCTGCGTACCCACGCCAATCATCAACAGGTCGGTGGTGCCGCTCGCAAGCAACGGGATGAACACCAGCAGCGACAACCCGCCCACACAGAGCAGGTCCAGTGCCGGAGAGAGGATCGCACGGGTAGTGCCCTTGGGACTCATCGTGGAGGTAAGCTGTCGTTCCCCACTGGCGAAATCCACCCCGGTGGGCTCATCGGGCGCCGCCAGTCCTCCTGGAACGCGCGAGAGGCCGCCAAGGTCTGGCGGCCTCTCAACACCCCTACGTCGTCCTGGTGCGGCTTACCGCGCCGGGCGACGATCCCACATGAACGAGCCAGACGGAACCATGAACGCCGCCGTTTGAGGCGTGCGGGCTCCGGCGGTCGAACGCGGGAATACCACGAGCGTCACCGCCGAACCAGCGACCATCGTCCCTGGGTTCGCTTCGAGGTCGGCCGTTTTTGGGGCGCCCTGCAGCGCGAGCAGATCCGCAAACAGATTGGTGGCGGTGCCAGCGGTCCGCACGTTGAACATGATGTTGGCGGGCGCTGCATTGACGAACGTCGATACCGACAACGGAGCGACGCTGGCCCAGGTCGCCGTCGCCGAGGCCGTGCCGCCCTGCGGATACTGGCGGACTTCGATCGCGACGTCGCCGGCGTTGATGACGCGAAGCGCAACGTTGGCACCCGGATCGGCCGGATTGTCTTCGAATACCCTGAGCTTCATCGCGCCCGCGCGGGCGGCGCCCCAGAGGATCGCCGTATAATTCTTGCCCGCCTCGAACGTCACGGTCGTGTCCTTGAGCTTCGTCGACGCAATCGCCTGAAGTGTATCGTCGAGGAAGATGACGAAGTGCCGCGAACCAGCCCGGGCGTTCTTGAACTGCGTCTGCGAAGACGCGGTCACGCCGCCTGCGGTGACTGGATTGTTCCGAAACGCGATGCGAAACTGGGCGTTGCTCTCGACGATATCGACGAAGCGCATGTCGAGGCCGTACGCGCCAGCGCTGTCGGGTACGGCATTGATGAACCGCACGCCAGCCGTCGGAATGTTCTCAGTCTTGATCACCGTATCCGTGCCGCTGCACGCGCCAACGACCACAGCGGCAAGCACGAGGGTGTAAGCTCTGACAAAGCGTCGCATTGCATACTCCGTAGGGGTTGTCATCGTTATTAGGGCCGAACAGGGCGGCGCTGCGAATCCGCAGTGTCGCCTGGCACTTTTGCAACATCCCCGATTCCATCTCCGAGGATCGACCGGGTGACGAGGAACACCACAAGCCCAGCCCCAACCGCTCCCGCCATCACCGTGCGCCCTCGTGACAACTGGCGCTCGTAGCTGCGAGAGACGTACTCCGACTTCACACGAATCCGTTCGCCCTTCCACACCTGCTCGCCGCCACGCAGGAGACCTACCCGCGTCACCGCCAGCTCGAACTCGTCGCGCTCCATCTGGTAGACGCGCCCTTCGATCTGAGCAATTTCAGGGCCCATCGCTCCGCCCAACGCCACCCGTCCTGCGTCGGTGATGTCGAGCGCCACCATCGAGCCAACTCCGATTGTTGCCGTCGTGATCGGTTGCAGCGTGTAGCAACCGGTCACGGACAGACTCACCAGTAGCGCAACAGCCGGACCGACGAGTTGCCTCGTCGGTCCGGATCTGTGGCTACCACCCATAGGTACCCTTCGTGGCGACGAACGAACCTGGCGCATTTCCGGCGCCGATTCCTGCGCCGTAGATATTCGAAGTCGCGTAGCCGCGGGCCTGAAGATCCTGGAACGGCACCGCCCAGAACAGCGGTGTCTCGACAGCAAGATCGCCCCAACCACGGCTATCGAAGTACCACGCAGACGAGTGCGTGTATGCCGTCTCAATCCGCTTCTCGTACTTGAGGGCTTCCCAGAGGTTGCCGCAGCCGACCACGTTGAACGGCGCAACTGGAACCTTCGGGACGCAGTCCGTCGTGCCGCCTGGGACACGCGACGTCGCATCGAACGTGGTGATGGCAGGCAGTCCATTCCGCACCCGCGTCACGTTCACGAGCGCCGCTGCGCCAGTAAAGTCGCCCTTACGGTACAGTCCCTCGGCCAGCAGCATGTCGATTTCTGGCTTCACCATGAACGGCAGCTTGCCATTCTGCGCCGTGCCATCGCCGGACACCCGCCACGAATGGAAGCGGACGAAGTCGTAGTTCGACCAGCCCCAACCGAGGCCGGCGAACTGGTCGCCACCAGCCGGACGGTTCACGAAGTACCGCTTACAGGGCGTCGACGCCGCCTGACAGGCCGTGATCGAGAAGTCGGCCTGCTGCGCGGCGCGTGTAGTGCCCTGGGGAAAGCGGAGGTCTGGCGTCACCATGAAGAAGCTCTGGTTGCCTGAGCCACGTTCCGAAATCGGCTGCGCCGTCCAGGCACCATAGCTGCCCGAGACGTCCGCCATACCGATGATGAACGGCGTCATCTGGTGCCATGTGCCATAGCCGTCGTACGTCGCCACCAACGACTGCCCTGGCCCCTGCGTCGTGCTGGTCGTGATCAGGTGGTCGGTCGTAATGCCATTCTGTGCGTCAGCAATGATAGCCGTCCAGTCCGCCGCCGCACGCTCCGCTGGCGACCGACCGACGGCCGCCCGAATCCGTGCGCGATAGCTGCGGATGAGCCTGATGTACTCTGTGGTCGTCCAGACGGTCGGAGAAGGGAGCCATGCCGTTGGAATCGGGAAGCCGCTGGACGACGTGACGCCGGGCTTGCTCGCTTCGTCGATCGCCCGTTGAAAGGCCGCCATCGAAGAGTCGGCGAGCACCTTGTACGAGATCAGCTTTCCCGCGTCCTGGCCATCTTGCCCAACGCTCACAACAGCGCCTGAGTCGTGATAGAGCGCGACGTACCCGGTTGACAGGCCGATCAGGAAGTTGGCCCACGACTTGGCGCGGGCATCACGCGCAACGCTGCCGAGCGTCAGACCTCCCGCCATCTGCGTCAACAAGCTCGCCGAGACTCGGTTGACTTCACTCATGATCGAGTAGACGCGAAACTGCTCGCCGGAGCAGGTGTTGCCCGGCGCATTCACATTGGTCGCACCCGAGAACGGGGCGTGCGAGTTCATACAGTTGTTGGCCAAGCTCGAGTAGTTCTGCATGGAGAAAATGTTCGCCATGGCTTCGAGCGTGGTCGTGCTGCCGTACAGGCCGCTCGACCACCGCTTGTAATACGTCGCAATCAGCGCTTCGGCGTCGTCCGGCGTGCCGAGCACCCGCTTCGTGTCACCGGAGTTCGGATTGGTGACGGTCAGCTGCTTTTCGCACGCACTGAGCCCGACAATGGCCACCAGCGCTGCGAGGGGAAGGAGTCTGCGCATCATATCGGGGTAGGCTCCTAGAACCGCGTGGTGAACGAAAGTGTGAATGAACGGAGCGTCGGAAAGTCGAACGCATCAACCTGATTGATGAGTCCCGATCCGGCCTGTCCACCGGAGACGCCGGTTTCGGGGTCGTACCCGCTGTAATTCGTGAAGGTCTTCAGGTTGCGTCCAACGAGCCCGACGGTCCAGTCACCCACGCCGCGGATCGATCCAACCTTGTAGGAGATGCTCAGTTCGCGAAGCTTGACGTATGAACCGTCTTCGACGTTGTAGTTGTTCGGGCCAAGGAGATCGTAGAATCCACCCGTGCCAGCCCCTTCGGAGCCGCCGACGCGCCAGCCGTAGCCGAGCGGCTTTGCCGTCTCGACTGTCTGGGCTGCCATATCGAAGTAGCCTGAGCTGAAGTCGAGCAGACCCCAACCTTCACCCTGGTTGTTGATCTTGTGGCCAAATGTTCCGTCGAGCAACCCGTACACCGTGAGCTTCTTGTAGGTGATCGTGTTGTTGAAGCTCGTGCGGAAGTTCGGGAGCGAGTTGCCCAGAATGTGCAGCGTGCCCGTCCCCTCACCCTTCTGGCCCTTGAGCGGGCGATCCACGATTGGGTGACCCCACTGCAGCGGATAGTTCCACGGCGACTGCGCGGCCGGCAGCTTCGTCTGCCAGAGGTTCTTGGTGATGCCGTCGGCCGTGTTGTTGCCGGCGCCGGTCCAGACCACCCAGCCCTTGCTGTCCACCTGGTAATCCTTGCCCGTGCCGCAGTTCGCCTGAACCGAAGCGGGCATGTCCGAACACTGCTTGTAGAACAGGCGCCCGTACACGTTGCCGTAGCGGTTGACCGGGACGCCGTCCTGCTTGTCAGTGCGCGCCGTAATCAGGAAGTAACTGCCCGTGCCCTGGCCGGTGCCGCCACTGATGAAGTATTCGGGGATGAACAGTTCGGTCACGAAGGTGCGCGTGCGGTCAAATGCGGCGCGAACGTTCCAGCTCAGGTCGCGCTTGCTGATGATCGGCAAGTTGGCACTGACTTCCCACGTGTGGTTCGCCAACGTCCCAGCGTTCTGCCACTGGCTCGTGAAGCCCAGCGACGAGGGCGTCGGCACGTTCAGGATCTGGTTCTTGGTCGTCGAGTTGGCATTCGTGATCTCGATGCCCAACCGGTCGAACAGCGTGAAGTCCATGCCGGCTTCGATCTCGGTCGTCGTCTCGGGCTTGAGCGTCGAGTTGCCGGCCTGGCCGAGCGAGCAGCCGGTGGTGCTGCACGAGTAGGTCTCGTACTGCGCCGAGAAACTCGGCGTGTTGCCCGCCGTGCCGCGTGAGACGCGAAACCGCACGTCGGTCATCTTCTTGGACGTCCAGAACGACTCTTCCGAGATGCGCCAGACACCCGAGAGGCGGCCGAATGGCGCCCAGCGGTTGCCGGAGCCAAAGAGCGAGCTTCCGTCATAACGGTACGTACCGTCGAGGATATACCGGCCCTTGTAGTCAGCATTGGCACCGGCCACGACGGCCATGTTCTTGACCGTGCTTTCGCTCGAGCTGGCCGTCTGGTTCGTACTCAGATTACTGAGCGTGTACACGTCCTTGACGATGAACTGTTGGCCACCGCCGTTGTTGGACCGGGAGTTGCTCTCGTCGTACAGGCCCTTGACATTGAGCTTCGTGTTGAGGTCGGCGCCGAACTGTTTGCGCAGCGTCGTGGAGATGCTCGCGTTGAGCGACGTCTGGGTCAGATCGCCGATCGACATGTTGCCGAGGTTCGTACCTGTCGACACCGACGTGGTGCGATAGCCCTTCTTCGCAGCGCCTTGGTCCTGACGGAACCGACTGTCGTAGCCAACGGCGCCATCGAATGAAATCCACGAGGCCGGAAAGTAGGTCGTTGAGAGGCTGGCCAGCACGCGCTGCGACTGCCGCTCGCTGATCGAGTTTTCTGCATCGTACAGGAAGTTGCCGCCGCCGTTACCCGTGCCGCGGATTCCCGCGCCGCCGCCACGAATGATCGGTCGGCCTAAGGTGTCGCGGGCGAGATAGTCCGTACCCGCCGGGGCGCCGCGCAGCAGCGTGCCGAATGACGCGCCGTGCGTGTCGGTCGTGGCCTTGTCGATCAGCGTGCTCACCGAGAAGAGCAAGTCGCTGCGGGCTTCGTAGTCGAGGTTGACCCGAGCACGGATCTGCTGCTGCCCCTTGAGCCCGAGCATCGCGCCGCCTTCGTCCGTGACGCCGCCGCTGACGAAGAATCGCGTCGAACCCATGCGGCCCGTCGCGTCGACCGACGTCACCTTGATCGGGTTACTCTGGGCGATCTGGGCGAACGAGTTGTAATACTGACCCGGCCAGATCTGCGCCTGAAACACGTTCAGCAGTTCGCCGCCGGCCACGGCTGGCGCGTTCCACTGAAACGGGTTCGCCGTGCGCGTCGTGTCGGCCGCGACGCTGTTGATGCGCATGATCTCGTCCATGAAGACCATCGTCCGCGAGCAGGCCGCGACGTTGCCCGAACCCGCCATACAGAACCGCTTGCCTGTTTCATCGAGCTGCAGATGGTGGTTCGCGGGCTGCCCGTATTCGAGACTATTGACGTCGCTGAAGCCATACTCGGAGCGGACATTGAAGCGGACGCCGTCCTGCGTGCCACCTCGCTTCGTCTTGATGATCATGACGCCGTTGGCGGCCGACGCACCGTAGAGCGATGCGCCGGCGGCACCCTTCACGACTTCGACCGACTCGATGTCCAGTCCACCGATTTCGTCGAGGCTGCCGACCTTCATGATGACGCCGTCCACGATGATCATCGGGCTCTGACTACGACCCGTCGCGTTGATCGACGTCGGGCCGCGCATCAGGATTTCAGGCGAAGAACCCGGCTGTCCACTGGTCGACGCGATGCGCATGCCAGGCACCTTGCCCTGCAGCGCCGCGATCGGGTTCGGCGACGGAACCGGCACGTCTTCCGAGGTGAGACGGGCAATCGCGAACGGCACGTTTGCGCGTGCCGTCCCTTCGATCGACCCCGTCACCACCACTTCGCTGAGGCGGTTGACGTCGGTCTTGACCGTAAAGTTCTGCTCAATGCGGCCGGCAACGATCTTGATCGTCGCAGCGTCCGGGCGATACCCGATCGCTCGAACGCGAACGTTCGCGTTCGCCCCGGTCACGCGCGCCGCCGGAATCGTCAGGGTGTACACACCCTGCGCGTTCGACTGCACGCCAAGTGACATCTCGGTGATGTAGATCGTGGCAGCCTCGATCGGCAGCCCCGCTTCAGTCGTAACCTTGCCGGTGATCACTGCGCCTTGAGCCAGCGCGATTGCCGGCAACGCCACCAATGCGGCGAGCACGGCTGTGATCCAACGGGACAGTCGATTCATCGCGAACTCTCTCGTGAAGAAGTGGAGGAACTGCAAACACAACAACGGCACGGTACGGGCACCGGTAACCGATGCGTGCTTGACCGCATTTGCTAGTGAATGCCCTGGGAAGCGCCGCCCTGTAACTGACGTGCCACAAACGGGTAACGGTAAGCATATTATTCCCGGCTTTTGACCACGCAAGCCCCCCCC
>Ga0049085_10000773_pt1 | contig 12614 bp, 11 predicted proteins | sample GreLakmeSU08MSRF_FD_66721 | JGI IMG/M metagenome (GOLD analysis project Ga0049085, IMG submission 66721) | Freshwater lentic microbial communities from great Laurentian Lakes, MI, USA - Great Lakes metaG SU08MSRF | ecosystem: Environmental > Aquatic > Freshwater > Lake | place: Great Lakes... | reverse complement strand
ACAAGAACCGAAACTTGACCCCAAGAAAAATGTCTTGGACAACGTCATGGAAGGTGTCGCACCAATTCGCGATCTACTCGCCGAATACGAAAAAGTTACGGCGATGTGGGGCGAACCCGACGCCGACTTTGACAAAGTTGGTGCGTTGCAGGCAAAACTAGAAGCCAAGATCAATGCAGTTGACGCGTGGAGTCTTGAACGTAATGTCGAAATCGCGATGGACGCTCTGCGTTGCCCACCCAACGAAAATGATGTCACCAAACTTTCGGGTGGCGAACGTCGACGAGTTGCACTGTGTCGACTTTTGTTGAGCCGACCTGATCTGTTGCTTCTTGACGAACCGACAAACCATTTAGATGCCGAAAGCGTCGACTGGCTCGAGCGGTTCTTGCAAGATTATTCGGGCACGGTCGTCGCCATCACCCACGACAGATACTTCTTGGACAATGTCGCCAAATGGATTCTTGAACTTGATCGCGGCAAAGGCATTCCGTTTGAAGGTAACTATTCAAGTTGGCTAGAACAAAAACAAGAACGACTTGGTCGCGAAGAAAAAGCAAATGAATCACGCAAGCGCACACTGCAACGCGAACTCGACTGGGTGCGGATGGCCCCCAAGGCGCGTCAGTCGAAGGGCAAAGCCCGCCTTGCCGCGTACGACAAACTGCATGCCGAGGCCCAAGAGGCAGAACGGGGCGACAACAAACTTGAGATCGCGATTCCGCCGGGTCCACGGCTCGGCGATGTAGTCATCGAGATCAAAAATATTTCAAAGGGCTACGGCGATCGTCTGCTCATCGAAGATCTCACCTTCAATTTGCCACCAGCGGGCATCGTCGGCATCATCGGTGCCAACGGTGCGGGTAAAACAACACTGTTTCGCATGATCACAGGTCAAGAAAAACCTGACTCAGGCTCGATCACGGTTGGTGACACGGTTGCGCTCAGCTACGTCGATCAAAGTCGAGACACGCTCAATCCTGATAATTCTGTTTACCAAGAAATCACCGACTCGATCGAAGTGATGAAAGTCGGCAATCGCGAAATTAATGGTCGCGCCTATGTCGCCAGTTTCAACTTCAAAGGCAGTGACCAACAAAAGCGTGTCGGTGATCTTTCTGGCGGCGAAAGAAACCGCGTGCATTTGGCAAAACTTCTAAAAAATGCCGGCAACGTACTGTTGCTCGATGAACCAACCAACGATCTCGATATCGACACCCTGCGCTCTCTCGAAACTTCGCTCGAAAGTTTTCCGGGCTGTGTCGTGGTGATCAGCCATGACCGTTGGTTCTTGGACCGCATCGCAACGCATGTTTTGGCATTCGAGGGCGACAGCCAAGTTCGTTGGTTCGAAGGTAACTTCACCGACTACGAAGCATGGCGCAAAAAAGAATTGGGTATCTCGGCCGATCAGCCGAAGCGAATCAAGTACAAGCCACTTTCCCGAAAATAATGTCTCAAAACAAGTCATGAATCGCCCGTCACAAAACTCATCGCTGGCCTTGCGCAATATTCGCATCATTTGCACGGCAATTTTCGTCTGCGGCATCGCGGGCATGATCATCGCCTCGATTGCCGGCAACAACGTCGGCATCGTCAACACGATTGGCGGCACAACTGCGATTTCAGCCCTTGTGTTACTGATCGCCACAATCAGTGCCAGTAATTCGCGCCCCGAGGTTTTCAGCGAAGCAGATGCCGAGCGTCTCGAGCATAAAATTTTACAACTGACAAAATCTGGCACCAACGAAAGTGAGTTGCGTGAGTTGGTGCGTCAGGCGACGCAACTAGGTCAAAAATCTTGATCGGTCTCGATGATCATGAATTTGCTACTCACCTAGCCACTCAAACCGGCAAACTTCTGGTCGAATTACGCAACGAACTCGTTGAGCGCGGCGTCTGGGGATGGGATCTCAAAGATGCGGGCGACGCCATGGCCCAAGAGTTTTTGATGTCACAACTGCGCGAGTTTCGACCAGACGATGCCGTGTTGAGCGAAGAAGCACTTGATAATTCAAAACGACTGACCGCCGATCGGGTTTGGATCATCGATCCACTCGATGGCACCCAAGAGTTCAGTGAACCAGATCGCAGTGACTGGGCGGTGCATGTCGCGTTGTGGTCTCGCGACACAAACAGTGGCTCGCTTATCGCCGGTGCCGTCAGCCTGCCTGCAATAAATTTGACGCTCAGCACAAATCCCCCACCAAACACACCGGCAAAACACACCGGCCCGCCACGGCTGGTGGTCTCACGCACGCGCACCCCTCGTGAAGCAATCATCGTTGCCGAAGCCCTGAGTTGCGATGCGATGCGTCTCGGCTCCGCTGGCGCAAAAGCAATGTCCGTCGTGCTCGGCGAATCTGATATCTATCTGCACACAGGTGGTCAACATCAATGGGACTCAGCCGCACCGGTCGCAGTGGCTCGTGCGGCAGGTTTGCATACCTGTCGCATCGACGGCTCACCACTCATATATAACGAACGAGACACATGGCTTCCCGATTTGATTGTTTGTCGTCCCGAACTCGCCGAGCCTGTTCTCGACGCTCTCGCACGCGCTAAGTAATGCGGGTAATCATCGCCTCATGCAGCGTGACATACGAAGGTCGACTCGCCGCTTCATTACCCGAGGCAACACGTTTGATCATGATCAAAGCCGATGGCTGCGTTGCTATTCACGCCGATGGTGGCGCATACAAACCTCTTAATTGGATGAACGCGCCGAATACTTTCGAAGAACTCGCAGATCGCTTGATAGTTCGCAATCCGAAAGATGAAACTCTGACGATTCACTTGCATCAAATATTTTCTGATGTCGCTCACGAACTTGGTGAAGATCCCGGTCTGACAAAAGATGGTGTTGAAGCCGACTTGCAAGTTCTGCTGGCGGCGATGCCCGAAGCGATCGAAAAAGGCCTGACACTTATTCGCCGTGAATACCCGACCGCGGTGGGGCCCGTTGACTTATTGTGTCGCGACTCGGCTGGTCAAACAGTTGCGATTGAAATCAAACGTCGTGGCGAAATCGATGGTGTCGAGCAACTCACGCGTTATCTCGATTGTCTGCACGCCGACACGGCTCTTGGCAAAATTCGCGGCATTTTTGTTGCACAGTCGATCAAGCCACAAGCGCGTGTTCTCGCAGAGAGCCGAAATATCGGTTGGTGCGAAGTCGATTATGACGAACTTCGTGGTAAAAAAACTGACGAGCTAAAGCTTTTTTAGCCGGCGCACAAACTCTGACGATTATTTTTTTTGTGGTTGCGGCCAGGTGCCATCGCGGCCATCCATGCCGGCGTTCAAACGCGCTTTAGCCATCATCTCTTCGACAACTGGCCCAAGTTTTGTCGGGTCATCAACTGGCTTATTGGTCGGCCCTCGATGCCAACCTTCGGCAATCGCCAAAACATCACCACTTGCTTCAAAAACTCGGCCAGTTACGCCCGCTGATTCGCTAGACGCCAGCCAAGTCACGATTGGTGCGATCCACTTCGGTGATCTTTGCTCGCGCTCGGCCTCGGTCTCAGGCGCTGGGCCAAGATTTTCTGTCATTCGCGTCAATGCAACCGGCGCAACAGCATTTACAGTGACGCCGTAACGACCAAGTTCAAGCGAAGCAATCGTTGTGAACGCCGCGATGCCAGCTTTTGCAGCGCCATAATTTGTCTGACCGACGTTGCCATAAATACCAGAGACCGATGAAGTATTTATGATTCGTCCATCAACTGGTTTGCCCGCTTTGCTTTGATCGCGCCAATATGCGGCGGCAAATCGTGACGGTGCAAACGTGCCTTTTAAGTGCACTTTAATTACGGCGTCCCATTCTTCTTCGCTCATATTGGCCAGCATTCGATCTCGCAAAATACCGGCGTTGTTGACAACTGCATGCAGGTCGCCAAAAGTCTCTACAGCAGTCTGAATCAATCGCTCGGCGCCAGCCCACGAAGAAATATCATCGCCATTGGCCACTGCTTTGCCACCCATGGCTTCAATTTCATTGACCACTTGTTGCGCCGGCGAAGTATCACCACCTTTGCCATCCACACCGCCACCAAGATCATTGACCACGACTAACGCGCCATGTTTGGCCAAACTAAGTGCATGTTCACGCCCGATTCCGCGACCAGAACCAGTGACAACTACTACTCGACCTTCACATAAGCGACTCATTGCGAAGAACTCTAGCCTGAGGCTCGTGGTCAGCGCTATTTCGCAACAAAGTTTGCCGAATCATTGCGACGTTCTGATCGTCGGTGCAGGGCCCGCAGGTATCGCCGCTGCTCTCACGCTTGTAGCAAGTGGCAAAGATGTCTTGGTAATTGATAAAGCAGTTTTTCCACGCGACAAATGTTGTGGTGACGGTTTGACGACCGGCGCACTTCGAATTCTCGAGATGCTCGGCTTTGACCCCAAGTCGGTAGCAAATTATCAAGTTTGTGCAGATATTTTGCTGCGCTCGCCCTCAGGTCGAGAAATTCAACTCAAACTGCCAAACGTGAACACATCCACGAACAAAGTCAGCCAGTTCGCGGCGATCGCCCCACGACTTGAACTTGACAATGCACTCGTACAACATGCCCGCTCTCGCGGTGTGCGCATCGTCGAAAACTGTGGTTTTGTTTCGATCAATGATCAAAAAACAAATCAAGTCAGCATTGCAACCGATGCCACCAATAATTTCAAAGAAATCACCGCGAAATTTTTAATCGCCGCAGACGGCATGTGGTCACCCGTGCGCAAGTCGCTTGGCGCGGCACAAAGCGGATACCTTGGCGAGTGGCACGCGTTTCGACAATATGTCAGCAATGTCACCGGCCCCGCCAGCAAAAGTCTTCATGTTTGGTTCGAAAAAGATCTACTTCCGGGCTATGCATGGTCTTTTCCGCTGCCAGATGGTCGAGCCAACATCGGCTTTGGTATCTTGCGCGGAGCAAATTACTCGGTGCAAGAAATGAAAACACTGTGGATAGAACTTCTTGCTCGCCCGCATATTTCAGCCGCGCTCGGCAACGATGCAGTCCTTGAAGGTCGTCACACTGCATGGCCGATACCCGCACGCATAACATCTGCGAAATTATTTTCAGGTCGAACCTTGTTTATTGGCGATGCAGTCTGCGCCGCCGACACCATGACTGGTGAAGGTATCGGTCAGGCTCTTCTGACCGGTGTTCTTGCTGGCGAAGCAATCATCGGCTCGTCGACATATAGAGAATCAGCGATCTGCAAAAGTTATTCAAAAAAAATCAAGCACGAATTCTTTGCCGACCACCGAATGAGTTTCGTTCTCGGCAAAGTTCTGCAAAATACATTTGCGACTCGCGGTGTCCTTCGTCTCGCCGGCACCTCAAACTGGACACGGCGCAACTTCGTGCGCTGGATGTTTGAAGATGAACCCCGCGCGGCGATATTGACACCATCTCGATGGCATCGCAAGTTTCTTAAACGTGCTGGTGCCTACGAAGCCATCTCGGCGAACTCAAGCAACTAAGTTGTAATGCGTGCGCACACGAATAACTGATCTATTTGAAATCGAACATCCAGTAATGCTTGCGGGCATGGGTGGCGTCTCGTATCACGAACTTGTGGCGGCAGTCAGCAACGCCGGGGGTATCGGTACTTTCGGGGCTTCAACAATGCGCAACAACGAACTCGCCAGCGAAATAAGTGCGGTAAAAAAACTAACCACAAAGCCGTTTGGTGTCGATCTTCTGACTGCACTACCCGATCATCTTGAACAAGGCATTCGCGACGTCATAAATGGTGGGGCAAGAATCTTCGTCGCGGGTCTTGGTGTGCCGCGTGATGCGATTGATCTGTTGCATAGTCACAATATTTTGGTCGGCTCGATGTGCGGCAAAGTTCGCCATGCAGTCGCCGCGGTTGCCAGTGGTTGTGATTTCGTCGTTGCACAAGGCACAGAAGCAGGTGGTCACACGGGGCTCGTGGCGACGATGGCGCTCGTGCCGCAAGTTGTTGATGCTGTCTCGGCACAAGTGCCGGTTGTCGCCGCTGGCGGTTTGTTCGATGGCCGCGGTCTTGCAGCATCATTGGCACTCGGTGCTGATGCGATTTGGGTTGGCACACGATTCATCGCCACGCCAGAAGCCCGTGCAGTCAACGGATATAAAGAAGCACTCGTCGCAAGCCGCGAAGACGACACTGTCATCAGCCGCTCGTATACGGGCAAACCTTGCCGAGTTGTGCGCAACGAATGGACAAACCATTACGAGCAAAACCCACAAGAAATCAAAACATTTCCGCTGCAAGCAATCGCCTCATCACAAGCCAACGTCAATCACTTGGGATATCCGAGCGGCACACAGGTCGACACATCTCGCGAGTTTTACCCGGCTGGTCAAGGCGCAGGTGCGATAGACGAACTGATACCTGCAGGCTTGCTCGTGACCCAAATTGTCGCCCAAGCCGAGCAAATTTTGCATATCTTAAGCACGAACAAATAGTTATTTAAGTATCAATGTTTAGCGTCTTAAAAAATAATCGTGACTTGCGCCTGCTATTTGTCGCCCAGAATCTTTCGTTCATGGGTGACTGGTTCACTTTTGTTGCATTAGCCGGTCTGGTTCAAGACGTCACGGGTTCAAAATTTCTCGTTTCTTTATTGTTGGTCGCATTTTCGCTGCCATCGTTTTTGGCGTCACCGATCGGCGGGCCCGTTGCCGATCGCTACGACCGCCGCAAAGTCTTAATCATCGTTTCAATCATGCAAGCGATCGCCGCATCAGGTTTGCTGCTGATCGGCGATTCACGAATCTGGATCGCCTTCGTCGCCCAAGGCTCGATCGCCGCGCTCGCCGCATTCGTTCGCCCCGCGCTCGAAGCGGCGATTCCGAATTTGGCGCGCAACCCCGATGAACTTCGTCAGGCCAACGCACTTTTTGGCAGCAGTTGGGGTGTGATGCTGGCAGCAGGTGCCGGAATCGGCGGTATTTTCTCTCAGGCTTTCGGTCGTCAAGCGGCATTTATCGCCGATGTTGCAACTTTTGTCATCGCTGCAGCATTAATCGCACTCGTCACCCGCCCGATGCAAGAAGCACGCACCAAATCTCAAACGCGGCGCATTCGACCTGTGGTCGATATGCGCGAAGCATTGCATCTCGCAAAATCCGATTCGGCGATTATGGCATTGTTGATGTCAAAAATGACTTTTGCCGTTGGTGCCGGCGTGGTCAGCCAACTTGCGGTTTTTGCCGCCGATTCTTTTAATCGAGGCGACGCAGGTCGAGGTTTGATGCTCGGCTTGCGCGGTCTTGGCAGCGCACTCGGCCCGTTGGTTGCGGCGCGCTTCGTCAAAAACGATCTGTCCAAAGTCATCTTGATTTGTGGCATTGCTGGTCTCGGTTTTGCAGGCGGTTATTTGGCTGCAGCCGCATCCCCAATATTTTTGGTCGCGTGCGTCTGCATCGGTTTTGCACATCTTGGCGGTGGTGCTCAATGGACACTTTCTACTTACGGTTTACAAGTGCGTTGCCCCGACGAAATGCGTGGACGAGTTCTGGCCGGCGACTTTGCGCTGATCACTCTTTCGCTCGGCCTTAGCAGTCTGGTTGCGGGCGTAGTTTCAGAACTCATTGGCGCCCGCGGCACGATTGCCGTCTTCGCACTTCTCGCGGTTTGTGCTTCGATTATTTATTTACTGGCCACCCGTGGTGTTAGAGCAAAGTTAAAACTTGATGCCCGCGCTTAGAGATCTTTAGACCTCATCCAGAATTGAGCGCAAAGTTTCAATCTCACGCACAGGGTCTGGACCAACCGGGTTTACTTGCAGAACCGTCACACCCGCTTCTTTGAACGCACCGATTCGCTCTTTGATATAACCCCGTGGCCCGACGAGGTTCGACAATTCGAGCCATTCGCTCGGTATCACTGCTGCGGCTTCTTTTTTCTTGCCATCTAAATAAAGATCTTGAATCTCAATTGCTTCTTTTTCAAAGCCGTAATCGCGACACATATCGTTATAAAAGTTTTTGCCCCGAGCGCCCATGCCACCGACATACAGCGCATAACTTGGCCTGGCAAAGTCGAGTACTTCGCGTTGTTTTTGCGGCGTCAATGACTCATCGATATGCAACATGCCGCCGGCTGAAATATCAAGTTGCTTTAACCCCGCCTGGCGTTTGGCCAGACCCGCCTTCAATGATTTGCCCCAGACGTTTTGAAACTTCTCTGGCATAAAAAAAATTGGCATCCAGCCGTCGGCAATTTCTGCAGTTGCCTCGACACTCTTGTCTTTGAGCGACGCCCACCAAACAGGTATCTCACTGCGCAGCGGATGATTAATCAACTTCAACGGCTTGCCAAGGCCCGTACCTTGACCTGCAGGCAACGGCACCTGCACCGTTTTGCCCGTGTAATTGAGTGGGTTTTCTCGACGCCAAACTTCTCGACACACTTCTATATATTCTTTGGTTCGCTGCATCGGCTTTTCATATGGCACGCCGTGAAAACCTTCGATTACTTGGGGCCCTGACGCGCCGAGTCCCAAAATAAATCGCCCGTTGCTGACATAGTCACAACCGGCCGCAGTCATCGCCGTAAGCGCAGCCGTGCGCGAAAATACGTTGATAATTCCCGTACCGATTTGAACCCGCTCGGTGACCCCCGCCAGATATCCGATCTGCGAAATCGCGTCATAACTGTAGGCCTCGGCAACCCAAACAATGTCGAGACCGACTTTTTCAAGTTCAACAACACGCTTTGCAGAAGATTGAAAGTCAGAAATGTAATTAATCATCATTGAAAGCTTCATAACACTTCTTTCTTCGAGCCTTGCCCGGACATGATTAATTTACTTGACGCGAACGACCCACCCAGTATGGCTCACGCAAAATCTTTTTAAGGATCTTGCCACTCGGATTTCGTGGCAATGCATCAACCCAGTCGACCGACTTTGGCGTCTTAAACCCGGCCAAGCGCTCGCGAGCAAACGAAATAATCTCTTGTTCGGTAACTTGCGTGTCTGGTTTTCGCACAACCAGCGCCATTGGCACTTCGCCCCACTTGTCATCTGGCACACCAATCACGGCCACATCGGCGATCGCCGGATGCGCCATCAAGGCGTTTTCAATTTCGGCTGGGTAAACATTTTCGCCACCAGACACAATCATGTCTTTAACTCGATCAAATATGTAGACATAGCCGTCTTTGTCAAAGTAGCCAGCATCACCAGATCTAAACCAACCACCCTTGACGATTGCCTTGGCCGTCTCTTCGGGCATATTCCAATAGCCCTTCATAATTTGACGCGAGCGAATCCAAATTTCACCGACATCCCCGACCGGCACATCTTTGCTTGTCTCAGAATCAACAATTCTCAGTTCGATACCTGTAAATGGTTTGCCACACGAACGCAATCGACCTTTATTGGCTGAACTCAAGTCATGATCTTCGGGGCCGAGCACCGTCACGACACCAGTCGTTTCTGTCAAGCCATAGACCTGCATGAACGGACATTTGAACGCCTTGATCGCACCCTCAAGAACTGCTTCTGAGATCGGTGACGCACCGTAGGCGATTAATTCGAGACTTGAAAAATCAGTCGTGCCGATATTCGGCATCGCCAATGCGAATTGCAAGAGCACCGGCACCAAGAATCCGTGCGTGATGCGATGCTTTTCGATCAAAGTCAAAATTTCTGCAGGATTAATATCGCGCACGATGATCGACTTCGCCCCTGTGAACTGACCGGCAGTCGCCCAACCACCACCACCGATATGAAACAACGGCATCGCCACGAGGTTGATTGTCTTTGCCGACATTCCCCAAACATCACGCGCGGCAGGCAACAACGCAAAGAAGTTGTCGTTGGTCAGCATCACACCTTTTGGTCGACCGGTTGTTCCGCTTGAGTACAACTGAAACGCGATGTCACTCGGCTTAGTCGCAACTTTTGGATCAACCGCCGACTGCGCACTCACCCAGCGCTCATAATCATTATGACTTGGGTGACCGCCAATGACGATTACGGTCTTGACATTTGGCAAATCATTTACGATCGCGTCAAGTATGGCGACGAACTCTTGACCAACGATCAAAACCTCGGCTTGCGAGTCGTTGACAATGAACGCGACTTCTGGCGCAGCCAGACGCCAGTTGACGTCAACGCTCACTGCATTTAATAAAGCACAGCCGTAGAACACTTCAAAGTGCTCTATGCCGTTTTTGTCTAAAAATGCGACGCGATCCTGCGATTTGACACCAGCACGACGCAAACCTTGCGCAACTTGAGAAGAGCGCGACAGCAACTGGGCCCATGTCATTTCTCGGTCACCTAGAACCAATGAAACAGCATTTGGTTGTTTCTTGGCGTTGTCACGAACGATGCTGCCGACGTCGCCGACTTTCAAGCTTGGCACCGACTTTTTCTTGACGGCGTTCTTCTTTACGGCTTTCTTTTTGACGGCTTTCTTCTTGACAGGTTTTTTCACGGATTTCTTCTTGCCAGATTTTTTTGTGGCTTTCTTATTTGTTTTCTTGGATTTAGATTTTTTGGATTTAGATTTTTTACGTGATGCCATTTAGTCAAGGTAGTACGCCAACCTGCCATAATGCAATATCGTAAAAATTTTCAAGTTTTCAGTTAATTCCACCGACAAAGTGCGGTTAAGCGCCTACAAATACCCCACTAGTTCAGACGCGGCTGGGCCTGCTGTTCTGCTTTGTCACCCCACTGGTTTTCATGGTCGATGTTTCGAACCCGTCGTCGAGTCGCTTATCGCCGATTACGACTGCGTCTCGTTCGACTTTCGCGGTCACGGCGATTCGATTGTCAGCCCAGACTTACCAGTTGATTGGCGAGGTTACGGTCACGACGCACTCGCGATGGTCAAGCAGATCTCAAAGCAACCAATCGCAGTCGGTCATTCTCTAGGCGGTGCTGCCCTCGTAATGGCGGCACTTGTTGAACCAAAACTTTTTCGCGCGCTGATTCTTTACGAGCCGATCATCTTTCCGAGAGCAATTCGCGAGATTGCACTAAGTAACCCCGGGCCCAGTCCACTGGCCGAGGGCGCTCGACGTCGTCGCAAAACCTTCGCGTCACGAGCCGAAGCATTCGCCAACTACGCGTCAAAGCCACCAATGAACGCATTCGATCCGCGAGCATTGCATGCGTTTGTCGATCACGGTTTCAATGATGACGGCGACCAAGTGACCCTCAAGTGCGCACCCGAGTACGAGGCTCGAAATTTTGAGATGGGCCCGGTTCAAGAAACATGGGATCAACTCAAAAACTTACGAGTCCCAACTTGGGTCGTCAGCAGCACGCGGCAGGCAGGCCAACCTTCGGGCTTTGCTGCCGACATTGCCGAACAGATCGCCGATTCGCATTTCGTTGAATGGTCAGACGTAGGCCACTTCGGACCAATGCAACAACCTGGGCGACTCGCCGACTTGGTGCGAGAAGTTGATCGTCTCACCTCGCCGAACACCTAGTGCCTAGATTGTCATTGCCGTGACTTCTACTGTTTATCAAACACCAATCACACTTTCGCCCTCGCGCATCAGCAACTTTCGAACTTGCCCGTTGCAATTTCGTTTCGCTTCAATCGAGAAACTTCCCCAACCGCCACAAATACATTTAGTCAAGGGCAATTTTGTGCACCGAGTGCTCGAGTTGCTGTTAACCAACGAAGCCGAAAATCGCACGGTCGATGCGGCCCGAAGTTCTTTTGATATCGCTCGCACCGAATACGAACCGTCACCCCGGTTCGTGGCGTTAGGTCTTAGCGCAGATGCATCTGATGCGTTTTTCAAAGACTCACGCGATCTTGTCAACGGCTACTACCGCATGGAGAACCCGCGTAACGTCAAAATTCTCGGCCTCGAATTGCGCCTCGACTCAGATTTCGGCAAATTCAAACTCGGTGGCATCATCGACCGACTTGAACGCAACGAAAAGGGTGAACTTGTCGTCAGCGATTACAAGACGGGCAAGGTACCGGCTGCACGATTCGGCGCTAACAAAATGGACAACATGCACATCTACGCATCACTTTGTCTGCGAGAACGCGGCGAGTTGCCCAAAAAATTGCGTTTGATGTATCTCAAGTCGAGCACACCAATCGAAGTCGAAGTCACCCCAGAGTCAAATGCGGCGTGCGAGGCGGCTGCGATTGAAACTTTCGAACAAATTGACGCGTCGTGTCAATCGGGTGAATTTGACACCAAAAAATCAGGACTATGTAACTTTTGCGCCTTCAAACAATGGTGCCCAGAATTTGGTGGCGATGATTCGTTGGCAAAAATAGAAGCACCAAAGCTTTACCCAACTATTGCCCGCGATTAAGTTATTTTCACCAACCTTTTATGGCTGACTCGATTCCTTCACATCCTTCGCGCTTGGCGATCTTCGAACAACGGTTCGACCGTTTGCTCGAACCGACTCGTAACTTTAAACCCACCGTCTGGTTGTTCACCATTGCAACCGCACTCGGCGACTTCGGCATGTTGTGGCACATCGTCGGCATCGTCAGAGCGATTGCTGACACAAGTCGTGTCAAGCAAGCATTAATTCTTTCGGTGCTGATGGGCGTCGAAAGTTTGATCCTGAATCAAGGCATCAAACGATTTTTCAAACGTGAGCGACCCACGGT
>Ga0049085_10000772_pt1 | contig 12632 bp, 11 predicted proteins | sample GreLakmeSU08MSRF_FD_66721 | JGI IMG/M metagenome (GOLD analysis project Ga0049085, IMG submission 66721) | Freshwater lentic microbial communities from great Laurentian Lakes, MI, USA - Great Lakes metaG SU08MSRF | ecosystem: Environmental > Aquatic > Freshwater > Lake | place: Great Lakes... | reverse complement strand
GACGCAAATCAATCACACGCCACACACGCTTACGGAATTTAATATCCGCATTGCGCAAATATGGCCGAGGCATAACAATACCTTTCAAGCTGCGAATATTGGTATCGTGATTCACAAATTCAGGTTCATAATGAGGCACTGCTGGGTCGTCGTAGTGTGTTCCAATGGTTGGAATCACAATTTCAACATCTTTCTTTGGCTCACCAGTAGCTTCAGATGGAGCGGGGTCTGACTTCCCTCCTTTGGCTGGCTCAGGAGAAGAACCCCAACCGCCACCGCCACCCCAGTCTTGCGCTTGCAAACCGGCTGCCGTGAATAATGCGAGTGTGAATAAAATGCGTTTCATAGTTGTTTCTATTATTGAACTGCGCCACCCACGTTATCCAAGAATTTCGGGGTTTTGTCTGGTCCTATTACTTTAATTTGGTCAAACTGAATCAAATCCCCAGGGCCTAACATTTTCAAGTATGCTTGAATGGGTGTTAAAGAGGCTCCATTGGCTGTCATGATTTTTGGTCCGTTGGTACGGCGGCCGATACATGTAAAACGATAAGACAATACATCATATTTTACACCATCATAAACAAAGTTATCTAAGGCAGCAACCGCGTTTGCCTGAACTTTCAATGCAGACAAAGAGATTGGACCGCTAAATCCAACACTACCCGCTTTAAATACGGGACGAGGTACGTTACGAATTTTAAATTTCTTATCTCCCATAGATACGGTACGACCATCGGGCAACTTTGCAGTTACTTTGATCAAACAATCGTTTCCATTACGCACAGGAACCAATGCATTAAACTGGCCAGGTTTAGCAGCACGAAGAGATACACCCCCACCTACTACCAATACCGTCACATTTTTGGGATCAACACCACCCACAGATACAGAAATTGGGTTGGGTAAACCAACATACAATACATTCAACTCATCGGCAGAAATCGCTGCTTGAGGAGCAAATACACTATATTCTGCTTCAGTCTCATAGTTATCAGATCCACCACCATTAGGCTTAGGAACCTGAATACCCACTTTATATTTCTGAGAACCCGGTGATGAACTTGTAACCTTGTATTTTCCCACACCATCTACCACTTCAATGGGGCGACCGTTTACAGTCACAAACATTTGGGCTTTTGAGTTGTACGCAGCCAACAAAATATTGGCTTCATACGTTTGGTTTGTCAATACAGCTGAAGTCGCTGAAGAAACAACCGGAATCAATTTGTCGAATTTGTAATCCGCAGCATTCACTGACTCAGCCAAGGCTTGCATAACTTCTGCTTCCATAGAACGGGAATCATTCTCAACCTTACTCAACATGGCGAATACACCAGCCAAAGGTGAATGCTCCAAATACATAGAAACCCAAGATTCTTCTGTACCACTGCTATTTAAAGAATTGTTGGCATACAAAGAAGTCTTTTCTTCAATTGCCTTCATACGGTCCAACAACATTTTCTTCGTTTCTGGCGATGCAGATAAAATTGGATCCATAGAAGCCTTTTTCATTATTGCCAACATTGCAAGACGGGTTTTATTGATAGACTCTTGCAATTCAACACCATTTTTACCATCCTCATCTATCATGAAATAGTGAGCATGAAGTTCCATGTTATCACCCTGAGCCAATTCCGCAACTCCACCTTTTACCAACATGGCTTCAGGCTCTTGCTTACGACCCATTTTAGGATCTTTTTGGTCACCAGAACGAAGTAACAATTCATTTTTGATACCACTCAAACGAATTATCAAAGTTTTGCTGATTCCCTGTACTTGATTACAGTACGATACTGCAGCGGCAGCCGCTTTATTTTCAGCGGCAGTTTTTACCAATGAACTCAATACTGCACTATTCTTTTGAACGATGTTTTTTGTAGAATTATCCAAAGAGTTCTCAATCAAGTTAAAAGCCTTGATGATTTCCTTGGATACGTTAAGTGCCAAAAGCGCTGTCAACACGAGATACATCATGTTGATCATCTTCTGACGTGGGGATAATTTACCACCTGCCATTATCTATATCTCCTTATTAAAGTTGGGTTAGATAACTGGATTAGGCTTTGTTGGCGCCCATAGCGCTCAACATATTACCATAAATTGAATTCAAATTGCTCAAATTGCGATTCAACTTAGACAATTCACCAGCAAACTCCCCTGTAGCTACTTCAGTTGAATTTATGTTTATCAAAGCACCCTGCAATCCAGCAGAAAAATTCCCCATCGAATCAGAAACCATTGCAGTACTATCAGCAATTGCATTCATATTCTTAGCCGCCTTGGAAGCATTTTCTGCATACTCAGTCGTAGCAACCGCTGCATTTGACAAAGTACCCATATCTTTTACGTTATTGCTCAAAGATGACAACCCATTGCCCAAACTTTCGATCAATTCTGGACCAATTTTCGCTTGAGCCAACATATTGTCTAATTGCTGAGTTAAAGTACCACTCAATTTCTTTTTGGTTTCAGTTGGATCGCCACCAGCCAATTCAGGGTAAACCAAAGACCAATCTGGATCCATGTGTATGGGTTCAAAAGAAGAAATTGCAAAAATGGCGGCTTCTGTCAACAGACCCACCGACAACATAAGGTCAGCACCTTTCAAGTGCAGAATTTTAAACAAAGCACCTACGATTACTACCGCAGCACCCATACCATAAATGAAGTTCATGGAAGTTTTAAACTTTTTTGATTCAAAGAAACTTTTGTTGCTCATATTTATTTTTTGTTATAGTTAGTTGAATGGTTAACGATACGTCTGAAAAATTATTCTGTAAAAAATTATTTGCGATCTGTATTTGAACGACCAATATAGGTTTGAACACAGCGGAATCCTACATAAGACTTACTTGTGTCTTGGTATTCATAGGTTCTAGCACCATTTTCGATAAAATAAGCGACATCTTTCCAAGATCCACCGCGGATTACTTTGCGCTTCTCATTGATTGGAATATCCTTCACCTGACGTGTACCCTCTTTGCCTCTTTCTTTGATGAATTTATGCGATTCACCATTCAAGTCGTGAGCGAAAGCATTATTTGCCTCATCCCATGAAGTACGAGTCCACTCAGAAACGTTACCCGACATATTATACAAACCAAAATCATTTGGGAAGTAACTATCAACCCGCACTGGATAAACACCCCCGTCTACACCATAGTTACCACGCAATGGCTTAAAGTTGGCCAACATACAACCCTTGCTATTTCTAGCATAAGGTCCTCCCCATGGGTATTTGTTTCCGATACGACCGCCACGAGCAGCATATTCCCACTCATACTCAGTTGGCAAACGGAAATCATGTGTATTTGGCAAATAACCATTCATTTCCCAATACGCTGTTTTGCGATCAGTTCTCCAACGACAGAAAGCATACGCTTGATGCCAAGAAACACCTACAACTGGATATTCATCGTATTTTGGGTGATGGAAATATATCTGGGCCATTGGCTCGTTGTATGAATAGGTAAAATCACGTACCCAACACAATGTATCAGGGTATACCAAAACATCCTCAGTGCGCATGAATTTACTGCGATCCATTGGATTGTATTTGTCGCGATCCTGAGTTGCAGCCGCATCAAAATCTGTCCACATGAAATGGTAAATCAATTTACGAGTATCAATTTGGTGCTTTCCTTGGAAACGCTCATCACCCTGATACCACATATCAGCCAATTCTTCCTTGTGCTTTAACCAATCCACTTCGCGGTAAGGGTTAATCAAACGATTGCCCTCCTCATCTTCTGGGAAGTAATATTCGTCGTCGTCACACATAATTCTAGCCAATGAATCGATAACATAATTTACAAACTGACGGTATTCGTTGTTTGTGATCTCAGTTTCGTCCATCCAGAAACCAGTTATGGTCATCTGTTTGTTTGGCTCCAAGTAGGAATTGAATACATCCTGCCCTCCTTGTCCTGTGTGAAAAGTTCCTGATTTCACGTACACCATTCCCGGAGGCTGGGGGTGAAACCAAGGCCGTCTGCCTAAAACACCGGTCAAATCACCGGTATCGGCTGGTCCGCAAGCATAGACCATTACAGAAGCCACGATAGCGGCCCTGTGTAAGATTCGATTGCCCAAGAAATTCAAAGCTTTCTTAGCGAACTCGTTGTTTGTGAAGAGACTCATCACTGTATTTTTCATTATGCAGTTTTGATTGTGCGTATTGTTTCTAAAGATTGCAAAAATAAAGTTCTATTTGAATAAAGCAACATTTTATTTATTTCAGTACCTATGAAACGACAGAATCGAATGTTTATTTTGTGTGGATAAATATTTTTTAGATTAATCCCATTCAGGTAAACGCTCCATATAACGTGGATGACGGAATACACGAACTGGCCTTTCCGGAATTGTAAACATAAAGCAGTAATTCACTTGCAATTCATGCGAACCTGCAGAATTGCGTAAAATATGGTTCACCGTTAAATCGTAAGAATATCCAACACGAAGTTTTTGATCGCTCATTGGACCATTGCCCAACAACGGAGGATAGTATCCCAATATTAAGGAAACTGATTCCGCGCCCAATCCATAAATACGAATATTTGCACCACCGGCAAACAAACCATTCCAAGTAACCAAGCCCTGTACGTCCAACTGAGGCTTAACCATTCCGCCTTTGCCCATTACCGTCTTAATTAAGAACGCAGGATCCAACGACAGTGATGGATTACCCATGAAATTGTTCTTTTTGTATCCCCCTACTATATATAGGTGTCTATTTGTAGTTACTTGCACAGTTCCCCCACCAACTCCACCACCATAATTAAATGTCTGGGGATTTAAATGCGTTGAAGACACACCCAAATAAGCGCCATCTTCAATATTTGGATTGCTATAATACACGCCCGCACCGAAAGTTGTATGTTGATCCGAAGGTTCTCCAATGGGTATCATTGGATCATTTGGATCGTGATATCTCAGCTTCCTTGCATCTAGCGTTTTTGTAAGATTTGTGATATCAACCCCCAAGCGAATGTTTGATCCATCTGCTAAGGTATAAGCGTATGAACCGCCACCCTTCATATAGGTAGCTGTCTCATATCCCACTTGATCCGATACCAATGAGAAAAAAGCACCCCCCATATTATTTCCCTTTACCATAATTGGAGCGGAAAATCCCAAACCGCGGGTTACAGGAGCAATGTTCTTGCGCGCCGCATCTAACGTGTTCTCGATACCGAAATCTTTATTCTGAGTTTTAAGATATGGAGACTCATCGTCATAACCTAACCACTGCTGGTGAGTAATTGCATTTATACAAAATTGACCAGAAGCCCCGGCATACGCTGGGTTATAGAACAACTTGTTAAATGTGAAATGTGTAAAAAGTGGATCAGTCTGCGCAAATAACGCCAACGGCGCTACTAAAGCTATTAAAGCCACCCATCTTCCCAGTAATTGTTTATTCATACCTATTGTGGAATATCTCTCAGAAACAAAAATCATGTAAAATCCTCACATTCCCAAACATTTTATCAAATAATACCAATTCAGGCAACCTTGTATCCACTCTATTCGTAGCTTCCGCTTTCAATTAATATCGTTAGGGTTCATTTTCATTTTTTATTCCCTCAAAAAACATATCAAAAAGAGTATAAGTAGTGGAAAAGTCAACCTTGTTCTGCTACTCTGTGTTTGTATCATTGTATCCTAATCTATACACTTATTATGGCTCAAATATTGGTCATCGACGATGAAGCGCCGATCCGTGAAACCCTCAAAGAAATTCTAGAATACGAGAATTACACGATTACCACTGCCGATGATGGCAATAAAGGTCTGCTATTAATACAGAAAAATGAATACGATGTTGTTCTGTGTGATGTAAAAATGCCTGGTATAGATGGCATGGAACTCCTAGATCGAGCCCAAGCCCTGAGACCAGACCTTCCTTTTATAATGATTTCTGGCCATGGAAACGTAGAAATGGCAATTGATGCCACAAAGAAGGGGGCCTATGACTTTATTACCAAACCCCCAGATTTGAATCGATTATTGATTTCCATTCGGAACGCCATCGACAAAAACAATCTCGTTACAGAAACAAAATTCCTGAAGCGAAAAGTATCCAAAACTTTCGATATCATCGGAGAAACGCCTGCCATTGGAAAAATCAAGGAAACCATTGAAAAGGTAGCCCCCACCGAAGCACGCGTGCTGATCACCGGAGAAAATGGAACAGGCAAAGAATTGGTCGCTCGTTGGTTGCATGAAAAAAGCAATCGCGGCAACATGGCTCTGGTAGAAGTAAATTGTGCATCCATCCCGTCTGAATTGATTGAAAGTGAATTGTTTGGACATGAAAAAGGCAGCTTTACTTCAGCCATCAAACAACGCATCGGCAAATTCGAGCAAGCCCATGGCGGCACCCTTTTCTTGGATGAAATTGGCGACATGAGTCTTTCTGCCCAAGCCAAAGTATTAAGAGCGATTCAGGAAGGCAAAATTACACGGGTTGGGGGCGACAAAGAGATTAAAGTTGACGTTCGCATTGTAGCAGCTACCAATAAGAATTTGCTCGAGGAAATCGAAAAGGGACAATTCCGAATGGATCTTTACCATAGACTGAGTGTAATCCTGATTCATGTGCCTACGCTGAATGAACGCTTGGAAGACATTCCGCTCATTGCGAATAATTTCTTAAAAGACATCTGCGACGAAAATAGCATTCCTTTAAAAGGATTTACCCCCGATGGCTATCAAGCCCTGCAGGATGTTAATTGGACAGGAAATATTCGTGAACTCCGCAACGTCGTTGAACGTTTGGTGATTCTTTGCGGAGAAAAAATTTCTGGTGAAGACGTCTATATGTTTTCAAACCCAGCACAACGGGGTGCAGATCCATTTGGTGTGGTGGACGATTACAAAACGCTTCAAGATTTTAGAGACTGGGCCGAAAAAGTGTTTATCGAAAGGAAATTGGTCCAAAATGGTTGGAATGTGGCCAAAACCGCACAAGAAATCGATATTCAACGAAGCCATTTATACAACAAAATTGAGAAGTACAGCCTCAAACGTCGTTAATTTACCGTTCTAAACGATGCAGCATCGCGGCACAGACCTCATACTTGCCAAAAAACTGCTCCTTGAGGGAAAATTGGTGGCCATTCCCACAGAAACAGTTTATGGGTTGGCGGCCAATGGACTTGATGAAATAGCGGTTGCGGGGATTTTTTCGGCAAAAAACCGACCTGCATTTGACCCTCTAATCCTGCACGTTGCTTCCATCGAACAAGCCCAATCGCTATGCACTGAATGGCCCGAGATGGCAGAAAAATTGGCTCGCGCCTTTTGGCCAGGTCCACTCACGCTCATACTACCCAAATCAGATTTAGTCCCCGATCTTACAACTTCGGGACAACCCACTGTTGGGCTTCGAATGCCTAATAATAAGGTAACACTTGAATTACTGAACACACTCCCCTTTCCCCTCGCTGCGCCCAGTGCCAATCCTTTTGGCTATGTTAGCCCAACCAATGCGCAGCATGTGGCCGATCAATTGGGTGATCGTATAGACTATATTCTTGACGATGGCGCCTGCTCTGTAGGGATAGAAAGCACCATTGTTGCCATCGCCAATGATATTCCTCAAGTTTTAAGGCTCGGAGGATTGTCGTTGGAGAGCATTGAAGCCGTGTTGAAAGTCCCTGTGCTGGAACGATTAAACCAAAATAGCAATCCACAAGCACCCGGTCAGCTTGATCAACATTATAGTCCGCGATGTCAGCTCATTGCGTTAAATACAATGCAAGCCGCAGATATTGACCCAAGCGTATCGATCATCTATTTTTCTAAACAAAAGGCGCAACGGGATTCTGATTACTATTTGTCGGACAGTGGAGATACCAATGAAGCGGCATCGAATCTTTTTTCCACGCTGCGCCGCCTAGATAAAGACAATCAGAAACTGGCATACTTTGAATGGGCGCCAAATGAAGGACTAGGACGTGCCATCAATGACCGACTTCAGCGCGCGTCTTTTTAGCCATAATCGTTAAATTTCCTCCAAAAAACTCAAGGTGTTATCGAGTGCATACCACAATTCTTGGGTAAAATCATGAATTCCCGCGCAAGGATGTTTCGTTCCGAAGGTATGATCCGCTTTAGAAACTGTCATTCGGATACTATGAATACAAGCATCGTACAATGGCTCAGACAATGCACAAGGAACGGCTTCATCGGCTTCTCCATGAACAATGAGTAAAGGTCTACCCAAACCTCGGGCAGCTTCCAAGACGTCGAATTCCTCTTCATGTGCCATCAAATTCTCCCAGATGCTATAATCCAATGGCATTTCCTGATGTGTACGGGCATTTGTAGTGTATACCGTGCGATTTTTCTTCCAAATTTGCGGGTTGAACGATTCAAATAACCATTGATACGATGGAATGGGCGACCAAGCAATGACTTTCTCAACGCAATCTGGATAACGGCTGGCGAACAAAATCACATTGGCTCCGCCGCGGGAGTGGCCTAACCAAGAAACTCTTTCTACGTCCAATCCCAATGATTTCCCATTTTCTCGAATCCATTTTCCCAGCGATTCTAAATCGTTGAGCTCTTTACTCACGGTATTCACAGCAAACAGATCCAGCGCATCAAATCTATCTGCATCACCTACTACCCCATTGTGTGAATGGTTAAACGCAATCACCGCATAATCGCCTGTGGCAAAATACTCATGCAAATAAGGGACGTGGCCCCATTGTTTAAATCCTTTGAAGCCGTGGCAATAGACCAATACGGGAAAAGGCCCTTCGGTTGAGGGCATAAACAAATCGACGGCCATTTGGCCGTCGATGGTTTTAATCTGAAAATGTTGATTGTTTTTCACAATTTGGTGCCCAGGACCGGAGTCGAACCGGTACGGGGGTGAACCCACAGGTGTTTGAGACCAGCGCGTCTACCAATTCCGCCACCTGGGCATATTCTTTTTCAGAACGGGATGCGAAATTATCATTAATTTCTAATGATTCCAATATTATTTGACAATATTTTTGGGCCATTCCACCACTTCCATGGAATGAATTTTTTGGGGTTCCAATTGGAAGCGAAGTGCGGTCCGAACTTTATGAAATCCGTGAACTCCGCAAGCCCCTGGATTTAAAAAAAGCAAGTTATTAAATTTGGGATCTCTTTGAACTTGGAGCATGTGAGAATGACCACAAACATAGATATCGGGTTTGGTTTTGTTTAGTGCATCTTTTACGTTTGCGGGATACCGTCCGGGTTTACCTCCAATATGTATCATGAGAATTCTAAAGCCTTCCCTATCAAATAATTGAACATCAGGATATTCCACTTTCACATCCATACCATCAATATTACCATGTACGCCGATGATCGGTTTTCCGAGCTTTGAGATTGCGTGATGCATCGCTGTATTCAGCCAATCGCCGGCATGCCAAACCTCATCCGCCCATGCTGCATGATGCAGAATCCCTTCGTCAACGTAGCCATGATTGTCTGATATAACTAAAATTTTCATCAGTGAATCCAATTAAGCAACGCGGTCCCAACCTTCCGTCTCAAGTGTTAAATATTCAACCAGTTTATGTCGCCAAGGGTAAGGAAAAAAATGTTAGAATTAAATCTCGCGATTCACATCCCACTGTTCCAAGTAATCGGCAACGCGGCGAACAAACATGCCTCCTAAAGCACCGTCTACCACACGGTGATCGTAACTGTGCGATAAATACATCATATGTCGGATTGCAATCACATCACCAAATTCGGTCTCTAAAACAGCTGGTTTTTTGCGAATCGCACCCACTGCCATAATGGCCACTTGGGGTTGATTGATCACAGGCGTACCCATAACATTCCCAAAACTCCCCACGTTTGTTAGCGTATAGGTACCCCCTTGAACTTCATCTGGAACCAACTTCCCAATACGCGCTCTTCCCGCTAAATCATTAACAACTCTGATTACTCCCAACAGACTCATGCTATCAGCATTTTTAATCACCGGAACAATCAAATTGCCATTCTGCTGTGCAACGGCCATTCCAATGTTGATACTTTTCTTTTTGATAATTGTGTTTCCATCCACACTTATATTGATCAATGGAAAATCCTTGATCGCTTTGGCTACAGCTTCAATAAATATCGGTGTAAACGTAATGCTTTCACCTTCTCTTTTCTTAAAACTATCCTTCACGCGATTTCTCCAATTTACCAAATTCGTAACATCCGCTTCAACAAAACTCGTAACATGGGGCGAAATATGTTTACTCATGACCATGTGGTCGGCAATCATTTTTCTCACACGATCCATTTCTATGATTTCATCACCGGGGTTTAATGAAATGCTGGATTTGACTTCTACTTTGGCAGGTGTTTGATTGGAAACAGGCGTTTGGATTGGTGTAGCCGCTGAATGAACAGGTAAAACCGATGTCGATATAAACGATTTTTCCGCTGCAGTGCCACGATTCGCTACATAATCGAGAATATCAGATTTAGTCACCCTTCCCTCTTTTCCCGTTCCTGCTAAAGCTTCCAATTGCAACATTGAAATGCCTTCTGCCCTTGCAATATTTAAGACCAACGGAGAATAAAAACGACTTCCTCCCTCATTGGTTAACAGCGCTGGATTAGGTTGTGCAGATTCAATTTGTTTTTCGATGGCTGCAACCGCCGCTTCCACTAAAATTACTGGTTCCACCGCCGTTGGAACAGATGTAACGGGAGTTGATAACGCTGGAGAAAACGCCACAGGTGCTGAAGCCGATGCGCCACCCTCTATATTTATCATTGCAACAGGTTCCCCCACTTTAACTACATCACCATCTTGATACAATTGTTTCACTAAAATCCCAGCTTCTGTGCTAGGAATCTCACTATCAACCTTATCGGTAGCAATTTCAACGATGGGTTCATCCTTTTCAACACGCTCTCCCTCGTTTTTTAACCAACGAATAATTGTCGCTTCCGCGATGCTTTCGCCCATTTTGGGCATTACAATGGGTTTTTCTTCCATAACAATTGAATGCAAAAATCGTGTTTTTTCATTTCACCGCCAAACGCCAATCCCGAATAAAAAAAAATGTGCTACGAATTGTCGTCTTTATCGCCTGATTCAGACGAAATTTCATCTGTCATTCCACAAATCCTCATCAACTCAGCTACTTCAGAACGCTTTGATTTTTCTTGGGTTTCACCAAACGAATAATGCAAATTTCTCAGCATCCTTTTGATAATATCTTTCACTGAACAGGGCATATAAAATTGAGGTAAGGGCGTTACATTTACTACTTTTAAAAAACTATCGATATTTTCTTCGGTAAAGATTTGGCCTTTGCTGTAGGGATTGATATAAAAGACAACTTTTCCAACTTCCTCCAAAGGCACAGCTTTTACATTTTTCACCCCCCCATAGGCTTCTCGAATTTTGCAAAATCCCACCACAAAATGCTGGGGTAGATTAATACCAAATACCGGAAGTCCCAAATGTTGAGCAACCGATAAATAAATGGCTGATAAACTAATTGGATTGCCCGACTTCCTTTCCAGCACTCGATTAATAAATGAATTATCGGGATAGTGATATTGGCTCGTATCGCCATGAAAACCCTGTTGTTCAAAAAAAACATGATTCAATATCTGAATCCGATCAAGGTCGTTTTCAACATTCCCCATCAACAGCCAAGCGTCCAATTTGATATCATTCAACTGACTCTTTACATCCATTAATTTCACACCAGGATACTGCAACTGAGTCACAATAACCCATCCTTCTATCAAATCCGGCTGGTCTTGTTCAATCCAATTTTTAAATCTTTGATGCAATAGATTTTTCTGTATTTTATTGATAACTAGTTCGATATACCTCGAAGCGTCTGGAAAATCATTATTCAACCATAGCGCTTCCAATTCGTCAATTACGGATTCCCCCTCCTCTATCAATCGATTCTCCACAGCCACCGAAACATCCAAATCCGGATCATCCAGTAACTGAACCATGGCTCTAAGTGTAGAAGGATCAATCATGAGAATCGTAGCAATATAATTTTATAGACCGCAAAATGCGATGCTTACTTTTTCTTCGACTTAAATCCTGCGGCTTTGGGCTTTTTCACAAATTCTTTCACTAGAACCTCAACATCTGCGTATACCAACGAATCCCAAGTTTTATCTTTTGGAATCGGCACATTGTCCTTTCCACTTTTGATGTATGGGCCATATCTTCCATTCAAAATTTGAATGTTCGCATCCTCAGTAAATGTTTTCAAAACTGCAGCTGTTGCACCTGCCATCTTTGCCTCTACCAAAGCAACGGCTTGTTCCGCCGTTACTGTTTCTGGGGCCTGGCCTTTGGGAATTGATATAAATTGACCTTGGTATTTAATATAAGGTCCGAAACGCCCTTTATTCACTTCTAAAGAAACGCCGTTATAGTCAGCTACATGCAATGGAAACTGAGTTCCAGACAAAGCCTCTTTCAAAATCGCTTCGCATTCCTCAACGGTCATTGCTGTTAAATCCATACCTTTATCTACGTTGAAATACTTATCACCGCGCTTTAAATAGGGACCGAATCTTCCAATGCCCGCAATCACCGCTTCACCTTCATACACCATGATTTCACGGGGTAGTTCAAACAATTTGAG
>Ga0049085_10000771_pt1 | contig 12632 bp, 15 predicted proteins | sample GreLakmeSU08MSRF_FD_66721 | JGI IMG/M metagenome (GOLD analysis project Ga0049085, IMG submission 66721) | Freshwater lentic microbial communities from great Laurentian Lakes, MI, USA - Great Lakes metaG SU08MSRF | ecosystem: Environmental > Aquatic > Freshwater > Lake | place: Great Lakes... | reverse complement strand
ACCCGCGGCCGTGCCGGTCGCTGAATATGCAGGCTTGGTGATGTCGCCGTTGCACGGCGACCCCCAGATACCCCGCGTGATGCGGCGGGCGGTTGCCTCGGCCGAGAGGAACTGCGGGGCGTACCGAAATGGGCCGGATGGCCTGTAGATGTAGGCCTTCGCGAACCCGTTGGCCACCAGTGCGTAGTTGACTGAGCCCCGTGCCCCTGACCGTCCGTCGCGATAGATGTAGCCAAGAAACCGGTCGTACTTGTCGCGCATGTCCTGTGAGGGATCTGACACCACGCGCACTGCGAGCCCCACTGGCAGCAGGCGCGTGGTCTCGGCCGATGCCGCGGGACCACCGCACTGCACCGGGTACCCCGGGCGCTTGGTCTCCGGCGTGTCGATTCCGATGAGGCGGATGGTGGTCTGGAAGCCGCGCGAGACGATGCGCACGGTGTCGCCATCAACCACGTAATCGATGGTTCCGCGCAGCACGGTGGGCTGCTGCGCCATGGCAACAGGGGCCAACATCAGGCCAACGGAGATGAACAGCAGAATGTGTCGAACCACGCGCGGCATTGTCATGAGTGTGTATCACTGCCGGGCTGCCCGGCGCTTACGCCACACCGCTAGCCTCACCATGTGAAGAAGGATCCCGACGACCGCCTGATCGCGCCCTGGTCGCGATCGTCGCGCACATCCGCCCGTGTCATCGCATGGCCCATCCGGTCATTCATGCGGTGGCAGGCGGCAGGTGGCGTGGCGCTGCTCGTTGCCACCGTGGTGGCACTGATCTGGGCAAACACCGCGGGCGACTCATACACGTCGTTCTGGTCCACGTCATTCACGCTGGGGCTGGGCGATCACGTACTCACCACCAACCTGCTGGCCGTGGTGAATGACGCGCTGATGTTCCTGTTCTTCCTGCTCATCGGGCTGGAGATCAAGCGGGAGCTGGCGATCGGCGAGTTGTCTGACCGCCGCGCGGCCGCACTGCCGTTGGCTGCTGCCCTGGGCGGCATGATCCTCCCCGCCGGCATCTACCTGGCGATCAATGCCGGCACGCCCGTGGAGTCGGGCTGGGGAATCCCGATGGCCACTGATGTCGCCTTCGCGCTTGCGGTGCTGTCGGTACTGCGAAGCAGGGTGCCACAGGCCATCTGGGCGTTTCTCCTGGGCGTCGCCGTGATCGACGACATCGGCGCGATCATCGTGATTGCCATCGCGTATTCCAGCGGCATCTCCCTGGCGTGGCTCGCTGCCGCGGCGGGCGCCCTTGTGATGATGCGGGTGCTGATCTCGGCCCACGTACGTGCCCTGCCCCCCTACCTGATACTCGCCCTTCTCGCGTGGGCATTTACCGCGGCGTCGGGCGTGCACGCCACCATTGCGGGTGTGGCAATCGGGCTGCTCATGCCCGCGCGCGCCATGCAGCGACCGGCCGCGGTGTCGCGCGCAGCCCGCGAGGTGGCCGATCAGACATCCGACGATCCATCGCCCCCCGATGCCGACGACAAGGCCTGGACCGAACTTGCCCACCTCAGCCGCGGCGCGGTCTCCCCTGCATCGCGGCTCATCCACGCATTGCAGCCGTGGTCGTCATTTGTGGTGCTTCCGCTGTTTGCGCTGGCCAATGCCGGCATCGTGCTGAGCGCTTCCACCTTTGAGGCCCCCTTCTCCGTACGTGCTGCCGTGGGCGTGGGGCTGGCACTGGTGGTGGGCAAAGCGATCGGCATCCCCCTGGGTGCATTCATTGCCCTTCGCACGGGGCTCGGACGCATGCCCGAGGGCGCGCGCTGGAGCCAGATGATGGGCGTGGGTCTTCTCGGCGGAATCGGGTTCACCGTGTCGATGTTCGTGACCGATCTGGCGTTCACCGATCCGTCGATGAGCGAGGCGGTGAAGGCGGGGGTATTGGGCGCGTCGGTGGTCGCCGCCATTCTGGGGGCGCTCGTGCTCGCCCGGGCTGGTCGCACGTCCGACAAGGCGCACTAGCCTCGACCACCTGACCGCACGACGCACGGTGCGTCGCTTCGACGCGCCCGGGTGGGGACGGGGTGGGCGCTGGAGCGGGACGAAGGACTTCCAGCACTTCTTGGCGGGCAGCCGGGCGCGGTGGCCCCCCTCGCGGTGCCCGGCTGTCTCCGATACCCACCGCACCCGGCTGGGGCCCGCACTGTTGCTATGGTTTCCCGGACACCGTGAAGGTATTCCTTAAATGAGGAGTTGCCGTGCCCCCGCTTCGCAGGTCTTTCGCAGTTGCCATCTCCACCGCGCTCGTGGTGCTGGGGGTGATTGCGGGGAGTGCATCCGCCGCCATTCCCACTGCCACCGCCGGTCAAACCGAGCAGGCAACCTCCTCCCGCGGCCTTGATCAGGCAAGCGGCACCAGCTGGGGCTGGAGCAACACGACCTTCGGTGTCGCAGGTCGGCCATACATCAAGGCGCTGTCGGTCTCGAACGATGGCGGGGTGACCTTCACCGACCTCGTCGTCGCAGACTCCGCAACGGCGGGGAACGGCTGGGCACCGACCGCTGCCAGCATCGATGGGCAGGTCAGTGACGTGTACGCCTTCATCACCCCGACGAACGGGTGCCGACAAGGCCAAGCACCCACGGCCGGGTCCTGCTACGCACAGCCGAACCGCGTCGGTATTTCGCTGATGCGCTACACCGGTGTCGGGTGGGACCAGAACTTCACGACCGGGGCGTCGACAAACCCGGCCATCACGGAGAACTCCGTCATCGATATGGCCGTCGGCTTCCACGCCGAGTACTCCACGCTTCGCTGGTCGTGGGTCAACGGTGTGCCGAGCTACTGGCAGACCACCGTGTCTCCCTCTGCAGATGGCGTTGCCCGCATCAGGTACTCACCCAAAACAATGCCGTTCATGACCGGGGGTGGCGGCTGTTCGCAGATCCCGGTGAATACCTGCGACATCGCGCAGGCTGACAGCGAGCAACTGGAGGCTGCGCTCCTGCTCTCGATGGACAACACGCTTGACGCGTCGCTGTCGGGAGCGCTGTTCGGCACGACATCGGCGTTCATCGGTTCACTTGAGGCACAGATCGTGCAGGGGCAGGCACCTGTGCTCACATACGGGGTCGCCGCGCCGCACAACTTCGCAAACGGCACGCTCCGCAATGGCACCTTCTATGCATTCCTGCCACAGGCAGTGCTGACGCTCTTCGGCACATCCGTGGCCGGATTCGACCCCGCCATCCTCTCCGTCACCCGCACAGGCGGGGACGGTACGTTCACGCCAGCCTGGACGTCGTGGACCGCGGGCGCAAATGGCATGGACGGTCAGTTCCTGACCATCTCAAACATCTCGTTCTCGGCGCCGAGGTTCGTTGTGCAGCGCCGGGGGTCCGAGAGCAGTAGTACCGGCGGAGGGGGCACCACTGTCAAGGGGGGAGCCGCAATTAAGGTGGGGAAGAAGGCGACCCTGAAACAGATCGCTGGCTTCCTCAAGATGAGCACCAAGGGCGTGAAGATTTCGGCCAAGGTCTCGACACCGAGAATCTGCAAGGTCGTCGGCCAGTCGGTCAAGGGCCTGAAGGTCGGCACCTGCAAGGGCACGCTGACGACCACACGCAAGAACGGCAAGCCCATCAAGAAGCGCTTCGCGATCGCCGTCACCAAGGCGGGGTAGCGCCTGGGGCCTGTGGCGCACCACCCGTGCGCCACAGGCCGATCTCATACGTCATCGAGCCGGTGGCCAAGGCGGCTGCCGCCGATGTCCGGGCGGATGACATCGTTGAGATGTCATCGTAACTTCAGGTATCCCGGCCCAGACACGACATCAAGAAGGCACGCCAATGCCCGCTGAGTTCGACGCAACCACCACTATCCAGCAGTACGCGCACCCCGAGCGCCTTGTCACCACTGCGTGGCTTGAGGCCAACCTAGGTACGCCCGGCCTGGTTGTGGCCGAGAGTGACGAGGACGTGCTGCTGTACGACACCGGGCACATCCCGGGCGCCGTCAAGATCGACTGGCACACCGACCTGAATGACCCGCTCACGCGCGACTACGTAGACGCCGATGCCTTCGCCGCCCTCATGCGCGCCAAGGGCATCACCTCCGACACCACCATCGTGTTCTACGGCGACCAGAACAACTGGTGGGCCGCCTACGCCCTGTGGGTCACCTCGCTATTCGGCCATGCCGACGTGCGCCTGCTCGACGGAGGTCGGAAGAAGTGGGTCGACGAAGGCCGTGCCATGACCACCGACATCCCCGCACCGGCTGACACCGACTACCCCGTGACCCAGCGCGACGACAGCGTCATCCGTGCCTACCGCGAGCAGGTCCTCGCACACATCGGCAACGGGCCGCTGGTTGACGTGCGCTCCCCCGCCGAGTTCACAGGTGAGCTTCTGCACATGGCCGACTACCCACAGGAAGGCGCGATTCGGGGCGGACACATCCCCACAGCGCACAGCGTGCCATGGCGCCGTGCGGCCGACGAGACCGACGGCACGTTCTTGCCCGTGGACCAGCTGAGAGCGATCTACGAGGGCGAGATCGGCCTCACCCCGCAGGATGACGTCATTGCCTACTGCCGCATCGGCGAGCGGTCCAGCCACACGTGGTTTGTGCTCACCCACCTGCTGGGATTTGAAAACGTGCGTAATTACGACGGCTCGTGGGTGGAGTGGGGCAACGCCGTGCGCGTGCCCATCGAGAAGCCCTAGCCCGTCGCACCACGATGAGAGACGCGCTGCACGAGATCGTCGAGGAGTTCGCCGACACGCCCAAGGAGCTGCGCCTGCCGCTGCTCCTTCAGTTCGCCGACGCGCTGCCAGCGCTGCCTCAGCGCCTCCTCGACGATCGCGACGCAATGGAACCGGTGGAGGAGTGCACGGCTCCGCTGTTTCTTGCAGTGGAAGTGGAGCCTGGCCAGCCGGTGCGACTGTTCTTTGATGCACCGCGCGAGGCCCCGACATCACGCGGGTTCGCATCGGTACTGCATGCCGGGCTCGACGGGGGCACGCCCGACGAGATCCTCTCCACCCCCAACGACTTCTACCTGTCCATGGGACTCGATGACCTGGTGTCGCCGCTTCGTATGCGTGGAATGTCGGGCATGCTCGCGCGTGTGAAGCGGCGCGTGGCCGCAGGCATCTCCGCCTAGCGGGTCAGCCGGTGGCAGAAGTCGGCTTCAGCACCCCCGCCGATACCTGCTGCACGGTGGCCGGGTACGTGGCCTCACGGCTGTTGCCGGGAAACCTGATGGTGCCAAGCACCGTCTTCGCGCTGTGCATTCGCACAAGCCCGCGCTGCACCGCCCGCGCAGATGTGCCGTTGCCGATGGCGACCGCCGCGCGCAGCACCTGAACGCCCGCGTAGGCCTGCGCGGCAAAGGCATCTGCCTGATCGCCCGGGTACCTGCGTGCGTAGGCCGTTACGAATGCCCGGCTCGCGGCATCCCTCTTGGCCGGGTTCCATGACGCACTGACGATGAGGCCGTTGGCGCTGGCACCCGACGCGGTGATGACCGTCGGCGTGTTGTAGCCGTTGCCTCCCACCTTAATACCGGTGAAGTCGCTTGATGCTGCGAGCAGATTGATGGCATCGGTATCGCGCGCGGCAAAGAAGATGGCCTGCGGCAGGGCGGCGGTGGCGGTGGCGAGCACCGACGGCGCGGTGGATGAACCCTGCGGCATCGAGATATCAGCAACCAGGGTGATGCCCTGCGCGGCGGCAGTGGCACGGAACTGCGCAGCGGCGCCTTCGGAGTATGCGTCGCCGGTCACCGACACCAGCGCGGCCGTGCGCACGCCCTTGGTGGTGCGTGCGTAGGTCACCGATGCCGGGATCATCTGGTTCTCGCCCAGACAGATGCGCCACACGGTGGGCCCGGCCGCTGTGATGTCGAGCGTGGTGTTGGTAACCGCCAGCACGGGGATGCCCGAGGCAACGGCAACCGGGTCGGCCAGTGCTGCCACACCGGAGAGCGTGGGTCCGATCACCGCGCCCACGCGCGTACCGGTGAAGGCGATCATCTGGTTGCGCCCCATATCGTTGTTCGACTGGTCATCCGCGAGGATGAGCCGCGCCCGCGGGGATCCCCCGGTGCCACTCTGCGCCGCCGCCAGCGATGCGCCGCGCGCCTGGGACACGCCGTACTGGGAAGCCGATCCGGTAATTGAGGCCAGCGATCCGGCAACCACCACGGGCGTCGTAACGGTTGATGCACCGGCAACAGCGATGGTGCTCGCCACGAGGGGAACGGTGAGCGTAAGGGCAATGAGAGTGCGGCGCATGGAGCCTCCGAGGGGTTTTAAGATGACCCAACAATGCTACGCACCGGTACCCTTGCCACGTGAACGGGCGGCGGGCCATCGTGGTGGCGATCGTGATCGGCGGCGCCATCGGTGCCGCCGTGCGCGCGGGGTTGGGCGATCTCGTACCCCGTGGGGAATGGCCATGGGCCACTCTCACCGCAAACGTGCTGGGCACGGTCCTCCTCGCAGTGCTCGCGGCCCTCATCGCGTGGCGACCGCACCTTCCCCATTGGCTCCACCCCCTCGTGGCCGTGGGCTTCTGCGGATCGCTCACAACATTCGCGGGGCTCGAGCTCGAGGGGTTCCTGATGATGCGCGACGGCAGGTCCGGGCCCGCGGTGTTCTACTTCGGGGTCAGCATCGCCCTCGGCCTGCTCGCTGCCGTGGCCGGCCGACGTGCTGTGGATCTGGTGCACCAGTGACCCCGCTCACATGGGCACTCACCATCCCCGCCGGGGCCGCCGGGGCGTTTGCACGATATGAAGCCGGGCGCCTGATGGGAACGCGCCTTGGCGTGCACGCTCCATGGGGAGTGCTGGCCATCAACCTCGTCGGGGCATTTCTTCTTGGGCTACTGGTGGGTGCCAGCCCGTCCGGCGTCGCGGTGATTGCCCTTGGAACAGGGTTCCTCGGATCGTTCACCACATTCTCAACCTGGATGGTGGAGACCGATCACGTCGCAAGGGCCGGCAGGTGGAACACCGCACTCATGAACATCGTGGTTCCGGTGCTGGGTGGGCTTGCCCTCGTCGCGGTGGGATTCGCCGCGGGGTCCGCGCTGGCCTGAGCGCGGAGGTGCTGGGCTTAGGCGGCGCTGTTGATGACGATGATCAGCACGATGACCGCAAGCGCCACAAACACCGTCGCGATGATTGCGGTGATGAGGAACTTCGGCATCGGCGGAATATCAGGAAGATCGGTCGCCATGTCATCTCTTTCAGGGTGGCCAACTGAGGTGACGTATTCCAGCAGACCTGGTGGGCCAATTTCCCATCCGCCAGCCCACCGAGTGGCATGTCTCTGACGGTCGTCACCGGCAGACCGGGACACTTCGGGACACTCCGGGACCGGTCCACCTTCCCAACTGGCCTGGAAAGCCTACCGTCATCGTATTCCCCCGAATCCAATCGAAAGGGACCCATGAAGACTCGCTACCGCATCGCCGCACTTGTTGTCGCTGGATCTGCAGTTATCGCCGCATCGCCGGCCATGGCCGCCACCACCACGATCAGTGCCAAGACAACCTCGGGTCTGATGCTCACGGGCATGCCGAAGACGCTGAAGCCCGGGAACTACATCTTCAAGTACACGAACACGTCGGGCCTGCCTCACAACCTGATGGTCGGATCCGTCAGCACGCCGACCTTCGACAAGGGCACCAAGTCGATCAAGGTCACCCTCAAGAAGGGGACCGTGTCCTACATGTGCACTGTGCCAGGCCACTCGGCCGGAGGCATGAAAGGCACCATCACGGTGAAGTAAGGGGACCCCTGCCCCGCAAGTTCCGCGCACACGCGGTTGCGGGGCAGGACCACCTTTCTCGGTGACGTGGCAGGTGCAGCGATGACGCGAATGGGCACATTGCGTGTGAAGCCACTGCTGGGCTGCGTTACGGCGGTGTCGCGAGGGTCCCCGCCCGCAATGGCGAATGAGCCACCGGTGATACCGTCACTGGCGAAAGAGATGAACCGAACGGGCACAGGGTGCCCGGTTCCTCACAAGGAGGGACGCATATGAGCGTTCAGCATGAGCCACTCGATCGAGTGGAATTCGAAGGCGTTGTTGGCCACTACAGCACCGGCGGCTTCGGTCAGTACCACCGTCTCAACTGCCCGGAAGCACCGCATCGCGGCGATCCGGGTGTTCGCGACACCATTCATGGGCCGTGGAAGTACCTCGCCGCCCACTGGGCTCCATGCCCTGCCTGTAGCCCTCCTGCCGATGTCGAGCAGGAACAGGGGCAGCAGGCCGCCTAACCAGGCTGGCGGATCGCTAGCCTGAGTAGGCCTCAGGCCCCCATCGTCTAGCGGTCTAGGACGCTGCCCTTTCACGGCGGTAGCGCGGGTTCGAATCCCGCTGGGGGTACTTCTCTCGCCCGCCCGGTTGGGTGTGGCGCCGCACCCGCGAAACCGTTGCCCAATTGGCGCCCTCCCGCCGCAGGCACATGCCGCCAAGGGGCGGCAGGGTGAAACGTCGCTCGGGTTCCCCCCCTTCGGGGCGCCCAGCGGGTTCGAATCCCGCTGGGGGTACTTCAGTCGCCGGCTCTCGGCGGCACCATGGTGGGGTAGATCTCCAAGTCCCACCACTTGGAGATGGGCAAGGTCATGATGGTGGCCTCGGCGGCCGCGTCGTCGTCGGCAAACACCTCGATAAACACCTTGCCCTGCGGGATGGCTAGATGGATCTGCCCCATTCGGCCGTCCGCCGTGAGCACCTTTACCTGCGCACGCTCTGCGTCGGCGACGGCGAATACCTCATCCATGTCGGTGCCCGGCCTGAACGTTGCAACAACCATGTACACAGCCATCCCCTGCTCCTCTACTCGGCGCCCGCGGCCGCAACCAGCGCGGCCAGCCGGCGGTGGGTCTCCTGCATGCCCTCGACCATGCCAGATGAGATCTGGTTGGTGAGCCCCTCCGGTGTGGGGTGGGTGAGGGCAATGGCCAGATGCGTGGTGCCGTCGGGTTGCGCCGTGAGCGTGGCGTCCTCAACCACCCCGGAATCGGGGAATGGATCGAATACGGAGGTCTGGCGCAGCCGCAACGGTCGCTCCACGTGCAGGTACTCGCCCCCGAACCCGAACACGTTGTCGTGCGCCAATAGCTCGAAGCGCCAGCGGCCACCCACGCGCACATCCATCTCCACCACGCGGGGGTGATGGTGCGCGGGGCCCCACCACTCGGGGATACGAGCGGGATCGGTCATCACATCCCAGAGCACCTCCGGCGTACAGCGGAATAGGCGCTCAAGCCGCGCGTCGCGGTCACCCACAAGAGTGATGCTGGTGCGTTCCATATTGGTCATCGTCGGGAGGGTACGCCGCCGGTACGCTGCCGCAATGCACACGGAACCCGATCTCCCGCGCCGCTTGGTTGCAGAGTTCCTCGGCACGTTTGTGCTTATTGCCGGGGGGTGTGCCGCGGCGGCCGTCAACTTCCGCATGGACGGAATGCTTGGGGGGCACGTCGGTATTGCCGTGGCCTGGGGCCTGATTGTGGCCATGGTCATCTTCGCCATCGGGCACCTGTCCGGAGCCCACATCAACCCGGCAGTCACACTGGCATTTGCCGGGGGACGACACTTCCCATGGAGCGAGGTCATCCCCTACTGGGTGGCGCAGATCGGTGGTGCCATGTGCGGCGCGCTCGCCATCTCGGGTCTGTTCGGCGACGAGAGCGGTCTGTCTCTTACCCAGCCGCACACCGTGGGCAGCGCCGCAGCGGTGATGATTGAGATCGCCATCACGGCAATCCTCATGCTGGTGGTCATGGCCGTGGCCACCGACACCCGTGCGCAGGGCGCCCTTGCCGCCGTGGCGATTGGCATCACGGTGGTGGCCATGGGCCTGGTGATGGGGCCGATCACCGGGGCCTCGATGAACCCTGCACGCTCCATTGGCCCGGCCGTTGCAACCGGCGACTTCACCGCCCTGTGGATCTACCTGATCGGGCCCATCGTGGGAGCAGGCCTCGGCGTGACCATCTACGCCTACCTGCGCGGACGCCCGCACCCCTCTGACGCCCAGCCAGATGCCGAGGCCGGCGAAGAACTTCCCTGACCACCGCCGAGTGCGAACCTGAGGTGTCCACGGAAACGGGTCACGCCAAGCCCTTGATGCCGAACCCATCACCGTTCGGGCGCGCCGGGCCTTTTCCACGGCCTAGGGTTACGACATGGAAATAACAGGAATGCGTGCGCTCGTCGTGGGGGCCACAGGTGGTTTCGGAGCGGAAGTGGCAAGGTCGTTGGCCGCGGCAGGGGCAACGCTTGCCGTGCACGGGCGAGACGTCGGTCGCCTTGATGCCATCGCCGCGGAGACCGGTGCAACCGCGATCGCCGGCGATCTTGCCACCCCGGGCACCCCGCGCGATGTCGTCGACCGTGCCGCAGAGGCACTCGGCGGGCTCGACATCGTGGTCATGTCCGCGGGCGCCGTGGCCTTCGGCCCCGTCGCCGACCTCGACGAGAACATGCTGCGGAGCCTGATCGACATCGACCTCATCGCACCGATCCTCGTGGCGCAAGCCGCCAGCCGGCACGTGGGGGCGGGCGGCGTCATCGCCAACATCTCGGCCGTCGTTGCCGACCAGCCCATGGCGGGCCTCGCCGCCTACTCGGCGGCCAAGGCCGGACTCACTGCATTCGACGTGGCATTTCGCCGCGAGATGCGGCGAACGAAGGTGAGGGTCATCGATGCCCGCCCCCCTCACATGGAAACCGGCCTCGCCACCCGACCCCTCGCCGGTGAGGCACCCGGTCTGGCGCAGGGGCGCAACCCGCGGGAGGTCGCCGACGAACTTGTGGCCGTTATCGCGGAGTCCAATGCGCCCCCCGACTGGATCACGTGACTGCTAAGGTCCCCGCGCCCGTTGGGGCGGTTAGCTCAGCTGGTAGAGCACCTGCTTTACACGCAGGGGGTCGGCGGTTCAAATCCGTCACCGCCCATCGCTTGCCGCTGTGCCTGGGGGTGTAGCTCAGCTTGGTTAGAGCGCAGGACTGTCAATCCTGAGGCCGCGGGTTCGAGTCCCGTCACTCCCGTTTCACGGAAGGCCCGCTTCGGCGGGCCTTCCGCCGTTCTGGCAGCCGTGCGCTGACGAGGGTGATGCGGCGCAAGGGGTAACAGTGAGGTGACCTCCTGCGTGCGGGCCTCGTATGAGCCGAAGAGCCTGCACAAGGGTGCCCCCTTCGCTCGCCCCCTCCGACCAGTCCTCTCATCAACGCCATCGCGTCATCCCCGAGGATGCCCTTCATCCCCTCGTTGATGACCGCAGGTCGCGCCCGCGGGATCAGTCGGTGGGCAGCAGCACCCACAGCTCGGGGCGCCCGGCGTTGCAGTGCACGGCACGGCCCAGCAGGCCCAGGCAGCACCACGACATCGGCAGCGCCGTGCGCGCCACGTTCCACGGACGGGGGCCGGGTGGCGGGGCACTCAGCGCGGCGATGCGTCCCGCTGCCCCGGGGATGGGGTGGAAGATGGCCTCGACGGCGTCGGGCCGCTTGGGCTCGTCGTCCTGCAGGGCGTCCAGCGACGAGATGACCGCGGCCACCTGCTCGTGGGGGAACGCCGCGGCAGCCGCGGCGTCGGCCGCATGCACGGCCGGCCTGCTCACCGATGGCAGTACCAGCAGGCCCACGAACGACCACAGGGTGAACCACGCCCCGGTGGCCACCAGGGCCGACATGTCACCAGCGCCGCCTCCGGGCAGGGCCATCGACACCGCCACACCGCCGACCGTCCACGCCAGCGCGACCACGATGCCCAGCCAGTACGACGTCCCGGCCTGCGATCGCCTGCGAGCAAGCTCCACCTGCAGGCCGTCGCCCAGGGCGTCGCGCCACGCGGCGGGTATGGCGACGCGCCCCGACAGGCCCGTGACGCCACCGGTGAAGCCCACGTCTGCCGCCGCGATGGTCACCGTGCCCGCCGCATCGTCCATCGCCACGGGCCGGCCCAGCGCCGCCACCGCGCGCGCCAGGGGAAGCCTGCCGAGCGCGATCACCAGCGCGATGCCAGCCGCCACCGCCAGCCCCGCGCCGTCGCCACCGGCGCTCCCCGCCAGCACGATCAGCGCGGCAGCCGCGGCCATCACGACCACCTGCACCACCACGCCCCGCAGCAAGCCGGCGAGGTACGCGCCGGTCGGCGCGACCGCGCGCCCGTGGCGCCGGGGCAGCACCAGCCCGCCAAGCAGGTCGAAGGGCAGGCTCACCAGCACGTAGACGCCGAGCACCGCGAACAGCAGGCCCGCCTGCGTGCCCGCCGATGCTCCTGCGTCGGACAGCAGCGACGCCCCGCCCGCGGCCAGGAAGGCGATGCAGATGACCACCCAGGTGCCCACCGCGGTTATGCCGACCAGCAGGCGGGATCGCGCATACGTCACGATGCCGAACGTATCACCGGCGCGGCCCCCCGCTGGGGGGAACCGACCTACGTGCCGCGGTGGTCGCCGGCGTTGCGCTGACGGGCGGCCTCCACGCCTGCTGCGCGCTGCTGGTGCAGCCCCGCCGCCGCAGCTGCGGCAACCGCCATCTCGGCTGCCTCGAGCGCGCCCTCCATATACCCACCGTAGGTGGGGGCGCTCTCGGTGCCACCGAGAATGAGACGCCCGACCCACTCGCCGGGCGGCGATGCG
>Ga0049085_10000770_pt1 | contig 12633 bp, 13 predicted proteins | sample GreLakmeSU08MSRF_FD_66721 | JGI IMG/M metagenome (GOLD analysis project Ga0049085, IMG submission 66721) | Freshwater lentic microbial communities from great Laurentian Lakes, MI, USA - Great Lakes metaG SU08MSRF | ecosystem: Environmental > Aquatic > Freshwater > Lake | place: Great Lakes... | reverse complement strand
TTTTTTGCAGCACCACGACATCGGCGTTCGCCAGCGAGGCAAAGTCCGCAAAGCCCGCGACGGGCGCGTAACCGAACTCAATGCCCGCGGCCGCAAACAGGTCCGCGTATTGCAGCAGGCGATACTGCGTGCTCGCGGATTCCGGCCCGCCAAAGGTCAGGGCAAACAGGCGCATGGTTCGTGATTCAGTCTGGTCAGTCGCGACGCAACTCCGAGAATAGTCGGTGGTAGCGCTCGGCTTGCACTTCCTCGCTATACTCTGTCACCGCCACTTGGCGACAGCGCTCGCGGTAAGCCGGCCATAATGCGCGGCTGGCCAAGGCTTCGGTCAGCGAGGCCTGGAGCGCGGTCACTTGTCCGCTGGCAAATGTCCACCCAGTCTCACTTGGCCGAACCATATCGGGTATGCCTCCGGCGTTGCTGCCGATGACCGGTGTCCCGCAGGCGAGGCTTTCCAACACAGCATTGGGTAGGTTGTCCGCCCGGCTGGGGCAGAGGAGCAAGTCGCACGCGGCTAGGACTTGGCGGATGGCTGGCACGCCGCTAACGCGTCCGATGAACTTCACCGTGAGCCCTTGCGGCCATGTCAGTTGGGGATCCTCACCCCACACGAGGAGACCAAGGGAGCGGCAATCTAGTGCGCCGAGCGCAGCGGGCAGCAAATCAATGCCTTTACGCGAACTGGCCCACGTGGCCCCGTAACCCAGCCAAGTTTTTCCGGATGCCAGCCCGAGCGCGTTTTGCGCCGCCAGTTGCGGTTGCGGGTGGAAGGTTTTTATATCCAGACCATAAGGTACATGTTCGATGCGCACGCTGGACGGCACGTAGGCGCGGGCCTGTGTTGCCATCCATCGTGATGGCGCAACTAGGACGAGTCCCGGGCGGTGGTGGAAAAACGAATGCCGCCGGATGGCTCCAACTGATGGCAGTTGCTCTGCGCAGACGGCTTCCATTTCTCCAGTTGTCGAGTTCTCCCATTCAAAAGCCACCGGCCGAAAGGGCCAGCAGTCATGCAATGTCCACACCATTGGCAAGTTGGTTGGCAACTCGTCAAGGACGCTATGATCTATCCCGCAGGTGTGAAGGCAGTGTAGGTTGAGCAACGCTGGGCGCGTTGTCTCCACTGCTCTCAGAAACGCGCGGCGATGCCGTTGTCGACGTAGTCGGTCGGCGAGCGAGCGCGATATGTTCTTGATCAGGCGCTCTCCGGCGGGGCGCTTGGGGCGCGCGTCTAGGCTTCGTTCAAGAGCGGAGGTTGCACGGTGCTGAGCGGTGAAGTGCCAACGCTCGAATGGTAGTGACGGCCGTTGAGTCAGTGCGTCCACCAGTCGGTTTGTGGCAGCAGCAGCACCGCCTTCCAGCGTGTCACTGATGATTATTACGCGCTGCTCAGTCGATTGCACTCATCAATCGTAGGCAGTCGAGGTCGAGGCTTCGAGCTGAAAATAATGCTGGCGTGTCTGGCCATTCCCGATGTAGTTGCTCGGTGCTATGGGTATCCGAATCAAGTGTCTGCCTGAAGGGCCTGCATGCCTGAACATTGGTTGCGGCACCCGCTTCTTTCCAGAATGGACCAACGTGGATCTCGCGCCCGCGCGTGGCGTGCAGGCGTGGGACATCCGGAAGTCTCTTCCTTGCGACTCCGGTGTATTCGATGCGACCTATAGCTCGCATCTGCTCGAGCATCTGACGCCGGCGTCTGGACGGGCATTTCTTGCCGAGCAGTTTCGCCTACTAAAACCCAGCGGCATCTGCCGCATCGTGGTGCCAGACTTGGAAACCATCTGCCGCGAGTACCTACATCACCTTGAGACTGCCGCAGTCGAACCTACTCGGGAGTCGCTGCTCCGCTACCATTGGATGCTGCTGGAGTTGCTGGATCAAATGACTCGCGAGCAATCCGGTGGGCTGATGCGGCAGGCGCTGGAACGCGGTGAGTTTGATGAGGCGTTCGTGCGACAGCGGATGGGGGATCAATTCGCCCGCTATTACCGTACGCCATCGGGCCAGCTGCCGGCGGCAAAGCGTCCACCTAGTCTCGGGCACTCCCTCGGACGCCGGGTGAAGCAGACGTTGCGCACCTTGGGAGGACAGTCCTCCGACCCTCGCCAGAGCGGCGAGGCACACAAGTGGATGTATGATCGCCTTTCCCTGCGCCTGCTGTTCGCAGATGTGGGTTTTGAGAATTTTACAGTCTGCAGCTTTGATGAATCCACAATCCCGCACTGGAACAGATACAACCTAGATAAATCATTGGCAGGAGATCACCCGCGCAAGCCCGATTCTCTCTATGTGGAGGCGCGCAAACCGATGCGCGGAACTGCCCAGCAATGACTGGTTGATCACGAACAGCAAGCGAGGATCCGCCCCAGAATTCGCGCCAGCAACCTCCGGCTCATGCTCATTACCTGTTCCAACTAATGCCCCACACTCTTCCTCTTCAGACACGGCCTGAGTTTAGCGTGCGGCAGCATTCGCAGAAAACCACGTGACTGTCTCGGTGAGGCCATCCGCGAGCGACACCGGCGTCGCGCCCGGTGGTGGTTCGAGCACGCTGCGTTCAACGTCACCAATCCGCATCGGGCCGAACCCTATTTCCGCGCGCATGCCGCTGGCCTTTTCGATCGCGAGCGCAAGCGCGAGTGTCGTTGTCGCAACGCCGGTGCACACGTTTGTACACCTCGCTGGTTCTTCACCGAATATTGCGGTGAGGTTCGCGCGGACAACGTCGCTAACGTGGGTGTAGTCGCGCACGCAACCGTCGTCGCCTTCCATTTTGCGCGCATAAATTCGCACCGGTTTGCGACTGAGAATTCGCTCTGTGAAGATGGCAACGACGCCTGCTTCTCCATGTGGATCCTGACGCGGCCCATAAACATTCGCGTAGCGTAGCACAATTGACTGGATCCCGTGCAAGTGCTCAAAGCACCGCAGGTAGTGTTCAATGGAGAGCTTGCTACACGCGTATGGCGAGAGTGGTGATGGCAGCGTCCCGATCCCCGCGCGGGTCCCATCCGGCACCTCGCCGTAGATTGCTCCGCCCGTGCTCGCGAACACGAAGCGATGGGTCTTGGCTCGCACACACGCATCGAGAAGCCGAATCGTTCCGAGAATGTTCACATCCGCGTCGCGCACAGGTTCGCGAGCGCTCACGCTTACGCTCACCTACGCCGCTTGGTGGCACACGACGTCTGGGCGAAAGTCCGCAAGCGTTCGCACCACCACGGCCTCATCTCGAACGTCACATTGAACGAACCGAGCACCTGTCGGCACCTTCTCTCGCCGTCCCGAACTCAGGTCATCAAGAATGAGACACTCCGCACCGCGCTGGATTATGGCATCCGCGATGTGGCTGCCGATGAATCCAGCTCCGCCTGTGATTAGGACTCGCTTGGCCAAAGTCGTTAACGGATGGGTAACTGTCACTTGAAGTTCCATTGATTCTCAGTCAGCTTCGCCATTGATTTCACACGGGTGTCTATCGTCGCTAGGCGCAAGGGATTTTTCCAGCACCCGTCCGGAAGCCGCCATCACCCTCTCTGCTGAGATGTCTTCCATGCGCCGCTCGTGCGGCACATCGCCAGGCGGAGAGACCAATTCGTGTCGTACTTGCCACGGGTGCCATTGGCTAATGGTTGACGGTCCGAATAAGGCAATCGTCGGACACTGGCAGGCTGCCGCCAGGTGCATTGCCGCCGTGTCCACGCCGACGAAAAGTTTTGCGCCGTAAAGCAAACCTGCAAGTTGCGCCCAAGAGAGTTTCCCTTCCGTGCTCACTGCCTGCGGTCCCAGCGCCTTTGCCAGCGCCTTTGCTTGGGCCATTTCCTGCGAATCTGGCCCAGCGCTGATGACGAGCTGCGGGAGGCGCTCCAGCAGTTGGTGGCCCAGCTCGATCCATTTCTCCTGGGGCCACCGTTTGCGCATCCAACGCGTTCCGGGGTGGAGTACTGCGTAGCTGGAGAGCCTCGACTGGATCTCGGACGGGACAGTGCGGCTGCGATCGAACACCAACGGCGGAATCTTCGAAGGGAGGGGCAGACAATCGTTGATTGTAAAATAATCTTTCTCGACGCGATGCCCAAAACGCCAGTTGTAGTGGGATGGGCAATTGAATTTGCCCCGCCACCAGAAGTTCAATGGCTGTCGCGAAACGTTGGCGGTTCGGTTTTTTGCCGTGCTGAGCCAACAGAGCCAGCGGCCGCGATCGCCGTCGCTCAGTTCAAAAGCGCAGTCGAATTTCTGACGCCGCACCTCCGGAACCAACTTGAAATCGCCCACCCAGTTCGACAACGAAGGCTTTGCGGTTTCCGGTGGGGCAGCGGTAAGGAGGCGGTCGATGGCCGGACAGCCGGCCAGAATTCCCTCAGTTCCCTTGCGAACCACGACCCAGATTTCCGCCTGCGGATAGGCGGCACGCACGGCGGTGAGGGTCGGCGTGAGCAAGAGAGCATCGCCGATGTGCTTGAGTTTGACGAAGAGCAACCGCACCGCGCGACTGTCTTTATGGGGCAAACTCACTGCAAGATAATTTTGCCGCCGGAAGAAACCAGTTTCTACTTGCCGAGGCGCCACTTATGGACCGAGGCTCGCGTCGGATTTTGATACAGCAAATGCCCCGACAAGTAGCATCCACTCTGGCTTCCGAACTGAGCGTGTCCGAACTGGACTGCATTCGCAGACACCTTTCCAAACCCGGATTTGATGGGCCATGCCTGGAGGTGGGGACAGCCGCTGGTGGGACGTTGTGTCAGATGATGGCCTGTTTTACTGATGCTAAACGCCCCCGTTTCACCGTCGTGGACAACCTGCGGTATTTCCAGGATCAGTTGGATGCCGTGCGGCGAAATCTGCGGCAACATCAGTTGGATCCTGCGGTGGTGGATTTCCGAGAGTGCACCAGTGCCGAAGCGTTCCCGCAGGCTGAGGCAGCGAATGAGCGCTTTGGTTTTATCCTCATTGATGCCTGCCACAAAATCCGGCACGTCACCGAGGATCTGCGTTGGGCCCGTTTGCTCCGCGTGGGCGGAGTGATGTGCCTGCACGACTACGGTGGGCACCTTCGCGGAGTGACCTTCGCGGTGGATCGTTTCCTTCGTCGCAATCCAAATTATCACCGCGTGGAATTGGAAGGTTGTCTGCTCGTGCTCCGCAAGACCGCCGCCAGCGCAACGCCCGAGATCACCGCAGGCGATCATTTGTGGGCGGCACTGCTCGCCCCTTGGCTGCAACTCCAAGCCAGCATCGCCAAACGCTGGCGGCGGCTGGCCATTCGCGCTTGAGTGCGCCGACTGTTTTATCCGATTCGGACTCGCGTAGCTGAGTGCGGCCGAGAATTTCGGTTCGACTGATGTTCTCCCTGCGCCTATAAGAACGGTCGTGGGCACTCCAAGAATCCGACAAACCGTCCTAGAAATCGCCACGCACCATCACGCTACCAAACCGATACGGCAGCACTTGGACGTCGGCGCGGGGCGCGGCGAGTTGGTGCAGCTTTTTCGCGAGCGCTTCCAGTGCGAGTCCAGCGTCTGCGATTACACCTCCGAACTCATGCAGTTGCCGGGCGTGAAGGTGGACATCGCCAATCTGAACCACGAACGTCTGCCGTATGCGGATGCCTCGTTCGACGTCGTCACCGCGACTGAGGTGATCGAGCATCTCGAGCACTACCGCGAGACACTGCGCGAGTTCCATCGAGTCCTGCGTCCGGGCGGTCTCTGCATCGTGACCACGCCGAATATTCTCAATCTCAACTCGCGCCTGCGCTTTCTCTGGTTCGGGTTTTGGAATCTGTTCGGCCCGCTCCCCGTCAAGCACAGCGCTCTTTTCTCCACAGGTGGCCACATCAATCCGGTCTCTTATTTCCACCTCGCTCACGCGCTGCTCGACGCTGGATTCGACTCCGCTCCCTTGTCCATCGATAAGTGCCAGCGTTCGGCAATTCCCAAGCTCATATTCTTCTGGCTGCCGATCCGGCTGTTTGGCGCGTTGGCCTATCGAACGGAAGTCTCCCGCTTCCGCACCATTGATTCAGCCAACGCCCCGTTGGTGAAGGAGATGAACTCCATCCCTATGCTGCTCGGGCGTACCATCATTGTTGCCGCGACCAAGCCGGCTTGATTTGTAATGGCTGGGCTTTCTCCCCAACGCACTTGGCGCATTGTCCACTCGGAAGCCTCGCGCGGATGGGGCGGGCAAGAGCATCGAGTCTTGGCGGAGTTGGTCGGATTCAAACAACGCGGCAGCGAGGTTTGGTTGCTCGCACCAGATGATGCCGAGTTGTGCACCCGCGCTGAGGCCGCTGGGATTTCAACTGCGCCGTTCAACGATGCGAAGTGGCGTTATCCATTCGAGGCCGTCCGGTTGGCCTGCTGGTTGCGACGCATCAAGCCGGATGTGTTGAACACCCACAGCTCCCGCGACGGCTGGTTGGTGGGACTGGCGGGGCGACTGGCTCGCGTGCCGCTCATCGTCCGGACGCGGCATGTGGATGTGGGTTATTCCAATCCCCGGATCAGCCGGCACGCCTTTGCGACCTTTGCCGACCTCGTGCTCACCACGAGCGATCGCATCACGGCGCACCTTCGCGAAACGTTTCAATTGCCAGATGAACGCGTGGTGACAATGCCCACTGGGATTGATCTCAACCGCTTTTCCGCTGATGGCAAAAGCGCAGACTTGGGGCCGGCCCCTGTGGTCGGGATGCTTTCGGTGCTCCGTTCGTGGAAGGGCCATCGGATTTTTTTGGAGGCGGCACGTTTGTTGACGCGAGACGGATTCCCGTGCCGGTTCGTGATTGTCGGGGAAGGCCCCGGGCGCGCAGGCATCCTGAAAATGCGAGATGAATTCGGATTGAAAGACAGATTGGAACTACTCGGACACCGCGAAGATGTTCCAGAAATATTGCGGGGCATGAACCTGCTCGTCATCCCATCCACAGCACACGAGGGCGTGCCGCAAGTCGGTCTGCAGGCACTGGCCTGTGAGACCCCAGTGATTGGCAGTGATGTCGGCGGGATTCCCCAAATCATCCGCCCCGGTGAAACCGGCCGGCTGTTTCCTTCCGGCGATGCAGCCGCACTGGCGGCGGCGATTCAAGAAACAATTTCGCATCCCGAACAAACTCGTGCGATGACTGAGCGAGGTCGCGTCATGGTCGAGTCCCGTCACAGCCTCGACTCGATGCTGGACAAACTCGATGCGCTTTACCAACGGCACATCCCGCCTGCACACTGATTGAGTCAACATGAAATGGGCTATCGTCAGGCGTCGCGTGAATGCGATGGGTGGAGCGGAACTTTATGTCCGCCGCCTCATCGCTGAATTGGCGCGACTGCAGCACTCGGTCGTGCTCGTCACGGATGGTTCGGTGGACATTCCCGGCGCGGCAGACGTTCGTGTAATTCCCCTCGACAACAGTCGTGCAGATCAAGCTATGCAATTCGACAAGCAAGCGCAGTTGTTGCTGGGGAGTTTGGATGTGGATTGTGTGTTCAGCTTGGAAAGGAATGGACGCCAAGATGTCTATCGCGCGGGCGATGGCGTGCATCGTGTCTGGCTTCAGCAACGACGGCGGTTTGCGCCGTGGTGGAAGCGTCCGTTCATGGGCGTTGGTGCCTTTCATCGAAACATGCTTCAACTCGAAGCGCAGACGTTTCATCCCGCCAACACGCGCCGCATCATCGTCAACTCGGAGATGGTGAAGCGTGAGATTCTCGAACACTTCCGGTTCCCTGAAGATCGAATCCATCTGGTCCGCAACGGAGTGGACGTGTCGCGTGTTCAAAGCGGCAAGAGAGCAGAGACGCGCGCGCGGTTCGGCGTGCGCGACGACGAGTTCCTGCTGCTCTTCGCCGGCTCGGGATGGGAACGCAAAGGGCTAGCGTTTGTGCTGGCCGCGCTGCGGAAGCTCGCAGATTTGCGCGTGAAACTTTTGGTGGCGGGCAAAGGCAAGCGCCCGTGTTGCGCGCCGGGCAATGTCATCTTCGCCGGGCCGATGGCGAATGTGGAGGATGCCTACGCGGCGGCGGATCTCTTTGTCTTTCCGCCGATCTACGAACCTTCGGCCAACGTCTGTTTCGAGGCGCTGGCCGCGGGGTTGCCGGTGGTGACCAGTGCGTGCAATGGCGCGGCGGAAATAATCGAGCCGGACATCAACGGAACCGTGGTGCAAAATCCATCGGACATCAGAGCGTTGATCGAGGCCATCCGCTTTTGGAAGGCGCGTCCCGCCGCGCGGCCCGTGCCGGTCAAAGCGGATCTGAGCATCGAACGCAACGTGCGCGAGACGCTGGCGGTGCTGGAGTTGGCCGCAGCAGAACGTGCGGCAGAGGCGCGCCGATGAAAATCTCCGCCTGCCTCATCACACTTAACGAAGAGGCGAACCTGCGCCGCTGCTTGCAAAGTTGCGCCGGCTTGGTGGACGAGATTATCGTCGTTGACTCGGGCAGCAGCGACGGCACCGAGGCCATCGCCCGCGAATTCGGTGCGCGCTGGGTGCATCAGGATTGGCTTGGGTTTGTTGGCCAAAAAAACCGCGCGCTTGAGTTGGCTGCGCACGAGTGGGTGTTCAGCATCGACGCTGACGAAGAACTTTCGCCGGAGCTTCGGGTGGAGGTGAAACGGATCAAGGAAGGAAACAGAGTCGGAGACATCAACGGCTATTCGATGCCACGCTGCGTGCTCTACGACGGCCGCTGGATTCGTCATGGCGACTGGTATCCGGACCGGTTGACGCGCCTGTTCAAAAAAGCGGGCGCGCGATTCGCTGGCGGAAAGGTGCACGAGCGGTTGGAATTGGCCGGCGCCCGTGTCGAACCGTTGAGGGACGACTTGTTCCACTACTCATTCAAGGACGCCGCCGACCACTGGGCGCGCTGCCAGAAGTACGCCCGGCTTTGGGCGGAGACGCAGCACGAAGCCGGCCGCACGTGCGGGCCCTGGGCACCGTGGTCGCACGCGGCGTTCCGTTGGTTGCGCTGGTACATTCTGCGCGCGGGCTTTCTCGACGGCCCGCAGGGTTGGCGCATCGCGGCCTTTTGCGCCAAGGAGGTGTTCTTAAAATACCAGTTACTGCGCGAGATGCAGGGAACCGCTGCCAGAAAAAAGGGGTGAGGTTAAAGCCTCATTCCACCATCCCGGCGATTGTTTCGCCGATGGCTAGCGAGGCTGTGGCTGCGGGACTGGGGGCGTTCAATACGTGCAGCGCGTTTTGCCGTCGCACGAGATGGAAGTCCTGAATGAGTTCGCCCGCCGGCGACATCGCCTGTGCCCGCACGCCTGCGCCGCCCGGTTCGAGGTCTTCCGCGCGGATTTCCGGCACGAGCTGTTGGAGCGACTGGCAGAAGAGCCGACGACTGAGTGATCGCTTCAATTCCTCCCAGCTCATCCGCTTGTGTTTGCCGAGGAATCGCCACAACCCCGAGAAGGCCAGCGCGTCGCACAGGTCGGCCACGTTCAGGTCGGTCTTACGATAACCTTCGCGCGCGAAAGCCAGCACGGCGTTCGGACCCGCCTCGATGCCGCCGTGGATGAGGCGTGTGAAGTGGACGCCCAAGAACGGGAACTTCGGATCGGGCACGGGATAAATCAGGTTCCGCACGAGGAACTGCCGCTCTTTCTTAATTTGATAATACTCGCCGCGGAAGGGGACGATGCCGCCGCCGATGATGACAATCTGCTTCGACTTCATGGCGGTTGGTGACGCTGGCGCAACCACTACGGCTACTTCGATTGAATCCGATAGAGATGTTTGTCGCCGCGGATGAAGAGCGCGCCGTCCGTCGCCGCATACGAGGCCAGCGTGCGTTCGCCAATCAGGTTCGCCGCGAGCTTGGTGAAGGTCTTGCCCGGCTTGAGCACCACGCCGAGTCCTTGTTCGTCTTGGATGTAAATCTTCCCGTCAGCGAAAATCGGCGAGGCGGAAGTGTTGCTGCACGCGCGTTCCTGCCAATGAACGGTTCCCGTCTTCGCGTCCACGCAGCTCGCCACGCCGCTGTCCGCGACCACATACAGCTCGTCGCCGATGAGCAGCGTCGAGGGCGTGTTCGGCGCGCCTTTCGTCAACGTCCACGCCACGTGCGATTCCGTCACATCGCTGGTGCCGCCGGGGCGCACGGCCATCACCGTCGGTCGGTCGTAGCCGGTGCCGAGGAAGAGCAGGCCGTGACCAAACACGGGGCGGGGGATGACCGAGTAACCCTCGCCGTAACGCGCGCGCCACAGCTCGCGGCCATCGGGCGCGTAAGCGCAGACCGCGCCGCTACCGGGGCTGATGATTTGTTTTTGTCCGGCGACGGTGATGAGCAACGGCGTGCTGAAGGAAAACTTTTTCGATGCGGCGGTTTCGCGCGGCGTCTTCCAGCGCATATCGCCGCTCGCTTTATCCAGCGCGACGACAAAAGGGCCGCTCGCGCCGTCGCAGCTGAACACGAGCAGATCCTCCACGAGAATGGGCGAGCCGCCGTTGCCGTGCACGGGCGAATACTTCAGCGCATTATTTTTCCAAAGCACCTTGCCGGTGAGGTCGAGGCAGGCCGTGCCTTGATGGCCGAAATGAACGTAGAGCCGGCCGTCATGCGCGATCGGCGTGGGGCTGGCCTGGCTGTTTTTGCCATGTCCTTTACTGACGAGCGCGGCGAAGACCTCGACGTTCCAAAGAATCTGGCCGGTGGTCGCGTTCAGGCAAAGTGCGCGGAGCGATTGATTCCCGGGCGCGCCGGTCGTTGTGGCGGTCGTCAGATAAATCCTGCCGTTCACGAGCACAGGCGAGGACCATCCGGCGCCGGGCAGCGGCGTGCGCCACGCGACGTTGTTGGTCGCGCTCCAAACGGTCGGCAAGTTCGTGGCGGTGGAATGGCCTTGGCCAGTCGGTCCGCGGAACTCGGGCCAGTCAGATCCGCTGGCGGCTTGCGCGGCGGCGGCGGTCATCGTGAAACGGGCGCAGCAGAGGCTGGCGAGAATGAGGGCGGAGATCTTCATATTTGTGGACGCAGGATGGGAAACTGGCGCGCCGGCGTCAAGTTGTGTTAAAAAGGTGTTGAGTTACGCGCCCTTCTTTTCCGAAGCTAGCAGCCTTGTCAGAACAATCCGGCTATTGTGCCGGCGAACACACGCGAGAGATTATGTCGTCTATCCACATCAAGCCCGCTTCCGCCTGCCGCTGGGATTTACTCGCGCTGGGCGAAATCATGCTCCGCCTCGATCCGGGCGAAGGCCGCATCCGCACGGCGCGCGAATTCAAAGTGTGGGAGGGCGGCGGCGAATACAACGTCGCGCGCGGCCTGCGCCGTTGCTTCGGCATGAACACCGCGGTGGCCACTGCGTTCGCCGATAATGACGTGGGCCGGTTGCTCGAAGATTTTATTCTGCAGGGCGGCGTCGCTACGGATTACATCAAGTGGGCGAAGTTCGACGGCATCGGCCGCCACGTTCGCAACGGCCTTAATTTCACCGAGCGCGGTTACGGCGTGCGCGGCGCGGTGGGCATTCCCGATCGTGGCCACACCGCCGCCAGTCAACTCAAGCCGGGCGATTTTGATTGGGACCAGATCTTCGGCAAGGACGGCGTGCGCTGGCTGCACACCGGCGGCATCTTCGCCGCGCTTTCCGATTCGACACCGCAGCTGGTCATCGAGTGCGTCAAGAAAGCCAAGCAGCACGGCACGATCGTCAGCTACGATTTGAACTATCGCCCGAGCCTGTGGAAATCCATCGGCGGCCAGAAACGCGCGCAGGAGGTCAACCGCGAGATCGCCAAGTACGTGGACGTGATGATCGGCAACGAGGAGGATTTCACCGCGTGCTTGGGTTTTCACGTCGAGGGCGCGGATGAACACCTGCTGCACATTGACGTGACCGGGTTCAAAAAGATGATCGAGACGGCGCTCAAGGAGTTCCCGAATTTCAAAGCCACGGCCACGACGTTGCGCGCGGCCAAGACGGCGACGCTCAACGACTGGTCGGCCATCGCGTGGATGGGCGGCAAGTTCTACGAAAGCCGCAAATATCCGGACCTCGAGATTCTCGATCGCGTCGGCGGCGGCGACAGTTTTGCCAGCGGTTTTATTTACGGACTCATGACCAGCGGCGACGCGCAGATGGCCGTGGACTACGGCGCCGCGCACGGTGCGTTGGCGATGACAACTCCCGGCGACACGTCGATGGCCGACAAGGCTGAAGTGGAAAAGCTCATGAAAGGCGGCGGCGCCCGAGTGCAGCGCTGAACGCGGCAGGCTTTAGGAACACAAGAAACGAGAAGGACCGGCTTTGCAGCCGGCCCTTTTTCATTTCGCGTCGAAACGGTTTGTCATCCGCCCTCGCGTTGATTTGCCGAGGTTATCGGCGCGCAGCACGGGTCAGTTGGCTTGGAGGAATTTCACGCAGACGGGGGCGGGGACGGCGATGGGTTCGCCTTTGGGCGTGAGCTTGCCGGTGGCGGCATCAATCGCGAAGAGCGCGACGGTGTCGGAGCTTTGGTTCGCGGCGATGAGCCAGCGGCCGGTCGGGTCGATGCCGAAGTTGCGCGGGGTTTTGCCGAGGGTGGACTGGTTTTGGACGAGCGTGAGCTTACCGGTCTTGGCGTCCATGTTGTAAACGGCGATGGTGTCGTGGCCGCGGTTGGAGCCATACACGAAG
>Ga0049085_10000769_pt1 | contig 12645 bp, 11 predicted proteins | sample GreLakmeSU08MSRF_FD_66721 | JGI IMG/M metagenome (GOLD analysis project Ga0049085, IMG submission 66721) | Freshwater lentic microbial communities from great Laurentian Lakes, MI, USA - Great Lakes metaG SU08MSRF | ecosystem: Environmental > Aquatic > Freshwater > Lake | place: Great Lakes... | reverse complement strand
GTGGCGTTCGAGCAACGTCGACAGCACGCCCGAGGTGTTGACGCTGCGGATCTCGCCAATCTCGGCCGCCGTCACCGGCTGCTTGTAGGCAATCACCGACAGCGTTTCCAGCGACGCCGCCGACAGTTTGTTCGACGACCGCTCGTGGAACAAGCGGCGCACCCATTCATGGTACTCGGGACGCGTCGTGATCTGAAAGCCACCGGCGACTTCGGCCATGTGCAAGCCACCGCGATCGACGTAGTCGGCCTGCAACGCCGTGAGCGCCGCCAGCACGTCTTCTTTGGGTTCGTCGTTCAGCAGCCGGTAGAGCATGCGCGGCGTCAACGGATCGGGCGAGGCAAAGACCAGCGCCTCGATCACCGCCTTCAACTGCGACTGCTCCATCCGCGGCTGCGGTTCATCGACCGGGATTTCCTCGACCGGGTTCTCGTCGCTCATTCCTTGTCGTCCTTCGGCGTCAGTGGTGGCAGCCCTTCGTTGTCCGCCGTAGCTTCGGCGGCGGCGGACGGGGTGCACTTCGGATGGTGCGCGTTATACTCGTCTTCCGGATCGTGGGCCGGGTGCGGCGCGTCGGCGGGCCGGGCCCGCTTGTAGATGCGAATCGTTCCGCCCACGCCACCCGCCTGGAACACGCGGATCAGCTTCAGTCGAATCATCTCCAGCAAGGCCAGGAACGTGAGAATCATGTCCCCACGCGACGCCACATCGTCGAACAGATCCTCGAAGCCGCAGGCGTCGGTCTCCGACAGCCGCCCGAGTAACTGGTCGATGCGCAGCTCGATCGGGATCTCTTCGGCCGGCAGCACCACCGGCGGCCGCTCGCGGGCGCGCTCGAGCACCTGCTTGAAGGCCGACAGCAGCGTGAACAGGTCAACTTCGAACTCTGGCTCGTAGTCGTCGCCGGCAATCTCTGCGATGCGCGCATCGGGGCGGCCCCACTGCGCGTTGCGCAGGGTCTCCCGGTCGTGCAGCAGTTCCGCGGCCACCTTGAACTGCTGGTGTTCGAGCAGGCGCCGTACCAGCAAGTCGCGCGGATCTTCTTCTTCCGCCGGGTCGCCGGCAGCGGTCTCTGGCCGCGGCAGCAACATCTTGCTCTTGATGTGGATCAGCGTCGCCGCCATCACCAGGAACTCGCTGGCGAGGTCGAGGTTCAACTCCTGGAGCAAGTTCAGGTATTCGAGGTACTGCTTCGTGATGACCGAGATCTGGATGTCATACACGTTCATCTGATTTTTCTTGATCAGATGGACCAGCAGGTCGAGCGGGCCTTCGAACGACTGCAGCTTGATTTGAATGGAGTCGAGCTGCGACTCGAATGCCTCTTCGACGACCGGCGCGGGTGCCGGGTCGACCGGCGGAACGGGCGGAATCTCGGGTGTCTCGGCCATTAGTACTTTAACTTCACGGCTGCACGCACGCGGTCCATGGTGCCCTGCGCCACGACGCCGGCCTTCTTCGACCCCGCCATCAACACCTCGCGGAGGTAGCCCGGCCTGGCCAAAGCCTGCGCGCGGCGTTCGCGGATCGGGTCGAGCATGCTGTTGATGGCCACGGCCAGCTTGGTCTTGACCTCGACGTCCCCCACCTTGCCGGCGCGATAGCGATCCTTCAGGTCATCGACCTCGGCCACGTTCGGGTTGAACGCGTCGTGGTACATGAACACCGGGTTGCCCTCGACGGTGCCAGGGATGTCCGCACGCACCCGCTTCGGGTCCGTGTACATCTGCCGCACCTTGTTTTGCACGGTCTTGGTATCGTCCGACAGGTCGATGGTGTTGTTGTAGCTCTTGCTCATCTTCCGGTTGTCGAGTCCGGGCAGCCGCGGCGTAGGCGTGAGCAGTGCCTGCGGCTCCACCAGCGCCGACGAAGAATAAAAGTTATTGAAGCGCCGCACCACTTCGCGCGCGAGTTCGACGTGCGGCACCTGGTCTTCGCCCACCGGCACCCAGTGCGCGTCGTAGACGACGATGTCGGCCGCCTGCAGCAGCGGATAACCCAGGAAGCCGATGCTCGAGAGATCGCGCTCGCTCAACTGCGCCATCTGCTCCTTATAAGTCGGCACCCGCTCGAGCCACGGAATGGGCGTGACCATCTGGAACAGCAGATACAGTTCCGCGTGCTCGGGCACCAGTGACTGGACGAAGAACGTGCTCTGCTCCGGGTCGAGGCCGCAGCCAATCCAGTCGGCCGCGTTGTCGAAGGCGTTGGCGACAATGTCCGAGGTGTCGGCGTAGTTGGTCGTCAGCGCGTGCCAGTCAACGATGCAGTGGTACGAGTCGTACTTGACCTGCAGGTCGACCCAGTTCTGGAGCGCGCCTACGAGGTGGCCGAGATGGAGTTTTCCAGTCGGGCGCATCCCCGACAACACGCGTTGCTTCGTCACCGTACACCCAGAAGCGTTAGCAGGAAGTATGCAACGGGCTCCAGCAGGGTGCTCAGGGCGCCGGTCAGCATCAAAGCATATAAAATCATGAAGCCGTATGGCCGCATCAGTTCGATGATGCGGGCTGCGGCCGGCGGCAGCACGCCGAGCAAGACATTGCCGCCATCGAGCGGCGGCACCGGCACCATGTTGAACAGGGCCAGCAGCACGTTGATGACGACGAACATGTCCAGGAACTGGAACAGGGGCGTCAGGACGGCTCGCCCGACGATGTCACCCGGGGCCACGCCGGGAATGACGAACAGGAGGATGGCGCCGGCAATGGCCATCAACACATTGCTGGCCGGACCGGCCGCGGCAATCAGGGCAAAATCGCGCGTCGGATGCTTGAGAAACCGCGTGTCCACCGGCACCGGTTTGGCCCAGCCGATCAGCGGCAAGCCGGTCAGAATCGCGATCAGCGGAAACAGCAGGGTTCCGATCGGGTCAACGTGGACCGTCGGGTTGAGCGACAGCCGGCCAAGGCGCTCGGCGGTGCGGTCACCGAGGCGATAGGCCGCCCACGCGTGCGCCGCCTCGTGAACTGACAACGAGGCGATCAGCACGGCGAGTTGGATGAGAACCTGAGTGAAATCGATGCCGGCCAGAGCTCAAAAGATTATCACAGGGATGGCCCGTGACTCCCTTACGGATTGGCCGCGAAGTAAGCGATCACGGCATCGGCGGTCCGGTCGCCGACCACACTGGCCAGTTCCTCCCGGGTCGCGCGGCGCACACCAGACAGGCTGCCGAACGACGTCAGCAGCGTCTTGCGCCGGCGGACGCCAATGCCGGGGATGACGTCCAGTTCCGACCGCAGGTCGCGCTTCGTCCGCGACTGGCGGTGGAAGGTGAGCGCGAAGCGGTGCGCCTCATCGCGGATGCGCTGCAGCAGGTGCAGCGCCGAGCCGTGGCGATCGAGCGCGAGCGGCTCGACGCTGTCGCGGGTGAAGACGAGTTCTTCCTTCTTCGCCAGGCCAACGGCCACCAGGTTCGACAGCCCCACCGTCTCGAGCGCGGCATAGGCCGCGTTCAGCTGTCCCTTGCCGCCATCGATCACGATCAGATCCGGGAACGGTCCGCCGTTCTCCAGCACTCTCGCGTAGCGGCGCCGCACGACCTGCTCCATGGCCGCGAAGTCGTCCTGGAACCGCTGGCCGATCTTGAACTTCCGATACTCCCCCGGCTTCATCCGCCCTTCCTCGCACACCACCATCGAGGCCACGGTCTCGCTGCCCTGGATGGTCGAGATGTCGAAGCAGTCGATGCGGCGCGGAAGTTTCGGCAGGCGCAGCGCCGCCTGCAGCACTTCAAGGGCCTCGAAGTTAGCCGTGGCGTTGGCGTCGAAGCGCGTGCGGTACGCCAATGCGGCGTTGCGCAGCGCCAGTTCCATCAGCCCTTTTTTGTCGCCGCGCTGGGGCATCACGAGCCGGACCTTGCGGCCGGCCTTGCGGGCCAGCCAGTCCTCAAGCAGTTCCTGTTCCGCCAGTTCGACCGGGATGTGAATCTCCGGAGGCGGCGCCTGGTCGAAATAGAACTGCTGAATCGCGGCTTCCACCACCTCGCTCTCGGTCTCACCGTCTTCCTTGGCGTCGGTCACAAACTCCACGCGTTCGATGACGCGGCCGCCACGAACCAGGAACACTTGCACGACGGCGCCCTTGGGCCCGAGCTTCAGGCCGAAGACGTCGCGGTCGCCGAGTTCAGCCGACGCCATCTTCTGTTGCCGTTCCTGCAGCGTCTGAACGGTCCGCATGGCATCACGCAAGTGGGCCGCCTCTTCGAAGCGCTCGTCGGCCGCAGCCGCCATCATTCGGATCTGCAACTGGTCTGCCAATTCGTCGTTGCGGCCTTCGAGAAATAACCGCGTATCGGCGACCGCCACGGCGTATTGCTCGGGCGAGCAAATCGTCTCGACGCACGGCGCCAGGCAACGCTTGATGTCGTACTCGAGGCACGCCCGCTGGCGCTGGCCGGTAATCACCTCGTTGCAGGAGCGGATGCCGAACACCCTGTGCGTCAGCGACATGGTCCGGCGGGCGAACTTGGCGGGCAAGAACGGCCCGGCATAGACGTTGCCGTCGCGTTCGACCGAGCGAGCCACCAGCACGCGCGGAAACGCCTCGCTGGTGGTCAGCTGCAGGTAGGGGTAGTTCTTGTCGTCGCGCAGCAGGATGTTGAACTTGGGCGACCGCTGCTTGATGAGATTGTTTTCGAGCGCCAGCGCCTCGACCACCGAATCCGTGACAATGACCTCGAGGCCGGCGACCTCGTCCAGCAAAGCGTTGGTCTTGGGGCTGCTGCCATAGGCGCCCAGGTACGAGCGCGTCCGATCCCGCAGCGAGCGGGCCTTGCCGACGTAGATGGTCTCGCCCTGGGCGTTGTAATACAGGTAGACGCCCGGCTGCTCCGGGAGGCGGCTAATCTGTTCCTTGAGATCATGGATAGGCATCGGGTACGCTTAACCCACCTTCCATTATGACCTTCACAGGGGCGATCGGCGCCGTTTGCATGTTTCCCCTCCGGGCCATCATCAGCGCCTCGGTGGCCCTGGGTATCCATCCCAACGTCCTGACCCTCATCGGCGTGCTGATCAACATCGTCGCGGCGTGCACCCTGGCGGTTGATAGCTTTGTGCTGGCCGGCGTGATCATGATCGTCGCCAACATCTTCGACTTCATCGACGGCAAGGTGGCGCACATCTCCGGCAGGCAGTCGGAATTCGGCGCCTTCTGGGACTCGACGCTCGACCGGTTCTCGGACCTGGCGCTCTTTACCGGGTTGATCTGGCTCTACGCCGAGCGCGGCAGTAACGGCTACGTGCTGGTCGCGACCCTGGCGTTGATCTTCTCGATCATGACCAGCTACGCCAGGGCGCGCGCCGAGTCGTTGATCGACAAGTGCAAGGTTGGCTTCATGGAACGGCCCGAGCGCATTGTGCTGTTCATGATCGGCGCCTTCACCGACCGCATGGCAGGCGTGCTGTGGGTGCTGCTGGTGCTGTCGATCATCACGGTCAGCAACCGCATTCACTACACCTACCTGGCGTTGAACCAGAAGCCGATGCCCACCGGGGTGTTCGCGCGTTTCTTCTTCTGGCGGGACGAACGCGCGACGATGCCCTACGATATCTGGGTCGCGATTATTCTCGCGTTCGTCTGGCTGGTGCCGCCCGATTGGCTTCAGGATCCTGCGGCGAGCGGCCTGGGATTGCTGGGTTATTTAATGAATTAGACGGCGGCATTAAAGCAGTCTTCTTCTTGCCCCTGCTCACCTGGTCAAGGCTTTTGCGCAGGGCCTCCATCAGGTCGACCACCTGGCGGGCCAGCTTCATTTCGGCCGGATTGACCTGACCGCGCCCCTCGCGCAGCTCGTCGATCTAATCGATAGTGCGGATCTCGGCGGCGTGGTGCCGAAGTTACGCGGATTCGCGCGTATCGCGGGAACCGAGGTGCAGCCCGGGCCCTTCATCGAACGCGATGGTGTGGCGGCCAATCTCTTCGCGCAGCAGGTGCCGCACTTCGCCTAGATGGGGGCCCGGGACCGTCAACTGCCGGGCCAGCGTCTTTTGGCGCGATGCCAGGATCAGCGTGCCACCGCTCTTCCATGTGAGGCCGCCAATTTCCCGGTACGACATGAAGCCGCTGTCGGTCCAGATGCCGTCGCGGTAGAGCCCTGGCTTGATGCGCGCGGAGAGCGGCAGCAGGTAGCCGTAGTAGGTGAACATCATCGCCACGCCGAACAGCGACGAGTACGAGCGCGGCATGCGATACGCCGTGAGCAACAGGATCGCGCCGAGCATGATACCGATGGCCAGGTTGATGGCGAAGAACGGCGGCTTTGGCGATGGCCACGTCAGCATGACGTCGCGCCGCAAGCGCCACCAGGCGGCCAGCTCGTAGCTGACCCGCAGGTTGACGATGACGAACAGTGCACCAAGGGCGATGAGGGCCTGCCGTAACGTGCCGGCAAACTCATCGGCGCTCATCGCGCCTCGGCCTTGGTGGCCTCGTCGGCGCGTGACAACGTCGGATCGAAGCACTGCCGGCACCGCGCCTCGTAGATATTCTGCGCACCGAGCAACACCCGGTCCTTGCTATGAATGAGGCGTTGCGTGTGATTCGCGGGATTGCCGCACACCATGCAGATAGCGCGGGTCTTCGTGATGTACTCGGCAATCGCCAGTAACTGCGGCATGGGTTCGAACGGCTTACCCAGGTAGTCCTGGTCGAGGCCGGCAATCACCACGCGCATGCCGCGCGCGGCGAGCTCGGTGGCAACGGCGGGCAAACCCGCGTCGAAGAACTGCCCTTCATCGATGCCGACGACTTCAGTGTCGGGCTTGATCTGCGACAGCAACTCAGCCGAGTCGCGCGCGCGCGCTGACGGAATTCGCAGCTCGCTGTGCGAGACGATGTGGTCGTCGGAGAAACGCGTATCGACCGCAGGCTTGAAGATCTGTACGCGCTGCCGGGCGATTTCGGCGCGGCGCAAGCGGCGGATCAGCTCTTCGCTCTTGCCGCTGAACATGCTGCCGACGACGACTTCAATCCAGCCGGTGGAGGGGGTACGGACGACGTCCATACGCCGATTATATGGAGGAAGATGATCTGGCGAGTTGGTGAATTGGTGGTTTGGTGATTAGGCCTAAATCTCCAGGCTACCAGCTCACCAAATCACCAAATCCGCTTAGGCCCGGGTCGAGTACTCGCCCGTTTCGGTGTTGATCCGAATCACGTCGCCCTCTTCGATGAAGGGCGGCACCTGAATGACGACGCCGGTCTCGAGTGTAGCGGGCTTGGTCTGGTTGGTGGCGGTCGCGCCCTTGATCGCCGGCATGGTCTGGGTGACCGTAAGGTCCACGGTCTGCGGCAGCTCGATGCCGATTGGATTCTCGCCGTAGAACTCGACCTCGATGCTCATTTCTGGCTTCAGGAAGCCCACCGAATCCCCCATGAGTGCGGCCGTCAGCTGCACCTGGTCGTAGGTGACCGTGTCCATGAAATGGTAGCCGTCGCTGTCGTTGTAGAGGTACTGCATGGCCTTCTGTTCGAGGGACACGCGCTCAACGATGTCTTCCGAGCGGAGCTTCTCTTCGGCCATCGCGCCGTTCTGGATGTTGCGCATCTTCACGCGCACGAAGCCGCGCAGATTGCCGGGCGTCACATGCTGGCATCCGAGAATGCGGAACAGCTTGTTCTCGATCTTGACGATCATGCCCTTGCGGAGCTGGGTTGCCAGAAGATTGTCTGCCATAAAGTCTTTGTTATCAGTTAGTAGAACCTTACGAGTTTAACATAGGGACCGCCAGCCCGGCCAGTCCGAGGGCCGTGCTACGATGCCAGACATCGTGGCGTTTGTGCGCTGGGACCCGTTCCGCGACCTCCTCACAATTCAGCATCGGCTCGAGCGCCTGGCGACCGGGCCGCAGGGCTGGACGCCCGCCATGGACCTGTGCGAGACCGCGCACGCCTATGTCCTGACGGCCGAGCTCCCCGGCGTGACGCGCGAACAGGTCCGCATCGACATCCGCGACGGCAAGCTGACCCTGCAGGGCCGCCGTGAGGCCCGCGTGTCGTGCGAGCAGTATCACCAGGTCGAGCGCGGACATGGCGAGTTCTGCCGCAGCGTGGTGCTGCCACTGTCCATAGACACCCTGAACGTCGTTACCGACATGCGCGATGGTATCTTGACCATTACGCTCCCCAAGTTGCCGGACGCCGGACCGCGCCGCATCGAAGTCTCATGATCAAACGTCTTTCCCTCATCGCCCTGCTGCTGGTGGCTGGCCTGGTGGCCGGCCTGGTGTTGTCGGGCACGGCCGGAAGCCGCGAGGCCGTACTCGCCCGCCCGAGCGCCGAGCTGGTGGTCGAACAGGCGGCCGCCGCACCCGCCGCTCCTGCCACCGCCATCCCCGGTCCTGATTTCACGAGAGTTGCCGCCCAAACCGTCAAGGCGGTCACCAACATCTCGTCAGTGCAGGTCGGACGGCGGCGACAGGCCTCGCCCTTCAGCAACGATCCGTTCTTCCAATATTTCTTCGGCGACCAGGGCGAGATGTTCGGCCAGCCGCGCGCCGAGTCGAGTCTCGGCTCTGGCGTCGTGATTTCCGCGGATGGCTATGTCGTCACCAACAACCATGTGGTTGGCGAGGGCGAGACCGAAGTGACGGTTACCGTCGGTGACTATCGCGATGTCCGCGCGAAGATCGTCGGCGTGGACTCGTGGACGGACCTCGCCCTGCTGAAGATCGACGTCACGGGCTTGCCGGTCATCCCCTATGGCGACTCATCGAAACTGAAGGTCGCCGAATGGGTGATGGCCGTGGGCAGTCCCTTTTCGCTGAGCCAGACGGTGACGCTTGGCGTCGTGAGCGCGCTCGGCCGCGCGAACGTCGGCATTACGCAGTACGAAGACTTCATCCAGACCGATGCGGCGATCAACCCCGGCAACTCGGGTGGCGCACTGATCAACAGCCGCGCCGAGCTGGTCGGCATCAACACCGCGATCTTCTCGCAGAGCGGTGGCTACCAGGGCATTGGCTTCGCGGTCCCCAGCAACCTGGTCCGCCGCGTGGTCGGCGACCTGATGAAGTTCGGGCGGGTGCGCCGCGGCTCAATTGGCTACCTGGAAGTGATGCCGCTCACGTCGCGGCTGGCCGATGAGTTGCGCGCGCCGAAGTCCGATGGCATTGTCGTCAACCAGATGGCGCGGGCGTCGGCCGCTTACAAGGCCGGCCTGCTGCCGGGCGACATCATCATCTCGCTCAACGGCCAGGCCATTGCCGACCCGTCGCAATTCGTGCGGCAGATTTCCGACAGTGCGATCGGATCGACCGTGCGCGTGGAAGTGCTGCGCGACGGTCAGCGAACGACGCTGCGCATTCCGATCGAAGCACAGCAGGAACGCCCGCAAAGGCGCCGGTAGGCGATGCAGGCGGCCGCTGGCAGCGCGCAAGGACTTGAACGCCGCAAGCGCGCGCAGGCACCAATCACCACGGAACCGTTGCACCGAGTTCTTGCAGGTAGCCGCGGGCCTGGACCCGGTGCGACTGGCTGCCGACCGCCTGCTGGATGATGACGATCGAGCCATCCTTGAGCAGGCGCTCGCGCGCAAATGCCACCGCCAGGGCCGTCGCGTCGCGGCCCTCGGCCCAGCGCTCGGCCGCCACCGTCTTGACCAGCTCCACCGTCGAGACATCGCCAATGCGAGCCAGCGCTTCGAGGGCGCCACCGGCCCGCGCGCGCTTGCCATCAGCGCGATAGAACGCGTAACGCTCGGTGAGTGCCGCCACGGCGTTGGTTTCGCGAACGAGCCCCAGCGCATCCATCGCCGCCAGTTGTTCGTACTCGTTCGGCTGATTCAGTAGGGAAAACAATCCCTCGGTGAGGCCAGCGGGCAGCGGCGGGCGAACCCCACCAGGCTCAAACGAGGCGGCCAGCACGCGGCCCGCGACCCGGGCCCCGGCGATGCGCGACCGCCGGTCTCCGGAACCCATCATCTGCACCAGCGCCTGTCCAGCCGCGGCCAACTCCCCCGGCAACGCTTCTCTTGCTGAGCGTCCAGCCAGAATGCCAAAGGCATATGCGGCCGCCACCCGATCACTACCGGTGGCCACCGATAGCCTGGCCAACGGGGTCGCGAACGCACCCGCACCAACCGCCACGGTCGGCCCCAGTCCGGCATCGAACGCGGCCTCGAAGTTCTTGCCCGGCAACTCCACACCGTGCCGGGCCAGGACATCGATCAGGATCGACTGCGCGTCAGCCGCCGTCCCGACCAGCACACACAGTGACCACACGCTCAGCATCCGCATCATGGTTCTCATCGATGGCCGACGGTCAGCAGCACCTTGTGCGACGACAGCGCTTCCTTGAGGTAGCGGCCGGTGTGCGATTCCTTCACATGCGCCACCTGCTCGGGCGTGCCGACGGCCAGCACCCGACCGCCGCTCTCGCCGCCCTCTGGACCGAGATCGATGATCCAGTCGGCCACCTTGATCACATCGAGGTTGTGCTCGATGACCACCAGCGTGTGTCCCGCCTCCAGCAGTTTCCTGAACGCCGCCAGCAGCTTGGCGATGTCGTCGAAGTGCAGGCCCGTTGTCGGCTCGTCCAGAATGTAGAGCAGGCGCTCGCCGGTATGCGACGACAGATGCGCGGCGATCTTGATGCGCTGCGCCTCTCCGCCCGACAGGGTGGTCGCCGGCTGCCCCAGCCGCAGGTAGCCGAGGCCGATCTCTTCGAGCACCTGCATGCGCCGCAGCACCTTGGGGGTGCTGGCAAAGAACGTCAACGCTTCGCGTACCGTTAACTCGAGCACTTGCGTGATGCTCTTGCCGCGGTACTTGACCTCGAGCACTTGCGACTTGAAGCGGCGGCCATCGCACTGTTCGCATGGCACAAACACGTCGGCGAGAAACTGCATCTCGACGCGCACTTCACCCTCACCCTGGCATGCCTCGCAGCGCCCGCCCGGCACGTTGAACGAGAAGTGACTGGGCGTCAGTCCGCGCGACTTGGCATCCTTGGTCGAGGCAAACAACTCGCGAATCGGGTCGAACGCCTTCAGGTAAGTCACTGGATTTGACCGCGGCGTGCGGCCAATCGGCGTCTGGTCCACCAGCACGACATCGCTCACGTACTCGTGGCCTTCGAGCCGGGTGTGCGCGCCGACCTTGCGGTCCCAATCGCCCTTCGCCCGCTTCACCGCCGCATACAGCACGTCGTGCACCAGCGTGGACTTGCCCGAACCACTGACGCCGGTCACGCACGTCAGCGTATTGGTCGGGAACTCGATGTCGACGCCCTTCAGGTTGTGCTCGGTCGCGCCGATCAGGCGGATGCGCTGCGGTCCGCCCTTACGCCGTGCGTGCGGCACCGGGATGCTGAGCTCGCCACGCAGATACTTCGCCGTCAGCGAGCGCGGCTCCGCCATCAACTGCTCGAGCGTGCCCGTGAAGATGACGCGGCCACCGTGCTCTCCGGCGCCGAGCCCCATGTCGACGATGAAGTCGGCGACGCCGATCATGTCGGCGTCGTGCTCGACCACAATCACGGTGTTGCCCTGGTCACGAAGCTGGCGCAGGATGTCGATCAGGCGCTGGTTGTCGCGGGTGTGCAAACCAATCGACGGCTCGTCCAGCACATAGAGCGTCCCGACCAGCGCGGACCCGAGCGAGGTCGCCAGGTTGATGCGCTGCGCCTCGCCGCCAGAGAGCGTCGACGACAGGCGGTCGAGCGTCAGGTAGTCCAGGCCAACATCTCGCAGGAATCCGAGCCGCTTCTGGATCTCCTTGAGCACCTTGTCGGCGATCGCGGCTTCCTTCGCCGTGAGCTGCAGCTGCTTGAAGAACTTCTCAGCCTCGCGCACCGTCCGGCTCGACGCCACGTCGATGGTGACGCCGCCTACCTGCACGTCGCGTGCCTCGCGTCGCAGGCGGGCGCCGTGGCAATCGGGACAGGTCAGGTAGCCGCGATAGCGGCTGAGGAAGACGCGGACGTGCACCTTGTATTTCTTTTTCTCAAGCCATCGAAAGAACCCGCGGATGCCTTCGAAATCCCCATCGCCATCAACGACGAACTTCACTTCGTCCGGCGTGAGATCGGCCCACGCCACGTCCATCCGCACGCCCCTGGTCTTGGCGGCGCGCTTCAGCTCGGCCAACTGCGAGCGATAGTGCGGCTTGGTCCACGGCTCGATCGCGCCCTGGTTGATCGACTTGGCCTGGTCGGGCACCACCAGCTCGAGGTCGAGCTCGATGATGTTGCCAAAGCCATGGCAAGTCGGACAGGCGCCAAACGGGTTGTTGAACGAGAACAGCCGCGGCTGCGGATCCTCATACGGAATGCTGCAGGTGCGGCACTCGAAGCGTTCAGAGAACAGGTGCCAGACGGGGTCGCCCACGTCGACCAACTGCAACGCCCAAGCCGCGCCACCGCCTTCGGCGTATGCGGTCTCAATCGAATCCGTGATGCGCGTCTGCGCCTCGGGCGCGGTCTTGATGCGGTCAACGACGACCCTTAACATCGATGCGTTTTTCAGCGCCGACGCCGGGACGTCCTCGAAAGTTACCGCCTGGCCATCAAGCAGGAGACGCCCGAAGCCCTTACGGCGGAGACCCTCGAGCAGCGCCGCTGGGGACGACGAATCGTCGGGGACCGCAGGTGACGCAGGTTCAAGACCTTCCTGCTCTGTGTCCTCGGTGTCCTCTGTGGCCC
>Ga0049085_10000768_pt1 | contig 12646 bp, 10 predicted proteins | sample GreLakmeSU08MSRF_FD_66721 | JGI IMG/M metagenome (GOLD analysis project Ga0049085, IMG submission 66721) | Freshwater lentic microbial communities from great Laurentian Lakes, MI, USA - Great Lakes metaG SU08MSRF | ecosystem: Environmental > Aquatic > Freshwater > Lake | place: Great Lakes... | reverse complement strand
GCCAGTAGTTTACTTGAAATTCTACAGTAAATTCTTCAATTGCATTTGAGCTATCAGCGGAAAGATCAATTGCAGAAACGGATGTTGGAAAAATATCTTGGAATGTATATTCTCTAGCAATTACAGTAGCACCACCACCACTTGTAGCACTAACTGTCGATGAATTTCTACTCAATTGTTGTACAGTTGCATTTGCCATATATGTAGAAGGATCGGTAGTACCACTTGCATCCTTATATTGTGCAATGTGTTGCATCCAATCTTCCATAACCTTTCTAATCGCAAAATCATTGTCATTGATGACTGTAATTGACCAAGGATCAAAGGTTCTATCACCAGAAACCTTGAAAATTCTTCCACGAAAAGGAACATCAATAGATGCAACAGTTGATCCTGGTAAATTAGATGCCTTACATAACATTATAAAGTTTTCTAGTGTTAAAGTTCCAGCTGCACTTGGAATATTTCCAAATGTAACTTCAAATAGATTGGGGCGAGCACCACCACCTTTAAGTGATGTTTTGAAATCTGAAATAAATTTGTTCGTTGCCATTTTTGGATTCTCCTTTTAATTTATTTATTTTAATTAAACAGTTCCAGCAACTTCTTCAAAACTAACACCAGTGCGAGTTGCAACAAAAGTGAGAGTTACATAATTAATTGATTTAGTTGGTTTCAGGAAGATATCAGCACGAAATTCATTATTATCAATCACATCAGGAGTATTGTTTGAGGTGTCGCAAACAACCAGGAATCCGTAGAGACCTCTCTTTGATTCTACATCACGGAGAAATGGTTCAACAATATTTTTAAAGTTTGCTCTGGTTAGTTCATCATTTAATTCAAAGAGTTGTGCTTGTGCAGCTCTTTCCAATGTCTGTTCAATTGTAAGGAATAAACGACGAACGTTAATCCTATCAAATGCAGATGCATATCCAAGAGCAGTTTTATCTCCAAATAGAAGAGTTCCAATTCCAGGTTGAGTTATGATTGAATTAATTCTTTGTGGATAAAGTTGATCTCTTTGTGCCTTATTTGGATTATATGCAAGTTTAACTACATTATTCAAAATTCCTCTTTGCTGTCCTGCAGGAGAGAACCAAGGGAATGCAACAATATTGGTGCGAGTCATTAGACCTGCCACATCAGCATTACAAGGAATATAACGGAATTGATTATTGAATCTATCATAGGTATACTTATATCCACTATCAAAGATTGCATAAGAAGATGATTGAAGTGAACTGAAGTATTGAATCAAATTTGTTGTTTGAGTCGTAGTATTTGTAATATTAATCAAGTTTGCTCTGTGTGGACCAATACAGGCAACAGCATCTCCTCTTGAACCTGCAAGAGAAATCAAATAATTTGCCTTTGCCTGTGAATCCACTTGATTTGTAAGACCTGGACCCATAATGAGATAATCTACTTGAATCTCATCTTTATTAGAGAATAAATCATATGAAGTAATCAAATTTCCAAGAGATGCTTGCATTCCACCATTAGCAGAATAATTCTTACCTTCTGTAAGAGTATATGAAACATTTCCAATTGCAGCAAAAGTAATTCCTTGTGCGTTCTGTCCCCAGAGACCTTGTGAGGTTGTGAATGGAGTAAATGCTGTACTGAATCCTACTGCTCTCGGAGCAGTTACGTGATATGAATCAACAGCACTGGAAGGATTACTTCCTGCATAAATTTGAGAAGAGAAATCAGCAAGAAACTGTTCGTACCAAATCTTTTGAGGAGAATTTACCGCAGAAATTGAGTCAAATGCCTTAGAAAGACCTACAAATTTTTCAAGAATTGTTCCTTGATTTCCTGTGATTGTTCCTCTGTCGTCAACAACTGCAATATGAAGAGCATCATTTTTACCAGCTCTATCAAGTGAATACTGATTTGAAGTTGGTCTTGATGCAATTGACTTCCAGAAAATTGTGGAATTTGTAAGACCAAGAGTTTGTTGTCCGTACCAATCAACAACTGTAGAAGGAGTAATCGGAGAAGATGCTGATGTTCCTGTATTGATTCCAGAGTTATTAACGAAACGAAGAGCACTTGAAGTTAAGAATGATGCAGTAGGAGAGGTCTCTGCATAATCAATTAAAGTTTCTGTATTACCAGATGAAACTCTAGAAACAATTCGTACATCAATAGTACTATTTCCATTTGTAGCATCAGTCGTAACACCAGTAATAATACCCTTCAAATAACCATTAAAGAGTGATGTTGTTCCTGATCCGGCAAGAGCAGTGCTTAATGCAGTCGTAACACCAAAACCAATAGTTGCCCCAGCAGTTAAAGGACTTGTTGTATTAATACCAATTGTCTGATCTGCTAAATTATCAATAAAACAAACCTTTAAATTATTTGCCCAGGTGCCTGGGTTCTTTGCCGCATAAGTAAAGTTAGATGCTTCTGAATAATTATTTGTATAATCATCATAATTCTTGATTTCTAATGTTGTGGTGGCAGCAGCTCCAACTCCAGCATTTGCATTTCTTAAAGTTGCTCCATCAGTTCTTACAACCTTTAGAATACCACCATAAGAAAGGTATGAAGAAGCACTCATCCAATATTCGTATTGGGAATCTGTTGAGAGTGGTTTTCCAAATACGTTGATTAAATCCTGTTCTGTTGTAATATCAATTGGATAATCTACTGGTCCAATTGGGAAAGGTCCTGCAATTGCACCAATATTATCGAGTACATTATCAGCTCTTCCTACTGTTAAATCAACCTCTCTGACGAGTACGCCGGGAGATAATTGAGGAGTCGCCATTTTTTTCTCCGTAATTCTCAGTTTGTCTGAAAATATTTATCAAAAACTCATTTTACACTGGGGAAAGATGACGCGAGTATTACCAATCTGGATATTTGTATTCAATTGAGTATATTTTATTTTTTTTATAAAGGTTTATTCTTATTTTAGTACATTCCTTACACTCATAAGAATAAGAAGATGCAACAGGTCCTCTATCTTTGCGTGTTCTATAAAAATCTCCTACTAAATTTTTGACTTCTCCACAAACTCTACAGGTTCTATCATTAAGTAATAAATGACCAAGTTTTATTTGCTTATCAATTTCCATTACTGACTATATTCCCACATATAAGCACGGTCTCCATATTCATCAGCAAACCAACGATCACCATCAGCATCAGTAAAACTAGTTTCTTCTGAACCATCAGAAAGAAATCCAAACGGAGCCATATCTTGTTCTATTTGATTTTTCTGTTCCTCATAAAGTCTCTTTCTTACATCTTGATCCGTAAGTTCTTTAAAATAATCCTGTGATACTAACCAGGCATAAATGACTAAACACATTGCCAGATCATCATTACATCCTTCTTCTGCCTCAAATGAATTATGTTTTTGAATAAATGTAGTAAGTTCACTCATAATTTCATAATCATTAAAATATAACTTATCCTCTTCAATCATAGTTTTGAGATTTAGGCATCCAATTTTTTTAACAGTCTTGGACATTTTTACTCCAAGTTGAGTTTTCTTTCCAGAAAAACCCTGCCCTACAATTTGACCTGCTCTTCCTCTCATAGAGCACATCAATAAATTACTATACTCTAAATCATACTGAAGAATACTTGCAACCTGATCTCCAACATCATTAACTTCACATAATATAAATGCATTATTATAATTTTTTGCTACCTCATAAATGATATTTGGAAACATCATTGGTTTAATTTCGTTGTTTCGGTATTTTGCAACAACTTTGTGAGGAAACTGTGTAATATCAACAACTACAAATGCTGAATAATCAATCCCTACCCCTCTAGCAACGTCTACAGTGATGACGTAATCACATTCCTCATTCGCATTCACATAAACATCTAAACCCGCATTACGGGTCTTAGGATGCTCATAGACGAGTGATCTGAGTTTGCTTGGTGCAATTAGAGTATCAACTGAACCCAGAAACTCACATTCAAATTCAACTTTGAATTGTTGTTCACTTGTGTTAGCAATTGTCTGTGCCTTCCAGGCAGAGTCTCTACCAGGAACTTCACTCCAGTGAACATCAGTAAAAATGTATTCGTTTTTTCCTTTCTCTGCATCGTGCCACATACGGTAGAAATGATTCATACCGTGTGGTGTAGATACAATAATTACCTTTGTACTTTTACCTGCAGTAATTGTTGGATATACCGATGCAAAGAATGAATCTGCAATGTGATTTGGGACGAACGCAAATTCATCCAAAAAGAGGATATTGAAAGACATACCACGAACTGCAGAAGCAGAAGTAGAAGCAGCCAAGATTTTACTTCCATTCTCCAATTCCAGAGAACCTTTGTTCCAGGAGATAATTCCTTGTTGCATCCATTTTGGTAGATTTTCATATGCCGTTTGAAGACGGTCCAAAAGTTCTCTTGCCGTTGCTGCCTTGTTTGCAAGAATACCAATATTCACATTATCATTAAAGACAGCATAATGAAGAAGATATGAAACAACCGTAGTGCTTTTACCTGTTTGACGAGGCATCTTACATATATTAAATCTATTCTTATGAAATCTTTTAACAAGTTTTTCTTGAAACGGATACAACTCAAAAGGTTGTAATCCGTGATCCAAAGTCACAATCTTTACATAATTTTTTGCAAAAAATACAGGATCTTCCTTACACTTTATAAATTCAACAATTTGTTCTTCTGTAAATTCAATTGCTGTATTTGCTTTTTTGAGTAAAGGATTACCAAGATAAATATTGGCATTCATATTTTAGTTGCAGTTCCAACGACGAAGTGCTTTATTTATTCTTGAATCTGGATCTCGTGCAGTTTCTGCAGAAGTAAGTTTTGATTTCATTCCGGACATACGACTACAAAAGTTTTTTCTACGTGATGCTCTTTTACCAGTTGGTTTCTTTTCTGTTACTGCTGTCTGAAGATTTGAACCCGGATTTTCCCTGCGATATGCATTCACTGCTTTTTGACTCAATCCATCAGTTTTGTCTTTACGGTTTTCTTTCTGCCAATCTTCATCAATCTTAACTTCTTCACCAATCTTTTTAGAATTGGTAAGATAATTTTTTGATTTTGAATTTACAACTTGAATCAGGGGCATTCCTGGTTCAATTGTTGAAACTTTATATTGAAGAACTTGAGAACCCGGATAAACTTTTTGAATTTCTGTAGTAACATCTTTTCTGCTTGGCATTCCAATTTGTGGAAAGAACATTCTAATTGAATATGCCTTTCCTCTCCAGTTCAAAATTACAGCAAGAATATTTCCTGTTTCTGCTTGTAAACGAGTTGATTCATCAATTTGAGATTTGAATCCTTTAATTGGTTCTGGTTTGATAATATCAACTACTTCAGCAAAAGTATTACCGTTTAAATCTTCAATTGTTACATCTTCTTTTTTTACGCAGTTTGGATATCTTTTTCCAAACATTGTTTTCATACCTTTCTTTTTATATCCAGCCCAACACTTTTCATCAAGATTTAGATCTTCTAGAACCTTTAGAGAAATTGGTGATAAACTTCCCGATTTTACAGAAACATATGATTCACCACGTTGTTTCCGTTTGGCATACTCTATATAAGATTCACCTGGAAGTAACTTCTTGGACTTCTTAGGATCTTGTGGATAATCTTCACGAGCACGTTGATTGGGTCCAGGACCACCAAGTTTTCTGTCTTTTTCTGGATCTGGGTGCCAATAATCACCTTCATAAACAATCTCTTCATTTTTACTACTATTTCCCCAATTAGCAGCACCGACTTTACGACATTTTACAAGTGCCCCAGAGGCATAGGCACTTGGCCAAACACTATAACGAGATTTGACCTTTGTGTAACAAGCATCTTTTGTTCCACTACCCTTAGTCTTTTTATCAGATTCTTCAGACATTTCAGACATTTCATCACTATCCAAATAGTCTGCCGCAGTATCAATATAATCTGCTGCCTTAGTGATTTTAGACTGAACCCATGCAGGTAATTGCGAATCACCTTTTTTAATAATTTTTCTTAATTTTTTAACAGCACTATCAATTGTATCCATTTCTGTATTTGCCATATATCCCTCTTCATCCTTTTCTTTTCCATCAGCAATTGCGTTATGATTTTCATTAAAAGATTTTTTTTTCATTGCCATTTTAGTTGCAGTAGCATACATAACATCTTTAGCACGATCACCATAACTATTTTTAAATCCTGCTAAGTCTTTTTTCATTGATTTGACAATTTCTTCTTTCTTTTTTTTCTCTATTGAAGTCATGGTTTTTTCATTCACATATTCTTCGTTTTTCATTTTCTTTGTGGGGGAATCGGTGGAAACATAAGTTGGTGATGCAGCACCTGATTTTGATTGCTGCCCTGGATCTTTTTCTCTTTTTCTTTTTACCGCAGATGCTATTTCTCCTTTACTCATACTTGCTAATTTAGATCTTGAGAAACACTTTGGAGTTTTGGTTTCTCCTGGTTCGTTAGCACACGGAGATCCATCTGATTGTACCCATCCAGGTTTACCACCATCTGATTTGGATTTACCAAACCAATCACGAAGACCTTCTTCTGTTACACTATTTAAGGTTTCTCCTATGAGTGTGCAATCTTTCATGCCATGCTTAGGACACACTTTTCCTTTCTTTGTATGATTACAAGACCCTTCTACAGGCTTACCAATACCCACTTCTGTCGGTTTTATTGTTTGCCCAGGAATATCAAATCCAGTTGGAAGAGGTTTACATTCTTTATTTGTATTACAATAATAATATCCAGATTTGCATTTTTTAAATTCTTCACTCATTTCTTTTGTTTTTTCTTTCATTGAGTTAATAAATTTCCTATAGATTGCTGCTTCTGAATTTTTTCCCATTACCTTTGCTCTTTGTTCCATAGCAATTGCTGCTTGAATTTTATGAGCATGAGATCTACCAGAATTTCTAATTTTAGAAACACTTTCTTTTGCAGTAGCAACATCCTTAAATCCCAGACCATGAATTGTTCCTCTCGGATCTTCATCTGTATAAAGATCTGAATGTTTATCCGACTTATCTGGTTGTCCAGATTTTTTTGGAATACGAGGATTACTCATTTCGTTCATAGACTTTTTTTTTCCTGCACAATGAGCTTTCTGAGAAAATCCTTTAGGATTATTGCAATCAATTGATTTTTTGTATTTGTCAGACCAACTCATTAGAAATAAGAACTATCATCTTATATTTATTATTCTTCAGTTTCTTTAGATTGTTTCTTTAAAAGTTTTGCCAATTCTGCTGTTGACCCAACAAAGAGAGCATTGGTAATACTTGTTGGTCCACGAGGTTGTTTGTCTTCCTCAATATTTTTGAGTTTCTTTTGTAAGTCCATTAATTTATCGGTTGCATCTGCGACATTTTTAATTAATTGTCCGGCAACTTCATATGCCCGAGGCATCTCACTTTCTTGAGCTAACTGAAGAATTCCATTAATTGCTTCCTGACCCTTCTCAATCAAAGAATACAAATTTCCTCTTGTATATTCATAATCTTTTTTAATATCTTGAATTGAATTTGAAATCTCACCAATTTTATTTTCGTGAGTTTCTTTTATAACTTCAGTTTCCACAACCTCTCCCGAAACATTAAAAGTTTCATTTAATTTATCAAATTTTTTTACCATACTCTTCTCTGTCATTATGGTGACGTTATAGATCCACTAAATCCAAAATCGTCCCCCTCTTCTATTAGTAAATTGTCAGCAGTTGTAATTAATTTGACTTCTGCTCCGGCAAGATGAGATGTAATCGTTGTGTCATCTCTTCCTCTGTCTACAGTAAGAATATTTCCAGATTTCAATTTTACATATACTTCTTCACCCTCAATATCAAGATATGTATCTACAGAAATAGAAGATGCACTATTTACAGTAATTAAAATATCTTCTGTTGTAATATCTTTTGTAATATTTGTAATTACAGTACCAGTATAATTTTTGATAGATCTTGGTTCTGCAGAATAAACAACTTCTCTTCTGGGAGTATTTGTAGTATCTCCAGTAATATAACTGACAACTGCTCTCTTGACAATATCTTTTGTTGCTGTTGAAGTTGGTCCAAAGAGATATAACTTTGCAGAAAATCTCAAAGTATAAATTAAGACTCTTCTTTTATCAAAATTTCCCTCATAATCATCTTGCATCGTAACGTTTTCAAGAATAATTGGAATGTCTCTTTTTTCATTAATTTCATCAATAAGTTCAACTGTAAGATTATATGATGGTTGGAAATATGGTAGAATTTGTTCGATAATTTGAAGAGCATCATCATTCAATTTCGACATTATAGACAGTTCAAATTGTAAATTATATGGAACTGGCATATAAGTTTTTTTAGTTTCAGTTCCGTCAGTAACGGATTTTGATAAAAATGTTTGAGTCGTAGTTAATTTTCTGGCAGTATCATATGACAATCCAGTAAACTCAAAAGACATTCTTGGTAATGTAATTTGAGTTGGATTGCTTAAGTTTGGAGACTGCTCTAATCTTGCTAAAAACTTTTGCGTCGGTCCATATGAAAGAGGAACTTTTATAACACTTACAACTTCATTTGCTGAATTTGTGTGTTTAATTGAAATGTCGTTAAAGAGAGAACCAAATGCAATAACAGTTTTTCTTAAGATTTGATGGTAAAAATACTCAAACATGAGATAAGTAAAATATAGTACTATTTAACCATCTGATAATTTATGGCATACCAAATGGATTTCTTTCACTAAAGTCTATGATTAAATCTGCCTCATTCTCTATCTCTTCATTTGAAGAGTAACCATTATCTGGTGGATATTCATTGATTATACGAAGTTCGTGAGTAGCACTTGAGGCAGCACCTACAATATTTTCTCCAACTTCAAATTCACCAGTTACATTTGACACTTCAAGTATATTTGTCACAGAATTCCAAGATTTGACTCGTGCTGTAGTTGAACTTGCAGACCCAACAACAACCTCATTAAAAATAAAGTTTCCAGTAGAAGACAATGATGGATTTCCAATCGTCACGGTAGGAGATAATGTATATCCCAATCCTGCATTTGTGATACGAATTTGAGTGATAGTTCCTGCAGAACTCACCACAGCAGTTGCAGCAGCAGAGACAGTTGAAATACCTGTAAATGTAATCGTGGGTGTGTCTACATATCCAGAACCACCACTTGTAATAGTGATAATTCCAACTACTCCACTACCAATCGTACAAGTTGCTGCTGCTCCTGCACCATCTCCAAAAAATGCAACTCCCGGTGTTACTGTGTAACCAAAACCAGAATTGATAACCTCAACGGACTGAACGGATTTTAAACTTGGATTTGTATTGTCAGTGCAAACAACAATTCCACCAATCATCGTTGCAGATCCAATACCAGTTAGTCCTCCTGATGGTGCAGATGATATTGCAACTCTTGGTGCATTTGAATAACCACCCCCTCTATTTGTAACTGTAAAGAATCGAATTCCTCCTGCCACTATATTTGTTATTGCAGTTGCAGTTATCCCAGTTCCAACAAGAGTTAGTGTCTGAATTGGACCAAGAGGAACAAAACTATTATCTGGATCATTATCATCAGATCCTCCAATAGTATCATCAATTTCATCAATTCCAGTATTAATAACCTCATCTTCATATTGAAAGAGTTCACAGGTTAATTGATATGTGTACTTACCTTGTAACTGGTAAAATGGTTTTTCGTGCTCTACGTACTTGATTTCAAATAAACGATCTCCCAGAGGAAAATATATCAAATCTCCTTCTTTAGGTCGATTTGATAATTTTATGTTACTTAAATTTTTTATTAGTGGTGAAATATAAGTTTCAAATCTTTCTTTAGAAATTTCTAAAGTCAATTCATTTAAGTTTTGAATTCCAAATTTTGAAAGTATAGTTGGATTATCTCCATATCCTTCAAAACTACTAATATATGCTTCAATTGGATATGCATTATCAAAAGCAGACTCAATAACTTCTCTTAATATTGTTTTTTCTGTAATATATTTCCTGGGTAAATAATGAACCTCAACACCATAAATTTGAATTGATTCATTAATCAATCCTTGCATTAAGTTTTTTTCACTTGCAGATCCCTGTAAAAAAAATGGATTGAGCATCTGATTATCCTATCATATCGAGAGGAGGCAACTCATAAGTATTTGACATTTTTTCCATAATTGCATCCAATTCTTTTTGAGCATCATCATAAATCTGTCTACCATTTAGTTCAACTCCTCCTGGTAATTTAAGACCTTGAAACTTAATTAGATTCTGCCCCCATTGACGTTTGATCAGTGATGTTAAATATTGTTTTAAAAATGAATCGTTATATACTCTTGTAAAATCATTTGGATCAAGAAGTCTTGAGCAATCAATTACCAAGTAATCACCAGCATTTACACTTGCCCAATCAACATCTAAATATAATCTATCCATTCTTTGATTAAATCTAATTTGTTTATCTGTGCTGAGAAGGAAATCAATATCTTCCAAATAAGTTCTTGCCATTGCATATGATAAAAGTTCAGTAGATCCCAAAGAATACATATCATTTAAAAATAATTGATATTTCAAACTAAACATATTACTTGTAGCAGTATTGGTACCATCAAATTTAAAAATTTTGTTGATCCCAATAATTGATGGTGGTATTTGTATATAATTACTATTTTCTTTATATGTAAACGTAGTTGCGGTTCCAACTATAGTTGTTGTTGCCGTAGTAGTAACTATTCCTGCTGTTGCACTATCTCCTCCTGGAGCTCTGCCACGATCAATGTCACCTTGAGTAATTTGATATTTTAAATATATTTGAGTTACTCCATCAAAATGTCTTTCATTGAAAAATTGAAGAGCATCATCAACTAAATCATCGACTTGTTCATCTGCAACGTTAATTTCTAAAACTGGTGCTCCCAGTTTTCTTTTGCAATAATCTATTAAACTTTGTCTTGATGATGGTTGTGCCATTTATTTACTACTTTTTTTTAAATATTTATAGAAATGTCTTTACATCTATAGTTATTATTTGATAGAACCTAAAGATGAAATAACCTCTTGCTGCTTCAAATACAATTTACAATAACATTTTGCAAAATCTTTTGCAATTTCAATATCACTAATACTATCTATTTCTGTGCTTATTTTAAAGTATTCAAAATTTTTACTTAAATTTTCAAGTTTAATTTCTTCAGGATTCATTTACTAAACTCCTCAATAAAGATTTTATTTCACTAAGATCATTTTTTATATTGGCAACATCAGATTCTAGATGTTGTATCTTTTGATCATCATCTTCCTTTACATTGCGCCTATTCAAATACTCCTGATATTCTATCATATTTGTATTAATAATTGAATTTGTTTTTGAATCACGTAAAAGATGAGAATGTCCTTCAACCTTTGCATATTCCATACTATGCCAGTGCAATTACTCTCAAATCTTTCAATCTTGGGACATAAACCTGACTTGTGGAGGTCATGATAATCTTAATTCGATACGATCTAAATGCTGGTAATTGATCTGCAGTAAATGTATATTCGGCAAATGAAACATCAGTCGGTGAAAATCCAGCATTTGATGTTAATGGAACAAAAACATCGGGATGACCATTATTATTTTGAACATCAATTATTTGCCCTCTACTATTAAGGTTTTCGTATCCAGGAAATGGTTCAAAGATTGGATTAAAATTTTGATTTTGGCTGATCGCATAAAATGCACGAATATCTGAATAAAGATTGTTATAGGCACTGAGTAATATTTTAATCGATGTTCCAGGATTTTCAAGAGTAATTTCTTTTGAAATATATTGGAATGCTGTTGGATCATCAAAAATACTATTGACTCTCGAATCTTCTGCATAATTTGTAATCACACTATTAACTCGATTTGAAGTTAATATCACATTTACTCTTTGAGTATCAATAACTGGGCTCAATCTACTATCAATTGTGTTTAAGAAGACTCTTAAATTCATTGATTTATTACCAGGAAGTGTGGAGAGGTATTGAGTCTCATTCACTTTTGATGCAATCATTCTTGGAGTATCAAGATAATTTACTTGATTTAATGTAATAGCAGAATATCCTTTATCAATAAATGAAATCTCATTTCCACTAATACTGGATGCAGATAATGTTCTTATTTCTGAACTGAGTGAAGTTCCAGTTACAGTAACATTTTGTACCATTGGAGTAATGATTTCAAAGGGCATATTTTGAGATGCCTTTATATTATAACCACCTGTTGATTTTGTTTGATTTAAATAAAGAGTTGGATATCCAGATGATGTACTTCTTGCTATTCCAGTATTTGCTGATGTGTCCAATTTGATTGTATAAGAATCAAAAGAAATTGAATCTGCTGTAGTTACGTTTGATAAATTGTGAGTTTTATTAATTCTTCTTAGAGAAACTCCACTCAACTCATACTTATAAACTGGTGTTCCAGTTGCATAGTTAATTGGATTTGAACCTCTTATAATTTGACCACCAATTGATCCAGAAGAAGTTGATGTATAAGAAATAATCTCATTTCCAATCAAAAGATATCCTGCATTTGTTGTTCCAACACCAACATTTTCAAAGGTTGAGAATGTAGAAGAATCATCTACAAGAATTGCCGACGTAGAATCAAAAGTATATCCTGAC
>Ga0049085_10000766_pt1 | contig 12656 bp, 9 predicted proteins | sample GreLakmeSU08MSRF_FD_66721 | JGI IMG/M metagenome (GOLD analysis project Ga0049085, IMG submission 66721) | Freshwater lentic microbial communities from great Laurentian Lakes, MI, USA - Great Lakes metaG SU08MSRF | ecosystem: Environmental > Aquatic > Freshwater > Lake | place: Great Lakes... | reverse complement strand
CCACGCCGGAGTTTCGGATGCAGGCCTTGCGCGAAAAAATCGGCTGGCTGGACGCCGTGGTCTTCACGCATCCGCACGCCGACCACATCATGGGGCTGGACGACTGCCGGCGGGTGTGCGACCTGCGCGGCGGCGCGCTGCCGGTCTATGCGAACCAGGCGACGATGGACGCGCTCAAGCGGGTCTTCGCCTACGCCTTTCACGACGGGCCGATTCCGAAAGGTTATTTCACGCCCGAGCCGCGGCTGATCACGGGGCCGTTTGAGATCGGCGATCTGCGGATCACGCCGCTGGAACTGCCGCACGGGCGGATCACGGTGAACGGTTATTTGTTCGAGCAGCGCGGGCGCAAACGGCTCGCCTACCTGAGCGACTGCCAGGAGGTGCCCGGGCCGGTGGTGGAACAGATTCGCGGCGTCGAAGTGGCGGTGCTGGACGCGCTGCGGCGGGAGCCGCATCCCACGCACATGTGCCTGGACGAGGCCTTGACGGCGGCGCGGCGCATCGGCGCGGCGCGGACCTACTTCACGCACTTGACGCACGACTATGATCACGACGTGGCGCAGGCGGAGCTGCCGGCCGGAGTGGAGTTTGCCTACGACGGGCTGCGGGTCGAATTTGCGGACAACTGAATTATGAAAACATGGAATTGTTTCTGGCTCGTCTTGGGGCTGGCGGGCGCGGCGGCGCACGGCGCGGAGCCGGGCGGGACGGTGGTGGTGGTCTATAACAAGCGCGTGCCGGAATCCCGGGGCGTGGCCGAGCATTACGCGCTGCGCCGGCAGGTGCCCGCCGGGCAGGTCATCGGGCTGGACCTGCCGGTCACCGAGACGATGACGCGCACGCAGTATCGCGAGCAGTTGCAGGCGCCGCTCTACAAATTGCTCGTCGAGAAAAAATTGTTCCTGCCGAATCCGGTTCAACCCAAGGCCACCGGTCCCGTGCCCGTGCCGTTGATCGCCGCGAAGATTCGCTACGCGGTGCTCTGCTACGGGGTGCCGTTGAAAATCTCCGCCGACCCGGCGCTGGTGGAGGAGGGCGTGGACAAGATGAAGCCGGAGATGCGCCGCAACGAGGCGGCCGTGGACAACGAACTGGCCCTGCTGCCGATCTTTGGCCGGAAAATGCCCCTGTCCGGACCGCTGGGCAATCCCTTTTACAGCGCGACCAACGCGGGCGGAATGCATCCCACCAACGGCCTCCTGATGGTTGCGCGACTGGACGGGCCGAGCGCGTCCATTGCCCGCGGCCTCGTGGACAAGGCGATGCAGGCCGAGACGAACGGACTGTGGGGCCGCGCTTATTTCGACGCCCGCGGGCTGACGAACGGCGACTATAAGATCGGCGACGACTGGATGCGCAGCGGCGCGCAGATCAGCCAGCAGCTCGGCTTCGAGACGTTTTTGGATGAGACGCAGTGGACGTTGCCGGCGGCCTTTCCGATGAGCCAGGTCGCGATCTACGCGGGCTGGTATGACAACAATGTGTCGGGGCCGTTCACGCTGCCGGAGGTGGAGTTCATGCCGGGCGCCTTCGCCTACCATCTGCACTCGTTCAACGCGGCCACGCTGCGGACCACGAACACGCATTGGACGGGGCCGCTGCTGGCCAAGGGCGCGACGATCACGTTCGGTTCCGTGGAGGAGCCGTATCTTTCCGGCACGCCGGACGTGGCGACGTTTTTGTCCCGGCTGATTTACCTGCGGTTCTCCTACGGCGAGGCGGCCTACGCGGCCCAGGGCGCACTCTCCTGGCAGACGACGGTGATCGGCGATCCGCTCTACCGCCCGTTCCTGCGCGCGCCGGACGCGCTGCATTTCGACCTCGAGAAACGGGGCAGCCCGCTGCTGGAATGGTCGCACCTGCGCGTGGTGAACCTGAACCAGGCGACCGGCATGAAGACGGAGGAGCTGACCGAATATCTGGAGCAGGTGTTGCTCCTGCTGAATAAAAGCGCGGTGCTGCTGGAAAAAATGGGGGACTTGCATCGCTCGTTGAAAAAATTGCCCGAAGCGATGCGGGCTTACGAACAGGCGCTGAACCACGTGGCGTCGCCGCAGCAAAAAATCCGCCTCATGCTGATGCTGGCGGAACTGCAGTCGCACTCGGATCGGGAGAAGGACGCCTTTGCGCTCTATCAGAAATTTCTGGTGGAAGTTCCCCGCTACCCCGCGCCCTTGAACATTTACCAGAAGCTCCTGCCGCTGGCGCAGCGGCTGGGGGAGAAGGCGGACGTGGAAAAGTATCAGGCGGAGATCAAGCGTCTCACTCCAGCCCCGTGACCGGCCGGCGCGCTCAGGCGCCCATGCCGTCCTCGAAGGAGCCGGCGGCCAGCGGGAAGCAAAGGTGGTCCCGCACAAAGGCCACGCCGTTGGCGCTGGTCGCGTCCAGATCGCGATAGGCGCTCTCCGCCTCCACGATCAACGGGGCGGTTTTGGTGCCCATCACCTTGCAGTAACGCGCGGGATAACCGGCGAGCACGAGCTGCTCGACGTAGCGGTTCATGTTCAATTCGCCACTGGGGAGATCGGTAAACTGCATCGCGCGCTTCTGCCAGTTCGGCTCCATGAAACGCAGCGGCACGTTCGGGCGGATGACGAAGTTCTTGACGTGGCACGCATAAATGCGCGCGGCCACCTTGCTGAAACGAACCTGCCAGGATTCGCCTTCCCAGCAGTGCGAGGGATCGGCGTTCACGGCGAGACATTTGTCACCATCGCAAATTTCTACCAGCATGTTGAAGTCGTCCGCGCTCATCGCGGCGGTGCCGGGATGGATTTCGTGGGCGAGATAGATACCCAGCTTGTTCGCCTTCGCGCGAATCTTCGCGGTCTTTTTCACGAATCGTTCCTGACCTTCCTTGAGCAAATCATAGCCGGGGCCGGCCCAGAATCCCCACGGATAACCGCTGGCCATTTCCCAGCCGAAGGCGACGCCCCAGAACATCGGGAGAATTTTCACGCCCAGCTCCGCGCAGAGGTCCAGAAGTTCGAGCACATATTTTTCCGCCCATTTCTCGATGTCTGCCGGTGATTTCTTCGCCACATCCGCCGGAATGAACGGACGGATGCCCGGGCTGCCCGTCCACGCCGTGGTGTGAACCCAGACCGGGCAATGCCCGGAAATGCCGTCGAGCGTCATGCCGCGGTCGGCGAACGTCTGCTTGATTTCCTTAGCGCTCTTGAAGCCCTTGGGGCCTTGCAGCATGTAGTTGGAAGGCTGGGCGCCGGAGGCGCCGGAACGCTTCGCGTAGTCCAAGAAGTCGGCGAGACTCTTCGCCCCGTGTTGCGCGCCTTCGATGCTCGGATGAAATAATTTTTGAGCCATAATGGTTGTATTCGTTTTTCCAGAATTAGCGGGGTTGTTGGCGGATTGCAATCTGAAACCTCCAAAGCGCCGGATATAACCGCGCTTTCCATCTTGGAACCCGAAAAAGTGTCCCGTTGCGGAACGTTATGGAAGAGTGTGTCCACGATCACAGACCGGCCGCTTCTTTTCCGCAGTCTATCGGCCTTGGCATGGACGCTGCCATTGACCTCCAGGTTTGAGTCCCAGTGCCGCCATGAAGGCGGATAACTGGCGGCGTCAAATGGCCTCCTCGTGTGAGGGGTAGGCGGGTTTTGGCGGTGAATTATCTGTGTGTCCGCCAAAACCCGCGTAATTTTTCCAGCCGGGAAGGAATCGAATGATTGGCTGCCTTCGGCTGCCTCCCGGATTCTCCCACTCTCAGTCCTCCTTCAATTTTCCGGTCGCTCACCGGCGGGTGCCATCTTTACCAGCTTCGGCATGAACTCGCCCAGCACCGTGACCAGATCGGCCTGCGCCGCCATGACCTCGCGGATATTCTTGTAGGCCATCGGCACTTCATCGAGCCCCGAACTCATGAGCGTCACGCCCTGCTGTTTGAGAAAACGGTACACGTCCTCCCAGTTGAACTTTTCGTTCGCAGCCTGGCGGCTCATCGCACGGCCCGCCCCGTGCGAGGCTGAATGCAGCGACTCCGCATTGCCCTTGCCACTCACGACGTATCCCGGCGTCGCCATCGAACCGGGGATGATGCCGAGCACACCCGCGCCCGCTGGTGTTGCACCTTTGCGATGCACGATCACTTCGCGCTCGACGCCATCAATGACGTGCCGCTCCTTCCACGCGAAGTTGTGGTGGTTCTCCAAATCGAGCAGCACTTGCGCGCCGAGATTCTCCGCGATGTGCCGATGGATGCACGCGTGGTTTGCCGCCGCGTACTGGCCCATCAGCTCCATCGCGGCCCAATATTCCTGGCCCTCGGCGGAATCGAGCGAAAGCCACGCGAGCCGCTTCAACTCGCTGGGCAAATCTGGAAACTGTGCGAACGCAATCTTGCTGTAATGATCACACACCGCCGTGCCCGTGCCCCGGCTGCCCCTGTGTGAGAGCAACGCGACGTAGGTTCCCGCCGGCAATTCGTTCGGAATTCCGCCTTCAGGCGGTTCGGACGCGGAGCCGACTGAAGGCGAAACTCCAAACCTGATTGGCCCGTGCGCCGTAAAAATTCCAAACTCCACGAAATGATTTCCACTTCCGCTCGTGCCGAGTTGCGACCACGCCTTGTCTTTGTTCTGCTTCGTGATCGGGCTGACCGACCAGTCCGCGTCGAGCACGTCGTGCGCGCGGCGTTCCTTGAAATTTGCGCCAATGCCGAAGCGCGTCTCCGTCTCGATGGCGCGCGTGAGGCGATCCTGCTTTCGCTCCAGGTTGCGCAGCGGAATGTCGAGCACGGTCATCTTCATGCGGCACGCGATGTCCACGCCCACGGCGTAGGGGATGACCGCGTTGTCCGTGGCCAGCACGCCGCCGCTGGGCAGGCCGTAGCCCACGTGCGCGTCCGGCATGAGCGCGCCCGCGACCGACACCGGCAAAAGACACGCCCGCTCCATCTGCATCACCGCCTCGTCATCGAGACCTTCGCCCCACTGATGATATTTCACCGGCTCGGCACGCGGTGGCGGCGGCGCGTTGAGCAACGCCCTAGCAAATTCCCCGCGCAACGGATCGCCCGTGAACGCCGCCGGGTTCGCCGCTATGGCCGTGACCTCCTCGTGTAGGCGCGACTGGTCGCCGCCGCCAAGGATGAATTTGCAAACAAAGTCCGTCGCGCGTCACGTGGCCTCGCCCAGCGGCACGCCGAGCCGGAGAAAATCTTTGGTGTTCATGTAATATGCCTTCAATGGAAACAGCGCAGTCTGCCCACAAGGTCAGGCTATCGCTTGCCGCAATTCTCCCGGCGAAACGATGGCAATCTTCAGTCCGCCCTGAACGCGCTCGTGCGCCGGGCCATGCAAAGGACTCACAACGTAGTTTTTCCCTTTTGGATATTGTTCGCGAAACGCCGTCAGCCCGCGCGTCTCGAAGGATTCGGGTTTCCATTTGCACTCGATGGCGTCGGCGGCATCACGTCCACGCGGCACGACGAAGTCTACTTCGCGCTGCTGTTTGTCGCGCCAGAAATGAATCTTCGGCACACCGGCGGCGATGAGCGTGTCCAAGACGAGATGTTCCCACAACACGCCGCAATCCTCCGCCCGCAACTGATCCCAGCCGCGCGCGTGACAAACCAGCCCCGTGTCGAACCCGAACACTTTCGGCTGCGCCACAATCTCCCGCCGCCCGCCCGCAGAAAACGGCCGCACCAGATGCGCGACGTGCGTGATCTGATAAACCTCCAGCCAGTTCGTAGCCGCCGGACGGCTGATCTGGCTTTCGGCAGCCAGCTTGGTCACGTCCAGCATCCCGCCGCTCTGACGCATCAGCAATTCCAGCACGCGCAGGAAACCGGCCCGCTTTTCCAGGCGGAAAAGTTCCTGCACGTCCCGCGCAAAATAAGAATCCACCCACTCGGCATAGAATTCAGGATTGTGTTTCACCGCGAGCAGTGCGGGCGGCAACCCTCCGCGCAGCAAACGCTCCCGCAAATCCGTCACGCCGAAGGCCGGCAATTCCTCATGCAGCACCGGCACAATCTGCACCACCCGCTTACGCCCTGTCAGGCTGTCGCGGAACTTTTGCGTGGCCGCGAGCGTGGAAGAACCCGTCGCCAGGATTTTCAACTTCGGAAAATCATCCGCGCCAATCTTCAGCAGCCGGCTTGGATCGGGGAGCTGATGCACCTCGTCGAACACCACCAACTTTTTTTTCACCGACCGGAAAAAACTTTCCGGGTCGCGCAGCCGTTCCGCCACGCTGGGCAGGTCGCAGTTGAGAAACTCCGCGTCCGGCAGGCTCTGCGCCAGCACCGTCTTGCCTGAGCGGCGCGGCCCGGTGAGCCAGACAATGGATGCCTGTTTCCACGCGGCGGCGAGCCGTTCTATCCAGAAAGGTCGTTTAATCATGGCAGTCTTACTTTACTTATAGACGTCTAAAAGTAAAGTGTGGATTTATCGCCTGGGGCCGCGCCGGGCCGCGTGTCCTCGCCCAACGGCACGCCGAGATGGAGAAAATCTTTGGTGTTCATTTGTTCAATCTTTCAAAACTGCGTCGAAGCAAAAGAGTCCTTGAGACATGACGCACTAATACGGTGCTGCAATCGCTTCAAATTCCGTGTTGTTAAAATCGTGAAGCAGCTTCTCGCCTGAAAGCTTTCCACGACCCAAACGTGCCGCTCGAAGCTGACCTTCAGACGCCCAGACCAAACGACCATCCGCATAGTCTGCCGACTCCCATTCGGGAAAGGCCGGCACTGTGTCGGTCGAATCTTGCCGCAACTCATGGGCATCCCAATAGCAACCTCCGCCTGGTGGAGAACCGATTTCGGTAAACGCCAGCTTTCGCAGCAACCACGACTTCGGCAGCTTCTTTTGCCGGTGTAAACCTGCTTCGAAGCAGGTTTACACCGGCAGGAGCCCGGATTGCCGGACCGGCCAATGGAAACGTTGAGGTTAGTGCCGCTGCCCGAATCGCAACTAGGAAATGAAACGTACGGACACCGCTCAGTCCCGGCGACCGCTCCATTCCGGGCACGGAATGGTGGAGGCGGCGGGAGTTGAACCCGCGTCCCAGGCAAACCAACCAGCCGCGACTACATGCTTAGTCCGGGGAGAGTTGTCAGCAGTTGGATGGCGCCCGGACGCGAGACCAACCGCTTAGCCAGCATGAAATAGTTTCGGCCAGACGCGCGCTGTCCCCGCGCCGGACCTAACCTGCTATAGCGTTCTCCACCTGAGCAGATATGCAGTGGGAACGTCGTGGCATTAAGCCGCGAGAGCTAGTTCTTCGTTAGCTTTTATGTTTTGGTCCGATGTTTAACGAGGCCAACGAACCATCCTCGGCATGCCGCCTCTGGCGTGTTTTCATGGTCGAAACCAGTACGCCCCCAGCAACGGCGTGACTATCACGGCGGAACGGAACCCGGTCAAGGCCGGCGCGTAATAAATTCACCCGCAGGTTTCCTCCAGAGAAATAATGCCGGGCCGGCAATTGGGAACCGATCCAACGGTGGCGTCTCCTCCGTTACCACGCTTCCACGGGCCCCTTGGGCACGGGGATCGACTGACGTTCCGTCACGCCCGGCTCCTGCATGAAGCTGGCGACCATCGGCGGCGGCTGGTATTGCGGCTTCAATTCGCCGCATTCATCCACGAATTGCGCGCGCCAGCGGAGATAATCTTCCAGCAAGTCGTTGAACTCCGCCTTGTCGGCCAGCCGCACCACGCGCTTGTTGAATTCGTTGGCCGGGCCGAACCGCTTCGAATACCACGGCGCGACCTTGCGGAACATCCGGCAGCCGTGGGTCTCGCCGAAAACTTCGATCATTAAATCCAGATGCCGGCACATGACGCGGATGCGCTCGGCGAAGGACGGTTCGGGCGGAACGTCCGCTCCGCCCTGCAAATATTCCAGCGTCCGTTTGAAAATCCACGGGTCGTAAAACGCTCCGCGCCCGATGCTCACGCCCGCGCAGCCGGTCTGCTCGAACATCATCTTCGCCGCCTCGGGCGTGGTCACGTCGCCGTTGCCGATGACGGGAATGCTTTTGACCGCCTGCACGACCGCGCGGATGCCCGCGAGATTGACGGTGCCGCCAAAGCCCTGCTCGCGCGTGCGGCCATGCACAAAAATCGCGGCGGCTCCGGCGTCCTCCAGCGCGCGGGCCAGCTCGGGCGCGGTCAGATTGTCGTCGTCCCAGCCGAGGCGCATCTTCGCGGTCACGGGAATTTTCACCGCGCCGACCATGCCGCGGACGAGCGCGGCGGTCTTGTCCAGCTCGGTCATCATCGCCGAGCCGCCGCCAACCTTGCAGACTTTGCGGACGGGGCAGCCCATGTTGATGTCCACCGAGGCGAGGCCGAGGGATTCGAGGTACGCCGCCGCGTCGCGCATTTCCTCCGGCACCGAGCCGAAGAGCTGGACGGCGAGCGGCCGGTCGGCGGCGTTGGTTTCAATGAGCTTGAAGGCCTTGGGATTTTTTTCGAGGAGCGAGCGCGCGTTGACCAGATCGGTGGTGCAAAGATCGAGGCCGCCGATTTCGCGGAGCGTGAGGCGGAAGGGCAGGTTGGTGTAGCCCGCCAGCGGCGAGAGGAACAAATTAGATTTCAGTTGGAGCGGACCGAGCCGGATCATGCGCGCGAACATAGGCGCAAATCGCGCCGGAGGACAGCAATGGAACGAAGAATGTCAGGTTGCGCATGTCCACCCCCTCCCCCGCCGCCGGCTCAGTACCACGCGCGCAGGCGCACTTCGATGCCGAGGTCGGTGCCGAGCGCGGCCTTGAACAGCGGCGGGTTGGTGTAGAAATTCCCGGAGTCGCGATAATGGTACGGGTAAACCACCTTGGGCCGCATCGCGCGCATGCAGTTGGTCGCACTGATCCAGTTCATCGTGAAGGGCAGGTTCATGCTCAAGAAAGCCACGTCGATGTCCGTCAGCGCGCGAATCTCCGGCACGTCGCCCGTGTCGCCGCTGAAGAAGAGACGTTTGCCGCCGAGCGTGAGGACGTAGCAGTTGTTGTTCGTGAAGGCATGGTTGCTGTTGTAGCCCGGCACGGCCTGGACGGTCATGCCCTGCACATTGGTCGTCTGGCCGTACTGGAGCGCGATGGCGTTGGCGCGATGACCGGCGAAATTGGCGAGGTTGTAAACCCTCTGCGGCACGATGATGACACCGCCCGCCTGGCGGAGCGCGGTCAGCTTCGCCGGGCTGTAGTGATCGCCGTGCTCGTGCGTGATCAGAATCAGGTCGCCCTGCGGCAGGCCGGCGTAGCGCGCTTCGTAGGCTGGGTCGTCATCCGGGTCGCTGTAGATGATCTTCCCGTTCCAGCTCATCACCACCGAGGCGTGGTAGAGCGGATGAATGATCACGTCGCCGTTCGTGGTCGCGAGATGATCGCCGGTCAGCGCGCCCGCGTTGGTGACCTGCTGGGCGCGATAGAACCGCGCACTGGCCGCCCGCGCGGCAAAGTCCGTGTGCTGGTTCACGCCCGTGCTCTGGAGCGTGACCAGCCCGTTCCAAAAATTGGTGGCCGCCAGATTGGTCGAGGCGTCGATGCGGTAGTTCAGACCGGTCGGGGCGAGGAATTTCAGGGCGACCTCCTGATTCGTCAGGCGGAGGAGATTGGTGAACAGCACGGTCTGCGCGCGGGCCGGAGCCGCCCCGGCCACGGCGCCCAGCAGCAGCAGCAGCAGCAGCAGGAAACGGACGGACGGGCGCGCCGTCCGGCAAGATGTCTTCGCCAGCAGTTTCAAGGTGTCGCGGGTGTTCAAATCGTGGCCAGCCTACCGTCGGCGCCTGCAGATGGCAACGCAGCCCGCCGGCTAAGATGGTTGCAGACGATCAACCATCTTGCCGGATGATTACTGCGCGCCCTAGTTGTTGAATTCAGGCGGAGCCGGCCCCCCGTCCTTCCGCTCGGCGCTCCCCCGTGTTCATCCGGCTTCCGCAGTGCGGCTCCGGAGGATTGGTCGGCAGTTTCCCTCCGTCCTCGCGGCCGTTTCGCCGGGCTGATTATTTTGCTGCCCGGCCATTTTTCACCCTGCTAACCTGCGCCGTCTGAAACCCAAAATCTCAGTCCTGATCAGCAGCCATCAAAACCGGCGGTTCGTGGAAAAGAAGCTGGCGGAAATCCGCCGCCAGACCTGGTTCGGGCGGGCAAAATTTATTTTCATCGAGACCGCCTCGCCGGAGCGCGAGCGCGAGCTGTTCGCCCCGTTTTGCGAACAACACCCGAACTGCCGGCTGCTCGCGACTGACGAGCGGCAGACGCTCAGTCCGCGCCCCGGCCCGTTCACGGCGTGGCGCACGGAACTTCGGGAAACCATCGGCATGTTCGATGAACAATTCATGTCGGCGGTTGACAAAAATTTCTGGGCGCGGCTGGTGGAAAAGAAAATGAAACTCGGCCTGATCAAAAAATTACTTTATCTCTACACCAAGAGTTCGGAGCAGCTTTCCAAATCAGACGCGGGCCGCACCCGTCGCGCGCAGGATCAGGGACTCCTCGACGCCAAGCCGTATCCGGTGCGCTGGCCGGTCGCCTTGCGGCGGCAGGTTTACTGGCTGCGCCATTTGTTCCGCCTCTGTCCCGGCTGCTTTACCGTCGCGCCATGAAAATCATCGTCACCGGCGGGGCCGGCTTCATCGGATCGAATCTCGTCCGGCATCTGATCGCGCACACGGAGCATTCCGTCGTGAACGTGGACAAGCTCACCTACGCCGGAAATCTCGAATCGCTCGACGCCTTTGCCGACAACGCGCGCTATTATTTTCACCAGACCGACATCACTGACACGGCCGCGTTGCAAAAGATTTTCCGCCATCATCAGCCCGGCGCGGTCATGCACCTCGCGGCGGAATCGCACGTGGACCGTTCCATCGACGGGCCGGCGGCCTTCGTCCAGACCAACATAACCGGCACCTTCACGCTGCTCGAAGCCGCGCGCGAATTCTGGAACACACTGCCCGCCGCGAAAAAAGAATCGTTCCGCTTCCTCCACGTTTCCACCGACGAGGTCTATGGCTCGCTCGGTCCGACAGGACTTTTCACCGAGGATACGGCATATGCCCCCAACTCGCCCTACGCCGCGAGCAAGGCCGCGTCCGACCATATGGCCCGCGCCTGGCAGCACACTTACGGCCTGCCAGTGCTCGTCACGAATTGCTCGAACAATTACGGCTCCCATCAGTTCCCCGAAAAGCTCATCCCTATCGCCATCCTCCACGCGCTCCGCCAAAAGCCAATTCCTGTCTATGGCGCCGGCGCCAACGTCCGCGACTGGCTCCATGTGGAAGACCACGTTCGCGCTCTGGAAACCGTCCTTACACGCGGCCGCATCGGCGAGACCTACAACATTGGCGGGCATAATGAGAAGACGAATCTCGAAGTCGTCACCGCGATTTGCACAATCCTCGACCGCCTTGCGCCCGTGCCCGGCGGCCATCAAAAGCTCATCACCTTCGTCCCCGACCGGCCCGGCCACGATCGGCGTTACGCCATCGACGCCGCGAAAATCCAGCGCGAACTGGACTGGACGCCGCGCGAAACATTCGAAACCGGCCTGGAGAAAACCGTCCGTTGGTATCTCGAAAACCAGGACTGGTGCGAACACGTCATGTCCGGCAAATATCGTCTCGAACGGCTTGGCACTGCGACCGGCAACCCCATCACTTTATGAAAGGCCTCATCCTCGCCGGCGGTACCGGCTCACGTCTCTACCCACTGACCCGCTCGATCAGCAAGCAGCTACTACCAGTCTTCGACAAGCCGATGATCTACTATCCGATCTCGACGCTGATGCTCGCGGGCATCCGGGAAATCCTGCTCATCTCCACACCGAAACATCTGCCGCTCTTCCAGGATTTGCTCGGCGATGGTTCGCAATGGGGCGTGCGTTTTGAATACCTCGCGCAGGCCAATCCCGAAGGACTGCCACAGGCCTTCACGCTCGGACGGGAATTCATCGGCAGCGATTCGTCCTGCCTGATTCTTGGCGACAATCTTTTTTACGGCGCCGGGCTGGGTGAACAGTTACGGAAGGCGGCCCAATTAAAAACCGGCTGCCAGATCTTCGGCTATCCGGTCAAAGATCCGGAACGCTATGGCGTGGTAGAACTCGATGCGCACGGGCGTGTCCTGAGCCTCGAAGAAAAACCGGCCCGGCCCAAATCGCACCACGCCGTCACCGGCGTTTATTTTTGCGACAGTCAAGCCGCGTCCCTCAGCGCTGCGCTGAAACCATCCGCGCGCGGCGAATTGGAGATTACCGATCTCCTCAACGCCTACCTCCAGAAAGACCAACTGCGCGTCGAGCTGTTCGGTCGCGGCATGGCCTGGCTCGACACCGGCACGCACGAGACGCTTTTGCAAGCCGCCAATTTCATCCAGACTATCGAGAGCCGGCAGGGCTTGAAGATTGCGTGCCTCGAGGAAATCGCTTACCGCCAGCAATGGATTAACGTCGATCAGTTGCGCGCCCTCGCCAACGGCTTGGGCTGCACGGACTACGCCGATTATCTGCGGAAGCTGCTGTGAACCCCCCGCTTTTCGAATAGCTTGTTCGGGAACCCGCTGAGCAAAGCCAGAGAGGACACGACATGAGACGGAACCTTGCAGTGTCCAAAAGCAAAGGCCCATCCCTGCCGTCTGTTCGTTCGAGAGTCCGTTCCCTGCCGCCCTTTGGAACGCGGGG
>Ga0049085_10000765_pt1 | contig 12666 bp, 12 predicted proteins | sample GreLakmeSU08MSRF_FD_66721 | JGI IMG/M metagenome (GOLD analysis project Ga0049085, IMG submission 66721) | Freshwater lentic microbial communities from great Laurentian Lakes, MI, USA - Great Lakes metaG SU08MSRF | ecosystem: Environmental > Aquatic > Freshwater > Lake | place: Great Lakes... | reverse complement strand
GGGCGTGTGGTGGCGGTTGCTTCGCCGCGGTCGGTCAGTTCGATCTGGTTGCTTTTCTTCATGTGCGCTTTCGTCTTAGCGCACCGCCTCCAAGGTGTCCATCAAACCGGGTTAGGCCCACACCAAATCTGAAAGCGCGATGTCCGGCTTGATGCCGACGAGCAAGTGCAAGTGATCCGGCATATTGTTTATCGCAATCAGTTTTTGTTTCTGACCAGAAACGATGCCAGTGATGTATTTTTGCAACTCGTCGTTGTGTTCGGGCTTGATGAGGCTTTGCCTGCCTTCAACGGCGAATACAACGTGGATGCAAATTTGCGTGTAGGTGTTGGCCATGCGCCGAAGATGCCGCTCCTGATGGAGCTTGGAAATCTTTTTTGTTTTGTTCTACAAATATATCGCGCCTACGGCGCTGGGCAAGCGGCACATCACGCCACCGCTTCAACGGCCTTCTTAATTCTGTCCGTGGCGAACAATTGGCACTCACGATAAATCTTGTCCAATTCCCGACGCAGTGAATCGTGAGCATTCCTGTTTAACTCAATTGATTTCGCGTAACGGTCACGGAATTCTAAAATCTTTCGGCGTGCTACCTTCAGGTTATTAGCCCTCATTTCGTCCGGCCAAATAGTTTTCCAATAGGCGCAAGTCTTGCAATGTTCGCCGCATTTTGCTCCATCATGCGAAAGAAATGATTCCCAGCCGGTCTTTGCCAATGTGAGTTCATGAAGTTGGTCGTCGCGTCGCTTCTCGTTGTTACATTTTTTGCAGGAGACAATTACATTGCCGGGGATGTGCAATCCTGCTCGAAATCGGTTCATGCCGTCTGGATGCTCAACTGCCGCACGGTCGCTTTCTAGCAATCTGCCACAGTAACAGCAATGACCCCCAAACTCGGTTTCAACTGCATGCACATATTTCGGATCGGCAACATTCAATCCAATCTTTGCAGTAATTTTGCGGCTGACTTCGTGGAGAAACATGCTCACGAGCTTGTTTGCCACATCTGATTTGGCTCGCCCGGTCGCCTTCCGAAGATATGCGGCAGTTTGAAAGCTCATGGACGATTATTTGGCTTTGCGTGCCGATTGATTGCGTCCGCCAATGCCCAAAAGCCAGTTGGCATCCACCTTCAGAACAGCCGCCAGAGCTTTCACCTCAAAATCAAATGCACAGCGAAGTCCGGTTTCAACTTTGGTCAAGGCAACGCGGTCGAGTTGGATTCCTTCGTTTGCCAAACGACCAGCAAGCTGATCTTGCGTGAGCGGTGGATCAAAAAGTTGACGAGCTTCCCTGATTCGGTCGCCGATGATGTTTCGGGACTGACGCTTTTTGGTGGTCGTTGCCATCGGTCATTTCGTAGCAGAAACGCCATGTCGGAAGTGTTCCTTAAAAGAACATCTTGCGTGGCAGAATCTTTGCCGGCTAGATTCAATTGTGCGCCAGCGTTTGCCATCACGAGAATTATCCAGCAATGTTCAGATGTTTATTGCTGGTAACGGCCGGCCATTTTGCGAAATGTGTGGAGCGATAAATGGCGACTACTGGCAGACACGCCCTTCGAAACCCGCTGTTTTTTCCGTCAGACCGGGCCTTAACGACATTCTTCATGCTTGGGTTATTTGCAACGAGTGCTACGAGGGTTTGCAAAGCTTGAATCGCTGAACTTTTCTTCTTAAGCTTCACAATAATTAATTTTGAAATGACCGAACCCGCCATCACCCCAGAGTTGGTTGCCAAACACAACCTCACGCCGGAAGAATACGCCCACGCCGTGGAAATCCTCGGCCGCACGCCGAGCTACACCGAGCTCGGCATCTTTTCCGTGATGTGGAGCGAGCATTGCAGCTACAAAAACACGCGTCCGCTGCTCAAGACATTTCCCACCAAGTCGCCGAAGATTCTCGTTGGCGCGGGCGAGGAAAACGACGGCATCATTGACATCGGCGACGGCATCGCCATCGCGTTCAAGATCGAATCGCACAACCATCCGAGCGCGGTCGAACCGTTTCAGGGGGCGACCACCGGCGTCGGCGGCATCGTGCGCGACATCTTCACGATGGGCGCGCGGCCTGTTTGCGCGGTGAACTCGCTGCGCTTCGGGCCGATCACGGCCAACGGAGAATCAGGCCTTTCAAATTCGAAAGCTGAAATTGCCAACAATCGGAGATTGTTCGCCGGTGTCGTCAGCGGCATCGCGCATTACGGGAATTGCTTTGGCATCCCGACCATCGCGGGCGAGGTTTATTTCGACAAGTCCTACGAAGGCAATCCGCTCGTAAACGCTTTCTGCCTCGGCGTGCTGCGGCATGAACAAATCACGCGCGGCGCGGCCAAGGGCGTGGGCAATCCCGTGTTTTACGTCGGCCCGGCCACGGGTCGCGACGGTCTCGCGGGCGCGGCGTTCGCATCACAGGATTTGACCGAGGAATCCGCCGAGCAACAGCGCGGCGCGGTGCAAGTCGGCGATCCGTTCATGGAAAAACTCGTATGCGAAGCGTGTCTCGAATTGCTCGCCACCGGTTGCGTCGCGGGCATGCAGGACATGGGCGCGGCGGGTTTGACCTGTTCCACCTGCGAAATGGCCGCGCGCGCCGGCACGGGCATCGAGATCGAACTCGACAAAGTTCCGCAACGCGCGCCGAACATGAGCAGCTACGAAATCATGCTTTCGGAATCGCAGGAGCGCATGCTCATCGTCGTTCACAAGGGACGCGAAGAGGAAGTGAAGCGCATTTTCGACAAGTGGGATCTGCCGTGGTCCGAGATCGGCATCATCACCGACACCGGCCACATGGTCGTGCGTCACGGCAGCAAACTCGTCGTGGATATTCCCGCGCGGAAAATCGCCGACGAATCGCCGGTGTATCACCGCGACGCGCAAGAGCCGGAGTATTTGAAAGCGGTGCGGGCGTTCCGGCTGGATGGGACGCCAGATTTGACCAATGGAACGGATGCGACGGATGCGCTGAAGCGACTGCTGGCCTGGCCGAGCATCGCGTCGAAGAACTGGGTCTATCGCCAATACGATCAGCAGGTGCGCGACGGTTCGGTGGTGTTGCCCGGCAGCGACGCCGCGGTCATCCGCATCAAGACGGATTCGTTGCCCGTGATGAGCGCGGAACTCGCCGCGAAAGTCGGTGACCCGGAAGTTTCCGAGAAGTTGATCGCCATGGCGGTGGACTGCAATGGCGTCTATGTTTATCTCGATCCTTACGAAGGCGGCAAGGCGACCGTGGCCGAAGCCTGCCGCAACCTCGCGTGCAGCGGCGCGCTACCGCTCGGTGCGACGGACAATCTCAACATGGCCAACCCGCACAAGCCGGAACTGTTCTGGCAGATGCGCGAAAGCGTGCGCGGCCTGGCCGAAGCCTGCCGCGCTTTCAACGCACCCGTCACCGGCGGCAACTGCTCGCTCTACAATCAAAGCCCCGCCGGCCCGATTGACCCGACGCCCACCGTCGCCGTCGTCGGCGTCATCGAGAAGCTGGAACACGTCACCACGCAATGGTTCAAGGACGAAGGCGACGCCATCATCCTGCTCGGCGAAATCGTGGACCAGGCCGACCCGATTCTCGGCCTCGGCGGCAGCGCGTATCTGCAAGTCATTCACAGCAAGAAGACCGGTTCGCCGCCGCGCTGCGATCTGGAAACCGCGAAGACGCTGCACACCACGCTGCTCGGCTTGATTCAATCCGGCCTGGTGAAAAGCGCACACGATTGCAGCGACGGCGGACTGGCCGTGGCGCTCGCTGAAAGCTGCATCAGCCAGCTTATCGCCCGTGAAACGCCGCGCCTCATCGGCGCGACGGTGGATTTGTCCGCCGGAGCAGCGGACGTTAGTCCGCTCCATTCAAAATCCGGAATTGATCAGAGCCGACTCACGTCGGCTGCTACAAGTCAAGGTACGCGCCTCGACGCCTTGCTCTTTGGCGAAACGCAATCGCGCGTCGTCATCTCCTGCAAAGCGCTCGATGCCGTGAAAGTCGTCGAACGTGCCAGGCTCATGGGTGTTCCGGCGGTGCAGATTGGCAAAGTCGGCGGCGACAAACTAACGATTAAAACCGCCAGCGGCGAATTCTCTGCCCCGCTCACTGAACTGCACGATCCATGGTGGAATTCCATCGCTCGCGCCATGGGTTGACCGGCCGGTTAGCTCGTCCGCATTCACCACATGAAGACACTCCGCGCCCTGGCTTTCGGTGTGACCATCTGTTCAGCGGCCGTCGCCGCGTCTGGCGATTACTGGCCGGCGTTTCGCGGCCCGAATACGGCAGGAATTTCCGACACCGCGAAACCTCCCGCGAAGTTCGGCCCCGAGGAAAACGTGGTCTGGAAAGTCAATGTGCCGCCGGCACCGTCCTCGCCGTGCGTCTGGGGCGACCGAATTTTCCTGACGGCCTTCGACGGAGGCAAGCTGGAGACGCATTGCTACCAGCGACGCGACGGGAAACTGCTTTGGAAGCGCGACGCACTGGCGGAGAAGTTGGAGGATTTCAACACCGCCGAAGGCAGCCCCGCCGCGTCCACGCCGGTGACTGATGGCAAGCTGGTGGTGAGTTACTTCGGATCATGCGGGTTGATTTGCCATGACTTCGCCGGAAAGGAAATCTGGCGTCACCCCTTGCCGGTCGCGCAGTCGGCCGGGGGTTTCGGCACGGGCGGTTCACCGGCGCTCGCGGGCGGGTTGGTGTTGGTTGGCCGCGATCTGGCCACGGGCTGTTCACTGCTCGCCGTGGAATTGAAGTCTGGCAAGAAGGTCTGGGAAACGGCCCGGCCGGACGTTCTGCCCAGCTTTGGTTCGCCGATTTTCTGGAAGAACAACGGAAAAGAGGAAGTCGTCATGTCCGGCTCACTCAAGCTCAAGGGCTATGATTTGAAAACCGGCGCGGAACGATGGTCGCTCGCGGGCATGCCGTCATTCACCTGCACGACGCCGGTGGTGGGAGAAGGATTGCTGTTTTTTGCCGGCTGGTCGCCGGGCAAGTCCGACGGTCCCATGCCAACTTTTGCAGGAGTGGCCAAGGATGCGGATAAAAACAAAGACGGGGTCGTCACTTTCGAGGAGGCGAAGGCCGTGTACATGGACACGTTTTTCAAGGCGATGGACACGAACCGGGACGGCAAACTGACCGCCGAGGACTTTGACCTGATGAAAGCCGCGCTGGCCAAAGGCGAAAACATCCTCGTGGCCGTCAAGCCCGGCGGCCTCGGCAATCTGGCCGAAAGCCAGATCGCCTGGAAGCAGACGCGCGGACTGCCCTACGTCCCCTCGCCGCTGCTGTATGATGGTCGCCTTTATCTGGTGAAGGACGGCGGCATGATTTCGTGTTTTGACGCGAAGACCGGTCAGGTTTTTTACCAACAGGAAAGGCTGAACGCGCTCGGCAGCTACTACGCGTCACCCGTCGCCGCCGATGGTCGTATCTACGTGTGCTCCCTTGGTGGCAAGCTGACGGTGCTCAAGGCCGGAGGCACCACCCCGGAGATTTTACACCGTGCGGATTTCAAGGAGCGGATCGCCGGCACACCCGCGCTGGTCGGCGACCGGCTTTATCTGCGAACGCAGACGAAGCTCTACGCTTTCGGGCCGTGATGGAATTATCAGTTGAGACTTGCGTGGACTGCATCACCTCTGCTGGAATCTCGTCACGCGCGCGATGCAAAATTATCCCAAACATTATTGCGGAGTCTTCGGCATTTACGGCCATCCCAATGCCGCCGAGCTGACCTACTACGGCCTCTACGCCCTGCAACATCGCGGGCAGGAGAGCGCGGGCATTGTCACCAGCGACGGCACGCAGTTCCGCGTCCATCGCGGCATGGGGCTGGTCTCGCAGATTTTCAACGGCGAGGTGCTGCACGGCCTCGTCGGCAAGGTCGCGGTCGGCCACACCCGCTATTCCACGACCGGCTCCTCGCACATCCGCAACGCCCAGCCGCTCACGGTCGACTGCGCGCGCGGGCAGATCGCCATCGCGCACAACGGCAACCTCACCAACGCCTCCCAGTTGCGCGAGGAACTGGAGGCGCGCGGCTCGATCTTCCAGACCACCGTCGATAGCGAAATCATTCTCCATCTCATGGCGCAGCCGACGCTCGGCGGCCATGAGAACAATCTGATCGAGACCGTGCGCCGCATCGAAGGCGCGTACTCGCTGGTCATCATGACCGAGACGGAGCTGATCGGCGTGCGCGACCCGCACGGGTTCCGCCCGCTCTCCATCGGCAAGGTCGGCGACGCCTGGGTGCTGGCGAGCGAGACGTGCGCGCTCGATCTGATCCAGGCGAAGTTTGTGCGCGACGTGGCGCCGGGCGAGATCGTCATCATCAACGACCAGGGACTCCGCAGCGTGCAGGCCTTTCCGGAACACGAGCGCCGCGCCTTCTGCATTTTCGAGTATGTCTATTTTGCGCGGCCGGACAGCACGATTGCCAATCGCAACGTCTATAAAGTCCGCGTGGAAATGGGCCGCCAGCTCGCGCGGGAATTTCCCATCGACGCCGACCTGGTCATCCCCGTGCCGGACAGCGGCAACTCCGCCGCGCTCGGTTACGCGATGGAAAGCGGCATCCCCTACGAGATGGCGTTCGTCCGCAACCACTACATCGGGCGCAGTTTTTTGCAGCCGACGCAGCTCATCCGCGATTTCAACGTGCGCGTGAAGCTGAACCTGATTCGCGAGCTGGTGAAGGACCAGCGCGTCATCATCGTGGACGACTCCATCGTGCGCGGCACGACCTGCAAGGCGCGCGTGAACAATCTGAAGGAGGCCGGCGCAAAGGAGGTGCATGTGCTCGTCAGTTGTCCGCCGCACAAAAATCCGTGCGTCTATGGCATCGACTTCCCCGACCGCAGCAAGCTGATGGCGAACAATTATTCGCTCGACGAGATCCGCCAGTATCTGAGCGCGGATTCGCTCGGCTATCTTTCCCAGGACGGCATGGTGGCGGCGACGGGGCTGCCGAAGAAATCATTCTGCATGGCCTGCTACGACGGCCATTATCCGGTCCCCTACGATCCGCTGGTGGACAAGCACATCATCGAGCGCCGCCGCGCCCGCGTGGAAAGCCTCGGCGAAGGCCTGACCAAAAACGAGAAGCAGATCAAGCTGCTGTAGGGGGCAGGTAGCACACGCCACTGGCCTGCGCCGAGCGGCGACTCGCCGCTCGGAACCGGAAGGGCGCACAAATTTTTTCCACGGTTGTTTCCGTTACACATCCCCTGCTCGTTCCGTCCGGCCTGTGGCCGGACGGCACCGGCGAGTCGCCTGTGCTACCCATCTCCATTTCAGAGTTCTGGCTAAAAATTTCCCCGCGCTAAAGCTTGCGACGACCGGATGGTTCCGTTATTTCAACCCGCATGGATTCCAAGGAAGCACTCATCGCCTTGAACCTTGTCGAACACGTCGGCCCCGTCCGCGTGCGGCAACTCCTCGAACATTTTGGTGACGCCCCCGCCATTCTCCGCGCCTCCCGGTCGCAACTGCTTCAGGTGCGCGGCATCGGCGCGGACACCGCCGAGGCCATCTCCAGTTGGGAAAAAACCATTGACCTCGCCGCCGAGTTGAAGCGCATCGAGGATTTCGGCTGCCACGTGCTCACGCAGGCGGACGAGGTGTATCCAGAATCGCTGCGGCAAATTTACGACCCGCCGATTGTCCTCTACGTGAAAGGCGCGCTCACCACGAAGGACAAGAACGGCGTGGCCATCGTCGGCTCGCGGCAGACCACGCACTACGGCATCGAAGTCGCGCGCAAGTTCGCCTACCAGCTCGGCTACGTCGGCGTCACGGTGGTGAGCGGCGGCGCGCGCGGCATCGACACGGCCGCGCATCAGGGCGCGCTGACCGCGAAGGGCCGCACCATCGCGGTGCTCGGCACCGGCATCAACCTCGTCTTCCCGCCGGAGAACGCCGAACTCTTCGAGCGCATCGCGGCCAGCGGCGCGGTCATCACCCAGTTTCCGTTCAACCGCCCGGCGGACAAACAATCCTTTCCCATCCGCAACCGCATCGTGGCCGGCATGACGCTCGGCACCGTCGTGGTCGAGGCGAACCTGACGAGCGGTGCGCTCATCACGGCGAATTTCGCGACGGAATATGGCCGGCAAATTTTCGCGGTGCCGGGCCGCATCGACTCCCCGCGCAGCAAGGGCTGCCACGAACTGATCAAGAAAGGCGCGAAGCTCTGCGAGGGCGTGGAGGACATTTTGAGCGAGTTCGAATATCTCTTTCCGCAGACCAACCGCCCGCCCGCGCCCAATGAAACCGGGGTGTTGCCCGCGCTCGAACTTTCCGAGAACGAGCGGAAAGTCTATGACACGCTGGGCGGCGGCGAGCGAAGCATCGACGAAGTGATCCGGCACAGCGGCCTGCCGAGCTCGACCGCTTCAGCCACGCTGTTCAGTCTGGAGATGAAGCGGCTGGTCCGGCAGTTGCCTGGGAAAGTTTTTTTAAGGAATCGTTGAGTGTCTGCGCGGGCTTGTCATTCCGCGTTCCTTCCCGGATTCTGGCGGTATGGATTTCGCCGCGAATTTATCCGCCATCCAGCAACGCATCGCCGCCGCCTGCGCGCGCGCGGGCCGTGATCCCGCCTCGGTCACGCTCCTGGCCGTGAGCAAGGGCCAGTCGCCGGAAGCCGTCCGCGCCGCCGCCGAGGCCGGCCAAACGTTGTTCGGTGAAAACAAGGTGCAGGAGGGGAAGATCAAAATTTCGCTCTGCCCCGGACGGCTGCACTGGCATTTCATCGGCCATTTGCAGTCGAACAAATGCCGCGACGCGGTGCGGTGCTTCTCGATGATCGAGAGCGTGGACAGCCTGGTGCTCGCGGAGGAAATCAACAAGTGGGCCGGCCAGTCCGCCAAGTCGATGCCGGTGCTGCTGGAGGTGAACGTGGCCGGCGAGGCGACGAAGTTCGGCTTCACGCCCGATCGCCTGCTCGCCGAGTTGGAGCAGATCAACGCTTTCCCGAAAATCGAAATTCACGGCCTAATGACCATCGCCCCATGGTCGCCGGAACCGGAGCGGGCGCGGGCGGTCTTTCGCCGGCTGCGCGAGTTGAAGGAGTGTTGTGATGAAATTCTCGGGGCGCCGCTGTCGCAGTTGAGCATGGGCATGAGCGGCGATTTCGAGGTGGCGATCGAGGAGGGAGCGACGCTGGTGCGGGTCGGCACGGCGTTGTTCGGCGCGCGGCAGAAAGTGAAACGGGAGACGGAGGAGGAGTAGGGGGAAAACCCCAAACACCAAAACCCCGGAGAAGATTCAAACTCGGGAACACGGTCGGGTGGGGGTGAGAATTCTCCGAACGAAAGTTTCGCGCTTTGAACCTCTGAACCGTATCGGAACGCCGACTTCAGTCGGCAGAGGCCTGGGGCTGGTTGCGCTTTTGCCGACTGAAGTCGGCGTTCCGAAGCGGAGGTTCATGTGGGGGATATTTTGACTTTGAACTTTGCGCGTTCCGCTTCTACCTTCGCTTCGTGACTGTAGAAACGTTCAAACACGAAATGGCCGACGCCCTCAAGGCTTACGACCGTTACGTGATCTGCATCGACAAGGTGCCGGAGGATTTTGAATCCGCGCTGCAGTCGCTGATGGAGAAGGCGATCAAGGCCTACCTGAACCGCGGCCCGCATTTGCGGCATGGCATCGCCTTGGACAAGCAGGTCACGATCATCCTCAGCCAGACGGAGCACGATCTGCCGTTGTGCGGAATTTATTTCAATCTCCATTCGCCCTACCAGAAGAAGGCGGCCCCCAAGACCGCCAAGGCGGCGGGCTGAACCGGGCCGGAGCGCCGGTCTCCGACCCAGCGTGGGAAAAGCACGGAGTCTTGCGGGCGGGCCTTTTCAAGGGAACGGTGCCGGGGAGAGGAGCGAAATTCTGTCCATCACTTCACGCCGGCCGGCCGGGTCGGAGACTGGCGCTCCCCGCCGGAAGCGTCGTTCCTTTTCAATTCACCCGCACTGCATCACCGACCTTCACTTCGCCCGCGACGATGTCCCCCACGGTGTTGATGTCGCGCGCCGGACCGGTGATCTTGATTTCGGCGACCTTGAGCGCGCCCCGGTAAACATTGAGTAATTGTCCGTGGGCCGGCATTTTACCGACGGGGAAGGTGATGACGGCGAAACGGCCGGCGGCGTTGAAGGAGGAAATTTTTCCGAGGAGGGAAGCGCCGGGCGAAATGGTCAGCGTGTCGTTGGTGTCGGTAATGATGGGGCGCGTGACGCGGGGCGAAGTGTCAAAGGGCGCGGCGGTTTTGCGCCGCGCGCAGGCGGTCAAAACCAGTCCGCCCAGGAAAATGCAAAGCAGCCATCTCATACGAGGGGCGGATGATATTTCGCGGCACGGAATTTCCAATGGAAAAAGAGGACGGGGTGGTAGGGCGTGGCGGTACTCCCTACCCATGAACCTCGTAGCGCGGCCGTCCCGGCGGCGAGTTCGGGCGGTGTCTCGCCGCTCCGAGGAACACGGGGCGGGACGCCCCGTGAACTCGCAGGCGCGGACACCTGCGCTACCTCCGCAGTTTCTCTCCGCCGGTTCGGGGCCGAAGATCTGCGGAAGCATGAACTCCCACCAACTCAGTCCGCGCCGTTCCTGGAGAAACTGGCGCGCAGATGTTCGGCCAGGACATCGGCATGCTGGGTCACGGAGGTGAGGTGATCGCCGGGGACGGTTTTGACTTCGAGCCGCGGGATGAGCTGCCGCCAGCGCTTCGTCTCGGCGCACTGCCGATTCACCTCGGAGGCGGCCCCGTCGTGACGCGGGGCCGGTGGCCGGCCACGCTCCACACATAGGTAGAGAAGATTGGGACGGAGGCCTCCATCAAGCGGGAGGCGGCATCGGCTGGAGACGGCGGGGCGGACCTGGTCTCGTGGCGGTGGTCGCAGGCGGCGATCTGTCCGGCCAGAAAACGGAATTGCGCCAGGAGGCCGTGTTTGGACACTTCCACCCAGCGCTTTTCCCAGCAGGAGAAAACATACAACTGGTTCAATCTCGACTTCAGGCTGGTACCCCGCCACGAGCCGGCGGTGTCGATGACCGCGCGGGCGAACCGCCGCCAGCCGGTGTTGGCCGGCGCATCGATGAGGATGAGGTGCGGGACTTCCTCCCCGGCGGCCCGGAGCTGCCGCGCCATTTCAAGGGCGATCAATCCGGCGGCGTGTGTGCCCGGATGACGCGCAGATGTTCGGCGGCCATGGGCTCGAGGTCCGGCACCACGTCACCCTCCAGGCGGCAGGGCGGGAGAACATGGAACGGCTGGTCCGGCCCCAGGTGCCGGGAAATTTTCTGGGTGTAGAAACCGCCGCCGCCTAGGTCGCCGTGCCAAAAGAGGAACGGGGGGCGGGAGCGGCCGGTCTGGATTTCCAGCAGCGGCCTGGCATCGCCCATCTCCTCCCGGGCCAGATGGTCAGCCAGTTGTTCCACCGTGGCGGCGGCGAAGAACACGGCCAGCGGCAGCTTGCGGCCATATTCCTGTTCGATGCGGTCCGGCAGGCGCACGGCGAGCAGCGAGTGGCCGCCCAGCTCAAAAAAATTGTCGCGCATCCCGATGGCCCGTCCGGGCAGCAGCTCCTCCCAGAGGCGGAGAATCTGGACCTGCAGCGGCGTCCACGGCCGCACCACCGCGCCGGACGCCGCAGCGGTTCCGTCGAGCTGCTGCCGCAGCGCGTGGGTGTCGAGTTTTGCGTTGGGGGTGAGCGGCAGCGCGCCGATGGCGGCGAAGGAACCGGGCACCATGTACTGCGGGAGCAGCGTCGCCACGAAGTCGCGCAATTCGGCCGCGGTCGGTGTCGGGCCGGGCCGCGCCACAAACCACGCGGCGAGTTTTTCCCCGTCAAGCAGCACCGCCGCGCTTTGCACGCCGGGATGCCGGGCCAGCGCGGATTCGATTTCGCCCGGCTCGATGCGAAAGCCGCGCAGTTTGATCTGCCGGTCGGCGGGGTCGCGGGTGAACGGGTTGGCGGTGAAGCGTTCCGCCGTGAGCGGAGGATCATCGAGGTAGCCCCGCGCGAGGTGCGGCGTGCGAATATGACGATTTTCCCCGGCTCGCCCACGCCGGCCCGTTGTCCGGCGCGGTTCACGAACAGCAGTTGCACCTCCGCGATGCCGCGCCCGACCGGGAGGCGTTCCGGGCCGGATGAATTTTTTGGAACCGGATGGAAGCCCATCGCCTGCGGTGTTTCCGTGGCCCCGTAAAAGTTGACGCACTCCGCGGATGGAGCCAGCGCCTGAAATCTGGCGAGCACGCTCCGGGTCAGGATGTCGCCGCCGAAAAAGGCGCGGCGCAGCGCGGGCAGTTTTTTTTGGAGCCGTCCGTCAAAAGCTGTGCGGTCTGGGGCGTGAGATGGGCGACGCTGATTTTTTCCCGCTCGAACCACGCACCGAGCGAGGCGGACGATTCCATCGTGTCGGGGAAACAGAGCATGGCACCCAGCCGCAGGGGCGTGAAAATGTCCCGCAACAGCGGATCTTGGGCCAGCCCGGAGAGCAGGCTGAATCGGTCGGCGGCGGTGAGGCCGGAATGTTCGCAGTGCCATTTCAAAAAATGCGCGAGCGGCTGGTGCGTGCCAACGACCCCCTTGGGTATGCCGGTGGAGCCGGAGGTGAACGTGACGTAGGCGGTCGCGTCGGCGTCCGGCTTTGTCTCCGGCGCGTGCGCGCA